>Ga0209751_10000055_pt1 | contig 101405 bp, 106 predicted proteins | sample RifCSP13_1_FD_184019 | JGI IMG/M metagenome (GOLD analysis project Ga0209751, IMG submission 184019) | Soil microbial communities from Rifle, Colorado - Rifle CSP2_sed 13_1 (SPAdes) (version 2) | ecosystem: Environmental > Terrestrial > Deep subsurface > Rock core/Sediment | place: Rifle...
CGCCGCGCGCGTCGCGCCCGCGGTCCGCTTCCCCCGACTCGTCTGGCGGGAGGCGATGGCGGCGGAGGCGTACCTGGACCTCCTCGGCAGCAAGACGTTCACGTCGCAGTGGCAGGTATCCGATGAGGCCCACGCCCGCGCGATGGCGGACCTCCGGGGGGAGTTGGCGGGGAAGACGTTCGACTCGAAGCGGACGTGGGAGCTCCTCGTGTGGCGGGTCGAGGACCTCCGGGCGATCTAGGCCGTCGCGGCGAGGGGCGCCTCGACCTTCGCGGGCCTCAGCGCGGCCTCGAGGTCGTCGAGGGAGGATATCGTGACGGACGCGTGCGCGCACGCGCCCGCCCCTTGACGGCGCAGGTGGACGGTCCGGAATCCGAGGGACTTCGGCACCGCCAACCCGTCCTCGCAGTCCGCGGACACGACCGCCACGTCCTTCGGCCGCAGCCCGAGGAGCTGCGCGGCGAACCGGAAGACCTTGGGATTCGGGAGGGCGGCCTTCGCGTCCCGCGGCGTGATCACCGCCAGCGAGGCCTTCAGGGGTTCGAGCACGGGCTTCACGAGGAACGGCGGGAGGGCGGACGCGACCGCGAGCTTCCGTCCCTTCGCGAGGACCGGGATCGCCCGCGCGGCGTCGTCCCAGAGGGCGAAGCGGTGGTACTCCGTGAACAGCGGGGCGAGGGACATCAATTCCGTCCGTTTCGGCTTGTGCCCGAGGTGTCTCATCACCGCCTCGACGAACGCCTCGACGTTGTCGAACCCCTTCCGCGGGAACTCCACGTGGAGCGTGTAGTCGTACGCGGCCTGGAGCTCCGGCCCGTACACGTCGTACCCGAGGTTTCGGATTTCTAGGACGCACGGCCCGAGGTGCCCGTCCGCGCGACGCGCGACGACGCCCTCCAAGTCGAGCAGGATCCCCTTCGCCACGATTCGAATCCGACGGGCGGGTCGTATTAGCCCCTTCCGGTTCCCCTTTAAATAGGGGCCCGATGGCGGGAGAAGAACCTTCAAGAAGGGGGCGGAAGGGCGTCGTCCGGAGCGCCCGCGAAACGCCGCAGCGCCTCGCGCTCCGCGAAGTGGAGCAGCCCGGGAACGACGAGGCAGTGGAGGGGCGGGCCGAGGTTCACCGCCAACAGGCGTCCCGCCCGGTCCGCACGAAGGACTGGACTCCCAGACCCTGCGCCGCCGACCGCGCACGCGAGGACGTTCGGCGAGAACCGCTCGCCGCCAATCTCGATCAGGTACCGCAGCGCCTCGTTGGCGGTGAGGAACCGCCCGTCCTCCTTCAGGTCGAGGAGCACGAGCGTGTGGAGTCCCGAAACGCGATTGGCGGCGATCACGTCCACGGGGCTGCTCGGGCGGAACCCCGTCTCCGGGATCGGAATCGTCGTCGTCCGCCCAAACTTGTACGCCTGGAGGCCGAGGAGGCCGATCGCGGCGGTGACGATCGAGGAGCCGTGCACGATCCGCGTCCGGATCCCCGCCTCCGCGGCGCGGAGACGGAGGTCGACGTGCGTCGTCGCCATCATCGGGTCCCCCGCGACGAGGAGGCCCACGCGCCGCGTCGCCGCCTGCTTCAGGAGGATGACGCCGGACTCCACGTCCTCCCGATGGAGGACCGTCACCGGCTTCCCGATCAGCGCCGATACCTTCTCCGAGGTCGTCCCGCGGAGGGAGGACGTGTAGAACTCCGCGAACAACACGTCGCACGCGCGGGCCTCGTCGAGCGCACGGAGGGACAGGTCCCGCTCGTCGTACAGCCCGAGCCCGATGAAGACGAGCTCGCCCACGGGCGCGGATACGGGGGAACGGAGAAAAACCCTCGCGTCACGCGAAGTAGGTCTGGATCAAGATCAGGAGGAGGAACGTCGAGATCGCCGCGATCGTCATCCGGAGGCCCTGTCGCAACGGGCTGCGCCCCGCGACGCGGCCGAGCGCGTACCCCGCGATGAACACGAGAGACACCGCCACGAGGATGGAAATCTGGGAGGCCTGCGCGAGGGAGGGAACGCCGAAGCCGAGGTGGAGGAGCAGGGGCGTGGCCGTGACCGCGAACACCAGCAGGGGTGCGGAGAAGTTCACCAAGCTCAACAGCGCGCGGTAGAGGCGCAGGGTCTGGTCCATGTGCGTGTCGCGCATCTCGGAGAGCATCGCCCGCTCGATCTTCGCCATCCGGATTTCCGCCTCGAGCCGCTCTGCCTCGTACACGCTCACGCCCGTCGAGATCCCGATGGCGATGCACGCCGCAGCCATCGCCGCCAACGTCACGCGGACCTCGATGCCCCGCGTCACCAACGTCGCCGCCACGATGCCGAGGACGACGAACGTGGAGTCGAAGAGGGTGTTGATGAAGTACCGCCGGAACAGGTCGCTCACGTCGTACGCGAGCCGGAAGCGACGCATCGGGGCGGAACCCACGGGAGGCCTCGCTCCCCAATTGGCGGCGGATATATCCCCTTGTCCCCGCGGCTATCGGTAGGCGGACCGGAACGCGCCTCGTACCGCGATGAGGTAGATGAGGATCAAGATCGGGATTCCGACGGCGATCAGTTGCCCCGTCGTGATCGCACCGAGTCCACCCGTCAGGCTGATCGTGCTGAGTTGGTTGAGGATGCCCAGCACGAGGACGATCACGGTGAGCCACCAGGCCCATGGCCTGAGCCTCCAGAGGCCGAAGCCCGCCAGGAGGAGGAAGACGGACAAGAGGAACGCGATGAACGCGAGCGCGATGAGCAGGCCGACTCCAAGGGCCAGCGTGAGGAGGAGGAAGAGCCCCGTGAGGAGGGTGAGGATGAACCCCGCCAGGATGACGAGGATCGCGAGGATCGCGACACCAATCGGTCGGCGCGGAGCGGGCGGGGGCGGATAGGCCATGCGCGCGGCATGGGACCCCCGCGAATAAGCCTTCCGGGGGAAGGCCTACCGGAAGTGGCGGCGGACCACGAGCAAGTAGAGCAGGCTGAGCGCCGGGATGAGTCACGACAGGTTTTCCCAGAACGCGGGGCTCCACCGGAGGCCTTGCCGCGCGAGGACGCTCACGAGCTGAAGGGTCAGAGCGACCATCGCCAACCACCACGCCCACGGCCGCAGGTTGTAGAGTCCGATGCCGGCGACGAGGACGATGATCGCGAGCACGAGGATGAGAATCCCGACGAACAGGACCCGCGCGTCCACGAGCCCGAGGCCGACCGCCCCGAGCGCCGCCAAGACCCCAATCGTCGCGAGGACCGTGAGGATGGCACCGATCAAGATCACGAGAGCCGCGCGGATCACGACCCCGATCGGTCGCCACCGGGGCGGCTCGGCCACGGGGGAGAAATGCGGGCACGGATAAGGAACCCGCCGGTGGGAAGCCTAATAGCGGCCGCGTCCGCTCGCCGGCCGGATGCGATCGCTCTGCGTGGCAGTGCCGAAGGAGAAGGCGGAGACAGTCCGGCAGGCCCTCCTCACGCAAGGCCTCCTGCGGAAGGGCGTTGCAATCGACCGCGAGGGGGAGACCGTGTACCTCCCGGTGACGGGGACACCCTCGGTCGGATTCCCGGTCCTCGAGCGCGAGGTGCGCGAGTCGTTCTCGCCCATCCGGTCGTATCGGGACATCGCGGAGGTCCCCGCGAATCTGAAATCCCTCCTGCCAACGAGCTTCGACGTCGTCGGGGACGTCGCGATCCTCCGGATTCCCGAGGAGTTCACGCGATTCGAGCGGGCGATCGCGAGCGCGATCCTGAGGGCGAACACGAGCGTCAAGGTCGTCGCGGCGGACGCGGGCGTGAAGGGGCCCCTCCGAATCCGCGACCTCCGCGTCGTGGCGGGGCCGAATCGGACCGAGACGGTGCACCGGGAGTGCGGACTCTCGTTCTCCGTCGACGCGGCGAAGGCGTATTTCTCCCCCCGCCTGGGCACGGAGCGGATGCGCGTCGCAGACCAAGTGGTGCCGGGAGAGGCGGTCGCCGACCTGTATGCCGGCGTTGGACCCTACGCAATCCTCATCGCGAGACGCCGCCAACCGCGGATCGTGTATGCCTTCGATGCGAACCCGGACGCGTTCCGCTACCTGGAGGAGAACGTGCGACGGAACCGGGCGACGCTCGTGGAGCCGAGGCTCGGGGACGCCATCACTCTCTTGGGCGACATCGAGCCCCTTGACCGCGCGATCATCGACTATCCCCAAGACCCGGACCCCGCCTATCGTGCGGTCCTGCCGCGCATGCTTCCGGACGGCGAGGTCCACTACTACGCAATCCTCGAGACGGCCGAACGGGAGGTGCGGACTCGGGCGATTCGGGAGACGGCCAGGGACCTCGACCGAGATGCGGAGATCCTCCGGTGGCGCGACGTCCATGGCTGGTCCCCGACGCAGAAGTTGTTCGCGTTCGATGTCCGCGTGACCTAGGCGAGCCGCACGCCCGTTTGGTCCTGGTAATGTCCCGAACGATGCTCGTATCCCTTCTCTGAGGCGGACGTGAGCGCCTGGAACACGACCTGCGCAAATCGCTCTCCGATCGGGACGGGCAGCCCCTCGTCCGAGGCGTTGTACGCGAGCAGGGTCAGCGTTCCGCGGAACCCGGAGTCAATCATCCCGAAGGAGGCGAGCACGCCGCGACGGGCCCACGTCGTCCGCAGCCACAGCTCTGCGGCGACGCCCGGACCCAGGCCAATCACTTCGCGCGTGCCGACGGCGAATCGCGTATGGGGCGGGATGACCGCCTGACCTTCCGAGACGGTGCCGCCCCGGGAGGGGACCACGACCTCCGCGATGGACACGTCGTATCCGTTCGGGGTCAGGTTCCGCTCCTCGAACGGGTCGATGATGATCTCGCCCTTCGCGAGCAGTTTCAGGACGTCCGCGTCCGAGACGACGGGCACACGCCGGGATGGATGCGCTGCTGTAATAACGTCTCCGCCAAGACAAGCCTATAAGGGGATGTGGACTTCTGGCGGCGACGGAATGGACTTCACGCTCACGCCCGAGCAGGAGCTCGTCCGGGACACCGCGCGGGACTTCGTCGACCGGGAGATCTTCCCGTACGTGCGGGAATGGGAGCGGAAGGGCGAGATCCCGCAGGCCCTCTACCGGAAGATGGCGGGCCTCGGGTTCCTCGGGGCGCCCGTCCCGGAGAAGTACGGCGGCGCGGGGATGGACTACGTCTCCTTCGCGCTCCTCGTCGAGGAGATCTCCCGCGGGTCGAGTTCCGTGCGGACGACGATCAGCGTGCAGACGTCCCTGAGCGAGACGACGCTCATGCTCTTCGGGAGCGAGGAGCAGAAGCGAAAGTGGCTTGTTCCCCTCGCGAAGGGGGAGAGGTTCGGCGCGTGGGCCCTCACGGAGCCGCAGGCGGGCAGCGACGCCGCGAACCTGCAGACGACCGCCAGACTGGAGAAGGGCGAGTGGGTGCTGAACGGCGCGAAGCGGTTCATCTCGAACGGATCGATCGCGGACTACGTCTTTGTGTACGCCCGCGAACCGGGCACGAAGCGCCACGAGGGCCTCTCCTGTTTCATGGTCCCGAAGAGGACGAAGGGGTTCTCCGTGACGAACGTGGAGACGACGACGAAGCTCGGGCTCCGCGCGAGCCCCACGGCGGACCTCGCGTTCGAGGACTGCCGCCTGCCCGAGGAGAACTTGATCGGACAGCGCGGGAACGGATGGGAGCAGGCGATGAAGACGTTGAACCGCGGGCGCTTGGGAATTGCGGCGGGGGCGGTCGGCGTCGCACGGGCTGCCCTCGAGGCGGCGGTGAAGTACGCGAAGGACCGGAAGGCGTTCGGCCGACCGATTGCGGGCTTTCAGCTGATCCGCGAGATGGTCGCGGAGTCCGCGATGGAGATTGACGCCGCCCGGCTGCTCACCCTGCGGGCTGCGCAGCTCCTGGACCGGGGCGAGGACAACACCGTGGAGGTCAGCATGGCGAAGCTGTTCGGCGCGCAGATGGCGATGCGCGTGACGGACCGCGCAATCCAGGTGCACGGGGGGTACGGGTTCAGCGGCGAGTTCGACGTCGAGCGGTACTTCCGCGACGCCCGCATCCTCGGGCTGTACGAGGGAACGAACGAGATCCAGAAGCTGATCATCGCGGAGAAGATCCTCGGATCGAGCCGCGAGTAGGAACAGAGCCTTCGGTTCGGATTGTACGTACGGAAGGCCTTTGAGGGCGCACCGTCAAGGAAGGGTCGATGCCCCGGAAGCTGAGGGAGTGCCGCCACCCGCACCACACACTCCTCGGCGTGGACTCGACCGCCTACTTCTACCAGTGCGACGACTGCGGCCAGGTCGTCGTCGCGCAGGGCGGCCACTTGTGGGAAGTCCAGTCGGCGGACGTCACGACATAGGCGCCGTCTTCAGGAACCCTTCGAGGGTCCCCTCCCTCTCGAACCCGAGCTTCTCATACATCTCCCACGTCGTGTGGCCGACCGTCGTCCGGAGGAAGAACGGGTCCAATCCGCGGTCCACGGCGCGCACTCGCATCGCGAGGACCATCGTGGCGGCAACGCCGCGCCGGCGCATCGCCGGAACGGTCTCGACCTCGTACAGTTCCCCGATGCCGTCGATCCCATCGAACGAAACGCTCCCCACGGCCTCGCCAGCCAAGTATGCGACATATACCTCGCTCCCGAGCTCGACCTGCCGCCGCCAGTTGAGGGCGAGGAGCTGGTGGGACACCTCGTGATCGTACCCGTCCTCCTCATGGAGGAGCCCCGCGATCGCGTCGTGATCGTCGCGGGTCCCTTGGTCCCGCGCCGGCCGCACCGCCACCTCCGAATTCCCGACGACACGCGATGCGTGCCGGGCGAACATCAGGTGCTCCGACTTTCGCTGAAAACCCCGCTCCGCCAAGGAGGGAGCCATGGCTTCAGCAAGCGCTGGATTCTCGACGAAGATCTGGCGGTCCGCGATGTGAAGCGGGGCGAACATTTCGTCCATCCCGTCGATGGCGGCCGCGATGCCTCCTGCGGGAAGCTCCCGCAACCAGAGGAAGTTCGCCATGTGGATTCGGTGGAACTCCGGGTTGATGACGAGCGTGCCCCACGGTTCCTCGACGACCTCGCACGCCGACCCGAGGGACGCGAGGACCGCACCAAGCGCCCGCCGCCGGTCGTCCGTCATCCGACCTCCTCGAAGAGGCGCACGACCTCTTGGATGCCCTCCTCGCCCAGGGCTTGCCGCGCGAGGTCCACCAGCGAGGAGTCCTCCTTCGCCATGTGGAGGCCCATGTATTGGACGAGGAAGATCCCGTGGCGGTTGAGCTCGCGCAGTTCCGTTCGGTGGAGTCGGTCCGCGACCGCCCCCAACGCCGCCAAGGCCTCCCCGAACTTCGCCACCTCGCGACGGATTTCGTCGTGATCGTACGTAATCACGCTCACGAGGGTCCCGAAACGGCCGATGCGGGCCTCGAGGGGCGGCAGGAGGGCGCGCTCCTCCCGACGCAGGTGGGCGATTCCGATCGTGCGCAGGAACTCGAGCGTGTCACGGAACACCGCTAGGTCCGCCCACTCCGCGCGGTCCCGGTTCATCGCGCCATCGAGCGCAGTCTCGAGGGAGTGGAGGCGAGCGCGAATCGCCTGATGGTCCTCGTAGAAACGAAGGAACGGATCGACGACCATCCTGTGTGCATCGAGGGCACCGTAGATGAAGATTGGCGGGGCGACAAGTCAACGACATCCTTATCCCGAGTCGCATCGTGGGTCCGGGCCGTGGTGGCGCCGGGACGAAAGCTCCGCGGACCGTGGCTCGTGGCGGCAATCATCGGGGTCGCCCTCCTCTTCGCGATCCCTGTACTGCTGTTCCGCCCGCAGTCTGTCCTCGGACCGGTCGTACTGTTCCTCCGTGCAGACGGGACGATCACCGCCAACCGGACGGATGTCCCCTTGCCCGCGGACTTCGGTCCACACTGTTCGAGAATCTACGTCGACCCCCGAGGTTTCTTGGCGGCGGAGGCAGGCGTGGACCTCGCGAACGTTGACGCGATCCTCTTGCAGCACATTGCGCCCGAGTCAGGAGTGTTCACCGACTCAGGCGGCGACCGGGTGCGCTCCCTCCTTCGGGTCGTGGACGGCGCGTGGGTCCTCAGAAGTCCCATCGACAACCGGACACTCGCCACCTTCACTCGGGACGGGGCGAACGTCACGGTGGACTCGGTGACGAGCGGAGTCACCGTGCACGCTCCGGGCTCCATGTGGGAGGACCGGTTCGAGTACGACGTCACGACGCCCGCAGGCCTCGTTCGAATCGCCGAGGCGATCGAGTTCTCGAACCTCGGTTTCACGAGGCCCCACATCGTGCCCGTCGCCGCCTGCGCCTGACGACATGTCGGCGCAATCCTCATCGACCTACTCCCCTGTGCGAAACCACGATGGTCGCCTTCCGTCCTCTCCTGGGCCTCGTCGTGATCCTGCTCCTAGCGGCGATCCCCCCGAGCGCCACCGCCCACCCGCCATGCCGGCTGCCCGAGTACACCGTGGCGTACGCCGCCCCGGTCTGGTCCGCCCGGATCCTCAGGAGCTGGATACCGGACACCCTGGTGTGGTACGCGACTCCGAACGGTACATTTGGCCCGGTGCCGTTTCAGGACCGCGTTGGCCAGGACGAGCCTCGTGCGGTGTTCGACCGTGACGAGGACGGGCGGTTGACTGCGAACGATACGATTCTGTTGTGGGATGCCGAGGGGCGCTCGCCCACGGTTGAGCTTGGTCTCGGCCCGACCGCCGAGCAGGTCGAATCGTTCTTCGTGTACCTCGAGGACGGTTATGTTCTGCGGTGCTCGGGATCGGACGCCCCCACGTGGGAAGTCCAGTGCGCCATCATGGTGGGAGTCGGCGTCACGTTGCTGGTCCTGATCCTGCTTGCCCGACGACGGCGGAACCGCCGGATGCCCTTCTAATCATGGGGCGAAGCGCGCGGGCGTCCGCGGGAACGGTACGGCGTCCCGGATGTGCTCGAGCTTGCAGATCCACTGGATCAGGCGCTCCATCCCCATCCCGAAGCCGGCGTGCTGCACGTTCCCGAACCGTCGCGTGTCGAGGTACCAATCGTAGTTCTTCGGGTCCTCTCCGAACTCCACAATTGCCTGCTTCAGGGACTCGAGGTCCGTCTCCCGCTCCGAGCCGCCGACGACCTCGCCGACATCGTCGCCCGCGATCACGTCGAAGCCCAGGACCAGGTCCGGGTTCTTCGGGTCCCGCCGCTTGTAGAACGCCTGGGAGACCCGCGGATAGTGAGAGACGATGACTGGCTGCTCCTTCCCATCCGTGAGCGCGCGCTCCTCGAACGTGCGGAGGTCCTTGCCCCACTCGAACTCCATTCCCTTCTCCCTCAGGCGTTTCAGGGCCTCGTCGTACGTGATGTGCTCGAACGGCGTGTGGACGCGTCTCAACACCTCCGGGTCGCGGCCGAGGAACGTGACGTCGTCCGCGTTCTCCTCCGCGGCGCGGTGTGCCGCGTGCGCAATCACGCCCTCCGCGTGCTTCAACACGTCGTCTATCCCGGCCCATGCCTCCTCCATCTCGCAGTGCCAGTACTCCGTGAGGTGGCGGGTCGTGCGGGACTTCTCCGCCCGGAACGACGGGCCGATATAGTACACCCTCTCCATGGAGAGCGCGAGCGCTTCCGCGTACAGCTGCCAGGACTGGGTGAGGTACGCCTTCCGGCCGAAGTAGTCGACGTTAAACAGGGTCGCCCCGCCCTCGCTCCCGACGGGCGTGATCATCGGCGGGTGGACCTCCCAGAATCCCTGGTCGCGGAAGTACTCGTGGACCGCGCCGAAGACCGTGTGGCGGACGCGGAAGATCGACGTCATCCGCTGAGAGCGGACCCAGAGGTGGCGGACGTCGAGAAGAAACTCCTCGCTCAGGTCCTGCTGGATCGGAAACTTCTCCGCGAACGAGACGACATGGAACTCCTTCGCGCGGACTTCGTACCCGCCGGGTGCGCGCTTGTCCTGGACGACGGTGCCCCTGGCGGTGACCGCCGACTCGATGAGCGCCTTTTCGACGGCCTCGAACTGCTCCGGTGGCACCGCGTCCTTCGCCACCGCCACCTGGAGGACTCCCGTGGAGTCGCGGAGGACGACGAACGCCTTCCCGCCGACGGTCCGCGTGCGGTAGATCCAGCCGCGGACCTCGACGTCCTGGCCCGTGAGCGTGCCCCCGAGCACATCCGCGATTCTCGGCACGCGTCGACAACTCCGGCCGGCTAGATTACCGTTTCGTGCGGCGCGTGTTATCGGGACTCGTATCCGATGTGGATCGATTGCCCGTCCGCGAAGCGCAGGTTCCCGTACGCGGTGCTCGGCGTCCCGTTCACGTGAAACACGATCTCGTGCGTGTCGTCCGCCACCCGGTCCAGGATTTGGGTCGAGGAGAACGGTTGACCCCAGATCGCGAAGAAGTCGCGAAGGTACGCTGCCCGCGCAGACGGCATCTCGACGTGCGCGATTCCGTCCGTTTCATGGGTGTGGACGGGCCGCATGCAAGTCCCCGACACGATGCCCACGTCCGCCGGGACTTGATATGACTGGCCGAGAATGTCGATCATGATCGTCGCGTGGAAATGGACGCCCGCCCCCGTGTGTTGAACACACATCTCCGTGAGAGGCGTCTCGGGCGTGGGCTCGGGGGGCGGTTGCGATGCCCGGTAGGCGCCGCCCGCAACCGCGAGGACGGCCAGCACAGCGACCATGATTCCCCACAGCGGGATCCGGGGACCCCTCGCGGAAGCGCGAGGCCGCGGGGCGCGCTTCTCGATGCGGGCCGCCTCCTCCCCCCTGCCGTGCACGTTCCTCAGGTGTCCGGGCAGGTTCTCCAGCTTCACGAACGCTTGGCAGTACGGGCAGTGTTCCGCCTTTTTCGACAAGGCATATCGTGAGGGCGCGCCTCCGTTTAAGACTTCGGCAGGCACATATACGCAACGCCTGCTCCCCTCGCCGTGATCCGCGCCGCCGGCACGTGCGACCTCGACGCCCTGTACGAGCTCGAAGAGTTATGCTTCGCAGAGCGCCGCTTCCGGAAGGAGCACCTGCTCTATATCCTAAAGAACCCGCGCGCCCGGACGTTCGTCTTTGAAAACGGTTCCGTCCTCGGCTCCCTGATGGTGCAGGACGAGAAGGTTCTCACGCGCGTCCTGAGCATCGGCGTGCATCCGCGGCACCGGCGCCGCGGAGTCGGCAGCGACCTGATGGCGGTGGCGGAGGACACGGCTCGGCGTTTCCACACGCCGGAGGTGCGGCTCGAGGTGAGCGCGGAAAACGCCGGGGCGATCGCGTTCTATCGCGCGCTCGGATACGGGGTGCTCGAGAAACTCCCCCGCTATTACTCGTGGGGCGACGATGCGTTCGCGATGACGAAGCCAGTTCTTGCGGTTGATTAGAAAGCCTTAAGAATGAACCGCCGCTAACGCTCGAAAGAGACCTCCGCCGATGCTCCAGATGCCCAAGAAGTTCTTCGTTACCTCGGGGAAGGCGGTCTCACGCGTCTCCGACCTGAACGCGTTCGACGAGGCGCTCCTGAACGCAGGAATCGGGGAGCAGAACCTCGTGTACGTCTCGTCCATCCTCCCGATCGGGGTCAAGCAGACGCGGAGGGCGAACATCCCGATGGGGGCCATCACGCACTGCGTCCTCGCGCAGCAGCGGGGCGGGGAGGGCGAGATGATCAGCGCGGGCATCGCGTACGGGTTCCGCGACGACCGCCTCGGCGGCTACGTGGCGGAGGGCCACATGAACGGGACGGGGAAGGCGCTCCGCGAGGTCCTCGAATGGAAGATGGCGGAGATGGCGAAGCTCCGCGGCGTAAAGTTCAAGTCCCTCGAGTACAAGATCGAGGACCTGTCAATCCCGATGGACCACTACGGCGTGTGCTTGGCGGCGCTTGTCTTCCTCTTCTGAGATGTTCGGCGTCATCGTCTGCCCCCGGTGCGGACGCGCGAAGGGCATCGAGTTGCCGAAGAAGACGACGACGTGCCCGTGCGGGTTCGAGATTCGCGTGCATCCGTCGCGTGTGAAGTTCGAGACGTCCGACGCCCGAGAGTTGGCGGCGGCGGTGGGTCGCATCCAAGCGGAGCTTCGCGGCGGCAGCGACGAGGTCTCCGCAGCCGCCAGACCGAAGCGACGTTCGAAGGACGCGTACACCCGCGTGATTGCCGTCGCAGGACGGACGGGCGATCGCCGCCAGAAGGCGCGCGCCGCCGCGGAGGGCCTCGCCCGCGAGTTCGTCCTCTTTTCCTGGGCCGATTGGCGACACGTCGCCGACGCGCTAGGGCTCCCGAACCCCGCGGGAAGCTTGGAGGAACTCGTCCGGGGGAACGTCGTGTACGAGCCGAAGCCCGGATTCTACCGGACCGTCTGATCACTCCTTCGCGCTCGTCGTCCGTCGGACGCGTCGGCGTCGTTCTCGACGGAGTTCCGGCGGCAGGGTGTCCGGAAGGACCCTCCCGTACGCGTACCGGTAGAGAACGAGAGTAAAAGCAATAGCCCCGACGAGGGAGGCTATCGGGAGGGCGGGGTTCGCCTCCGGCACGGAGGACCAGACGAAGAAGGGGACGAGCACGGCCGCGTGGATCACGCGGGCAAGAATCGCCTGGGCGAACGACACGAGGACATCGCCCCGGGAACATCCGTACCCGAGGATCGCACCCGTCGCCCCGTGAATGAACGCGAGCGTCACGGAGAAGGCGAAGAGCGGGAGCGCGATCGCGGGAGCGAACAGGGGGGGGCCGTTCGAGTACGCGTTGCCCGCGGCGACGATCGCCGCGATCCCGATCCCGAGGGACAACCCATAGAACGTCGTGTCGTACCGTCCTCGGTATCCCTTCCGGTTTAGGTAGATCAGCTTGAACGCCTCCTCGAAGAAGGCGAGCAGGAGGAGGGCGATCACGAGGGAGAGGAGGTCGAAGACGACGACGCGGAGCGCCACGGAAATCGCCCCGGAGGCCGTGCCGACGACCATCCCGACGGCGAGGCCGAGGAAGACGCGGCGCGTCTCGAAGAACGAGTGGTCCGTGAACGGGTAGTCGTACGTGCGGAGCGCGTGGTACAGGACGGCGATCGCGGGGCCGAACCCGATCACCCCGGCCACGAGGAACACGAGCTGGTGGCTCGACACCCTCGTCCGATGGGGCGCACCCCTCATTACGTTTCCCCGCACCCGTGGAACAATCTTTTTAGGCGGAGGCCTGCATGGAACGGCGTCCCATGCCCTCCTCGGAGGACGTCGCCTGCCCGATCTGCGGGGAGCCCGCGCCGAAGGGCGCGCGGCGGTGCGACAACTGCGGCGCGTCGCTCGGCGGCCGCTCGGACGATGGCGTCCGGAAGTTTGCGGAGTCGCTGAAGGTCGATGAGGCGACCGCGAAGAAGCTGTACGAGTCCGGCTACCGTCCGTCGGAGACCGCGGGGAAACCGCCCCAGGGCGGGACCCTGTACCTGTGCCCGTCGTGCGGCGCGTTCGTGAGCAGCGGGGACGCACGATGCGGCCATTGCGGCGCGAGCCTCGCGGAGGACGGGGAGACCGCGACGGCCGCCGACGGTCGCCCCTGCCCGCACTGCGGCGAGCCGATCCATGTGGCGGCGGAGGTCTGCCCGTCGTGCGGGAAGTCCGTCGCCCGCGCGGCGGAGGACGGGGTCCCGGCAGTGTGCCCGGAGTGCGGGTCCCTCGCCCCGACCGGTCGCCATACGTGCGCCGTGTGCGGGACGCCCCTCGGTCCGACCCCACCAACGCCCGCCACGAAACCCTCTCCCGTTGCGGAGCCGCCACTCCAGGCGCCCGCCCCCGTCCGACCCCGCAAGGTCGCCCAGACACCGGCCGTGCCACCCAAGACCGCGACGCCTCGGGCCGTGGCCCCCGTCGCGAAACCAGCGGAGGCGCGCCGCGGATCGTCCCCGGACCGCGCGACGGCCCCGCCCGCGAAACCGTCCGCGAAGACGGAGATCCCGCCGCGACCGCCCTCTCGACGCCCCGCCCGCCCCACCGACGCGGCCGAGACGACGGGGATGGCACGCCTCCGAGAGCTCGTGGCCATGGGGACCGCCGTCGCGCTGCCCGCCGCCGCGGGCGCCGCGTATGGGAACGTCGCCGGGCATGATTGGGGATTGTTGTTCCTCTTCGGCGTCCTGACCGGAATCGCCCTCGCGCTGACCCTGCCGGACCTGCGACCGCTCGCTCGCCGACCCGACCTCGCCCTGTTCGTCGCCGGGCTCGCACTCCTCGTGGCAGGACCCGTCTCTGCGTACGCGGGCATCTCCTCCCGATCGCTCGATGCGCCGACGGCCGTCCTCGGGGTGGCCCTCCTGGGGCTCGTCGGATGGAGGCAGCGGTCGGGGATCGGCCTCTTCCTCCCATGGATCGGCGGCCTCGCCCTGCTCGCGGTCCTCGCGTATGCGCCCCTCGCGACCGTGTCCGCAGGACCGTTCGATGCGGGCCTCTGGGCGGTCGGCGGCGCGATGGCCCTCGGGGCCTCCGCCCTCGTCGCCTACCGTCGGTGGCTTCGCGCGGCGGCGGAGGCGCGGTTCCTTCGGGGGGACGCGGAGTCTGCGCGGCGGGAGTACGAGAAAGCGATCGCCTCCTACGATACGGGGATCGCGCTCGCGCGCCGCGCGGGGCGTTCGTCCGCGGCGGGGTGGTATGGGAGGGGCGCTGCGCTCGTGGCGGTCGGACGACACGCAGACGCGCTCGCCGCGCTCGACCGCGCCCTCGCGTTGGACCCGGAGAACGAGATCGCGTGGATCAACAAGGGGACCGCGCTCGCCCGCCTCGGCCGGATGAACGAGGCCCTGAAGTGCTACAACTCCGCGATCAAAGTCAACCCGAGCTACGAGGTCGCGTGGAACAACAAGGGGAACACCCTCGCGCGGCTCGGGCGGCACGAGCTCGCCCTTGAGTGCTACGACCGCGCCCTGCAGATTGACGGGGGGTACCGCACCGCGTGGGTGAACAAGGGATTCGTCCTCGCAAAGCTCGGGCGGTTCGAAGAGGCTGCGGAGTGCGCGGACACCGCGCTGCGCCTCACGGACGGAGTCGCGGCGAGCGCATGACCCTCGGTACGATTCGAAGACCGTACCAGACTATATATGAGGCGTACCCCCTAACTTCGGCTCCTCGCCGGGCCGTCGGCCCGGCACCGGGAAGAGAAGGCATGGTGAAGCCCCCCGCGCCGGGACGGGGCCTGCTCCCCGCCGCGGCGATCCTCGTCCTCGTCGTCCTCCTTGCGCCGCCCGGCGCTGCGTTTCCCGAAGGGAGGACGCACGATCGGGACTTCCCGTCCCTAGGGAGCGGCGACTTCGTCCTCGCGGACGTGACCGGGGACGGATGGACGGACCTCGCGGCGATCGACGCCGCCGCCGGCTACCTCCGACTCTACTTTGGCGGCCCCCTCGGCCTCCCAATCGACCCGCAGGTCGGCGTCCCCGCCCCGGGCGTCCGCGACCTCGCGGCGGGTGACCTCGACGGGGACGGCCGCGCGGAGCTCCTCGCGGTGGACGGTGCCCGCGCGTACTGGTTCGCGCACGCGGATCCGTGGGTGCCGGCGGTCGGCGTGAACGCCTCCGGCGGCCGCGCGATTGCGTCGGGCGACCTGAACGGGGACGCATTCCCCGACCTGGCGGTCCTCTCAGGGACGGGCGCCATGATCTGGTTCCAGCGTCCCACGACGCGCGGGTTCGACGGGGACCGTCCCGATCTGATCCTCTCCGATCCCCTCGCGTTCGACTCGATGGCGGTCGGCGATGTCACGGGCGACGGCCGGGAGGACCTCGTCCTCGCGAAGCCCTACAAGGGCCAGGTCTACGTCCAAGGGGAACAGGGGCTCGACCTCTCGCCGAAGTCCTTCACCCCCGGCGGGAGCGGCGGCGAGATGTCCGTCGCTATCGCGAGCGGGGATGGAGACGTCCCCTGGGTCGTCGTGGCGAGCGCCGCAGGCCCCGGCACGGATGGATATGTCGGGCTCTGGCGGTGGGGCGCGGACGGGCTCCGCTCGGAGGCGACCCTGTCCGGGGCCCACACCGCACGGTTCGCGGTCGCGGACGTGAACGACGACCGGCGCCCCGACCTCACGTTCATCGACATCGATGGCTCCCTGGCCGTCTTCCTCCAGCGCACGGCCTCCTTCGGGGCGCCCGTCCCGGATTGGATCCTCGACGGGGTTCCGCAGGGAATCGACGGCGTCGCGGTGGGAGACGTGAACGGCGACGAATTCGCGGACATCCTCCTGCGTACGTGGGGGAAGTACCTCGTCTACCTCCAGGAGGACGCGGCCCCGTCGCTGATCCGCGCGATCCCGTCCACATACGCGGTGAACCGCGGGCAGGTCGCGGAGGGCGTGATCGACTTGCGCGAGTTCTTCCGGGACGACCACGACCGGCTCACGTTTGAAATCGTGTATCGCTCCGACCCCGCGCATCTCAACGCGACGATCGACGGGAGCGTGATCGACTTCGAGGCTGCGGACTGGTTCGGGACCGCGGACTTCCGGGTGAGCGCGTGGGACGGGAATCCGAACCACGTGCGGGTGGACAGCAACGCGTTCACCGTGCTCGTGAACGACGGGCCCGTCTTCACGAGCACGCCCCCGCGGCGGGCAACCGCCGGTGAGCTCTTCGCCTACGTCGTGTCCGCGGCAGACGCATATCCGGCGGGAGACGCGCACACGTTCGCCCTCGGGGAAGCGCCCGTCGGCATGGACGTCGACCCGGCGACGGGGCTCGTGCAGTGGACGCCGACGGACGGGCAGGTCGGGACCCACGCGGTCGCGGTCGAAGTCCGCGACGGGTACGGGGGCTACGCGGTCCAGGAATTCTCCATCGTCGTCGCTCCCGCCGCGGGCGGGTCGCCCGTACTCTTGATGGCCGTGGGCATCGCCGCCTCGAGCGCGGCCCTGATGGCCGCGGCCGCCCTGATCAACGAGAACGCGAAATGGGCGTTCCTCCTGTTCTTCCTCCCGATGTACTCGAAGATCAAGCGGGAGCGGGTGCTCGACCACTTCGTCCGCGGGCAAATCTTCGGGTACATCCAAGCAAACCCGGGCGAGCACTACAACGCGATCAAGGACGCTCTCGGCCTGACGAACGGCTCCCTCGCGCACCACCTGCGCACGCTCGAGCGGGAGCAGTTCGTGAAGTCGAAGCGCTTCGGGCTGTACCGTCGGTTCTACCCGATGAACTACCGCCTGCCGCCGGACGACGCGTTCCAGCCGAACGACATCCAGCAGACGATCCTGGCGGTGATCCGGGACACGCCGGGGATCACGCAGAAGGAGATCGCCCAGCGGCTGGGCCTGACGCCGCCGACCGTGAACTATCACATCGGGGTCCTCAGCAACCGGAACCTGATCCGCGTGGAGCGCCGCGGGCGGAGCACGCACTGCACGATCGCCGAGGGGACCGACACGTGACCCTGATTGACAAGTACACACTGGACCGGATGAAGGGGCGTGCGATCCGGATCAGCTTCGACTGCCCGTACTGCCAGAGCGCGCGGATCGAGCTCAAAGACCTGGGGGACCTCGGGCCCATGGAAGGGGTCCGATGCTTCAAGTGCAAGGCGCTGATCCTCCTCGACGGGCTCTCCCTCACCGTGATCCGCGAGCCGGCGGCCCGCGCGTCGGAAGGCTGATAAGCGCACGTCCCGTCGTCTTCGCATGGACGCCGATTCGCGGATTCGGCTCGCCTCCCGGATCCTCGCCGTCCTCGCGTTCCTCTCCTTCCTCTCGTGGTTGTTCGTCGCGACGCGGTATCCCTCTGCACTCCTCGTCTCGATCGCGTTCGCGGCGACGGCGTACGGGTTCTACCTGTGGTACCAGCGGCGGAACCCGCTCGAGCTCGCTGGGTACGGGGCGGAGGGGGAGGACCGCGTGGAGGAGGGCTCCGACGTGGCGGTGAGCCCCGGCGTCTCCGCGGCGGGGATCCACTTGTCCTTCGAGACCCGGAGCCGGTGGCGGCGGAAGCGATAGCCTATTTCGCGCCCCCGCGCCCGTACATCTTCTCGTACCACTCCATGACCTCGGCGTCCGGGATCTGGGAAGACTCCTCCGTGACGTGCACCTCGTTCGTCTCCCCGAACGCCTTCACGACGGAGAGCGCCTTCGCGTCGCCGACGACCTCCGTGACGACGAGGTGGGCCTTCCGGCGGCGGGCCTTGAACGCCGCCACGGGTTCCGTGCCGTGGAACACGAGGTAGGAGACGCCCATGCCCCACTTCTCCGCCATCTGGCGGCGGAGGTACAGGGAGAGGTTGTCCATCGGGGTGAGGACGAACGGCTCGTCGAAGTCGATCGTCCCGATCCGCCCCAGGTCCTCCTTCAGCATCCAGTATACGGTCCGCTCCCCGTCGACGAAGAAGCCCTTCACGAGCACGCCGTGGTCCTCGAACTCACGGAGCAGGGATCGGACCTCGGCCATCGAGTACTCGAACCGGGTGTACGCCGCCAGGTTCTCCGCGCTGAAGATGCCGAACGCCCGGACGATCGACAGGAGCACGTCCCGGCGGGCCATCGCGGGGTCGACCTTCGGCGCCCGGACCGTCACGTACCGACCGGCCCCGTCCCGGGTCACGTAGTCCGCGTCCGCGAGCCGCTTCAGGGCGGCGTTCGTGGCGGGCGCTCCCAACGTGGAGAGTTGGAGGATCCTCGGGCGTCCGACGGGCTGCTGCGCCCGGACCAGGTTGAGGACCTGTTTCGTGGGACCTGCAAGCGGCACGTTCTTCGCGCGCTGGAACAGCCCGAGTTGCGCCATCGTGCAGTACGAGACGTACTCCGGGATGACGGGACCTCGATACAGGAGCCCGCGGCGGTGAAGCCGGTCAAGAGGGGTGAAGACGGTCACGCGGAGGCGCGCCGCGTAGTCGGACCGAAGGCCGCCGAGGGCGTCCGCGGCTTCGAGAGGGTCCGCGAACCGGCGCTCCGGATGCAATCCCTGCCGCCAGAACGTGTACGCCATGACGTGCGCGGGCGCGAACACCTGCGGGACGAAGTCCCCCTTCGCGAGGAAGTCCCCGATCCGGTGGTACCCCGCCGCCAAGAAGGGTTTCAGTTCGCCGTCCGTGAGCTCGGGCACGGGCTTCCGGGAGGCCTGCGTCACGCGGACGACCTCGAAGCCCCGCTGGCGGTAGTACGCCATCATTCGGTCGATCGCCGCCAGGGCGTCCGGCAGGGTCGCGGGATCGAGCAGGTCGATCTCCCGGAGCTCGACCGCCCCGGACATCTCCCACTTCTCGATCATCCCCGCGAGCTCGCCCTCGCGGACGATGGGGTAGAACCACCCCTCGCCCCAGCGCGCGGCGATCTGCGCCCACAGCCCCTGGGTCCACGGGTCGAGGAGGGACAGCACGCGGATCCCGTCCCGCACGTCCTCCGGCTTCGTCCCCTCAAGGGCCGGGACCTCCTCCTTCAGGACGATCATCTCCTCCTCGCCCCGCTGGCCCGTCGCGAGGACCCGCTCGACGACGCCCTTCTCCTCGAACCGGTCGATGATCCGCTCGAGGTCGTCCCAGCGGAAGCGCGTGTACTCCTTGATCCCGCTGAACGGCACGGGCCCATGCGCGTTCAGGAAGTGGCGCACGAGCCGCTCCTCCGCCTCCGCCTCGGGGATTTCCGGTGCCACGTCGAACGCGACGTATAGGTTCCGCGAGGCCCACGCGTCCTGCCCGTGGAACTTCCGGATCACGTACACGTCCCAGTCCAGCTTCTCGAGGATTTCCTTGACGCGCTCGACGTCCTCCTTCAGCCGCGTCGCGACGCCGTACAGGTCGAGCCCCTGCGGGTTCCTGCGGATCAGGTCGAGCACGCGGGACTCGAACTCGGAGAGGGGCTCCCGGGGATACGTCGACAGGAAGAGCTGGACGTCGCGCGCGCGGACGTACCGCACGCGACCCGCGAGGAACCGACCCTCGATGATCTCGCCCTTCTGCCGCTTCTCCAGCCAGTCCCCCCACCGGAAGTCCGGGATCCGGGCGGCGATGTCGTACGTCATCCCGGCCTCGAGGAACGTGTCGAAGTAGTCGTCGATATCCCGGAAGGACCGGAGCTGCTTCCGCATCACGAAGGCCTTCACGGTGCTCTCGTCGAACACCTTCCGGGTTTCGCCCTTCTTCTGGAGTTTCGCGAGGTCCTTCGCGAGGAGGTACTGGTAATCCTCTCCGAGCACGAAATGGCCCGACGCGACCGTGCCCTCGTTCTCCAGGTCCTTGAGGGCCTCCGCGACGACGTCCGCCTCGAGGTCGAGGGCGTAGGCGACGTCCTGGGCGCTCACGGGCCCGGTCACGTCTAGGTGCCGGAGCACGACGCGGTCGAGCGCCTTCTGGTAGTCCTCCCGCTTCACCTCCCGCACGAGGTAGACGGTTTCCTCGACGCCCTTTCGATGGACGACGTACGAACGCTCGAGTTTTCGCACGACCTCGTTCAACGCATCCTTCCCCAGCTTCGCCTTCCGCAGGAGGTCCCTATGAGAGACGGGTCCGGCGCGCACGAGCTTGAGGACCTTCTCCTCCGCCGGCTTCAGGCGGACCTTCTGCGCATACACGGAGGCGTAGACGGGGACCTCGTCCGCGGACGTCCACAGGATCCCCTTCGGGGTCCACACGGACTGCACCTTGCCCTCGTCCATGAGCTCCCCGCCCCAGTTCCGGAGGTCCGGAAAGGGGACGGAGGTGTGGTCGAACGGGTTCGGACCCTTCTGCTGCACGAGGTTCGCGGCGCCCGCACGTTCCACGAAGGCCAGGAGGTCCTCCTTCCGCTCCACTCGCGGGATCTTGCGACGGAAGTGTTCGCGGACCTCCTCCTCGGGGAACTGGACCCCCTCGATCTGTTCCGGCGGGAGGACCTTCTTCAGGATCTCACGATGGAGCTCGCGGAGGAGCGAGGTGCGGTCCTCCATGAGGACGATGTCGCTCATCCCGACGAGGACGACGTTGTGCGCAAAGGGGCTCGGGAGCGGGGTGAAGTCGCTGTACATCACCGCCACCTCGGACTTCTCGATGGACTCGAGGACCTCCCGCGCGTGGCGGAGGTCCATGACCATGTTCAGGATCTCATTGTACGTCTCCCGGATCACGGGGAAGTCCTCGATCTCGTGGAGCCAGTCGAGGACGCGCTGGGACCGCATCTGCTGGCGGCCGATGCTGACCTCGCGACCCTTGTAGTTCCGCAGGATCATGAACGAGCGGGTCGCGCAGTGCCGGAACCGCTGCTTGAACAACTCCGTGTTCCGGACCGCCTTTTTCAGGACCTCCTCGAGCTCCGCGCTCGAGACGAGCTTCCCGAGCCCCTTCAGGTCGACCCGTTTCGGGACCGTGAGCATGAAGTTGTCGTCCGTGACGCTCACGCGCACGTTCGTCTTCGTCCGTTGGGACAGGCGGTACGCGTACGCGCGGCTCAAGGCGTCATTCGTCCGCCGCCCGAACGGGAAGTGGAAGATGATGTTCCGGTTCCCCTTCACGTCGAGGTATCCCTCCACGAGGAGCTGCCGGTCCGTCGGGAGGTCGGGAATCACGACCCGCTGCTCCTGGAGGAAGGAGACGAGGGACCGGGCGCTCCCGGCGTCCACGCGGTAGCCGTCCATCAGCCACACGATTGCACCGTCCTCGCCCGCCTCGTCGATCTTCGCCGCCAACTCCCGTCGGAACCGCCCCACGAGGAGGGACAGGTCGAAGGAACGGGGGAGCATCTCGCCCGTCCACGACGGCACGGTCGGCCGCCGCCCGGAGGCGTCCTTCACGTAGACCGTCGTGCCGCGCGCACGGAGGAACTGGTACGTCCGGCCGCCGAGGACGAACACGTCGTTCGGCTTCAGGTACTCGACGAACCCCTCGCTGAGTTCGCCGAGCGGCGTGCCTCGCTCGCTGAAGACGTGGTACGTCCCCTCCTCGGGAATCGTGCCCACGTTCGTGAAGTAGATCATCCGGGCGTCGCGCTTCTTCCCGAACCGCTCCTCCTCCGGGTCGAACCATATCTTCGCGTACATCCGCACGTCCGGGTTCCGGCTCGCGAGGTAGTCGAGGACGGACTGGAAATCCTTCCGGGTCAGGTCGTGGTAGGCGTACGACCGGCGGACGAGATCGTACGCCTCCTTCGCCTCCCACCGCTTCTCGAGGGACATCCCCACGATGACCTGCGCGAGCACGTCGAGGCAGTTCCGCGGGATGTCGACGCGGTCGATCCGGTTGTCGTACGCGGCCTTGACGAGGGTCGCGCACTCCACGAGGTCCCACGGCTCGAACACGACCAGGCGGCCGCAGCTCGTGTCCCCGTACGCGTGGCCCGCACGGCCGATCCGCTGGAGTCCCTTCGCGACGCTCTTCGGGCTCCCGATCTGGACGACGAGGTCGATGAACCCGATGTCGATCCCGAGCTCGAGGCTCGTGCTCGAGACTGCGGCCTTCAGGAGGCCGTCCTTCAGCTTCTGCTCGACATCGAGCCGAGTGACCTTCGACAGGGACCCGTGGTGGGCCTCGAGGTCCTCGACGCCCCGCTCCTTGAGCTTGAACGACACATGTTCCGTGCCGGACCGGGTGTTCGTAAAGATGAGCGTCGTCCGATGCTCCTGGATCATGTCGCTGAGGAGGGCGTACATCCGCGCGTTCGCGCTCTCCATGTCGACCTCCGTCAGGTCGCGGACGGGGCAGACGACCGCCAAGTCGAGGGACTTCCGGGACTCGACCTCCACGACGTGCATCTCCCGGAGCTTTCCGTCGCGGAAGCCCGCGAGAAACTTCGCGACCTCGTCAATCGGGGCGATCGTCGCGCTCAGCCCGATGCGGGTGAACTCCCGGCCGACGTGCTCCTGCAGCCGCTCCAGGGTGACGCTGAGCAGCGCCCCCCGCTTGCTCGAGCACACCTCATGGATCTCGTCGACGATGACCCAGCAGACGCCACCGAACTTCTCGCGGAACTTGGGCGCGCTGAGGACGATCGCGAGGCTCTCCGGCGTCGTGATGAAGATGTGCGGCGGCCTCCGTGCCTGGCGCTGCCGCTCGCTCGTGCTCGTGTCCCCGGATCGCACGCCGACGCGGATCGCCGGGGCCGGTTCCCCGATCTGCGCCGCAAGCTCCGTCATCTGCCGGAGGGGCTCCTCCAGGTTCCGGTTGATGTCGTTCGCGAGCGCCTTGAGGGGGCTCACGTACACGCAGTAGATCCTGTCTTCCAGATCCCCCCGCTTCTGCAGCGCGTACAGCTCGTTGAGCACGGTCAGGAACGCGGTCAGGGTCTTCCCGGACCCCGTGGGGGACGACACGAGGACGTTCTGGCCCCCGTGGATCAGGGGGAGGGCGTACGCTTGGGGCTCCGTGAGCCCCGTGAACGCGCCGCCAAACCAGCGGGCGACGAGGGGCTCGAGGAGGGCCAACACCTCCTCCCGGCCGGCGGCCCTCATCACCCTGTGTATCACGTACTCCTCCCGGTTAGAAGTCGGAAATCGGGGGACAAGGCCCGGTGACCCAAAAAGCTTTTCCCGCCGGATGCGCGAAGCTGGGTCCCCGCAGGATTCCAAAGCTGGACAAGAATGCTTATTACGGTCTCCGCGGGGTTACAACCGGATTCCTGGAGGCCCCATGCGTTTCCGCGCCCTCCTCCTCTCCCTTGTTGTCATCGCCGCGATCCCCGCGGTCATCCCCGGGCGGGGGGCGGGGTTGTTCCCCGAGGCCGTCGAATGGGGCCCGATGGGTTCGAACGTCGCCCTCGACGCCTCGATCGCGATCACCTGGTCCGCCCAGATGGACAAGACCTCCGTGGAGGCCGCCTACACCCTCACGGACGGCACCACGGTGTGGGGCGCGGCGGACTTCCAATGGGTCCACTCGGGCAGCCCTCCGTGGACGTCGCAGGCCACGGCCCTCGCACCCCTCCCGGCGGCCTCGACCTTCATCGCGGTCGTCGGGCCCACCGCCCTGGATTCCACGAGGATCTACCCCTTGGACATGGACGGAGACGGGGTCGGCGGCGAGGGGACGGACGCCCTCCTCTGGACGTTCCGGACCGAGAATGGCACCCCCCCGCGGGTGAAGGGCACGTCGCCTTCGGACGGAGAGACGGGCGTAAACGTTGGGAGCGATATCCGGATCGAATTCGACGAGCCGATGGATGCCGCCTCCGTGGAGGGCGCGCTGCAGGTCCTCCCGGCCGCATCCGTCACCGCCACGTGGAACGCAACGCGAACCGCGGTCACGTTCGTCCCCGGACTGAAACTGCGATACGGGACGACCTACTCCGTGCGAATCGTGGGATCCGCGGCGACAGACGCGAACGGCGCGAAACTCGACGGGAACGGGGACGGGACCGGCGGGGACGACTCCGTCTTCTCGTTCACGACGGAACCGGACGTGGAGCCGCCCCGCGTCCTCTCCGTGACCCCGGACCGTGGCGTGGTGAACGCTTCCGTCAGCGCGGACCTCGTCATCCGGTTCTCCGAGCCGATGGACCGACCGTCCGTCGAGGACGCCTTCTCCTACTCCGACGGGGCCGGGACGTGGAACGGGACAACCGGCGAGTTCTCCTGGCGCGGCGTTGCGTTCGAGGACGACACGGCCGTGTTCAGTCCCTTCGAGAACTTCCCGTTCAACGCCGCCATCGCGGTCCAACTGAACGCGTCTCGGGCGAGGGATCTCGCCGGATTCGCCCTGGACGGGAACGGGGACGGTGCCGCACAGGGGAGCCCGACGGACGACCTGACCTGGAATTTCACGACGGAGGCGACGGACGGGACGCCGCCCGTCGTCGTGGCGGTCGACCCGCCGAACGGCGCCACCGAGGTCTCCGAGACGACGTCGGTCGCGCTGACGTTCAGCGAAGCGATGAACGAGACGACGGTCGAGGACGCGTTCGCCCTCCAGGACTCCCTGCGCACGTGGACGAAGGCGGACGGCTGGTTCGCCTGGTCGCGAGGCCACGACCGGACCTCGTACACGCCCTCGACGACGCTGTCGTTCGACCGGGTGTACGCGCTCTCGCTCGCCGCAACCGCCACGGACGTCAACGGGATCCCCCTCGCGGGACCGTTTGCCTCTGCGTTCCACACCCGACCCAAGCCGGACACGACCGCGCCGACGGTGAAGGACACGTTCCCCGACCTCGGAGCGACCGCCGCCGCGCGGGACGTCCGTTTCTCAATCACGTTCGACGATCCGATGGATCGGGCCCGGACGGAGGCATCGATCTCCCTCGCCCGCCGGAACGGGTATGTGTCCGAGGATGTCCCGATCGGGGACTTCGCGTGGGACGCGGGGGACACCTCCGTCTCCTTCCGCGCGCTCACGCTCCTGGACTGGGAGACCCCCTACCGGGTCACCGTGTCCCCGGGAGCGAAGAACCGCGCGGGCCTCCCCCTGGCGAGCGCATATACGATCGGGTTCACGACCGTCTCGTGGACGGGGCGCGTCGTGGGCCGGGTCCTCGATCCGGGGATGCCCGTCGCGGGCGCGACGGTCCGCTTAGGGAACGCCACGATCCAGACGACCGCGAACGGCACGTTCACCTTCCCGACCGCGTCCTCGGGGACGTACGATCTTGTCGTCACGATGACGGGGTTCGAGCCCCTCCGCCGGACGGTCACCCTGTCCCACCGCGAGGCGGGGCCCGATTACGCGCAGATCGACCTCGGGGACCTGACGCTCCAGCCGGTCGCGGGCGTTTCCGTCGCGGCGGTCGTGAGCGGACTCGCGGCGGCGCTTGCGGGCGCGATCGTCATCGGCCTCCTCCTCCGGCGGCTCCGGGCGCCGCCAATCGAAACGATCGAGGAACCCGAAGACGAAGGGGAGTACGCGGAACTGGAGCCCTAACGGCCGTACTCGTACACGCCGCGGCCCGACTTCCGGCCGAGGCGGCCCGCGCGAACGTATTCGCGGAGAAGAAGCGCCGGCCGGTACCTGGGATCGCCGAACTCCTCGTGGAGGACCTCCATCACGGCGAGGCACGTGTCGAGCCCGATCAGGTCCGCGAGCTCGAGCGGCCCCATCGGGTGGTTGAACCCCAGCCGCGCGACCGTATCGAGGTCTTTCGGGGCTGCAACGCCCTCCCGGAGGGCGACGAAGGCCTCGTTGATGAACGGCATCAGGATCCGGTTGCTCGCGAAGCCGGGAGAGTCCCGCACCTCGACGGGCGTCTTCCCCACTGACTTGGCCAGTTCCGTAATCGCGTTGGCGGTCGCGTCGCTCGTGCCGAGGCCGCGGACGACCTCGACGAGCCCCATCAGGGGAACCGGGTTGAAGAAGTGCATCCCGACGAATCGGTCCGGACGCCCCGTCGACGCCGCCAGTTCCGTGATTGAGATCGACGAGGTGTTCGACGCGAAGATCGTGTCCGGGGAACACAGGGCGTCGAGTTCCGCGAACACGCGTCGCTTGAGGTCGCGGTCCTCGACGACCGCTTCGATGATGACGTCGGATGCCGCCAAGTCCGCGACGACGAGTGTGGTCCGGATGCGCGTCAGGGTCGCATCCTTCTCCACGCCGGTGAGCTTCCCCTTCTCGACGAACTTCCCCAGACTCGCGGCGATCGCCGCCATCCCCTTCTCCACGAACCGAGCCTCGATGTCCCGCATGACGACATCGTAGCCCGCCCGGGCGGCGACCTGCGCGATCCCCGCTCCCATCTGGCCCGCACCGAGGACCCCGATCCGCCGGACGTCCATCGCCCGCTCCCATCCGGAATCCCGGGACACCCTTAACCCTTCCTCGTCACGGCGCGGGCGCCGTGCGCGCGGGGCGCTCCGCATGCGGATCGATCTCCCAGTACGCCGTGAGATACAAGATTGCGAGCCCGATGTACGAGGGGGCCTCGAGGAGCCGGTACAGGGAGACACGGAGGAGGAAGTCCGCGATCAGCGCCCCCCGGGTGAACCGGTCGTCCAGGGCGGCGAGCTCGGGGTCGGCGAGGACCGTCGCCCCGACCGCGGCGGCGATCAGGAACACGGAGAGGAGGACGAGGATGAGCCGTTCGCGGTGCGGGAGGAGATGGAAGACCTGCAGGGCGAATCCCGCGACGATCAGGGCGGTGCCGGGCAATGTCCCCCAGATCAGCAGGGAGGCGGTGTCGCGCAGGTCCCGGAGCGGCAGGCCCTCGCGCGCGGCGTCGTAGGATTGCAGGAGGAACGATCCGACCGCGACCCCGATGATCACGCCCCCGGCGGTGAGCAGTGCGAACGCGAGGACGACGGAGACCTCGTGGCGGCGACCCGCCGCGCGGGCTCCGAGGAAGAGGAAGGTGGAGCCGAGGCTGAGGAACAGCGCTGCGACGGCGGCGACCAAGGGAAGCCACGACAGCAGGAGTCCGATTGCAGTCAGGACGAGGCCCGTCCGCGTCCGTCGCCACCGTCGGACCGATCGGACGCGTAGATGAGTCCGAAACGACGAGGGCGGGGGCGCGAATCCGGACGGTCGGAGAGGTCGGCCGCACCATGGGCACAGGCTCCACGACGGGTCGACGAAGTTCCAGCAGGCGGGACAGGTCGCAAGCGGAGCACCCCCCTGCATCCCCCGACGGGAGGAAATCGGGGCGGAAAAGGCTTCTGGGGACTAGTCGCGTTCGACGACCATCGCCATCCCGTTCCCGCCGCCCAGGCACAGGGTGGCGAGCCCGCGCGCCGCGCCCCGATCCTTCATCGCATGGAGCAGCGCCGTGATGATTCGCGCGCCCGAGCAACCGATCGGGTGCCCGAGGGCGACCGCGCCGCCGTGGACGTTGAGCTTCTCGTGCGGGAACCCCAGGACCTTCATCATCGTCAGCGTCGCGGACGCGTACGCCTCGTTATGCTCGATCAGGTCGAAGTCGTCGACCGTGAGCCCGGTCTGCGCGAGGAGTTTCCGCACGGTCGGGATTGGAGCTTCCATGACGTCCTCGGGCTTCACGCCGCTCGTCGCGTAGTCCACGATCCGCGCGAGGGGCGTCACGCCGCGCTCCTCCGCCTGTTCCCGTGTCATCAGGACGAGCGCGCTCGCGCCGTCGCTCAGCTGGGACGCGTTCCCCGCGGTCACGGTTCCGTCGGGCGAGAAGACCGGCTTCAGCCTCGCGAGCTTCTCGAGCGACGTGTCGGCCCGCACCCCCTCGTCCGCGTCGAACGAGACGCGCTCCCCGTCCCGCTCCACCGCGACGGGGACGATCTCGTCCCGGAACTTGCCCGCCCGCTGGGCCTTCACCACGCGCGTGTGGGACTCCAGGGCGAAGCGGTCCTGCGCCTCCCTGGAGATCCCGTACTTCCGCGCGACGAGGTCCCCCGTGACGCCCATGTGGATGTTCGCGAACGCGTCCTGGAGGCCGTCGTACACCATGCCGTCGAGGAACTCCTGGTGCCCCATCTTCGTGCCCCACCGAGCGTTCTTCACGAGGTATGGGGCCTGGGACATCGACTCCATCGCGCCGCCGACGACGATCGACTGATGGCCGGCGCGGATCGAGTCGAAGCCGATCGTGACCGCCTTCATCCCGGAAGCGCACACCTTGTTCACCGTCACGGCGCCGACGTCCTCCGGAACGCCGGCGAGGAGCGCCGCCTGCCGCGCGGGCGCTTGGCCCTGCCCTGCGGCGATCGCGGTCCCCATGATCACTTCCTGGACCTCGGAGGGGACGAGCCCCGCGCGCTCGATCGCGGGTCGGACGACGGCCGCGCCCAGGCGCGGCGCGGCGACGTCGCGGAGCGCCCTCCCGTACTTTCCAATCGGGGTCCGGACGGCGCTCGCGATGACGACCTCGACCATGGTCCCGGGGCGTCCGATGGCCGGGTGCGATTAAAGGGTTGTGGCGGCGGTCATCCGCTCGCGGCGGCCCGCCGCTCCTTGAACGTCGAGGTTTCATGGACCTCGAGTTCCTCCGCCTCGACCGTGTGGACGGAGCAGTGTGGACCGAGGCGGACGTGGTGGCCGCGGACCAGGCCGGCGCGCGTCGCCTCGAGGTAGATGTCCTCCCCCTCCACGGTATCGACCGTCAGATCTCCGCTTCGCTCTGCCCGCCGGATCTCGATGCCCCGGGCACGAATCGAGGGCACCTTCGAGGAACCGGCGAGCCGCACATCCACGTCTTCCGCCTCCAGCGGGCCGCCGATCTCGAACCGGCCTCGGCTCGTGAAATCTTGGGTCTTCACCCCGCCGCCAATCTGCGCGGAGCCCGTGATCGAGACGTCCTGCGCATCGAGGATCCCACCGCCAATCCTAGCGGCGCCGGAGATGGAGACGTCCTGCGCCCGCAGGTCGCCACCGACGTTCGCCTTCCCGGAGACGTGGAATTCCTGGACCTGCACGTCCCTCGCGATCTCGGCACGGCCGGATGCGTGGAACTCCCCGCCGACGCACCGGCCCTCGATCACGCACACGCCGGAGACATGGGCCTCGTCCGCGAGGAGGTCGCCCGTCACCGTGCCGCTCCCCGCGCACTTGAACTCCTCGAAATGCTGACCGCCCTGCACGGTCCCGGAGCCGCGGATGACGCAGACCCTGCCTCCCTCCTCGATTCGCGGTCCAATCTTGCTCATCGCCTCCTGCACGCGTCGATTCACGTCCTCCATCCGGCGGCGGGCCTCCTCCTTGTTCGAGAAGGCCGCCTCCATCCCCGCGGCGACCTGCTCCATGGCGGTCTCGATCGACCGTTCAATCATGTCTTCGAGGTCCCCGTTCCGGAAGTTCGGATGTCCCTCGTGGCGGCCGTGCCGCGGCGGCATCGGCGATCCCGGTGGGGTCGGTGGCTCAGGCGCCGACGGTGCTTCCGGCGCGGGAAGGGCCTCCGGCATGGCCTCGTACCGGGCCTTGATCCCGAGGTAGGTGGCCTCGCTGATCTCGCCGCGGGCGAGCCGCTCCTCGAGGCGCTGCAGGATCTCCTGGCGGTTCATCGGTCCGCCTCCCTCACGCGGCGCACGTCGTCCCGGCGGAGGTCGGCCATCCGGGCCTTTCCGAGCTCGTAGAGGAGCGTGAGGTTCGCCGTCATCATGTCCGTCACCTCACGCCTTCGTGCGGATCCCCGCGTCCCGCAGGAGATCCTTCTGCAGCGTCTTCGTCATCTCAGCCATCAGTGCGATGCGCTCCATCGACATCCGAGTCACCTCGGACGATGTGTATATGGAGGGCGATATTTATACAAGCGTCAATAATTAATTGGCGACGCGCAACGAACGGGTTGGCAACGTCCACTTCGGAGTGGAAGAAGGCCGACGTGCGGAACGAACCTCATATAAAGCGTACATCCTACGCGCCGCCGTGGACGACGCCGTCCTCGCCTGTCTCGAGGTCCTCGCGTCGGAGAGCCGCCAGCGGATCCTCGCGCTCCTCGCGAAAGGCGTCGACCATCCGGAAGATATCGCCACGAAGCTCAAACTCCGCCGCCAGGGCGTGGACAAGCAGCTCCTCGAACTGTACGAATGGGGGTTCGTAGAGCGGAGCGCAATGATCCCCGCGAGCGGTCGTCCCCGAATCGTGTACCGCCTGAGCGGACGCGGGCAGGAACTCGTCGCGAAACTGGAGGCGTTGATGCGTGAGTACCATGAGGAAATGCGGGACGAGTACCGCCAGACGACGCAGGCGCTCGAGGACCGGCTCGCTTCCGGCGAGCTCGACGAGGAGGCATACACGAAGCAGCGGGCGTCCCTCGAGGCGCGATACGCGCATTTCCTACAAGACGCGAAGAGAGAATGAGGTCCTCGTCGAGGGCCGTCCGGCGTGCCCGGTCTCGCTCGCCGCCGCAAGATTTAGGGCAGGGATTCCCCGTACCGGGCCGAGGGGAATATTGGACCGACCGTCGCGATTTGGAGCCATCCGCGGCCGATGGGCGGTAATCGTCGGGAGCGTTCTCGCCATCATCCTAGTGGTGGCGGCGCTCGTGACGTTCGGCGTCGGCCAGCAACCGGGGACCCAGCCCCCGCCGCCGGGCAATTCATCGAACTGCCCTCGATTGGCGGGCCTGTGCATCGAGCGAACCGTGACCCGTGTCATCGATGGAGACACTCTCGACGTCGAAGGGGATCTTCGGATTCGACTCGTGCTCGTGGACGCCCCGGAGCTGGGCGAACCGGGAGGCGTGGAGGCGAAGGACCGTCTCGCGGATCTGTGCCTTGACGTCCTTGCGCTGATCGACGAGGACGACTTCCAGATTGGCGGCGATGCATACGGCCGCGTCCTCGCGGTCGTCCACTGTCGGGGGGCGAACGCAAACGCCGCGATAATCGCCTCCGGATACGCCGAAACCTACTACACATTCTGCTCCGTCAGCGAGTTCGGAGATGAGGCGTGGACTAGATGCTCCTCGCCCCCGCCACCACCGCCTCCAAACGATTGCGATTCCGCCTACCCCGACGTCTGCATCCCTCCGCCGCCACCGGACCTCGATTGTTCCCAGGTTCCGTATCGAAACTTCCGTGTCTTCGCTCCGGACCCGCACCGCTTCGACGGAGATGGGGACGGAATCGGCTGCGAAGGGTAACGGGCACGGGGAGATTCGAACTCCCGTCAGAGGCTCCGAAGGCCTCCAGTCTGGTCCAGGCTAGCCTACGTGCCCGCGCGACGAAGAAAGCGCACGGCCATTATCCTTCCGGTGGCTCACGCGCCGACGTGGGCCCGATACGCCGCCGCGTCCATCAGGGACTCCGACTCCGCGGGGTTCTCGACCTCGAGGATGACGATCCATCCCTCGCGATACGGGGACTGGTTCACGAGCTCCGGCGTGTCCTCCAGCGTCCGGTTCACCTCGACGACCTTCCCCGAGAAGGGGGCGTAGATCTCCGAGGCCGCCTTCACCGATTCCACGACGCCAATCTCCTCGCCCTGTTTCACCGCCCTCCCGATGGGCGGGAGCTCCACGTACACGACGTCCGTCAGCTCGTGCTGCGCGTGGTCCGTGATCCCCACGCGAGCGCGGCTTCCCTCGAGGCGCGCCCACTCGTGGTCCTTCGTGTAGTGCAGACCCTCGGGGACCTCGGACATCCGCGCGGCGATTCCGGGTACGCGATAAGTAGTTTTCTTACCCGCGCCGCCAGCGAAGCTTCAGGGTCTTCGTCGGATTGTACGCCCAGTTCTGCTGGCTGCGCACCCTCCGGATTTGAAGGATCACGAGCAGGATGATGAAGAAAGCGGCGAACGCCATCGCCCCGATCAGGCAGATTGGGTTCGCCGTCAGCGCGCTGACCAAATCCGAGATCGGGTCCGCCACGAATCACCGATACGGAGACACCCGCATCTACCTTTCCCTACCGACCGGCCAGGACGACGTGGTTGTCCCCTTCCCGCCACGCCCGCTCTATCGCGAAGCCTACGTCCGCGACGAGTTGCGGAAGTTCTCCCTCACGGAACAAATGGTAGAACCTCCAATAGGCTGTGCCGTCCGGCTTCCACCAGGGGACATGAACATCTGTCGAGTCCCGGATCAGCCGGAAGCGACGCTGTTCCACCGCCCATGCGCTGACGATGAGGACGCCGCCCTTTCGGAGGACCCGCCTGCATTCTAACAAGAGCTGCCGTCGCTCGTCTTCCGAAGGCATGTGATGGATCGCCGCAATCGAATGGATCGCGTCGAAGGATCCGGACCGAAAGGGGAGCATCACGGCGTCCCCCTGCGCAAGGGACCCGGTTCCAACCTTGGCGGCGGCGAAGGACAGAAGGCCGCGCGATGCGTCCAGTCCCACGACCGAGTGCCCCGCGTCCCGAAGGACGATTGCGTTCCTCCCGCTCCCACACCCTAGGTCGAGGACGCGGGATCCCGGTGGAAGACCCGCGGCGAACCGAGAGGTCTCCGGCCAAGGTCTCCGCCGGGTCGCGGCGAATTCCGCCGCAATCGTGTCGAACGTCGCGGCGATCTCCGCTCGGGTCGGCACGGAGCGGACAGGGCCGTCCGATTCAAAATCACTTCGGGAGGGAGACCTTCTCGAGCTGGCCAAGGGTGTACTCCCGGATCGCCTCGGCCTTCGGCAGGTCCTCGACGAGCTTCCCCTTCGACAGGTACTTCCGATAGAGCAGGCGCATCTTCGCGTGGCACCGCGGGCACGTCTCCACGTCGACCTCGATCGTGAGGCATGCGTCGCATCGGTATGGGTTCTTCCTCCCGCCGAACTTGCCGCGTTTCGCCGCCGGGCGGCCCTCGACCTCCACGAGGTCGAACGCGAAGTCGATCGAAGGCGCATTGCTCAGGCTCGTGCCGACGCCGAACCCCTCCGCGCCCGCCTCGACGAGTTCCGGGATCTTATGCTCGTCGAGCGCGCCGCTGACGTAGATCTTCACGTTCCGGTAGCCCCGCATGTCGAGCTCCCAACGGATCTCGCGCACGATGTTCGCGAAGTTCCCTCGCCGGGACGACGGCGTGTCGAGCCGGACCCCCGCCAGCTCCGGGATCGCCTCGAGCGCGGCGACGGTCTCCGCCTTCTCGTCCCAGTACGTGTCCACGAGCGCAATCCGCGGCACGTCCTTCCGGAGGTGTTTGTGCATCGCGGTGAACGCCTCCTTCGGGCCGCCAAGGATGATCGTGAGGGCGTGGGGCATCGTGCCCACGGGCTCCTTGCCCAGGAGGTCGCCGCCGAGCGGGGTCGTGATCGCGTCCAGGCCGCCGACGTAGACGGACCGCTCGATCATCGGAGCGAGGGCGGGGTGCATCCGTCGGATGCCGAAGCTGATCACGCGGCGCTCGCCGGCGGCCTTCCGCACGCGGCTCGCCTTCGTCGCGATGCCGGACGCCTGGCACAGGAATCCGAGCGTGGGGGTCTCGTAGATCCCGAACTCCCCGTACGGACCCTCGATCGCCATGATCGGCACGGGCACGCCGCGCGGCGTCCGCGGAGCGAATACGGTCCCCTCCGGGGCGGCCCACAACGCGACCTCGTGGCCCTCCAAGAGACGGACGGCCTCCTCGAGCCCGGCGAAGACGCCCCACTCCCAGTCCTGCGGAAGGCTCGGGGCCGTGAACTCTCCGTAGACGCGGGCGCGGTCCTTCCCCTCCCTCTCGAGGATCTCCATCGTGCGGAAGAAGTACACGTCCGTCGTCCGTCCCTTGCGGATGTCGTCCTCGCCCGCGATATAGAAGCGGCCCACGCGGTTCCCCCGTTCCGGCCGAGGCTACCGTCCGTTTCCATATGAAAGTATCCTCACGGGCCATTCCGGCCGCGCTTCGAGCGGGGCACGGTCACGGACGCGAACGTTCATGTCCGTCGTTTCTCTACCGACCGTGTGGAATTTCCCCCGTTCGACCTCCTGCACTGGTTCGAGGAAACCGCGGGGAAGGGGTTCCTCGGAATCTCGCAGAGCGAGATCCTCGGGTTCCGCTTCTCGGAGTTCGGCCACGAGTTCCCCGACCTAGACCTTGGAGAGGCCCATCCCCGCGGCTCGCCCGAGCTCCGCTCCCTGATCGGCGCGATGCACCAGACGTGGCCGGAACAGGTCCTCGTGTGCAACGGGGCCTCCGAGGCGAACTTTCTCGTCCAGGCGGCGCTGGTGTCCCCGGGGGACGAGACGATCGCGGAGGTCCCCCTCTATCCGCCGCTCCGGGACGGACTCGTGGGCCTGGGCGCCGTCGTGAAACGGGCCCCCCGGTTGCCCAACGAGAAGTGGCGGCTCGACCTCGATGCACTCGAGAAGGTGATCACGGAGAAGACGAGGCTCGTCGTCCTCACGAACGCGAACAACCCGACGTTCGGGCTCCTGACCGCGGGGGAGCTCAAGCGGCTCGCGGACCTCGCGGAGGCGCATCGGTTCTACGTGCACATCGACGAGACGTTCCGGGAGCTCGCGTTCGACCAGGCGCCGCCGACCGCGTCCCAGTTTGGTCCCCGGTTCGTCGTGACGTCGACCCTGACGAAGGCGTTCGGCCTGGGCGGACTCCGGCTCGGCTGGGTCGTCGGGGCCCCGGACGTGATCGAGAAGATCAAGGGGATCAAGGACTACACCTCGATCTGCCCGAACCGGATCTCCGAGGAGCTCGCGACGTGGGCGCTCAAGCGGAAGGACGGGTTCCTCGGCCGCGCGCGTCGAATCGTGGATACGAACCGCGCGGTCGTGCGGGCGTGGCTGGACCGGAACGCGGCGATCGACTGCTTCCTTCCCGACTACGGGAACCTGTGCTTTCCGAAACTTCCGGTCAGCGTGGACAGCGTCGCGGAACGACTCCGGGAGCAATTCAAAATCGTGATCGCTCCGGGGCGGTTCTTCGGGATGGGAGAGCACTTCCGGCTCGGGTACGGGGGCCGGCGCGCGGACCTAGAGAAGGGGCTCAGCCGCGTCGACATGGCGATGACCGCCGTCGAGCGGAAGCAGGGAAAGCCGCGCTAGTCACGTGCGTCGGTCGAGCTCGTTGTGGACGATCGCGACCACCTGGTCGGCCTGGAGGGCACGGGGCCCGACGGAGGCGACGCGCGCGGTCAAGGTCCGGAGGAGGTCGGTTTCGTCCGCGGTCAGGTCCCTGTGGTCGGACAGGATGAACGTGACGTCGGAGGGGAGCGGGAGGCCCCGGACGTCGTCGCCGGTCTCGGAGAGGAGGATCGGAGACGGAGTTCCTTCGAGGGCGTCGCGGAGGCCCCCGGCGCGCGCGTAGATTCCCCGGTGGACGGACCGCTCCGCCAGCCCGACGTACGCCAGGGCGTTGCGGATCAACGCGCCGGTGCTGCGCTCATCCGGGTTCAGACCGTGGATCTCGGCGCCCACGAACCGGAGGAGGCGCGGCGGCCTCGGGGGTCCCAGCAGCACCGCCACGAACTCCGCGTCCTCCCGCACGCCGTGCGACACGAGGAGGCTCGCGCCGACGCACCGCGCGACGAGGTCCATCCGTCCGGCGGAGCCGGGGAGGTCGTCGAGGGGGAAGTCCCCGGCGGTCCGCGCGTCGTGGGCGACCAGGACGAACCGGCGCATGGACGGGCATCGCCCGCCGCGGAAAAGCCTTCACCGCGTCTTTGGCGGTTCCTTCTCCGGGACATCGAACCCGAACCGCTCCGCAAGCGTCCGGAACAGCTCCCAGAGGGACATCCCAAACATCCGGCGCGCGTTCTCCTCCGTCACCGCGAGCGCCATGCCGAACGTCCGCTTCGGGGCGCGCTTCCGATCGAGGATGGCGTCGATCTGCGCCTCGAGTTCCTCCACCTTCGGTCGGGACGGAGCCGCCAAGTGATCCCGGAGGAATCCTACGGACCTCCGCCCCCATAAAGCTTGCTAGGACATCGCACGGGCAAGGAGTTGGCGGTGGAGGGGGACGAGCGGCAAATCGCCGAGGTGGCCGACGGGGATCCAGGTGCCCTCCCTCGGCGTCCCCTCCGCCCGGCACGCGAACGCGCGCCCGACCCACCGCCGATGGCTGAACGTGTGACGGACGGTGGTGAGCGGTCTGAGGACCTTTGGACGCACCCCCAGGGACGCGAGGTGGCGGCGGACCGCTCCTTCTTCCGTGTCCCCCGCCGACAGCTCTCCGCCGGGGAGGCCGTACATCCCCGCGTGCAATCCCCGTTCGCGACGGACGAGGAGCACGGAGTCCCCGCGCCGGGCGACGACGAAGGCCACGCGCACGACGGGCACGGCGCGTTTGGCGGCGGTCTGCGGCAGCGCGTCCTGGACACCGGAGGCGAGCGCCAGGCATTCCCCGGAAATCGGACATGCAGGGCAGTGGGGCGTTTTCGGCATGCACACGGTCGCTCCGAGCTCCATGAGCGCTTGGTTCCATTCCCCGGGGGCGTCCGCGGGGACGAGGTCCGCGGCCAACGCACGGACCTGCCGCTTTCCCGCGCCGCGGAGGACGTCGCCCTCCACACGGAACACGCGGGACAGGACCCGCGTCACGTTCCCGTCGACCGCGGGCGCGCGGGTCCCGAACGCGATGCTCCCGACGGCCCCGGCCGTGTAGTCCCCAATCCCGGGGAGCGCGCGGAGGGATTCATGCTCGGACGGCACGCGGCCGGCGTGACGGGCCACGATCACCTGCGCCGCCCGATGGAGGTTTCGCGCGCGGGCGTAGAACCCGAGGCCCTCCCACGCCCGGAGGACGTCCGCCTCCGACGCCGCCGCCAAATCGCGAACGGTCGGGAACGCCGCCAGGAGTCGCTCGTAATATGGGAGACCCGCCGCCATTCGCGTGCGTTGCAGGATGATCTCCGCGACCAGGATTGCGTACGGGTCTCGGGTCCGGCGAAACGGGAAGTCCCGCTTCGTCGACCGGTACCACGCGAGGAGTTGGCGGCGCAGCGTTTCCCGGTCGGGCTCGCCCATGGCGAGGGATGGCGCGGACGATACTTAATCCGTGGCGGTGATGCCCCGCGCGTGGGGCGCGTCCCGATTCCGGTGGCAATCGCGATCCTCCGGACCCGGGGGCGGGTCTTCCTCGTGCGGCGCGCACGGGGGAAGCCGCTACCCGGACGATGGGAGTTCCCGGGCGGGAAGGTCGAGGTCGGGGAAGAGCCGCGCGTCGCCCTCCGTCGAGAGCTTCGCGAGGAGCTGGGCATCCGCGTGAGAGACCTTTCGCTGTTCGGCGTGTACTCCCACGTGTACGACTTCCCGGAGGGCCCGGTTCACTACGTCCTCCTCGCGTACGCGGCGACCGTTCGGACGGGACCGTGGGCCCGCAAGGGGCGCTGGATGGACGCGCGGGCGCTGGCGGCGACGCCCGTCGTCGAGGGCTCCCGCCCGATCGTCTCTGCCCTCCTGGGCAAGGGCCTCGTCCGCTGAGGGATTTTCATCGCGCCAAAAACATAAATACGATGGACCGCTAGGCCGGCACCATGTCCGCCCTGCACCGAGTTCTCCGATGGATGGATCGGGTGTCCCCCGCGCCGGTCGCCTACGCCCACTGCGACATCCCGTGCGGGATCTACGATCCCCACCACGCACAGCTCGCGGCGCACACGGTGATCCGGATGATCGACCTGATCGAGCAGATCCCGAAGCCCGCCGCGGGCGCAGGTCCGAAGGAGTGGGACACATACGCGTCCAAGGTCTCCCGCCATACCGCCACGAAGGAACAGCACGCGGAGCTCGCGAAGCACGAGGTCCGGATCCTGTGGGGGGACTACTTCAAGCCGGAACACGCGCAGCAGCACCCGGAGCTGCACGAGACGGTGTGGAAGGTCCTGAAGCTCGGGTCGAAGGGCCGGCAGGAGCTCGACCGGAAGCAGGGGGAGGAGCTGCTCGAGGCGATCAACAAGATTGCGGAGATCTTCTGGAAGACGAAGAACGTGCCGACGGTGCGCGCGAAGCCCCCGTACAACACGAACGCGGAGACCGTGGTCCCGAAGTATGCGTGACCTCCGATGTTTCCGATCGCGCGCTTCCGGGTCGACGACCGGAGCATGGAGCCGACGCTTTCCCCTGGGGACTACGTCCTTGTGAACCGGTGGTCGTACGCGCTCCACGGCCCCGTCCAGGGCGACCTCGTCGTCGCGCGGGACCCGGAGAATCCGACGCGCCACGTCGTCAAGCGGATCGCCGACGTCGCGGACGGGTCCGTCTACCTCGTCGGGGACAACGCGGCGCTCAGCCGCGACAGCCGGACGTACGGAGCCGTCCCGCGGGACCTTCTCGTCGGCCGCGTGTGGAGCACCGCCAAGCGGTAGTCACTTGAACACCTCGCCCGTCTCGCGGCTCCAGAACAGCAGGTCGAGCCCGCTCATCGGGATGTCCACGTCCTGGGAGAACGCGCGCACCTTCCCCTCGATCGCCAGGTACCGCGACCGCGAGAGGGACCCGGGCACGGAACGGATCACCCCGTGGTGCCGGAGGTTCTTCAGAATGTGGCGGTCGAGGATCGCGAACTCCTCCCCGCGGCCCACGTTGCGCAGGAAGTGGCTCGCCTCCTTGTAGCCGAATCCGTCGACCTCGCGGACGAGGCGCTCGCGCACGGAGGTGGGCGGCTCCCTGATCCATCCGTGGAGGGAATCGCGCCCCAGGAAGCGGCCTCTCGCCGCGACGACGTAGGCGGCCTTGTGGTTGTGGAACCGGACGCGGCGGCGGAGATATTCCGCGATCTCCTCCGCAGACCCCCGCCAAAGGAGGCCGCTCGTCGAGAGCCCGCGGACGGCGGCGTCGCTCCGGTGGGCGGACGTCTGCACCGCCAGGAGACAGAACGCGAGTTCCGCGAACAGCTGCTCCTCCGTCCCGCGGCCGACCTGACGGAACTCGTGGAGACGACGCGTGATCTCCGGGCGGCGACGCCGCCACTCCTCCTGGAGCCCTCCGAGATGGCGGTACGCCATCGCAGCTCACGCGGCCTTCCAGTCCCGCAGCATCCGGACGAGGGCGCGGACGGGGAACCCGGTGGCGCCCTTCGGGTGGTACTCCTTCTTCGGCGCGTCCGGCGCGCCGTCGTTCCACACGGGGCCGGCGATGTCGAGGTGGACCCACGGGCGGCCGTCCGTGAACGCCTGCAGGAACTTGGCGGCGGTGATCGCCCCGGCGGTCCGGCCGCCGATGTTCTTCACGTCCGCGAAATCGCTCTTAATCTGCTCCGCGTAGTCGTCATGGATCGGCATCTCCCAGAACCGCTCCCCCGTCGCTTCGCCCGCCTCCACAATCCGGCGGATCGTCCTCCGGTCCGTCCCGAAGGCGCCCGCCGTCTTCTTGCCGAGCGCGATCACGATCGCCCCCGTGAGCGTCGCGATGTCGATGATCGTCAGCGGCTCGTACCGGAGGGCGTACCCGATCCCGTCCGCGAGGACGAGCCGGCCCTCCGCGTCCGTGTTCAGGACCTCGATCGTCTTCCCGCCGATCGTCTTCACGATGTCCCCCGGCTTCTGCGCGTTCCCGCCGGGCATGTTCTCCGTGCACGGGGCGATGCCGACGACGTTCACGGGGAGCTTGAGCTCCGCGCACGCCCGCAGGGTCGCGAACACGGTGGCGGCGCCGCTCATGTCGTACTTCATCTCCCACATCGGGCCGAGCTGGCCGTCCTGCGGCTTCAGGGAGATGCCGCCGGTGTCGAACGTGATCCCCTTCCCGACGAGGGCGATCGGCTTCTGCGTCTTCGGTCCGCCCCACCATTCGAGGACGATGAACCGCGGCGGCTGCGCGCTCCCCTTCGCGACCCCCCAGAACGCGCCCATCCCCATCCGCTGGATCTCCTTCTCGTCAAGGACCGTGCACTTCAGGCCGAGCTCCTTCGCGAACGCGGCGCACGTCTCCGCGAGGTGGCGGGGCGTCTTGTCGTTGCTCGGCGCGTTGATCAGGTCGCGCGCCATCGAGACCGCGTTGGCGGTGGCCCGCGCGAACGCGACCGCCTTCTGCGCGGACGCCGCGCTCCGCTTGTCCGCCGCGACGATCGTGAGGCGGTCCGGCCCCGACTCTCCGTCCTCCTCCTTCGTCTTGTAGCGCGTGAACCGATAGGTCCCGAGGAGCGCGCCCTCCGCGACCGCCTCGGCGGCCTCGGCGAGGTCCACGCCGCCCACGCCCGCCCCGTGGACGATTGTCGAGAGCGAGTCGAGCTTCAGGCGGCGGGCCTCGAGGCACGCCTTCGCGGACACTTCTCGGATCCGGTCGAGGGTGAACTTGCCACGTTCCCCGAGCCCGAGGACGAACACGCGGGCCGCAGGGATCTTCCCGAGGGTCGGCAGGACGAAACACTCCTTGAACTTCCCCGTGACGTCGCCCGCCTCGAGCAGCACGGAGATCGCGCCGCCAAGCGCCTTGTCGACCGCGCCCGTCGCGCCGCCCGGCCGCTTCACGCCTTCGAACAGGTTGACGACAATCGCTTCGTCTTTCGAGTGCGCGATGTCGCCGGCCTCCACGCGGACTTCCATGCGGGCTCCCCCGTCGCCGCCAAGGACCCGGACCTATTTCATCGTTTTCCGCGCCGGAGCCGGCGGAGAACCTCCGCCTTCGTCGGGTAGAGGGGCGGCCCCGCCACGCGGGCGGCCGCCACCGCGTTCGCGAACCGTGCACACCGGGGCAGGTCCCACCCTCGGAGCCGTCCATAGACGAAACCGGCGTTGAACAGATCGCCCGCGCCCGTTGGGTTCCTGGGCGCCACGCGGAACGCGGGGACGTCGACCCGAACGCCCGAGGCGGCGACCCGGCACCCGCGCGCGCCCCGGTGGACCGCGAGAATCTCGACCCCTTCCGAGAGCGCCTCCCTGGCGGCGCGATCGAAGGACCGCGTCCGAAACACCCCCGCCATCTCCTGCTCGTTCACGAAGAGGATGGAGACCTCCGGGAGGACGGCCAAGACCTTGTCGCGGCGGCGCTTCGGCCATCCTTCGGGATCGGTGGAGACGTCGAGGGACGTTTCCGCGCCCCCGTCTCGCGCGGAACGCAGGATCCTCTTCGTCGGGCGGCCCTGCAGCTGCGGCGTCCACCAGTACCCCGACCGATGCACGTGTCGTGCGTGGAGGGTCCACCTCGGGACGTCCGCGGGGCGGAGGGCGAGGTTCGAGCCGTTGTACGTAATCAGCTGGCGGGTCCCGTCCGCGTGCGTGAGGGCGAACGTCCGTCCGGTCTCCAGGTCCCTCCTCGTCGCGAGGAACGGCTCGACCCGGGTCTTCCGGAGCGTCCGCCGGAGGTGCTCGCCCATCACGTCGCCGCCGATGCACGCGACGAGGCCCGTCCGGAGGCCGAGCGCGGCGGTGCCGAGCGCGAAGTTCGTCGCGTTGCCGCCGGGAATCATCGGCAGGGCCGGGAGCCACAGCTGACGGTCCCCGGGGTGGAAGCCTTTGAGCGGGGTCGTGACGAAGTCGACGCAGATGTCGCCGACGGACACGACGTCGAGCACGACCTGTGGAACGAGGGTCCGCCCAAAAAGGCACCAGTCCCCCGGGCTCCAGGCGCGTACCCGGGGGGAACCGTCCACATTGAGCGTGGTATGAAGCAGGGATGAAGGAGGTATCAATGAAGTCCGAACCGAGGGCCAGTGAACGAGGGTCGCAAGAAGATGGCGGGAGAGGTCCTCGGTTGATAGCGGATTGGAACCCGGACGTCTCTCAGTCCCACTTCTCGAACCGGACGGCCCCGAAGCCCATCTGGGTGCACAGCTCCTTCGTCTGCTCGACCATGTCGTGGAGGCCGCAAATCCAGGCCGCCGTGCGGTTCGGGTGCCTGATCTCCTCCTTGACGGCGACCTGCACGTACCCCTTCCGGCCCGTCCAGGCCGGCGTCTCCGGCCGCGAGATGCTCGGGACGTAGTGGAAGTTCCGGTACTTCCGCTCCCACTCCTGGAAGAGGTCGTGGTACAGGAGCTCCTTCACGTACCGGACGCCCGTGAACATGTAGATGTCGTGGCCGTTCATCAGATCGTGGTGGATCAGCCACTTCGTCATGCCGACGAACGGCGCGACGCCGGTGCCCGTGGAGATGAACGCGATGTCCGTCGCAATCGGCTCCCGGAGGAAGAAGCCGCCGAGGGGGGCCATGATGCGGTACCGCTCCCCGGGCTGCCGCTCCTTCAGGTAATTCGACATGAAGCCGCCCTCGACGACCTTGATGCACAGCTCAATCGCGTCCCTCTCCGTCGGCGAGGAAGCGATCGAGTACGGGCGGTTGATCGTCTTCCCGTCCTTCTCCACGAAGATGGAGAGGAACTGGCCGGGCTCGAAGTCGAACACGGGCCGGGGGCCCCCGTCATCGTCCATTACGAAGTAGATCAGGTACGTGGACGGGGTCATCCACGTGACCTCGCGGACCTTCACGAAGTGCCGCTGGGCGCGGAACTTCGGCCTCGCCTCCGCGGCCGCCGAGGAAGGGGGAGCCGCTACCGTCGTCACGGGAAAGCGACCCCCGGCTTCATGCGAGCGCGCCGATTGGGGGCCCTCATTTAAACATTGTGCCGCGAGCGCCGAACGACGAAACAATCTGTGCGCGAACGGACATTTCGCGCCGTGATTTCGACGGATACCACAACGGGCTCAGCCGGCGGCTTCGGAGGTCCGTCTCGCCTTCACCCTTGGCTCATCTCGCTTCCTTTGGAAGGAACACGTGCGCGTAGACGAGCGCGCCCAGGACGCCGCCGAGGAGGGGGCCGACCCAATACACCCACGCGTTGTCGAAGAACCCGGAGGCGATCGCGGGACCGAGCCACCGGCCGGGGCTCATCGCCGCGCCCGTAAGCGCGCCGCCGAAGAACCAGTCGATCCCCACGGTCATCCCGATCGGAAGGGCGCCGAGGGTCTTGACGGTGCCCCGCGGATCGATGGCGGTCGCGAAGACGACGAACACGAGGAGGAACGTCATGAGGAGTTCGACGAAGGCCGCTTGGCCGGGGGAGATCGAGGGCGCGACCGCCGGCGTCGCGAGGCGGAAGCCACTGAGGACCTGCGTAGGGTAGAGCCACGCGAGCAGGAAGCCGCCGAGGATACTGCCGAGGAGCTGAAAGGCGATGATTACAGCGCCAAGGTCGGCCTTGACCCTCCGCGTCACGATGAGCCCGAGCGTCACCGCGGGGCTGATCTGGCCGCCCGAGATAGGACCGAGCGCCGTGCCCATGACGAAGATCACGGACGCGTGGGCGAGCGCCGCGAAGACGAGGTCCCCGTTGTTCGCGAGGACGGACCCCGCGCCGACGGTCACGAGGCCGAACGCGCCGAGCATCTCGGCGAGGCCCTTCTTCCACCAGCCCGCTTCCATTGTCGTACCGCCAGCGCCGAAACCGATGTTCCGTATAATACCGTTCGGCCTTGGCAGGAGAACCATTTTCTCCCGGTGGGCGCCTTCAGGTGACCGGGATGCCGATCCTCCTCGCCTACCGCTGCTGCGGCGTCCGGAACGCCGCAAATGGACCGCTTGCGCGTGATGCCTGATGCCGCCGAAGGGGACGCGGACCGGACCGACGCCCAAGACCCCTGAAGCGAGAAGCCCACAACCGGGGAACGCCCTGACGGACACGCGCGTGGGAATTCTCCTCCTTCTCCTCGGAGTCAGTCTCGCGTGGGTCCCCTTCCTCCCGGCGAGCGCCTCGGGCATCTTCGCGTATGTTGTCGGCCTCTGGCTGGTGTTCCGATCGCGGCGGTCGTTCGGTCTTGTGCACGCGAGGAACGCTGTCCTTGCCCTGGGGCTGTACGCCGCCGGGACTCTCGGACCCATCCCCCTCGCCCTGATCGCCGCGTTCGCCTATCTAGGAGGCGTCCGTGGAACGGCACTCGGACTTCTCATCGGACTGCTCTTCATCGTGGCGATCCTCCGGGCACTTGGAGAGTTACTCATCACGTACGCCCTCCAGAACGGACCGGGCCGCTCCCTTCTCCGTGGGGCGTTCGCCAGCAATGTGTTTCTGCTGGGACTCCTGTTTCTCCTACCGGCCCTAACTTCCCCGCGGCCCTTGGAGCTGATCGCGCAATTCGCGACCTCCGAGCCGCTCGCCTTTCTGTTCGTGATCCCTGCGTCCCTCAACGCCATCGCCTATGGGAGTGCACTCATCGTCGTTCGTTCCGTCAGTCCGCCAGCGCATGCGGCGCCGCCTCCCGGTCACGCGATGTAGCCCGTGTTCCCGCGGTCGAACCCCTCGACGAGCTCGATCCGAAGCTCCGCGGGCTGCCACGCCGCGTCCGGGTACACGAGGCTCGGGAAGAACTTCGACACGCCCGCGGCGGGTCCCGGCCCTTTCGAGCTAAATGCCTCCGAAAGGAACGACAAGTCCATTAGTAAGGAGTACCTTACTGTGTTCGATGGCGAACGTGGCGACGGTCACGACCAAGGGGCAAGTCACCCTTCCGGCCTCCCTTCGGAAGAAGTATGGAATCAAGGAGGGCAGCCGGCTCATCTTCCTCGAGATGGGAGACGAGATCCGCGTCCTCCGGGAACAGGACGTGAGCCGCATGTTCGAGGTCTTCGACCGGATGAGGAAGGACGCCAGGCTGACCCGCCGCCAGCTCGCGGAACTCGTCGAGGAGACCCGCGCCCGCCTGTGGGGGGGACGACACGCGGGTCGCGGTTGATTCGAACACCGTGCTGTCGGGCCTGTTTTTCCCCGGAAACGAACGACGACTCCTCTCGTACGGTCTCTCCGGTCGCGTGGAGCTCGTGATCGCAGAAGACGTCGCGGAGGAGGTGTTTCGGGTGCTTGAGAGCCGATTCGCGGACCACCCTGCAATCGCGGAAGCCATGGGGTGGCTGTCTCGCGTGCTCGGTTCTTTCGATCTCGTTTCGAGGTCCCAGTACCAGTCGCGGGAGGGCAACCTCGCCTCGCGGGTGAGGGACCCGAAAGACACGCCGATCCTCGCTTGTGCCATCGCGGCCCGTGCGGAGTGCCTGGTCTCCGGCGACAAGGATCTCCTCGTTCTCGGGTCGGTGGAGGGGGTCGCCCTTCGACGCACTCGCGAGGTCCTCGCGGACATCGAACGAACACCCTGAGCTTTTCCCGGTCGTGTTCCCTAATCGCGCTCCGGCCCTAGTTCACGCGATGTAGCCCGTGTTCCCGCGGTCGAACCCCTCGACGAGTTCGATCCGCAGCTCCTCCGGCTGCCACGCGGCGTCCGGGTACACGAGGCTCGGGAAGAACTTCGAGACGTCCGCGGCGATCCGCGTCACCGAATCGTCCTCCCCAAAGAGCTGGCGGCTGAGGTCGAACACCTTCTGGCGGCACCGCATCTCGTCGATGTACCCGACGGAGTGGAGGTACTCGTGAAGGAGGACGTGGAACGCATACGCCTTGTATAGCTCGGGATTCGTCTCCTTGATCCGTGCGAGGGGCACCTTGTTCATCACGATCACGTTCGTCGCGATCGGATAGAACGCGCCGATGAAGCCCTGCGGGTGGTTCCCGAGGTCCGCGAGGCCGAGCATGAGGCCGCCGCGCGCGTACCCCAGGTCCCGCTCGACCGCTCGCTTTACGAGCTCGAACACGTCCGCCAGGGTGCGCGCCCCGTCGAGGAGCTTCGGGAAGTCCATCGCCCCTTCGACGGTCGCCCATGGCTTGAACGTTTGGCCGCCGTTCGTTAGCGGGCACGGGGCGACTTCGCGGTCGAACCTTGAAATACCCGGCCACGCTTGCGACGGCGGTCGGAGTCCTGCGATGGACCCCCTTCTCTTCATCCTCCTCGCGGTAGCGCTGGGTTTCAAGCACAGCTACGACGCGGACCACCTCGTGGCGGTGTCGAACTTCCTCACGCGGAGCACGAGCCTCCGGAAGACGGCGTGGATGAGCGTGAGCTGGGCCGCGGGCCACATGGCGACGGCATCAATCATCACCGTCATCCTATTCTTCGGAAGAGAAGCGTTCCTCACGCAAGTCCTCGGGCCCCTCGAGCTGGCGGTCGGGATGATGCTGATCGTCCTCGGCGTCGTGAGCCTCGCCTGGGAGTACGAGGTCCTCCCGAAGTTCGGGCACGGCCACCGCCACCGCCACCACGACGCGCCCGAGCACGAGCACGTGCACGTGCACCGCCACCCGTACCGGGACCACGGGGCGATGTTCGGGATCGGGATCGTGCACGGGCTCGCGAGCAACGACGAGCTCCTGATCCTGTTCGTGAGCGCGCTCAGCGTGGCGTCCCTCGCGGGCCTCCTCCTCGGCGTGGCGGTGTTCAGCGCGGGCGTCGTGATCGGGATGGTGTCCTTCGGGCTCGCGCTCACGGCCCCGATCCGGCGGTGGAGCGAGAAGCGCGTGCGGCGCGCGGTCGCGCTCGTCACGGGCGTCCTCAGCATCGTCTACGGCGCGCTACTCCTGCTCGGGTTTGGCGGCTTCAATCCGTTCGGGTAGTCCTCGCTCCGAAACCTGACAATCCGCACACCTTAGCGGAGCTCCCGCACACCTCAACGCGCCGTCCGCACCCGTGCGGGGAGAATCCGCACGCCTTTGGGAGACATCCGCACACCTTAAGGAAGAATCCCAACGCCTTAGCGCGCCCCGCGAACGTGAGCGGACGACGCCCGCACGTCGTCGGGGAGTCCGCTTCACCGTGCGGACGACGCCCGCACCCCTTCGGACGCTCTCCGAAGCCCGCAGCGGACAAGGTTTGCGCCTTAGCGGAGCATCCGAACGCGTGCGGAGAGCATCCTATAGCGAGCGGATTGTCGGATGCAAGGGTTCGGCCACCGCCACATGGCAGTCCGCCCGTGGGATCCCTTATTCCGCCGTCACCTTTGCCGGCGCCCGTGGGCCTTCTCATCCGCTTCGCGGGCCGGTGGGTGGCGGGGCGACGCTCGAGGACGCCGTCCGGTACACGAAGACGGCGAACGGCCGCGGGATCGACGGGGTCCTGAACCTTCTCGGGGCGCACTACACGGAGGAAACGCTCGTCGAGGGCACGATGAGGGAGTACCTGCGGATCCTCGACGCAATCGAGCGGGAGAAGGTCCGCGCGATGCGGTAGCGTCCGGCGAGTCCGCCCTCGACTATATCATCGCCAAGTTCTGATTGGGCCATGGACGGGGCAACCCTCGAGGAATCCCCGACGGAGAACGGGTCGGCACTATGCTAGTACGCCCGGACCTGGATTCCCGGCACCCGTGCGAAATCCTTCTGGTTTCGTGTCAGCACCTCATGTTCACCATGGGAGAGAGCCACAGAGGCGATGAGCAAGTCCTTCGCGGGGATGACTGTCCCCGTAGCGGAGAGGTGCGCATCAATCTCACCGAAAGTCCTTGCGGCGCGGGCATCGAAATCGAACAGCACCAGGGCCTCGACGATCTGCTCCGCTGCCGCGAGGTGTGCCGCGGGGTCGGGGAGCAGAAACACCCCGGCGTAGAGTTCCGCCAAGTTCAAGCTCGATGTGGACAGGCGCTCACCTCGCTCCACCATCGCCTCCAGAACCTTTACTGCCTCAGGCTTCTTCCGAACAACGTCGGACAGGAACGTCGTGTCCAGGAGGACCATTCCTCAGCCCATCCGGAAGTCCTTGCGGTGGGCCTCGTCCACCTCGTCGATGGACGCGGCGAGTTCCTCGTCGGGCGCCATCGCGCGAAGCAGGTCCAGCAGCACGCGAGGATCCCCGCGTTTCCGGAGGGCGTACATCACGGACAACATTGACGCCTACCCTTATTTGGCTTTTGACGACTCGGAACCCTTATTCCGCCGCCACCTTTCCCGGCGCCCGTGGGCCTCCTCATCCGCTTCGCGGGCCAGTGGGTCGCGGGCGAGACGCTCGAGGAGGCCGTGCGGTACACGAAGGTGACGAACGGTCGAGGGATGGACGGCATCCTGAACCTGCTCGGCGAGCACTACACGGAGAAGGCCCTCGTGGAGGGGACGCTGAAGGAGTACCTCCGGATCCTCGACGCGATCGAGGCGGTACAGTTCCGGGCGATGGGCGGAGGGTCTTCGAGTCCGCCTTCGACTACGCCGCCGCAAAGTTCTGGTCATCCGACCGAGATGGTGAAAATCCTCGTGACGGTCCCGCCGTCATCGTCCGTGACCGTCAGCATGACCGTGGAGGTGCCCGCGCCGCCAAACACATGGCCCGTGACGTCCGTCGCGCCAATCGGGTTCACCTCGGGGGACGGGAATGGGTCGGGTGCGACCCCGTCGTTGAAGTACGTCGCGCTCGCCCTCGCGCCGTCGCCGAAGGACCACGCGAACGTAAGGTCGTCGCTCCCCACGTCGGACGCGGAGGCCTCGAACGTGATCTCCTCGCCGACGAGGTACGGGCGAACGTCGTCGAGGGTCCAGACCCATGTCGCCGGATGGCGCACGTTGAACGTGTGGTGGAGCCACACCTCCTGTCCGCTCGGAAGCGTGATGATCACCCACACCGGGTTCGCCCCGTTCGGCTGTCCGTTCACCGGGTCGTCGTCCGGCGTATAGTACAGCGTGATCCGGAACGCCCCGAGCAGCTGAATCCGCCCGCCCTCGACCGTCGCGGACTGGTCGTCCGGCGACCCCGGATAGCGGACGACGCGCGCGCTGCCCGTGACCTGGTCGTTCCACACGAGGTCCATCCGCACGTCGTGCCATTTCTCGCCCGCCACGCGGACGCGGAGGTCCGCGACGACGTACGCCTGCACGTCGTCGATCACGGGGTCGACGTTCGCGACGCTCACGACCATCGTGTCCGACCCGCACCCGCCGTCGTCGTCGCACACGGTGACCGTGACGACGAACGCGCCGTTGTCCCCGTAGACATGGGACGCCTGGATCGTACCGACGGTCGGAACGCCGGGGCCCCCGGGCACCTCGACGACGGGGAACGACTCCGAGGGACCGTAGCCCCAGTCCACGGTGGCGGTGAAGTCCTCGACGGTGCCCGCCGCGGGCTGGTCGAAGCCGGGGTCGGAGAAGGTGAACGTGAACGAGACCGCGGTCGCCTCGATCGTGCCGCCGTCCAAGCCGGCATCGACCGTCGGGGCGACGTTGCGGACCTGGACCATCGTCGTGTACGTGATCGACGCGCCGTCGTCGTCGTGGACGACGAGGGTGACGAGGTACGTGCCGTCGTCCCCGTAGGTGAAGGAGGAGCCGTCCGTGGCGGCGAACGGGAACGTCCCGTCCGGGGAGTGGTCCGGGTCCGGGCCGACGCCGTCGTTGAAGTACGCGTGGCTCTCCGTCGGCCCGAACTGCCACGTCCAGGTGAACGTGAGATCGTCGCTGCCCGGGTCCGTCGCAGTCGCGCTGACCGTGACGGCCGTGCCCTCGTCGACGGGCACGAGGTCCGGCGGCGGAACCGCCAACGTCGGCGGCAGGTTGAACACGTCGAACGTGCCGCTCACCGTCGTCACGCCGCCGTCGTCGTCCTCGACGCGGAGGTTGAAGTCGAACGTCCCGTCGTCCCCGCACACGACCGTCTGCTCGACCGTCTCGTCCCGCGGGTGGATGTCCGGGCTCGGGTCCGGGTCGGGACCGATCGACGGCTCGTTGTACAGGATCGTGGCGGGCGTCCACCCGTTGCAGTGGCCCCACCACGTCACGGTGAGGTCGTCGCTGCCCGGGTCCGTCGTCCGCGCGCGGAACGTGAGACCGTCCGCCTCGTCCCCCGTGGGGACGATCTCCATCGACACCGCCGGGGCGATGTTCAGGACCGTCACGATCGCGGTCGCGTCGTCCGTCAGGGTCCCGTCGGAGACCTGGAGGACGACGATGTGGTTCGTCAGGTCGTCCCCGAACGTGTGCGGGACCCCGGGCTGGGTCGTCGTCTCGTCGAAAGTCCCGTCCCCGTCCCAGTCCCAGCGATATGTGAGGGGCGTCGCCTCGGGGTCGAAGCTCCCGCTCGCGTCGAAGTTGATTGGAAGGCCTTCGAACCCGAGGTACGGGCCGCCTGCATCCGCGACCGGCGGCGTGTTCACGCGCACGTGGGTCGTGTCGAGGGCATCGTCCTGCACCGCCCACTCCGTCCGGGAGGAGGCGCGGACCGTTGCGACGTCGTCCGTGTTCCCCGTGCCTCCCGGCACGTCGACCTGGACGACGATCGGGTACGACTGGTTCGTCCCGAGGGAGGGCGTCATGTTCACCTGGGGCTCGCCCGCGTCCCGCTTCCCGTTCCCGTTCGAGTCATGGTAAATCCTCGTCGCCCACCCGTGTCCCGACGCCGCCCGAAGGTCGAAGGAGTCCGTCGTCCCGCGGTTCGTGGCGTTGTGGCCGTACTCGACGGTGACCCCGTCCTTCGTCGTCTGCTCGCGATCCGGCTCGAGCTCCGGGACGGGGTTCACGGTGAGGGGCGGGTCGGGCGTGCTGTACACCTCGCGGCTCGCCCGCAGGACGTTGAAGTTGTGCGCGTCCATGCCCTGCACGCGGAGCTTCCAGAGACCGGGCTGGAGCGGGTAGTTGATTACATAGTCGTCCCCCGGGTTCGGACCGATCGTGAAGTCCTCCCACTCCACGTTCCCGGAAGGATTGTTGTTTGTGTACACGTGGACGACCCCCGCGGCGTCCGGCGGCTCCGTGACATCGTAGAGAATCGAGGGATGCACCTCGGCGCACGCCCCGTAGGGCGTTCCGTCGTCCGCGGGCTGGCCGGGAGAGTTCTCGTCGTTCGCGCGGTCGGAATCCCCATCGCGGAACGCAATCGCGGACTGCACGGTCGGGACATAGAAGTACCACAGCCAGTCCCCGTCGTACGTGTTCGCGTCCGCGTCGTTCGTGTCTCCGGGGTTCGGGTCGCCAGATCCCACGCACGGGTCCGGGTTGGGTCCGCCGATGTTCTGGGGGCCGCCCGCGAACCCGAACTCCTGGCCTGCCCGCAGGCTGACCTGTCCCGTCGTGCGAATCTTGAAGTTGTTGAAGGACGAGGAGTTCGAGGGGTCGTCCCAGTTCACCTCGAGTCGATAGAAGTAGTTCCCGCTCGGAGCCCGCGCGGCCCCGTCCGTCGCGAACGTCCTCGTGTACCATCCGTCGTTCACCGCGTCCTCGCTCGTCCACTGCGCGAGCAGGCTTGCGGTCGACCCGGTCTTCAAGGCATCCCGGTACAGCTTGTACACCAGGATTGGCGCCGAGGACCGGGAATCCCAGTCTGCGCTCGTGTCCCCGTCGAAGATGCCGACCTCGAAGGAAGACGTGCCCGCGGGCACGCCGATGAACGTCACGACTGCCAGGCCGGCGAGGGTCTGCAACCCTTCCCCCGCGACCGCCATGAACTTCCCGTCGTCCGGATCCGTGCTCGGGAACGCGGTGTACGTTGAAGAGGGCGTGGGACTAGGCGGCGTCGCGGTCGGCCCCACGGGCGAGAAGGCGGGCGTAGCCACCGTGCCGAGAACAGACGTCGCCAGAAGCACCGCCAACGCGGCCCGTACAGCCGAACCAAACCCCGCGAACACGTCCCCACCCCCGGGAACGTCGTTGCATATGCAGGGAACGACACTTGAACCTTTGCGGAGGAAGTCCGCGGGCCTCCCACGTTTCCATCGACGATACTACAGGTGGACGTCGACCGTGACGAGGTCCCCGTCCGCGAGCCCGAGCTTCGACCGCAGGTGCCCCCGCGCGACGACCTCGACGTTGTCCGTGTGGTGCGTGCGGAGCGGGATGATCACGTGGCACTCCACCCCTTGGACGGTCGCGGGGAAGCACTTCGCGCCGCCAAACGTCCGGCCCCCGTCGACGAACCCCTCGACGCGGATCCCGGGCTCCTCGCGGAGGATGTCCAGCTTCGACAGCTCGTCCCCCGCCAACCGGAGGTTCAGGGTCCCCTCGAACGGCTCGTACCCGAGCTTCAGCCGGAACTGCTCCTGGTACCCGCGCTGTTTCATGTAGAACGCGCCCTCCCCCAGGCCGCTCGTGACCGTCCCCGCGAGCTTCAGGCCCGCGCGGACCTCGAAGACCCGACGGTAGTCCGCGTACTCCTTCCGGAGGAGGTCGAGGCCCTTCGGGGAAAGCCGCACGCGCTGCTTCCGCGCCGCCAGATCCCGTTCGAGCAGGTCCGCCTCGAGGAGCTCGAGGATCCGCTGGGACGCGGACTGCTGGGAGACGCCGAGCGCGGTCCCGAGCTCCTTGCTCGAGAGGGCGACGTACGCCTTCACGCCGCCGACCAGGGCGATGTGCTTCAGCGTGTCCACGTGGTACGGCTTCGTGTGCTCACCATCCGCGGCGCGTGGCATAAACGTTCGGCCTGGCGCGCGGACGTGCCGCATCCTTATACGGGAACGCGGGTTGGCGGGCCGCGATGGAGCCGAAACCCCGCGCCCTCCTGATGGTCGGAATCTTCGCGGGGCTCCTCGCGTTCCACCTGTGGCTCCTGTACCGCATGCTCGTCCGGGGGGACGCCCTCCTCTCCACGCTCCTCGTCGTCGCAATCGCCCTGTTCGTGTGGCGGATCGTCCACTATGCGAACGTCTACCGCGGGGCGGTCTCCGGGAAGGCGGCGAAGGGGCCTGCGGAGGAGCTCCGGCAGATCCGGATCCTACTCCCCGTCCTGGCGGCCCTCCTCGCCCTCCACGCATGGCTGATCTCCCTCCTCGTCGCGACCCCGGAGTCCTTCGAGCGAACGGCCTTCCTCGCGCTCCTGCTCCTCGCCGTCGTGATCTTCGTCACGCGGCTCGCGTTCTACGCCCGACGGTACGCGAAGCTCCGGGGAACGCCCTGAGGGCGGTCACAATTCCAAAACGAGGTGCGTCTTCGAGCGCAGCGTGATCCGGGGAATCCCCCGTTCCCGCAACGCCGCCAAGAGGGCCCTGTCGTTCGTGACGACGTGCGCCCGGAGGCGCTCCGCGACGTCGAGGACGGCGGCGTCCCCGGACCACTCCGAGGGCTGCGTCCCGTACTTCGCCGCCAACTGCAGGGCCGCTCTGGCGGTGCGGTCGGAACGCGCGAGCCGTTCGAGCTCCCGCACGACGGGCTCCGGGACGAACACGTCGCACTCCCCGACGAGCCGCCGGAGCTCCGAGTCCAAGTTGATCCGAAACTGGAAGGGGAGCATGAGTCCGTTCGCGTCGAGGACGACGCGGGTCCGAGGCACGCCGGCCCATTCCCGTCGCTGTATATAGGGCTCAGGTCGCGGGCCCCCCCGCCGCCGTCGGGCGGGCTTCCTCCACACGGCGGAAGAAGACGAAAAACGATGCGGCCCCGACCGCGTAGAGGGCGGTCGTCACATACAGCGGGAAGTCCACGTTCTGCGCCATCATCGCCGCGCCGAACGCGGTGCTCACGGCGAACGGCAGGCGGAAGGAGAGGCCGACGACGGCGGACGCGGAGGACCGCTCGCTCGGGTCCACGACGGTGAGGAGGAACGAGGAGAGGACGGGCCACGACATGTTCATCGCCGAGTTCCGCGCGAGGAAGAACACGCTCGCGAGGGCGAGCCACGGGCTCACCGCCAGAAACAGGAGGAGGACCGTCCCGCAGGCGGTGAGGGCGAACACCGTGCGAAAGAAGCCGAACCGCTTCGCGAGGACCGGCGCCGCGAGGAACGCGACGGCGTTCAGGGCGGCCCCGACCGCGAACAGCGGGCCGGTGAACGACTCCGTCTGCCCGAACTTGAGGAAGAACCACAAGGAGAAGATCGGGACGATGAGGCCTGCCCCGAGGCCGATCACGAGTTGTGTGACGAGCATCTTCGCGATGATCCCGCCCGAGCGGCGCGGGAGGAGGGGACCGCCCGCCGCCTTCCGCGTCTCCTGCACGAAGACCCGGAGGATCAAGAGCGGAGACGCGAGGAGGGCCAGGCCCGTCGCCACGAAGAGAGGCGCGTACGCGGACTGCAGGGCCCACCCCGCCCCTCGGAGGAAATCGGGGGTGGACGACGCGAGGGCCCCCATCGCCGTGGCGGCGGAGGTCGCGAAGAACGAGATCCCGAGCGCCGCCGTCCGGTTCTCCGTCGTCGTGGAGTCCGCCATCAGGGCCTGCACGGTCGAGAAGAACAGGGCTTCCGCGGTCCCGCTGAGGATCGCCGATCCGTACAGGATGACGGGGTTCGCGGCGCCGAGGAGGAGGAACATCGCCGTCGCCTGGCACAGGCCGCCGAGGATCGTCATCCGCTTCCGCCCGAACCGGTCCGCGACGATCCCGAAGGGCACGATCAGGAGGACGGCGACGCCGCCGTTCACGGAGAACACGGCGCCGATCGCAGGCTCGAGGTACCCGAGCAACTTCAGGTAGATCGGCAACGCGACGGCGAGCACGCCGAAGGGCAGGGAGTTGATCGCGCCTGCGGAGATGAGGAGCCTCGTGTCCCGCGACAGGCCGCGGTACACGGAGAGGTACTCGCGGAACGATCCCACGCGGCGGGGATTGGACCGGGGCTCATGAACCCGTGCGCGCTGGGAATCCCAGGGATGTCCGTGTCAACGTTCAAGAACGAAGGGAATACCTTTAAGCCCCCGGTAACATGCGCACGCTCACCATGGCTGATGCGACGGGTGCGGGAATGACGCCGAGCCAGAGGGCCATCAACTCCAACTACCGGGCGTCCGTCGAAATCACGACGCGCCGGGGCGGGATCTTCTGGGGCCTCGTGCTCCTGATCCTGGGTGGCGTCTGGCTGATCGGGAGCCTCGGGTACATCAACTTGGACCCGAACCTCATGCTCCCCCTCCTCGTGATGCTCGGCGGGCTGTACCTGCTCGTCTCGAAGCTCGGCCGTTGAATGCGATGGGGTGACGGAACATGGTCGACCTGCGCGAGCGCGTCGAAGAGGATCGCGGGCTGCTGAAGCGGATCCAGCTGCACATCCCGGGGTTCGCCGGGTACCGCCGGAAGGAGGACCTGAGGACCGCGGACAACCTGCTGCGGATTCAGATCGCGAACAAGCTGAAGGACTTCCGCGGGCAGTTGGAGGCCGCGCGGGGGACCCTCACGTCGAACTACCAGCTGAAGGCGATGGAGCCGCTCGGCGCGGTGATCCTGAAGACGCAGGGCCTCGAGGGGCAGGTCCGCCACGCGGAGCAGGGGTACTCCGGCCTCGTCGCGGACATCAAGGTCCTCGAGCCGCAGCTCGGCAAGCTGTACGAGTGGGACGCGTTCCTCCTCGACGGGGTCGCGAGCCTCTCCGGGATGGCGGCGCAGCTCGAGTCCGACGCGGCCGGGGACGGCGCGAAGGTGCTCGAGCACATCAGGGCGATCAACAAGTCCCTCGGAGACCTCGAGGCGACGTTCAAGCGCCGGATGCTCGCAATCACGGGCACGGAGGTGTGACATGGCGACGATCGCATGGGACGACGTGGCAAAGGGCAACAACCTGCTGTGGCGGGCGCCGCGGAACATCCGGTTCAACGACAACATCGTCGTCCGCGAGGACGAGTACGCCGTGTTCTTCCGGGACGGGAAGGCGCTCGCGTACATCGACCGCCCGGACCGGTACGCGCTCACCTCCCTCGATGCGCCCGTGATCGGGCCGATCATGAAGCTCTTCGGCGTTCAGCAGGAGGCGCAGGTGTACTACCTGCAGAAGCGGCCGTTCGACGGGAAGTTCGGATCCAAGCAGCCGTACCAGTTCCGGGATGCGGACTTCGGGATGGTGAACCTCCGGCTCTTCGGCGAGTTCCGGTACCGGATCAAGCAGCCGCAGAACTTCATCAACCAGTTCGTCGGCACGATGGGGCTCGTGACCGCGGCGGCGGTCGAGGAACGCCTCAAGGAACAGCTCGTGGCGGTGATCTACGACGGGCTCGGGGAGCTCAAGCAGCGGGGCCTCGGCGTCGCGGACCTCGCCGCGAACATCATGGAGATCGAGCAAATCGTCCTGTCGAAGGGCGGTCCGCAATTCGAGCCGTACGGGATCGAGATCCAGAAGATCAGCGGCCTGTACATCACCCTCCCGGAGGCGGTCCAGGCGGCGGTCGACCAGCGCGCCGCGATGCAGATCACGGGCACGAACTACATGCAGTACCAGTCCGGCCAGGCGATGCGGGAGGCGGCGGCGAACCCCGCGGGCGGAGCCGCCGGCGCGGGCGTCGGGATTGGCGCGGGGATCGCGATGGGCTACCAGATGGGCGGCGCGATGCAGCAGCCGTCCCCGGCCCCCCAGCAGATGAAACCCTGTCTGAAGTGCGGCACCCAGAACCCCACGACGATGAAGTTCTGCGGCTCGTGCGGGGCGCGCACGGAGGAAGGGACGGACTGCCCGAAGTGCAAGGCGTTCGTTCCGAAGGGGGTGAAGTTCTGCCCGGAGTGCGGGAATAACATGGTCGCAACCGCGAAGTGCGTGAACGGCCACAACGTGCCCGTGGGCACGAAGTTCTGCCCGGAGTGCGGCGGCAAGGTCGGCTGACGTCGGTCTCCCCGTGATTTTCACCGCCAGGGGCGGTCGGGAAAAGCATTAAGTACGGGACATGGCATAGCGACGCTATGCACAAAGCGAGACGATATGAATCGCCTCGCGAGGCAAGGTGACGGAATGAGAGGTGTGATGGCGGTGGCCGTCCTTGTGGTCGCGGTCCTGTTCGCCCCGCTGGCGGCGGTGCCGGCGGCAGCGGAACGAGGGTTGCCGCCCCGGGACGAGCCGATCGTCGACCACGGGACCACGGCGCGATTCGAAGGCGGCGAATGGGTCCGCGTCCGGATCGGGGACGTGTCCCTCGGCGTGATCTGGAGCACGAACGCATCAATGCGCGCGGGGCCGCGGCTGTTCCTCGACTACGCGCGGTTCTTCGGGGGGGCGGAACTGTACGACGATCAGGGCAACTATCTGCGCACGATCCCCCTCCCGCTGCACACGATCCTCATGCAGGAATTCGGCCGCATGATCGAGTTCAAGGACGCGAACCACGACGACCGGTTCGACCTTCGGGTCGTGAACCGGACGATCGAGGGCGAGCACCCGCTCCGGACGCTGAACCTCGGGACCGCCTGGTACCTCGACGGCCCGATCGAGCAGACCGTGGAGAACCACTCTGCGTGGGTGAACTTCACGATCAGCGCGGAGAACGTGCGGTACGCGGAGGTCTACGACCCCGTCCTCCTGCGCATGCGGGCCGCGACGGACGCCGACGGCGTCCTCGACCGGATCAGCCTCACGTTCCGGCTGGCGGCGATCCAGCGGGAGGGGAGCGCGGTCGTGCCTTTCTACCGGATCTACCTGGCGAATGGGGACGAGCGGGAGCCGAGCCGCTCCGAGTTCCTCGAGAACCGGACGGTGACGGGGCGCGCATTCCGCGTCGACGGGAAGTACGACCAGCTCATCGAGGGATGGGACTTCAGCGGGGACCCGGACGCGAAGCTCGCGCTGGGCACCCACCTGACGTTCGGCAACTACTACAGCCGCTACATCGTGCAGTGGTTGCACGAGCAGTTTGGCGGCGCGTGCCTGCGGGATGGGTCCTTCGAGCACTGCGAGAGCGAGGCGGGTCCGACGCAGCCGGAGATCATCGCCCGGACGCGCCTGCGGGTCGCGGAAAGCTGGCACAACGCCGGCGAGATGTACTGGACGAGCGACGTGACGGTGGACGGGCAGCCGGCGACGATGTCCTTCGAGATCTACTGGGCGGAGCACCGGGACGTCTCCCGGGACGGCGCGATGTTCATCGGCTTCCGCGCGTTCGGCGCCTTCGTCTACCCCCAAGGGCAGACGATCTTTCACGACCCGGGGCTGAGCGCGAGCTCGGTGTATGCCCCGATCGCGGCGGCGACGAACCTGACCCCCTCGTTCCTCGTGGGCCTTCAGCTCGCGGTCGTGGGGCTCGCCCTGATCCCCGCGATCCTGCTGCGGCGGCGGCGAAAGGGGACGGCGTGATGCCCTCCCTTCGGTGAGTCCATGGAATCACACGTGACGGGTGCGGCGAAGCGGTCCGTGTGGGCGGAGCTTCGCGAACTGCTCGCGCAACGCGAGCGAAAGGAGGAGGACGTATGCGAGCGAATTGGATCGCGCGGGCGCTGACGCTGGGGTTCGCGCTCGCGATGCTGGTGGGGCCGGTCGCGTCGGCGTACGACGTGGACCGGAGCCCCGCGACCCAGGACGGTTTGATCGACGCGCGCGTCGCGCAGATCGGGGACGCCCCGATCACGGACGGGCGATGCGGCTGCGACCCCGACGCGATGACGATTGGATTGGCGGTGCGGTGGGGATACCTCGACGACCCCGCGGTCGCCGGCCTCGCGGGCCACTGGCGGTGGCGCGACGCGAACCACACGGGCGGCGGGTTCCAGGGGATGTGGCGGCTCGTCGACCGACGGATCGGCGGCTTCCTGTGGGGCGACTTCCGTCTCCCGGACGACGGGCAGGGCGGCTTCCGCGGACAGTGGAACGTCTCCGGCTCCCGCGAGGGAGGCTTCCTGTGGGGCGCCTGGGTCCGCACGGAGCGGTTCCACGGGTTCTTCGACGGGCACTGGAACTTCTCGGACGGCCGGGAGGGCGGCGCCCTCGCGGGCTCGTGGGCCGCGATGTCCGAAGACGGCGGCGGCTTCCTGGGCCGCGGGGTGGCGGCGCCAAGTCTCGCCCCCGTCGACTGGGACGGCGGCCTGCACGTGTCCGCGGGCGCGGAGCGCCTCGTCCGGACCGTCCGGTGGGAGTTCGGCGAGGACCGGGTCGGGCAGATTGATCGGACCACGATTCTGTGGCAATCCACGACGACCGTGAACTGGGACGGCCTCGTGTTCGCGATCCAGGTGCCGCGGACGGACCCGCCGGCGCGCGTCGTCCTGCGCACGGCACAGGGATCCTTCGAGTGGTCCGCGCCCGAGCTGATCGGCCTCCACGCGCGCCGTCCGGTCGACCGGTTCGGCCACGAGATCGAGGTCCGCGGGTTCTTGATCGAACGCCACGAGGGCCGGGATTACGGACGGCTGGCCGTCGGGGTCCGCTGGGGCCTGCTGAACGGGACGGGTCGGGACGACCCCTCGCGGGACCGGATCTCGTGGGACGGCGGCGCCTACCTGTCCGACGGGGGCCTCCTCGTCCGGTACACGGTCTCCTTCGAGCGCGGGGACCACCTGTTGCCCCGGGAGAACCGCCAGACGGTGCGGTGGGAGAGCAGCACGACGACGGGATGGGACGGCGTCCTGTTGATTGCGCTCGTGCCGCTCGACCGGGTCCCGGACGCGACGTTCACCTTGAAGGCGGGCGCGTTCGAGCACACGTTCGAGCTCCGGGACCTGCCGGGCCGGCACGTGTTCGATGTCGACACCGTGGGCCACCAGGTCGAGGTCCGGGCGGTGCGGGGCTGAGGGGCGGGGCGGCGCGACCCGCCGCCCATTTCTCTTTCTATCGTACCGGAAGGGCTATGAGTGGAAGGAGCCATCAACGTCCTCGGGGTAGGTGGGGAGCGTGAGGCCGGCCGTCGTCCTACTCATCGGATTCCTCGTCGCGAATGCAGTCCCGGGCCCCGGCGTGCAGCGGGCACCGATGCCGGAGCCCGCAACGAACGCATTCTGTGTGAGCCAGGGCGCCATCCAGTACTCAGTGGGAGCCGTGGAGCGCGCGACGGGCGTCGTGGGGTTCTACGACTACTACAGCGTGAGTTCGCACGACCCGTTCGTTCAGGCGTACAACTCGGTCCTGTACCTGTACACGGACACGAATAGTACCAATACGACGGGCAGGCTGTACCTCGTGTTCCATTTTAACATCGACGACGGCGGGAGCCCGGACGCGCAGACAACGGTCTCGATCGTAGGGATTCCGGCGGGCGCGGGAGTGGCGCTCTCCGACGATCAGGGTGAGTTCCAGCTCTCTCGGTTCCCGCAGGGACAGTTCCGCTACTTCCTGAACACGGACGGAGGCATCCTCGGTCCGCTCCCGACGTCCTCGAACTGGCAGATGAACGTCACGGTGAGCCACTTCGGCGTCGACCCGATGCGCTCGCAGGACTGGATTGACGGCGATGGCACGCGCCTCCCGCTGAACCTGACGGGGGTGATCCGCGTCACGAACGTCTGCAACCAGGCGCCGGCCGCGAACGCGGGCGGGCCGTATTCTGGGTTCGAGGGTTCGCCGATCACGTTCAACGCGGGCGGCTCGTCGGACCCGGACGGGGACGCGCTCACGTACACGTGGGACTTCCAGAACGATGGCGTGAACGACGTGACGACGACGAGCCCGACGGTTCCGCACACATACCCGGATGACTTCCTGGGGAAGGCGAAGCTCACGGTATCGGACGGGACCGCGTCGGCGTCGACGGCAGTCGACGTGACGGTGGCAAACGTTGCACCCTCGGTCCTCCTCGACGCGCTGGCGCCTGCGACGGAGGGCGCCGGGGTGCTCGTCCAGCTTCGCGTGACCGATCCGGGGATGGACACGGTGATCGTGGATCTGGACCAGGGCGACACGCGGGGCCCGACCGTGATCGGACAGCTGTTCCACCCGACGGATTCCCCGATCACCCAAGGAGTGACCTGGGGCGACGATGGCTGGTATCCCGTCCTCGTCACCGCCACAGACGACGACGGAGGCGTCGGCACCGCGGGGGGCATCGCGCAAATCGACAACGAGGTCCCCGGTGTCACGGCCGTTACGAACCCCTCCGGAGCGACGGGCGGGGAAGGGGAGGAGGCGACCGTCGAAGTCCGCGGGCGCGACCCCGGAAGCGACGACCTCCGCCTCGACGTGGACTTCGGGAACGGAGACCTCCAGAGCACGACGTTCTTCAACGACGGGGTGGGGCCCGATCCGAATCCGAGTCCTCTCGGCACGTATCCGTTCGAGGCGTCCGCCACGTTCCGCACGCGGTACGTGGACGACGGGCTCTACACGATCCGGGTCACCGCCGCGGACGATGACGGCGGGAGCGGGACGCTCGAGTTCCCGTTCCGAGTCCTGAACGTCGCCCCGACGATCGTGCCGTTCGGCCCCGGCGCCTCCGCCGAAGGATCGCCTGGCTCCCTGGCGGCGACCGCCTCGGACCCCGGCATGGACGCGCTCACGTTCACGTGGGAGTTCGAGCTTGGACCCACCGCCACGGAAGCATTCCCCGCGACCGGTTCGCCGATGACGGCGACGAGCGTGGCCGGCTTCCTGTACGGGGACGACGGCACGTACTCGGTGAAGCTCACGGTCACCGACGACGACGGCGCCTCGACGACGTACGAGACGACGGTTGAGGTGGCCAATGTCGCCCCGACGGCCGCAATCACCCAGGTCTCCCGCACGGGCTCGTTCGTGCTGCGCGTCGCGGGAGAGAAGTGGCACGACGTCACCGCCACGTTCTCCCGCGATGGCCAGGAGCTGGAGAGCATCGGCGTCGTACGGATGCCGGGTTCGCCGAACGAACAGGCGGTGGGCACGACCGTGTACGACCTCGCCCTCGCCTCGCGGTTCACCGCCAAGATCCGGTACACGCCGGAGGACGACCCCGTGAACGGGCAGCCGAACGGCGCGAACCCCGTGTGGATCCTCGTCCTCGCGGACAACGGCACGGAGGTCGCGCGCGTGCACCACACGTTCAACGTGCAGCACCCGGGGACGTACGAGTGGGACGTCGACGTCACGCCCTACGTGGCCGCGCTGGCGGTGCGGTTCGCGGCGTCCGCGACGGACGCGGGGAGCGACGACCTCGCGTTCGCGTGGGACTTCGGCGACGGCACTTCGATCGCGACCTCCGTCGCGTACAACGACGGCGTCGGCCCCGACCCGGCGAAGAGCCCGGGCGGGACGTTCCCCTTCGCCTCCGCGGGCGCGGTCGCGCACGCGTTCCTCGCCCCCGGCACGTACACGGTTACGGTCACGGTGACGGACGACGATGGCGGCGTCGCGACCGCGAGCGTGACGATCACGATTCTCGGATAGGGTGACGAATCATCATATAGAAACGGCCGGATACGGCCGCAACCCCATGCCGGAGCTGAGCGACGAGTGGACCGCGGAACTCAAGAAGGGGTCGATCCAGCTGTGCCTGCTCGCGCTCCTCACCCGCGGACCGACGTACGGGTTCCAGATGATCAAGGAACTCCGGGAGCTCTCGGACGGCTTCTTCGACCTGAAGGAGGGGACCCTGTACCCGGCGCTCCGCCGGCTCGAGGAGCGGGGGTTCGTGAAGAGCGAGTGGATCGAACGGGAGGTCGGGGTCCCGCGGAAGTACTATACACTCACCGCCAAGGGGAGGAAGGCGCTCGAGGAGGCCCGCGGGGTGTGGGGCACGATGGCGCGGAGCGTGGCCCGCGTGCTGGAGGGACGTCGATGACCGCGGCGGAGGAGTACCTCGCGCGCGTCTCCCGCGGGCTGGCGGGGATGGACCGCCGCGTGCGGGAGGACATCCTGCGGGAATTGCGCGCCCACCTCGCGGACGCGGTCGCGGACGGCGGCGAGCCCGCCGTGGCGGCACGCCTCGAACCGCCAGAGGCGCTCGCGGCCCGGTACAAGGAACTGTACGGGTACGGGAAGCCGTTCCGTGCGCTGTTCGTCGCCGTCGCCGTCGCGTTGGCGGTGCCGACGCTGCCCCTCCTCCTGTTCGCGGGCTACGGGTCGACCGTCGCGTTCGGGGTCGCGCTCGCGTTCCTCGCGGTCCTCGCCGCCTACCTGATCCTCGTGGCGTTGAAGGCGGGGTCGACCGCCGGGCTCTCGGCGGGGGCCGGTGCGTGCGTCGCCCGCTTCGTCACCTTGGCGGCGTTCGAGGCGAGCGCGGGCGGAATCGTCCCGGACGCGTCCTCCCTGATCCTGTTCATCGGTGTTTCCGGGGTTCTCCTCGCGATCGGGTTCCTGCCCGGGCACGCGAAGGAGAAATGGAAGCCGAGGGACGTCTCCCTGTGACCGTCTTCCGATAGTCCGCGAGGATCGCGTCGTGATCGAAGGCGAGCGTCGGCACTCGGTCCGGCGGGACGAGCCGGGCGGCGGCCGCGTCCGTCCCCGCCGCCAGTCCGCCCCCGACGGAATTCAGGACATACGCGACGGAGATCGTGTGGCCGCGCGGGTCGCGACCGGGGTCCCCGTAGACCCCGAGGAGCCGCTCGACTTCTGCGTGGAGGCCCGTCTCCTCGAGGACCTCCCGCTCGACCGCGTCCTCCAACCGTTCGCCGAACTCCACGAAGCCGCCGGGCAGCGCGTACATCCCCCGGAAGGGCTCCCGCCCGCGCCGAACGAGGACGAGCTTCCCCCGATGAAGGAGGACCGCATCCACCGTCACGCCGGGAACGTCCCGAGGCACGGGGTCACTCCAGGCTCGGGGTGTTCATCCCCTTCTCCTTCGCGAACGCGACCGCTTCCGGGTAACCGGCGTCCGCGTGGCGGACGACGCCGAGGCCGGGGTCCGTCGTGAGGACGCGCTCGATCCGCTTCTTGGCGGCGGAGGTCCCGTCGCACACGACGAGCGCGCCCGCGTGCGTGCTGTACCCGATCCCGACGCCGCCGCCGTTGTGCACCGCCACGAGGTCCGCGCCCGCGGCCGTGTTCACGAGCGCGTTCAGGATCGGCCAGTCCGCGACCGCGTCGCTCCCGTCCCGCATCCCCTCCGTCTCCCGGTGGGGGGACGCGACGCTCCCCGCGTCCAGATGGTCCCGCGTGACGACGATCGGTCCGGTGAGGGTCCCGTCCTTCACCATCCGGTTGATGATCGCCCCGAACTTCGCGCGCTCCCCGTACCCGAGCCAGCACACGCGCGCGGGGAGGCCCTCCCACGGCAGGTGCGCCTCCGCCTTCTCGATCCAATTCACGAGCTGCGCGTTCTTTCGGAACGTGCGCATCACGACCTTGTCCGTCTCCAGGATGTCGTTCGGCTCTCCCGTGACGGCGACCCAGCGGAACGGGCCGCGCCCCTCCGCGAACATCGGGCGGATGTAGAGGGGGACGAAGCCCTGAAACGCGAAGGCGTCCTCGACGCCCGCTTCCTTTGCGTGCGCGCGGATCCCGTTCCCGTACTCGAAGACGATGGAGCCGCGCTCCTGGAACTTGATCATCGATCGGACGTGGACGGCGATCGACGCGAGGGCGCGCTTCCGGTACGACGCGGGGTCGCTCGCCCGGAGCTCCGCCGCCTCCGGCACGGAGAGGCCCTGCGGGATGTAGCCGCCCAGGGGGTCGTGCGCGCTCGTCTGGTCCGTCACGACGTCCGGCACAATCCCCCGTCCGAGGAGCTCAGGGAGGACGTCCGCGCAGTTCCCGAGGAGCCCGACGGTCTCCGCACGACCCTCGGCCTTGGCGGCGGTCACGATGCGAAGGGCCTCGTCGAGATCCCGGGCGAGATCGTCCACGTACTTCTTCTCTTGGCGGCGGCGGATCCTCGCCTCGTCGACCTCCACCGCGATGCAGACGCCCCCGTTCATCTTCACCGCCAACGGCTGCGCGCCGCCCATGCCCCCAAGGCCGCCCGTGAGGACGAGCCGCCCCTTCAGGGAGCCGCCGAAGTTCTGCCGCGCGCACGCGGCGAACGTCTCGTACGTCCCCTGGATGATTCCCTGGGAGCCGATGTACGACCAGCCGCCCGCGGTCATCTGCCCGTACATGATCAGGCCGAGCTTCTCGAGCTCGTAGAAGTGCTCCCACGTGGACCAGCGGGGGACGAGGTTCGCGTTCGCGATCAAGACGCGGGGCGAATTGGCGGTGGTGCGGAACACCGCCACCGGTTTCCCGGACTGGACGAGGAGGGTCTCGTCCTCTTTGAGCTCCTTGAGCGTCCTCACGATGCGCGAGAACGCGTCCCAGTTCCGCGCGGCCTTCCCCGTGCCGCCGTAGATGATCAGCTCCTCGGGCTTCTCCGCGTTCTCGAGGTTGTTCTCGAGCATCCGGAGGATCGACTCCTGCCGCCAGCCCTTGCACCGGAGTTCCGTTCCGCGCGCGGCGAGGATACGCTCCACGCGCGGGTCATCTCTACGCACGGCTAAAGGGTTTGGGCGGCCGCGAGTCCGACTTACGTCGCCTTGGTCCGGCGCCGCGCGATCGGCACGATCCCGACCGCCCGCGGCGACAGCATCCACGCGCCCCTCCGTTTGCGGAGGCGGTGCTCCACCGGGTCGACGTCGAGGAGCAGGCCCTGCAGAGTGTCCACGCCGATCACGTTCGCGTCGCGCTCCCTCGCGAAGACGACGAACCGAGTCCCGCGTCTGCCCGCGATCTCAATCTCGGCCTCTCCCACCCGGCGACGAATCCGTCGTCGGTCCGCGAGGTAGAAGGTCCCAACCTCCGACGGTTCAATTCCGAGCTCCTCGGCGACGCGGGTGGGAATCCAAGTGTAGGTCGACCCGGTGTCCACGAGGAGGCGCAACCGTTCCTTCCGGCCGCCGCGACCGTGGAAGGTCGCGATCGCGTAGACCTCACCCATCTTCTTCCGTGCTGCCATCGGCGCGCCCATCAAATGACCTCGGCGTACATGTAGCTTGCGAGGGCATGCTCCGGACTACATCTTGGAGGCAACGAAGGCCTGCACCTCGTGCGCCACACCCTCGCCCCGCTTTAGGAGGGACTCCAGCTCGGCCTCGGTGGACGCCCGCCACGATGCGTCGGAGATCGCCGCCACGTTAATCCTCACGTTGAGCGCGGCCCCGCGCATCCCAGATTCCGCGAGGATTGCTGCCACCCCCGCGTCCGTGATCGCGTTCCGATTCCCATGTCTCGCCGCGAGTTTCGCGAGCTCGAGCGCGTCGAGACACGCCCGAATCGTCTCCATCGGGATTTCCGTCGCCCGCTTGTACGCGGCCTGCATGGCGCCCTTGCGCATGGTCCGCTCCGCGTCACTCGCTTTGGGCATCCGCATCGCCGCCACGACGCCCTCGTACGCCGCTGCGTCCTTGTCCGCGAGCTTGAGGAAGCGCCTCAGGAGTTCGCTCCCCTTGGATTCGATGGAACCCAGCTCCGCCTGAACGGCCTCGTAGCCCTGCTTCCCCACCGCCAAGTTCGCGACCATCCGCGAGAGTGCCGCGCTCAGCGCGCCGCAAATCGCGCTCACCGTCCCGCCCCCGGGCGTCGGTGTCGCCGCGGCGATTCGCTCGAGGAGGGCTTCCAGCGATTCGGGCACGCCGCGGGCAACGGGCGGTCCTCGGAAATATGTTCCGCCTCAGCCCTTCAGGCGGTTCTCCAGGATCTGGTTCGGGCTCCAGTTCTCGAGCTTCAACCGCTCTGTCGGGTTTGGCGGCAAGGCGTCCTCGGGGACAAGCCCCACGATCTCGGACGATGCGACCGGCACCCCGAGGCTGGCGGCGTGTCCCGAGACGGCCTCGAACGCGGACGCGATCGACGTGACCTTGTAGTTCACGAGGTTCATGCTCACCTGCACGAGGCCACGGTCCTTCAGCTCGAAGCCTAGCGCGCGCACAGCCGGGAGGCCTCCGTCCTTCTCGCGGACAAGCTTCGCGATCTTCTTCGCCGCCGTGAGGTCCTTCGTGGCGAGGTTCACGTTGTACGCGATGAGCGGAGGCCTCGCGCCGACGACGGTTGCCCCCGCCGTCGGATGGAGTTTTCGAGGCCCGAAGTCCGGCGCGCGATCCGAGTTCGTCTCGATCTCCGCGCGAAGGCCCTCGAACTCCCCTCGTCGGATGTCGGGCAGGGCCTTCCGGTCAGGCCGCGTGGCGGCGGCCTCGTAGAGGTACACGGGGATTCCCAGCTCGTCCGCGATTCGTCTTCCGACGGCCCGCGCGATGCGCACGCAGTCGTCCATCGTGACGCCGCGGATTGGGATGAATGGGCACACGTCGAGCGCGCCGATCCGGGGGTGCTCGCCGCGATGGGCGGTCAGGTCGATGAGCTCCGCGGCCTTCGCGGCAATCCGAAAGGCGGCCTCCGGGACGACTTCGGGAGCCCCGACGAACGTGATTACGGAGCGGTTGTGGTTCGCATCCGACTCCACGTCGAGGACGGTGACGCCTGCCACGGAGCGAGCGGCGTCCGCGATCGTCACCACGACCTCGGGGCGGCGACCCTCCGAGACGTTCGGGACGCACTCCACGATCCGCACGGGAGCGCGGAGGGTTCCCGACGATAAGAGCGTGTCGCATCGGAGCCGGAGCGGGAAAACTCTTTTATAGCGACCTTCCTTTGGCGGCGCACCTAGACTGGCTGGGCGGGAGGAGGTTCGGGTGAACTCAAGGTTTCTCGTCGTCGGTATCGTGCTCGCAATCGTCGCTGGCCTGTTCGCGATCCCGTTCGCGACCGGCGCCCCGCCGCAGCCGTACAACCTGTACGGGCTCGCGCGGCAATCCGACGGCGCGACGCCCTTGACGCTCGGGACGCGGATCACCGCGTTCATCGACGGGGTGGACTACAGCAACGGGACGACCGTATACTCCCCGGCCGGAGGCTACGACGTCGACGTGTTCGGGGACTGGGTCACCCAGTTCGGGCAGCCGAACACCCCCGAGGTCAAGGAGGGCGGGAACATCGGCGACGAGATCATGTTCGTCGCGGGCGACCTGACGTTGACCGGGCAGGTGTTCACGACGAAGAAGCTGTGGACGCCCGGGGACGTCGTCAACGAGAACATCCAGCTCGCGCCCGCGGGGAACCAGCCCGCGCTCCTGAAGGTCGCGCGGGTCGTGACGCGACCGACGGATGGCCTGTCCCAGTACCTGTACCTCTGCAACCCGACGGCGAATCCCGTCGACATGGCGGCATACTATCTCCAAAAGGACGTGCTGGGGAGCTTCAATGGACCCACGCACCTGCTGTCCGGCATCATCGCGCCCGGCAGCCTCGCGTACGTGAACCTGACCGCGACCCTGACGCTCACGGCGACCGGGGACAACATCCGCCTCACGTGGGACAACGCGGGCCCCGCGTTTTCCGCCACGGACGTCATCATCGACCGCGTCGAGTTCAACCAGACCGGCGGCGGGGGCACGTTCTTCTGGGAGCCGGGGAACACCCTCATGTCGAACGCTCCGGCGCCCGCCCTCGGGCAGGAGATCCGGCGGAACGTGTCGTGCGGGGACACGAACAACAACGTCGTCGACTTCACCCTCGCGGGGGAGACGGGCCGGCCGGGGACGAACACCGCGCCGACCGTCACACTCACCGTCCCGGACGGAGGGCAGGTGTGGACGGGCGCGACGAACCACAACATCCAGTGGACGATGAACGACGCGGAGGACACCGGGACCCTCGCGTACCAGATCCACCTGTCGACGGACGGCGGCGCTTCGTACCCGACCTCGATCACGACGGGGAACGGCCCGGAGGGCGCGAACTCGTTCCTGTGGAGCGTGAACGCCGTGGACACCGTGCAGGCCCGCGTCCGGGTCTGCGTGACGGACTCCGGCGGCCTCCCCGCGTGCGACTTCAGCGCCGCGAACTTCGAGATCGACTCCACGCGTCCGATCCTCAGCGGCACGGTTCCGGGGAGCGGGCAGACGGGCGTCGACCCGAACGCGGACATCGTCCTCACGTTCTCCGAGGGGATGAACCGCGCGGCCACGGAGGGCGCGGTCTCCTTCGCGCCCGGACCGGTTCCCGCTACGTACGGCTGGAACGGCCCGAGCACGGTGCTCACGGTGAACCCGAACAACCCGCTGAACTCGATGACGACGTATACGGTCACGGTCGGCTGCGGCGCCCTCGACGACTCGGACACGGGGAACCAACTGTCCGGGTGTCCCGTGCAGTTCACGTTCACGACGGGCGGCACGCTCGGGCCGACGGTCGACCTCACGAGCCCGGACGGCGGGGAGCGGTGGACCGGCGGCTCCGCCCACACGATCGCGTGGACGATGAGCGATGGGGACACGCCGGGCAATCTGGTCGTGGACATCCAGTACTCGACGGACGGCGGGGCGACGTACCCGAACAACGTCCTCACGGGCGCCTCCCGCGCCCAAGGGTCGAACACGTACTCGTGGACCGTCCCGACGATCAATTCGAACACGGTCCGCGTCCGCGTGTGCGCCTCGGACGGTACCCAGCAGACCTGTGACGTGAGCGCCGGCAACTTCGCAATCGACTCGACCCGGCCGACGGTCGTGAACCGCGTCCCGGCAGGCGGGGCGGGGAACGTGCTCCTCTCGGAAAGTGTCGTGATCACGTTCAGCGAGTCGATGCACCGCGTCGCGACCGAGGGCGCCCTCACGCCGCCGGCCGGCGGCCTCGCTCCGAATCCTGGCGGCATCGTTTTCCTCTGGTCCACGAGCTCCCTCACGGACGACACGCTCACCGTCTCGCACAGCAACGACTTCCAGCCCTGCACGGTGTACACCGTCACCGTCGCCGCGAGCGCACGGGACCTCTCGGATCCGGGCAACGCGCTTTTGGCGGCGGACTCGTGGTCGTTCAACACCGCGTGCGCCCCGCAGGTCGCGCTCTCCAGCCCCGCGGGCGGGGAGGTGTGGTCCGGCGGGTCCCAGCACGACGTCACGTTCACGACGACGGACACGGACCTCAGCCTGCGCGTGTGGGTGAACCTGTCGACGGACGGCGGCGCCTCGTGGACGACGCTCAGCGGGCCCTCCTTGCGGGGCACGGGCGCGGTCACGATCACGGTCACCCTGCCGACGGCGGACACGACGAACGCGCGGATCCGGGTGACGGCGCAGGACTCCACGTCCCTCGACGGGGTCGCGACGAGCCCCGCGTTCGCGATCGATGCGACCGCGCCGACCGTGGCGACGACGAACCCGACGCAGGCGGCCTCGAATGTCGACGTCAGCGCGCCGATCACGGTCACGTTCAGCGAGCCGATGGACCCCGCCTCCGTCGGGAGCGCAATCGTCCTCAGCCCGTCCGCGGGAGCCCTCACGTTCAACTGGGACCCGACGAGCACGACGGTCACGATCACGCACGCGGCCCTGCAGACGAACACGCCGTACACGCTGACGGTCACGACGAACGCACGGGACGCCTCGGACCCGGGGAACGCGATGGCGAACCCGTTCACGCTCACGTTCACGACCTCCGCGACCGGCGCGATCACCGCGGACGCGGGAGGCCCGTACTCGGGCCCGGCGGGCACGATCATCCGGTTCGACGGCACGGGCTCGTCCGGCGTGATCGCGAACTACACGTGGGAAGTCGCGATCCCCGGCGGCTCCGTGTTCCTGTACGGGGACCGGCCCGCGTTCCAGACGTCGAGGACCGGCACGTTCCAGGTCACCCTCACGGTCCGGGACGCCGGCGGGAACACGGACACGGACACGGCCCAGGTCACGGTCGCCCAGGCGCAGGGCCAGGACTTCCTCGCCCAGTACTGGTGGCTCCTCCTCATCCTGATCATCGCGATCATCGCCGCGCTCCTCTTCCTGCTCTTCGGCAGGCGCCGGAGGAAGGAGGAGGGGATGCCGGAGGAGGTCCCGCCGGAGGCCGTGGAGACCGTGCCGCCCGCGCGGCCCGCGCCGCCCGCCCGACCCGCCCCGCCTCCCCCGAGGCCCATGGCACCGCCCACGCCGGCGGTCCCGCCGCCCTCCGCGCCCGGCCGCGCCACGCCCGCGACGAAGGAGTGCCCGAGCTGCGGCACGATCGTCGACACGACGGACACCGAGTGCTTCATGTGCGGGGCCAAGGTCTGACGGCACCGCCAAAAGCTATTTGGCGGGAACGGCCATCGGACGGCCCTCCATGGTGAGCAAGGCGGACGACTTCAACGAGTGGTACAACGAGGTCGTCGAGAAGGCGGGCCTCACGGACAAGCGGTACCCCGTGAAGGGGATGAACGTGTGGACCCCGTACGGGTGGTCCGCGATGTCCCGGATCGACGGGCGGATCCGCCGGGAGATGGAGCGCACGGGCCACGGGGAGGTGAACTTCCCCCTCCTGATCCCGGAGACGGAGTTCGCGAAGGAGGCGGAGCACATCCGCGGGTTCGCGAGCGAGGTGTACTGGGTCACGAAGGCGGGGGACAACGTCCTGGACATCCCGATGTGCCTCCGGCCGACAAGCGAGACCGCGATGTACCCCGTGTTCGCCCTGTGGATCCGGAGCCACGCGGACCTCCCCCTCAAGGTCTTCCAGATCGTGTCCACGTTCCGGTACGACACGAAGCAGACCCGCGCGTTCCTGCGGGTGCGGGAGATCCACTTCTTCGAGGCGCATACGGCCCACGTGGACGAGGTGGACGCGGAGGCACAGATCCGGGAGGACCTCGCGGTCATGGACGTCCTCGGGCGGGAGCTGTGTGTCCCGTTCCTCGTGAACCGGCGGCCGGAGTGGGACAAGTTCCCCGGCGCACACTACTCCCTGGCGGCGGACGCGTACACGCCCTCCGGCCGGACCCTTCAGATCGGGACGTTCCACCACTACCGGGACAACTTCGCGAAAGCGTACAACGTCACGTACGAAGCGGAGGACGGCTCGCGTCGGTTCGTCCACCAGACGACGTACGGGATGTCCGAGCGCCTCCTCGGTGCCGTCGTCGCGATCCACGGGGACGACAAGGGCGTCGTCCTCCCCCCCGCGATCGCCCCCGTGCAGGCCGTCGTCGTCCCGATCCCGGAGAAGGGGCGCCAGGATGTGATCCTCGGGGAGGCGCGGACGTTGGCGGCGGAGCTCGAGGAGCACGTGCGGGCGAAGCTCGACGAGCGGGACGTGCGCCCGGGGGCGAAGTTCTACGAGTGGGAGGCGCGGGGCGTGCCCCTCCGACTCGAGCTCGGGCCCCGGGATCTCGCCGACGGCGTCGTGACCGCCGCGCGGCGGGACGGGGCGGGGCGGACGACGATCCCTCGGGGGGACGTCGTGTCCGGCGTGCGCACCTTGCTCCTCCGGATCCAGGAGGACCTGTACGCGAAGGCGGAGGCGGACCTGCGCGCGCACATCGTCGACATCACCGCGCCGGAGGAGGCGCGCGAGATGATCAACCGGTTCGGATGGTGCGGCTCGTCGGACTGTGGGCATCAGATCGAGGCGGACACGGGGATGTCGATCCTCGGGACATCGTTCGTGCCGGAGCCGTTCCACGGCCCCTGCATGTCGTGCGGGAAGCCCGCGGGATCACCCGCGTACCTCGCGCGGACCTACTGAGGCGGCTCCGCTCGCTCGACCGGCTTCCGGTAGAGGAGGAAGCCCGTGATCCCGAAGCCGAGGAGGACGACCGTGAGCGCGTACACCCCGAGGTTCTCCGCCCTCGTGATGTCCCATGTTCCGAACAGGAGGCTCCAGCTCACGTAGAACAGGATCCCGAGGAGGATCAAGAAGAAGTAGAACCCCGCCGCGATCTTCCGGGGGAACTCCGGTTCATCCGCCATCCCCGACGCGTACGGAGACCGTGATAAAAAGGTTTGGCCGTATCCGCGAACCTCAACGCTTGCTCGGCCGGTCCTCCGCCGGCTTCGGCGGCCGCGCCCCGCGCGCCTTCCCCTTGATCGCCATCCACGCCTGCGCGAGCCGCGGCATCTTCCCCGGGTTCTCCTCCGCGTAGAACAGGACGGCGAACACGAGGGAGGCGACCATCACGCCGCCCGCGGCGACGAACGGCCACAGGGGCATCCGGTCCTTCACGCTGAACGCGGAGTCCGGCAGAAGTCCGTCCAGGTGGTCGAGCCCGCGGACCCGGCCTAGGTACGTCAGGTTCAGGAGCCCGACGCAGTACGACGTGGCCGGGTCACACGCGCCCCGCGCGGTGTCCCACTCCGTGTCGTTGAACCAACCTTTCGACATCATCACGGACGTATTCGTCGTCACCCCGTCGGAGAGGTCGAAGAGGATCCGCGTCCGGACGAAGTACGAGCCCTGCTTCGTGAGGGACCCGTGGGGGGTGTCTGGGTATGTGACGACGGTGAACGAGACGTTCGTGGAGGACCCCGCGGGGAGATCGGGCACGAGCGGCTCGATCCCGAGGCCGCGGTCGATGCCGGCGGAGTCGAAGAACGACGGCCCCGGGCCCGGCCACGTCGACGCGTTCACGTCCCGGTCCACGTCGATCTCCCGGTACCGGTACACCTCCACGCGGAGGGCGATGTTCCGCATCGACCAGGGGTACGGGTTCGTGGCCGCGAGGCGGAACTCGCCGCTCTCGCCGGGCGCGAGGTCCGGGGTCTGGAACTCCGCGAGGATCAGGTTCACGAACGCGGGGCTGCCGATCGGGTGGGCCCCGGCCGACGGCGCGAGGAGGACCGTAAGAAGGAGGACGGCGACCCAGCGGCGCATCCGCGCCCGGATAGCGGCGCGCGCGTCTTAAGGGTGTCTACGTCGGCTCCTCGACGACGAACTCCTCGCGCCCCGCCCTCGCGAGGGTCGCCTCCCCCTTCGGCGTGAGGAGGACGCGGAAGTTCGCGGGGCCGATCTCCTCCTGCACGACGTACCCGAGCCGCTCGAGCGCCTGGACCTCCGCCATGAGGGCGGAGTAGTCCGTCCCCTTGAACGTGACGAGGAGCTCGTTCTTCGTCACGCCCGTGCCGCCCCGCTTGAGCGCGAACGCGAGGATCCGCTGCCCGATTTCGTTCACCTGCTGCCGCACTCGCGCCCGTTGCAGGATCCGTTCGACCGCCCGCTCGAGCAGACCTTGGAACGCGCGGCCGACGCCGTCGCCCGTCTTCGCGCTCGCGGTCGAGTACGGAACGCCCGGGAACGTCGCAAGGAGCCACTTCGTCTCCTGCGGCCCGATCACGCCGTGGGGCACGAGGTCCGCCTTGTTCAGGAGGATCGTGTACGGGAGGTCCCCCGCGACCGCGCGGACCGCCTCGACCCACTGCGGGAGCTGGTACAGGGTCGGCGGCCGGCTCAGGTCCCCGACCGCGAGGAACGCGTGGGCGCCCCAGAACATCGCGTCCCGGAACGCGTCCCGGGGCGCGTGCTCGCCCATGAGGTCGAACAGCGCGACCTGCGCCTCGACGACCTGATCCGCCGCCACGTGCTTCGAGAACGAGAGGAGGTACAACTTGCTCCCGAGCGTCCCGCGGTACGCGTCGTCGAACGTGTTGAACACGTACCGATGGATCAGGGACGTCTTCCCGACCGCGCGCTCGCCGACGAGGCAGACCTTCAGCTTCATCTTCCGGATCTGGGTCGGCATCGGGCGTCCCCCGTGCAGCGCGCACAGCCTTAAAGCTAGTGGCGCGGGTAACGCGTCTGATATGATTAAAGGCACGATGCCCCGCCGGACGGCGCGGCTTCCCTCCCCTCGCGAGGAGGTGGCGTCCCACCTGCCGCCAGCCCTCGGCGCCCGCGTCCCGAAGCGGTACGAGCGGATCGGGGACGTCGTGCTCCTGAAGTTGCGGCCTGGCCTCCGCTCGGAAGCGCCCGCGATCGGGCGCGCGTACGCCCGGGCGTTGGGCGCGAAGACGGTCCTCGCCGACCGGGGGGTGCGGGGCGCGTGGCGGCGGCCGGACGTCGAGGTGCTCTTCGGCGGCGACACCAAGACGGTCCACGTCGAGGACGGAATCCGATACAAGCTCGACGTCGCGAAACTGATGTTCTCCTCCGGGAATGTCGCGGAGCGGATTCGGATGGGGCGAGCGGTCACCCCGGGCGAGACGGTGGTGGACCTCTTCGCGGGGATCGGCTACTTCTCCCTCCCGATGGCGGTACACGGGCGCGCCGCGAAGGTCATCGCCTGCGAGGTGAACGCGATCGCGTTCCGGTACCTGGAGGAGAACGTGCGGCTGAACCGCGCGTGGGCGATCGAGCCGCGCCTCGGGGACTGCCGCGACGTCGCGCCGACGGACGCCGGGGACCGAGTCGTGATGGGGTACCTGGACGGGGAGGCGTACCTCGATGTCGCGATGCGCGCCGCCAAGTCGGACTGCGTGCTCCACTACCACGAGTCGACGCCGATCGAGGAGGTCCCGCAGGGACCTTGGTCGCGGGTGGAGGCTGCCGCCAACGGAGCGGGCTTCGCCGCCGAACTGTTGGCGGTGCACCGGATCAAGTCGTACGCGCCGCGGATCCGCCACGTCGTGCTCGACGTGCGGTTGAGGAGAACCGTCTGAGGTGGAGCGCCATCCGGAGCCTTCGACGTTTGGGCACGTATCTCCAAACGATGAGCTCCACGCAGGGAGGGGCGCGAAGCTGTCGCGACCAGACGGGTTCGAGGAGCGACGGCGCGATGCCTTAATACCGGCCCTCCCGTTTGGCGGCGGAGATGAGCCTCGAGGAGCAGGTGGATCTCGTCCGCCGCCACGCCGTCGAGCTCGTGACCGAGGACGAGCTGCGGGCGCTCCTCGCCAGGGGCGGCCGCCCGAACGCATACGTGGGGTTCGAGCCCTCCGGCATGATGCAGATCGGCCAGGGGTTCGTGATCGCCGCCAAACTGAAGAACCTCGTCGACGCGGGCTTCGACGTCACGGTCCTCCTCGCGGACTGGCACGCGTGGATCAACGACAAATTCGGCGGCGACCTCGCGAAGATCCAGGCGTGCGGCCGGTACTTCGAGGATTGCTTCCGGGCGCTCGGCGTCCCCGCGGGCGTGCGATACCGGACCGCGACGGAACTCGTCGCGACGACGGACTACTGGATGAACGTGCTCCGCGCGAGCAAGGCCGCCTCCGTCGCGCGGATCAAGCGCGCCCTCACGATCATGGGCCGCCAGGAGGCGGAGGGGGACCTCGACGCCTCCAAGCTAATCTACCCGGCGATGCAGGTCGCGGACATCCACGCGATGGACCTCGACCTCGCCCTCGGCGGGCTCGACCAGCGGCACGCGCACATGCTGTACCGGGATGTCGCGCCGAAGCTGGGGTGGAAGATGGTCGTCGCGCTCCACACCCCGCTCGTCGGCAGCCTCCAGAGCGGGGGCCGGATGGACCCCGTGGAGTCGAAGATGAGCAAGTCGAAGCCGGACAGCGCAATCCTCCTCCCGGAGGCGCCCGCGGAGGTCGAGCGGAAGGTCGGGAAGGCGTTCTGTCCGCCGAAGGAGGTCGAAGGGAACCCGATCCTGGAGATCGCGCGGTACATCCTCATCCCGCAGGGCACTCTCACGGTCGAGCGGGACGCGAAGTTCGGCGGCGACGTGGCGTTCCGCTCCTTCGAGGACCTCGCCCGCGCCTACGCCTCGGGAGGGCTCCACCCGCAGGACCTCAAGTCCGCGGTCGCGCGCGCGCTGAACGCCGCTCTCGACCCCGTGCGGGCGTACTTCGACGCGCATCCAGAGAACCACCGCGCCCTCTTCGGTGGGGCCTGAATGGCCCGCCGTCCGATGGCGACCAACGAGAGGGCCGCGGTGATCGCGGGGATCGCCGGCCTCCTCATGCTCGGCTCCGGGGTGACGGGCGCGTCCCAGTGGCGCCACACGTTCGCGTTCCTCGCGGATGTCCTCGGGACGAGCCTGGACGCGAGCCCGCTCCTCCGGTTCGTCGCCTACGTGTTCATCGCCCTCGGCTCCGTCGGCGGGATCTTCGTCCTCCTCGGCGCGTACGCCTTCCGGCAGGACAGGGTCCGGACGGGACGCCTCCTGATCTGGTTCGGGACCGGGTTCACCCTCGCGAGCATCGTCCTGTTCCTCGCGATCCAGGCCCGGCGGGGGGACTGGCCGTTCGTGGGCGCCGGCGTCCTCGGCTTCCTGGGCCTCGTCCTCTCCGTCGTCGCGCGGATCCGGGCGAAGCCCGTGCCCCGAAAGCCGACCGCGAGCGGGGCCGGCCCGCGGACCCCGTGAGCGAGGAAGGTTTTATGAGGGGAGGACGCATTGTCCGGTTTCGTCAGACACTAGTCTGACAAGGGATGGGAATGCGTCGTCGGCGACGCGAACGGGCCGAGGCGGACGCCTCGCCGGTCCTCGTGAAGCAGGCGGAGCCGGAGTACCCGGACCCCGAGCTCGGCCACTTCCGCCACCACTCCGCGTACTCGATGTGGAGCGCGATGAAGTACGTCCTCTTCCTCTCCCTCCTCCTCTGGTGGCTCCCGACCCTCGGGCAGATGATCGCCGGATACGTCGGCGGCCGGCGGGCGGGCGGTCCGTGGCGGGGCGTGATCGCCGCGATCGTCCCCGTCCTCGCGATCGTCGTCCTCTCCTGGGGCGCGGAGCGGGGCCTCCTCGCCCCGTGGCTCGCCTCCCTGACCGCCGTGCCGAACGCGGTCGGCGGCGCGGTCTCGTGGGCGATCCCGCCCGCAGAACCGTACGTCCGGTTCGTGCTCGGGTACCTCGGAACGTTCGTCGGGGCCCTCAAGGAGACCCTGAGCATGGGCTCGAACGGATACCTCGTCACGGTCGTGTTCGCGTACCTCGGGGGCGTCCTCGCGGACCAGGCCCGGCGGGAGGCCCGGGTCGGCCGGGGCACCTCCGTGGGCGTGACGATCACGCAGCCGATCCTCGCCTCCCTCCGCCATCCCTCCCCGAACTGGGAGGGCCGCCACCCGGAGCGGTTCGACGACCTCCGCCGGATCCCCGTCCGGTCCGCGCCCGTCGCGGCGACCCCCGTCGTCCGGGCCAGACCCCACAAAGTTGATGCGCCGCGCGCGAATTCGGGCCCCGAGGAGGGCGCCCGTCCCGCGAGCGAGCCGAAGACGCCCGAGGAGAGGAAACCCTCGGCCCACGACAAAGAGGTCGCGACGCAGCGGTTCGTCGAGCGGGCGCTCCGACAGTACGAGGCGACGCACCGCCGTTAGGGCGAAGACGCGGCGCCCGCGGCCCGCGCGGCGCCTGCCGAAGGCCCGTCGCGCCCGTCCGAAAAAACATGCGCGACCGACCGCGCGCCCGCGACGAAAACTATTAACGGGGGCGGCGAGTCCGACGCCCTCCCACATGTTCTGCCCGAAGTGCGGCTCCCTCCTGTTCCCCCAAGAGGGGAAGTTCGCGTGCGCCCGATGCGGGTACGAACGCACGATCGGCGCGGGGGAGGCGAAGACCGCGCGGGTCGTGCGCCGGGACGAGCGTCCGGGGGAGACCTTGATCCTCGACGGGGTGATGGAGACCCTGCCCCGCACGCACGTCGACTGCCCGAAGTGCGGGAACGGCGAGGCGTTCTGGGTCATGCGGCAGACCCGCGCGGCGGACGAGCCGACGACGCGGATCTACCGGTGCACGAAGTGCTCTCACACGTGGCGGGAGTTCTGAGCCTCTCCTTCCGGTCGAGCGCCTACCTTTATATCCGGTCGGGATTCTCCCGTGGAACCTAGGGGGAACGGGACTTGTTCGATGCGAAGGTGCAGGCGAACGTTCTGAAGGAGGTCGTCGACGTCGTGTCGACCCTCGTCGATGAGGCGAAGTTCAACGCCGGGAAAGAAGCCCTCACCGTGAAGGCGGTCGACCCGGCCCACGTGGCGATGGTCGACCTCACCCTCGACCGGGCGGCGTTCGAGGCGTACAAGGCGGACGACGTCGAGCTCGGCCTCGACATGGACAAGATGAAGGAGGTCCTCAAGCTCAGCGCCGGGGGCGTACTCGCGATCGCCCACGAGGAGGACAAGAACCGGCTCGTCGTCCACGTCGGGAACATCACCCGGCGGATGAGCCTCGTCGACACCGCGGGGATGTCGGATCCGAAGGTCCCGAACCTGAACCTGCCCGCGAAGGTGAAGGTCCGCACGGAGGAGCTCCGGCAGGGGATCCGCGCGAGCGAGTCCGTGAGCGACCACATCGCCCTCATCGCCACCCCGGACGGGTTCGAGATCGTGAGCGAAGGGGACACGGACAGCGCGAACCTCAAGCTCCCGAAGGACATGCTCGACGAGCTCGTGTGCAAGGAGAAGGTCCGCTCCCTGTTCCCGCTCGACTACTTCGCGAACATGATCAAGGCGATCGGGACCGCGCAAACGGTCACGATGTTCATGGGGAACGACTATCCCGTGAAGATGGAGTTCGACATCGCGGGCGGGAAGGGGCAGGTGCGGTACCTCTTGGCTCCGCGGATCGAAAGCTCGGATTGAGTCCGGCCCACGTCGACGCGACATCTGTCATCCGTGCCCGACGCTAGACCCGTGATCGATCCCCTCAGAAGAAGAGCCCGAGTACGACCATCGCGAGGAACCCGAACAGCGCCGCGACCGGGAGCGTGAGGATCCACGTCCACACGATCCGCCGGGCGACCCCCCAGCGGACGGCGGAGAACCGCGTCGTCGCCCCCGCGCCCATGATCGCGCTGTTGATCGCGTGGGTCGTACTCACGGGGAACCCCACGGAGGCGGTGCCGAGGAGGACGAGGGCGCCGCTCGTCTCCGCGCTGAACCCCTGGTAGGGTCGGAGCTTCGTGATCTTCATCGCCATCGTCTTCACGATCCGCCAACCGCCGAGCAGGGTGCCCAGCGAGATCGCGAGCTGGACCGCGAGGATCACCCAGAGGGGGGTCGGACTCGTCGGCAACCCTTGGAAGGCGAGGAGGCCGAGGAGGAGGCCGACGACCTTCTGCCCGTCCTGGGACCCGTGGGAGAACGAGAAGACGAAGGAGGAGACGACCTGCATCCGCCGGAATTGGCGGTTGATCCGCGTGGGCGGCACCCTCCGGAACCACCGCACGATCAGGGCCGTGAAGACGAACGCGAACGCGAACGCGAGCAGTGGGGAGTACAGCATCGGGAGGACGACCCTCCGGACGACGCTGTCGAACTGCACGGCCGCGGTCCCGCCGATGTAGAGCCCGACGCCGACGAGGGATCCGATGAGGACGTGGGTCTCCGAGCAGGGGAGCCCGAAGTACCACGTGATGGCATCCCACGCGAGCCCGCCGAGGATCGCGCCGATGTACAGGTAGGCGCCGAGGGTCGCGATCGGCACCCCCATCGAGGTCGCGGCGGCGTCGACGGCCTGGCCGTCGAGGATCCCCTTCCAGATCGTCGCGGCGACGGCCCCGCCGAAGTAGAGGCCGAGGAAATTCCCGACCGCCGACATCGCGACCGCCTGGAGCGGGGCGAGCGTCCGCGTCGCGACGATCGTCGCAATCGCATTCGCGGCGTCCGTGAAGCCGTTCCAGAAGGAGAAGAAGAGGGAAACACCCATGGCGATCAGGATCAGCTCGCTAGACACGGCCGTCCCCTCCGAGCGGCCTTCCGGCCCGCCCTCGGGCGCGGGCTCCCGCGGCGAGTGGCATGGGCAATCACCGGTTCTTCGCCACGATGTCGCTCAGGACGTTCGCCACGTCCTCACAGTAGTCCGTGGCCTGCTCGAGCTGCTCGAGGATCTCCTTCGCCTTGAGGATGTTCACGACGTCCTTCTCCTTGAACAGCTCCGCGACGGCGACGTTCAGCAGGTCGTCCCCGACGTTCTCGAGGCGGTTCACCTCCACCGCAATCTGCTCGACCGCGTCCGCCTGCTTCCGGTCGCGGATCATCTCGACCGCCTTCTGCAGGGCAACCGTCGCCTCCACAATCACCTCGGCCAGGTCGAGCATCGCCGGGTTGGGGTGCGAGACCTCGTACAGGTGAAGCCGGTTCGCGGCCGCGTCCACCATGTCCAGGACGTTGTCGAGGTTGCCCGCGAGGGCCGTGATGTCCTCACGGTCGATCGGGGTGATGAACGTCTTGTTCAGCTCCTCGTAAATCGTGTGGACCGTGTCGTCGGCCCGGTGCTCGATGTCCTTGATACGCTTCCGCCTCGCCGGCACGTCCCGAAAGTCACGGAGGAGGTCCCGCAGCGCGCGGGCCCCCTCCGCGACGATCGCGGCCTCCTGGTCCAGGAGGTCGAAGAACTCCCGCTCCTGCGGGACGATCCACTCCTTCAATCCCATGTTCGTTCACTTCCTTCATCGGGGCGGAAGGAGGGGCCTTACATTAAACTTCCCGTGGGGCGGGGACGTCTCACTCGTTCGGGGTCAGTCCGGCCGCGCCGAGCTGTTTCATCAGCTGCTTCCGCATCTTGCGGTTCCCCGCGATCCCCCGGACCGCCTTCTTGCCCATGTTGAAGTGCTTCAGGAGCTCCTTCACGTCCCTCGGGTGGGTCCCGGAGCCCCGCGCGATCCGCAGCACCCGGGACGCCTTCACGAGCTTCGGGTCCGACTTCTCCTCGGCGGTCATCGATCGCAGGATCACCTTGAACTTCCTCAGCCGGTCCTGCGTCATCGCCATGTCCTCGTCCTTCACGCGGCCCGCCATCCCGGGGAACGCGGCCATCACCTTGTCGAGAGAGCCCATCTTCCCGAGCATCCCGAGCTGCTTCTCGAACACGTGGAGGTCCATCTTCCCGGAGAGCATCGTCTTCGTGAGCTCCTCCGCCTCCGCCTCGTCGATCGCCTCCTGGGCCTTCTCGAGGAGGGACTCGAGGTCCCCCATCCCGAGGAGCCGGGAGATGAACCGCGGGGGCTCGAACTTCTCGAGGTCCTCGAGGTGCTCGCCCGTCCCGAGGAACACGATCGGGGCCTTCGTCTCTGCGACCGCGCTCAGGGCGCCGCCGCCCTTCGCCGTCCCGTCGAGCTTCGTGACGATCACGGCGGTGACCCCGACCGCCTCGTGGAACGCCTTCGCCTGCGGGCCCGCCTGCTGCCCCATCGACGCGTCGAGGACGAGGATCGTCTCGTCCGGGTTCACGAGCTTTGCGAGCGCCTTGATTTCGACGATCAGGTCCCGGTCGAGGGCGTGGCGGCCCGCGGAGTCCACGATCACGACGTCCGTCGTCGCGAACTGCTCGAGCCCCTTCCGGACGACGTACCCCGCGCGGGGCTCCCCGGGGATCCCGAAGACGGGGAGGCCGAGCTGCTCCCCGAGCTGTTGGAGCTGGTCGATCGCCGCCGGCCGGTGGACGTCCGCCGCGATCAGGCCGACGGAGAGACCCCGCTTGTGGAAGTAGTTCGCGAGCTTCCCGATCGTCGTCGTCTTCCCCTGCCCGTACAGGCCGACCATCAGGATCCGGCACGACTTGACGGGCAGCTCCCGCGGCTTCCCGAGGATCTTGACGAGCTCCTCGTAGATGATGTGGACGACCCACTCGCGGGGGCCCATCCCCGCCGGCGGCTTGTCCTCGAGGGCCCGCCGCTCGAGGCGGCGCGTGAGCTTCAGGGCGAGCTGGACGTCGACGTCCCCACCGATGAGCGCCCGCTGGATGTCCTTGACGACCTCCTTGATCAGCGCCTCGTCGATGTGGGACGCGGAGCCGATCCGCTTGAGGACGTTCCGGAGGGACGCGCCGAGGCCTTCGAGGACCATCGCTCCGTTCCCATGGAAGGGGCGATATAAGAACGCTGGTGCGGGGGGCGACGACTCCGTCTGGGGAATCGAAAAAGAGAAGGGAGGGCTAGCCTGTCAGAAGGGATGGGATGCACTCTAACGTACTAGCCCAAAATTCCCCCGACGGCGTAATCCTCTGGACGCTATAAATATGTTTCGTCAACCCGCCCGCCGTCTTGACGGGGTCAGAGGGTCATCGCCGTCACGAGAAACGTCAAGGCGGGCAGGGCGACCGCCACGTTCCGGAGCGGCCGGGTCGCTCCCGCGAGCGTCCACCCCAGGATCGCCGCGAACCCCGCCACGGTCAGCGGGACGGGGACGACGCCGGGGAGAAAGACGGACACGGACGCGATCCCGGCGGTCGCCTTGGGGGGTGCCCGCGGGGTCAGGACGGCGCCGGCGACGGCGACAAGGCCGCTGACGAACGTCGCAACGGAGGGGAACGGCCAACCGACCACGAGGGCGACTCCCGTGTGGACGGCCATTGCGACGAGGGCGACGGTCAGGGGGTTTCGCACGGCGTCTCCTGGACGCCCGAGCGGGTGAACGTTTCGCGTACAGGTAACGTCACAGGGCGGACGCGAGGAGCGGGACGAGGAGGCACCCCATCAGGTGGACGCGCCGGACCCCGATCAGCGGGGGCACGAGCCCGAGGGCCGCGGAGGTCGAAACAACCGCGAGGCCGAGCGGCCCGGTCAGGAGGAACACGCCCGCGACGAGCGCGGTTGCGACGGCCCTCGCAAGGCGGCCATACCGGACGCGCCCCGCGAAGAGGGCGAAGGGCCGGGCGAGTCGGATCGTCAGGGGACCCGCCAATGCGGCAGCGACCGCGAGGCCCAGCAGGATCGCAACGAACGCGGGCGGGATCTGGCCGACGGGATTCCAGGGCATCACGCCCTCCGAGAGGGCGTCGACCGCCGCGGCGACCCCGCTCCGCGCCCGGGCGATCACGAACAGGGTCGCGAACGTGAACACGGCCGTGGCGGCGTTCGCCGCGCCCGCGGCGAACAGGAACTCCCGGTCCGCGTCCGCGTCGTCCGCCCTCGGCTCTCCCCCCGCGAGGAGCTGGGCGACGACCGTCGCGTTCGCACCGCCAAGCCCGGGGAACCAGGAGACGGCGGCCCCCGCGAGGGTCCCGGAGGACAGCCCCCGGGCGTGTCGCCAGTCCGGCAGCGGCTCCGGGGGCCCGAGGTCCTGAGGCGGGAGCCGTCCGCGGGTCCCCATGCTCAGGATCAGAGTGGGGAGCCCGAAGAGGCCCGTGAAGAGGGGGAACAGAATCAGGGACTCGCCGCCCACCGCGAGGGGCCGCCACGCGGACTCAAGGAACCCGGGGCGGAGGACGACCAGGCCGAGGAGGCCGGCGATCAGGAGGAGGCCGATCGCTGTGAGCCGTCGCGCGCGCGTCCGCCGGGGATCCTCCCCGTCCCGTCCCTCCGTCGCGATCAGGAGCGCGACGAGGAACAGGAGGAGGAAGGGCATCAGCGGGCGGAGCCGGTCGTACGCATCGACGGGCGACCCGAGGAGCAGCCGGAACGGCAGGAGGAACACGAGCGCGAGGAGCACCGCCAGGGTCGCGCCCCGGGCGCCGAGGACGACCGCCTCGTATCCCCGTCCGGTCGCGAGGAGCCGGTGGCCGGGGAGGACGCTCAAGGCGGTGTCCGCGTCCGGCGCCCCGAGGAACACGGAAGGGAGGAGGCTCGCGATCCCGTGCGCGACGGTCGCCGCCGCCAGAAACGCACCCACGAGGAGGACGCCGTCCTCCGTCCCGAAGACCGCGAACGTCCCCGCGAGCGTGGGCCACGCGGCGACCGCCAGGAGCGCGACGTTGTTTACGTGGACGCCGGGGACGAGTCCGGTCCCCAGGCCCGTGATCGTTCCGAGGAGGGCGGACGCGAGCACGAGAAGGAGGAGGACGGTCGGGTCCACGCCGCTCCCTCGACGCCCCTCGGCTTCTGTCCTTCTGTTACTTGTACGCGCCCCACCCGCCGCCGCCGGGGGTCTCGACGATGACGAGGTCGCCCTTCCGGAGCTCCCGCGTCACCTTCGACGGCAGCGGGATCTCCTCCTCTCCCCGGAGAAGGCGGTTCCGTCCCGGGCGCGCGTCCGCGCCCCCCGCCAATCCCCTGGGCGGCTGCGTTCGGCGGTCCGACACGATCGTGAGCGTCCCGCGGTCTCCGAGGAACCGGATCGCGCGGCGCACGCCGTCGCCGCCGACGTGCGCGCCCCGCCCGCCGGAGCCCGGGATCAGGCGGTACGCCTCCACGCGCATCGGGTACGCGAGCTCGAGCGCCTCGACCGGCGTGTTCCGCGTGTTCGTCATGTGCGTGTGGACGCCGGACATCCCGTCCCGGTACGGGAGCGCCCCCTCGCCGCCCGCGATCGTCTCGTAGTACGCAGCGTCGTCCGTCCCGATCAGGAGGTTGTTCATCGTCCCCTGGGACTGCGCGGGCACGCGGTCGGGGAACGCCGCGGCGAGCGCGAGGAACAACGTGTCCACGATCCGCTGCGACGTCTCCACGTTCCCCGCCGCCACGGCGGCCGGAGGACGCGGGTTCACGAGGCACCCCTCCGGTGCCGTCACGTGGATCGGGGCGTAGCACCCCGCGTTCGGCGGCGCCTCCGGGTCCGTGAGGCACCGGACGACGTAGTACGTCGCGCTCATCGTCACCGCCAACGGCGCGTTCACGTTCCCCTCCGACTGCGGGTCCGTCCCCGCGAAGTCGACGCGGACGTCGTCCCCGATCGCGACCGCGCACCGGATCCGGAGCGGGACGTCGCGCACCCCGTCGTCGTCCAGGGCGTCTTCCCCGCGGTACACGCCGCGCGGTGCCGCCGCCAGCGCGGCCCGGACGCGACGCTCGCTGTACGCGAGGATCTCCTCCGCGAAGGCGTTCGCGCGGTCGGCGCCGTACTTCTCGTGAATCTCCTGCATCCGGCGGGCCCCGAGCACGTTCGCCGCGACCTGCGCGCGGAGGTCCCCGAGCCGCTCCCGCGGGTTCCGCATCCCGCCCGTGACCCGCTCGCGGATCGCCGCCACCTCGTTCCCGCGCAGCATCCACTTCGCCGGCTCGAGGACGACGCCCTCCTCCTCGAGGGTCCGGCTCCCGACGGGCATGGAGCCCGGCGCGCGGCCCCCGACGTCCGCGTGGTGCGCACGGTTCACCGCGAACCCGATCAGGCGTTGGCGGTGGAAGACGGGCTTCGCGAGCGTGATGTCGGGGAGGTGCGAGCCGCCGCGGTACGGGTCGTTCGCGATCAGCTGGTCCCCGTCCCACAGGTCGCCGCCGAACGCCCCGAGGAACGCGTGGATCGTGACGGGCATCGAGCCGAGGTGGACGGGGATGTGCTCCGCCTGCGCGACCATCCGGCCCGTCGCGTCGAAGATCGCGCACGACGCGTCCATCCGCTCCTTGATGTTCGGCGAGAACGCGGTCCGCCGCAGGGCGACGCCCATCTCCTCGGGGACGGACGCGAACACGGTCCGAAGGATCTCGAGCTCCGCGGGGTTCACGCGCCGACCTCCACCGCCAAAACGCCGTGCCGGAGGACGCGGACATCCGCGCCCGGCGGGACGACGGTCGTCGCGTACGGCTCCTCGATCACCGCGGGACCGGACGTTGCGAACCCCTCCGCGAGCGCGCCGCGGTCGTAGATCGTCGCGGACCGGCGGCCCCCGGGGAACAGGACCTTCCGCGCGCCCTTCACCGCCACGCCGTGCGGGTCGTGCCGCGGGACGGGATGACGCCGCGGGATCGTGGCGGTCAGCCGCACGGTCACGAGCTCGACGGGCTCGCCCGGCGAGGCGTACCCGTACCGGGCCTCGTGGCGGCGGTGGAACGCGTCCTCCAAGGGTCCCAAGAGGGGCACGTTCACCTCGTAGCTCTGGCCGACGTACCGGAGGTCGACGGAGGGCGCGAGGGCGGGCGGTTCCGCGAATCCCTGGTCCGCGAAGGAGACGGTCGCGTTCGCGGTGAAGTCGCGGAGGATCTCGTCGATCACCGGACCCGCATCCACGAGCGGCACGACCCGGGTGCGCCCGAGGTCCAAGCGGACGTCGCTCACGAGGATCCCGTACGCGGAGAATGCGCCGGGGAGGAACGGCACGAGGACCCGCGGGATTCCGAGGTCCTGCGCGAGGAACGCGGCGTGCATCGGGCCGGCGCCGCCAAACGCAAGGAGGGCGAAGTCCCGCGGGTCCCGCCCGCGCTTCGAGAGGGCGAGCCGGATCGCGGCCGCCATCGTCGCGCGGACGACGGACTGCACCGCCAAGAGGGCGGCGTCCGTGTTCCCGAACCGGCGGACGAACGCCCGGGCGCCGGACTTCGCGGCGCGAACGTCGAGCGGCATGTCCCCGCCCAGGAGTGTTGGCGGCAGCGCGCCGCCGAGAAGATCCGCGTCTGCGACGGTGAATTCGGTGCCGCCTCGACCGTAGCACATCGGGCCCGGCTCCCCGCCCGCACTCCGCGGTCCCACGCGCAGGGCGCCCCCCGGATCGAACCACGCGATGCTCCCGCCGCCTGCGCCGACGGACGTCAGGTCGACGACCGGCACCCCGATCGGATGGCCGCCGATCGAGGCCTCCGTCGTCCACGCGACCGCCCCGTCCGCGATCAACGAGACGTCCGCGCTCGTCCCACCCATGTCGAGCGTGACGAGGTTTCGCTCCCCGAGCAGGTCTGCGACGACCTTGGCGGCGGCGACTCCGCCCGCGGGCCCGGACAGGAGCATCTCGATCGGGCGGTGGCGCACGGCCTCGGAGCGGAGGACGCCGCCGGAGGACCGCATCACGAGGAACGGCGCGCCGAGCTCGCGCTCGAGGTCATCCAGGTACCGCTGGGCGAGCGGCTTCACGTACGCGTCGAGCGCCGTCGTCGACGCCCGCTCGTACTCGCGGAATTCCGGGAGGACGTCGGAGGACAGGGACACGGGGAGGCCGGCGAGCGCCTCCCGGACCGCCTTCTCGTGCGCGGGATGGAGGAAGGAGAAGAGGAGGCACACCGCCACGGACTCCGCGCCGGAGGCCCGGATGCGGGCGGCGAGGTCCTGCAACGCGTCCGCTTCGAGCGGCCGGAGGACGGATCCGTCCGCTGCCACACGCTCCGAGACCCCGAACCGCCGTTCGCGGGAGGCGAGGGGCTCGGGCCGGGTGACGCGCAGATCGTAGAGGGACGGACGGTTCTGGCGGCCGATCGCGAGGAGGTCCTCGAACCCTTCCGTCGTCACAAACGCGACGCGGGCTCCGCGGCCCTCGAGGACGGCGTTCGTCGCGGCCGTCGTCCCGTGGGCCATCGCCGTCCCGCCGAGGGTTCGGATCCCCTCGACGACGGTCCCGCCCGGATGGGCGCGCGACGACGGGAGCTTGTGCGCGACGATCCCATCGGGGGCCGCCGCCACGAAGTCCGTGAACGTGCCGCCCACGTCGACGCCGACGAGCACGCGCCCGCATCGCCGCCCGTCGGATGAACGTTCAGAAAAGGGGCGGGGGCCGGAGAGGGTGGACCCCTCGGCCCCCGTTGGCTGGATTCATTGGAGGAGGGGGACGGACCGGGGTTGCGCCGTCCGCCCCAACTCGCCCCGGGCATCGGGAGGACGGTATATAACAATTCTGGCTAACAAGCCGCATATCTGTACGTTGTAATCCAGAAAGTTTATGCCTCGATGGACAAACCTAGGCATCGAGGGCTTTCGATGTGGGCCAAACTTCGGCCGTACTTCAAGGGATTCCCCGCGCAGGAACGGGTCGCCCAGCTCATGGTCTCGCAGGGCTTCCGAGTGAAGGACGGCGCCGTGTCCGCGGGCGACGTCGCCCTCGCGGACAGCGCGATCGCGCGCGCGGTCGGCGTCGACCGCCGCGTCGTGACCGCAACCCTGGCGACGATCGAGAAGACGGCCCTCCTCCGGGACTTCTTCGGGAAGCTGTGGCCCGTGTGCCACCTCGGGAACGTCGCGCCGCTGATGGGCTGGGGCGCGATCGAGATCCTCCCGACAAACGCGTCGAAGCCCGGAATCCTCGCGGGCACGTCGACGATCATCGCGGAGGCGGGGATCAGCGTGCGGCAGGTGATCGTGGACGACCCCGAGATCTTCGAGGACCCCCGCGCCCTGTTGATCACGGAGAAGCCCGTCCCGGAACGGCTGTTGCCGCGGATCCGGAACCTGGACGGCGTGCGCGGGGTCGTCCTCCGCTAGCGCGTCGCCGGCAGCACGAGCGGGCGGTTCTTCGGGTCCACGATCCGACGCGCGATCTCCTCGAACGCCTTCGCGACGTTGTCCCCCCGCTTCGCGCTCGTGTACATGTATGGGGAGTCGTACGCCGCGCTGAACGTCTTCACCCGGTCCTCGTCCACCGCCAGGCGTTCGGGGTTCTTCTCGGGGAGGTCGACCTTGTTCACGAGGATGTGGACGGGCACGTCCCCCGCGATGTCCCACGCGCGGTCGATCCATCCGTCGAGGCCCTCGAGGGTCGCCTTCTGCGTGACGTCGCACACCGCGAGGAGGCCCTGGCAGCCGAAGAAGTAGGATTCCTTCAGGAGTTCACGGAAGCCCGCGTTCCCCATCACGTCCCAGATCGTCATCACGATCTCGAGGGGAGGCCCGGGGTTGTGGACCGGGATGAGGATCGTCTTCTTCGTGACCTTCGCCCCGAGGGTCTGGATGTACGCGTCGTCGAACATGTCGAGGACGTAGCGGCGGATCAGCGACGTCTTCCCGACGCCGCTGTCCCCGACGAGGCACAGCTTGACCTTCACGCGGGTCTGCATCGGCGGCTCGAGGCGCAACAGGGCGCGGCTCCCCCCGGAGAGCGGGTGCCCCCCTCCAACGGAAACGAGGGTCTTAAACCGTGCCGCGCTCCGTATCATCCGTGATTCCTAAGATTGGGAGCGTCCCCCGAGGTGCAGCCGGTGTTCGACGCGGAGGCACCGGTCCTGGACGACGGTCATGCCCGCCGCGCGCGCCTTCGCCGCCGCCGCCTCGTTCGCGATCCCCGTCTGCATCCAGATCACCTTCGCCTTCCCGAGGCGGATCGCCTCGTCGACGATCGGCTCGACCTGGTCCGAGGGCCGGAACAGGTTCACGAGGTCGTACGGTCCCGGGACCGCAGAGAGGGTCGGGTACGCCTTCTCCCCGAGGATCTCCGTGGCGGTGGGATTGACCGGGATGATCCGGTACCCGTGCGCTTGCATGTACGCGGGCACCGTGTGCGCGTCCTTGCTCGGATCCTTCGAGCAGCCGACGACCGCAATCGTGCGATACGTCCGGAGGATGTCCGCCGTGGAAACGTCCGCCATCCCGCACCTCGTTTCCGGCTACGCGCCCGTCGAAGATAACCTCTCCGCTCTGCCGCCAAAACGGTCTTAGCCCCCGCGCGCTTCGTTGGCGGCGATGTGGGAGCTCGCGCGGAGGATAGCCGGCCGGCTGACCGCGGCGCCGTCCGTGCACGTGTACGCCCACATCGACAGCGACGGGATCACGGGCGCCGCGATCGCCTCGGAGGCCCTCGCCCGCGCCGGCGTGGAGCACGACGTCTCCTTCCTCAAGAAGCTCGACGAGGCCGCGCTCACGGCGATCAAGGACGAGAACCCGCCGCTCGCGTGGTTCGTCGACTTCGGGGCGGGGATGTTCGACAAGATGGACGGATTGGCGGCGGTGATCACGGACCACCACGTTCCCGTCGAGCGCGAGGTCCCCCGGGAAATGCGTGCGGATTTGGCGGCGTTCGCGGACGCGGAGGACCGCGTGCTCATGCTGAACCCGCACCTCCTCGGGGAGGGGAGCGACGCCGCGAGCGGGTCCGGCACGACGTACCTCGTCGGGAAGGCGATGGACCCGCGGAACACGGACCTTGCGGCGGTCGCAATCGTCGGCGCGGTCGCGGACATGCAGGAGCGGGAGAACCGGCGCCTCGGCGGGTTCAACCGCCAGATCCTGCAGGACGGGCGGGAGGCCGGCGTCCTCGACGCGCACATGGACCTCCGCCTCTTCGGCCGGGAGACGCGCCCAATCCACAAGATGCTCCAGTACGCGAACGACCCGTGGATCCCGCGGCTGTCCGGGAACGGCGAGGCGTGCATCGCGTTCCTCCTGGAACTCGGGCTCGAGCCGAAGTTGGACGACCGGTGGATCGCGTGGTCGGAACTGCCGCCGAGCCAGAAGCGCCTCGTCGTCTCCGAGCTCGTGCGCCACATGCTCGACCGCGGCGTCGGGGCGAAGGAGACGGAGCGGCTGATCGGCGAGGTCTACACGCTCCTGAAGGAGGAAAAGGGGAGCCCGTTGCGCGACGCGAAGGAGTTCGGGACGCTGATCAACGCGTGCGGGCGGTACGACCGCGCCGAGACGGGGTACCGCGTGTGCCGCGGCGACCGCGGGGAGGCGCTCGAGGAGGCGTTCGCCCTCCTCAAGGGCCACCGCGAGACCCTCGTGCACTCCCTCGACTTCATCGACGAGATCGGGATCCAGCAGTTGGCGGCGATCCAGTACTTCCACGGCGCGGACAAGATCCGGGACACGGTCGTCGGGATCGCCGCGAGCATGGCGTACAACGCGCCGGGGGTCAGCAAGGACTTCCCGATCCTCGCGTTCGCGAACGCGGACGACGGGATCAAGGTCAGCGTGCGCGGGACGCGCGAACTCGTCGCGCGGGGCCTCGACTTGGCGGCGGTGATGCGGGAGGCCGCGAAGGCGGTCGGCGGCGAAGGCGGAGGGCACCACGTGGCGGCGGGCGCGACGATCCCTCCGGGGAGGGAGGATGAGTTCCTCGCAATCGTCGACCGCATGGTCGGAGAACAGCTCGGCCGGTCCCTCGGGTTCATGTCTCCGTGACCGCCGCGCACGTTCGGCCGTACTATACTGTACGTACTCCTCCGTACAGGCGACTCATCTCGGCCCGCCGAAATCGCCGCGCCGGGTGTGGCATGAGGTCCTTGGAGGGACGACGGCGGTATGCGGTGGGCATCGTGATGGTCGCGTTCGTGATCGCCGCAATCCCGTTGACTGGCTGGAGCACGGGCGCGGGCGGAAAGATCCGCACGTACTACATCGCGATCGACGAGGTCGCATGGGACTACGCTCCGAGCGGGTCCAACGAGATCACGGGCGACGCGTTCGGGGACATGGAGAACGTATTCGTCGCGCGAGGTCCCGGTCGGATCGGGAGCGTCTACGTGAAGGCCCTCTATCGGGAATACACGGACGGGACGTTCTCGACCCCGAAGCCCGTACCGCCGGAGTGGCAGCACTTGGGGACGCTCGGTCCAGCCATCCGCGCGGAGGTCGGCGACACGATCAAGGTGTACGCGAGGAACAACGCACGGTTCCCGTTCAGCTTCCATCCCCACGGCGTCTTCTACCTGAAGGACTCGGAGGGTGCGGGCTACGACGACGGCACGGGGCCGGGACCCGAAATCGACGACGCGATTCCGCCCGGAGGAATGGTCCCGTACACGTGGCAGGTTCCGGAGAGAGCCGGGCCCGGTCCGGGGGACGGCAGTTCCGTCCTCTGGATGTACCACTCTCATGTGGACGAGGCGGGAGACACGAACGCGGGCCTCGTCGGCCCGATCATCATCTACCGGAAGGGCGCGACCACGGGATCGAATCTCAAACCGTCGGATATCGACCGCGAGTTCGTGACGATGTTCACGGTGTTCGACGAGAACCGGAGCCCCTACATGGACCGGAACATCGCGACGTACGTCGGCGGCCAGTACGCAAGCAGCGTGACGCAGCGGGAAGCGCTAAAAGCGGACGAGGACTTCCACGAGAGCAACCTGATGCACTCGATCAACGGCTACGTCTACGGGAACCTGCCCCTCGAAACGCTGACGATGTATCAGGGAGAGCGGGTCCGGTGGTACGTGATGGGGATGGGCACGGAGGTCGATCTCCATACGCCGCACTGGCACGGACAGTCGCTGACGTGGATGGGGATGCGGACGGACGTCATCGAGCTGATGCCCGCGAGCATGAAGACCCTCGAGATGGTCCCAGACAATCCTGGGATCTGGCTGTACCACTGCCACGTGAACGACCACCTCGACGCGGGCATGATCGCGCGGTTCCAGGTGCTGCCCTGAGTTGGGGGAACGGACAGGGAGAGACCCGGGTGCTCTCCCCTCTTCCTTTTCCCTCTGTGCGCCCACGGCTATCTTAATATGAACCGGGCCGTTCGAGGGCCGCACATGCCCGTGAGCGAATACGAAGTCGAGTTGTTCCGGCAAATGGGCTTCCAGCGCCGCCAATGCCCGTCGTGCCAGTCCTGGTACTGGGACCTCGGAGACTCCCCGACATGCGGCGAGACGCCGTGCAAAGAGTACGACTTCATCGGCCGCTCCCCGATGAAGCGCCCCCTGCCCCTCCGCGCGATGCGGGAGGAGTTCCTCTCGTTCTTCGAGTCCCAAGGCCACACGCGGATCAAGCGCTACCCGATTGTCGCCCGGTGGCGGGACGACGTGTTCTACACGCAGGCGTCCGTGTACCCGTTCCAGCCGTACGTGATCAGCGGGGTCGTCGACCCGCCCGCGAACCCGCTCGTGATCTCGCAGCCGTGCGTCCGGTTCACGGACATCGACAACGTGGGGAAGACGGGGCAGCACTTCACGCTGTTCGAGATGCTCGCCCACCACGCGTTCAACCGGAAGAACCGGCCGATCTACTGGACGGACCGGACCGTCGAGCTGTGCCACCAGTTCTTCACGGACCGCCTTGGCGTGGACGGGACGCGGATCACGTACAAGGAGTCCCTCTGGCAGGGCGGCGGGAACTCCGGGCCGTGCCTCGAGGTCCTCCTCGGCGGCGCGGAGGTGGCGACCCTCGTGTTCATGCAGTACAAGGACACGAACGGGAACCGGATCCCGATGGAGACGACGGTCGTCGACACGGGCTATGGCCTCGAGCGCCTCACGTGGGTCTCGCAGGGCGTCCCGTCCGCGTACGAGGCCGTGTTCGGGGACATGCTCACGTACCTGAAGCGGGCGACGGGCACGATGCAGATGGACGCGCGCCTCCTGACGGAGTACAGCAAGGTCGCCGGGATGACGAAGATCGAGTCGTTCGCGGACATCCGCGAGGTCCGGCGGAAGGCGGCGGAGCGGAGCGGGGTGACGGTCGAGGCGTTCCTGAAGGCGGTCACGCCCCTCGAGAACATCTACGCCGCGCTCGACCACGCGCGCGCCCTCATGTTCGTCCTCGCGGACGGCGTCGTGCCGAGCAACAGCCGCGAGGGGTACTACGCCCGTCTCCTCGTGCGGCGCGGGATGCGGGCCCTCCGCGCGCTCGAGATCGACACGCGGCTCACGGACCTCGTGACCCTGTTCGTCCAGCACTACATGGAGGACTTCCCGGAGGTGTTCGCGAACCGGACGGACATCCTGAAGCTCCTCGACGTGGAGCAGAGACGGTACGAGGAGACGCTGACGAAGGGACGGGACACGGTTCGGCGGGTCGAGGCGGAGCTCCGCGCCGCGAATGCGACGTCGATCGACGCGGACCGGCTCGTCGCGCTGTACGATTCCCACGGCCTCACGCCCGAGGTCGTGCAGGAGTTCGCGGAGCTCCCCGTCGCGATCCCCGACGACTTCTACGCGCGGGTCGCGCGCCGCCACGAGGCCGCGGCCCCGGAGAAGGCGACGATCAGGGTGTGGGGCGGGACGCCGCCGCCGAGCCGGCTCCGCGTCTACGAGGACATGAAGAAGCAGAGGTTCACCGCCAAAGTCCTCGCGGTCGAGGGGACCGGCGTCGTCCTCGACCAGACGTTCTTCTACCCGGAGGGCGGCGGCCAGGAGGCGGACCACGGGACGATCCGCGGGTACGACGTCGCGGACGTGCAGCAGATCGGGGACTCCGTCGTCCACTTCCTCACGGTGACGCCGTCGAACCTGGCGGTGGGGAAGCGGGTGAAGTGCGCGATCGACTGGGACCGCCGCCAACGGCTCAAGAGGCACCACACCGCCACGCACATCACCTTGGGCGCCGCGCGGAAGCTCCTCGGGAACCACGTGTGGCAGACGGGGGCGCACAAGGGGGAGGACGAGGCGCGGCTCGACATCACGCACTACGACAGCCTGACGGACGAGGACGTCGCGCGGATCGAGCGGCTCGCGAACGAGATCGTCCTCTCCGATCGCAAGGTGAACACGAAGTTCGTCCCGCGGGAGGTCGCGGAGCGGAAGTACGGCTTCCGGCTGTACCAGGGCGGCTCCGTGCCGGGCGCGAAGCTCCGCGTCGTCGAGATCCCGGACTGGGACATCGAGGCGTGCGGCGGGACGCACTGCGCGCGGACGAGCGAGGTCGGGCCAATCGCGATCCTGCGGTCCACGCGGATCCAGGACGGCGTCGTCCGCCTCGAGTACGTCGCGGGGATGGCCGCGTTCGAGCACCACCAGCGGACGCGGCGCGCGATGGCCCAGGTCCGCGAGCGGCTCGCGCACGCGCCGGAGGACCGGTTGGCGGCGGAGATCCTCCGGATGCAGGACGAGCTGAAGGGCCTCCGGAAGCAGCTCGAGTCGTTCACGAAGACGTCGATCGAAGGCGCGATCCGCGACGCGGGCTCGAAGGACGAGGAGACCGTGCCGATTCCGCTCGGGGACCGGACGGTCGAGGTCCGCGTCCGACCGCTCGGACCCCATCGCCTCTGGTCCGCGGTCGTCCGCCCCGGGACCGCGAGCGATCTCAAGCAGTTGGCGGCGACGATCGTCGGCGAGAAGGGGAACGTCGTCGCGTTGGCGGCGCGGAACGGGACCGCGAGCGTCCTCGTCGCCCGCTCCGCGGACGTCCACCTCGACTGTCTGTCGATCGCGCGGGAGGCCGCGACCCTCTTGGGCGGTGGGGGCGGCGGCGCCCCGGACTTCGCGCAGGGCGGCGGCCCGAAGCTCGACGCGCTCGAGTCCGCGCTCGACGCGGCGCTCGGCGTCATCCGGGAACGCCTCGGCTGAACCTTCATATAGACCGCGCCGATGGAGAGGCCACCCCCATGTTCTCGGACGTGGACAAGGAGATCGAGTCCGTCCGGAATGTCGTCGCGCGCCACTTCCCCGTGTACGAGACCCGGATGACCCCGCAGGCCGTCCGGTTCCTCGTGACGGTCGACCCCGCGACGATGGACGAACGGTTCGACGCGCTCCGCCTCGAGCTCGTACCGCAGAACTACATCCCGTTCCTCACGCGCGAGGGCGGGGAGCACCTCATCACGATCCAGCGCCGGCCGGAGCAGCGCTTCGTCGGCGTGCAGGTGAACCTCGTCCTCCTCGTCCTCACGGTCCTCACGACGACGTGGGCGGGCGCCGTGAACTGGGCCGGGTATGACGGCATCGACTGGCTCTCCGCGGAGGCGTTCGCGAAGGGGTCCGTGTTCTTCACCCTCCCCCTGATGGCGATTCTCGGGATCCACGAGATGGGCCACTACGTGATGGCGAAGCGGTACAAGGTCCGCGCGTCCCTCCCGTTCTTCCTCCCCGCGCCGGGCACGTTCCTCGGCACGTTCGGGGCGATGATCAGCATGCGGGACCCGATGCCGAGCCGGAAGGCGCTGATCGACATCGGCGCCGCGGGGCCCGTCCTCGGCCTCCTCACCGCGATCCCGATCACGCTCCTGGGCCTCGCCCTGATGACGGTCGACCCGCGGCCCGCGCCCCTGAACTCCGGCGGCGCGGTCGTGATCGAGCTCCCGTTCCTGTACCAGATCCTCGGCTGGTTCCTCCCGATCCCGCAGGACACGATCCTCCACCCGACCGCGTTCGCGGGATGGGTCGGCCTGTTCGTGACCGCGCTGAACCTCCTCCCGGCGGGGCAGCTCGACGGCGGCCACGTCGCCCGCGCGGTCCTCGGGGACCACGGGAAGTACCTGAGCTACGCCGCGATCGCCCTCATGTTCGGCCTCGGGCTGTTCTACTTCGGATGGATGATCATCGCGCTGTTCATCCTCCTCCTCGGGTCGCGCCACCCGCCGCCGCTGAACGACCTCACGCGGCTCGACGGGAAGCGCCAACTGCTCGCGGGCGCCGCCGCGGCCGTCCTCCTCCTCTCCTTCGTCGCGATCCCCGTGGCGGTGATCCCGCCGGAGGCGAACGTGGACTTCACCGCCGCGGGCGGCACGAACGCGACTTCGGTGGTGGACGCGAGCGTGCCGGACGCCGACGTCGCGATCTACTCCTTCCACGTCCGGAACCGGGGGAACGTGGAGACGAACGTGAGCCTCACCCTCGACCTCTTCGGGATCACGAACGAGGGGCTGAACGTCTCATTCTGGGGCGTGGATCTCGGGAACCGGCCCGGGAACGTCAGCTGGAACCGCACGTGGTTCGTGTTCAACGCGACGGAGGTCGCGAACGTCACGTTCCGGTTCGACGCGACCGCGTACACGGGGAAGGTGCCCGCCGTGTGGCCGTTCCTCGTGAAGGCCGTCGTCGTCGGAGAGGGCGTTCCGCCGCAGGAGCGGGAACTCCGGATCAACCTGATTGTCGCATGACGACGAAATGGCGGGTCAGGCTCCGGTGGACGAAGAGCGGGTACGCCTCGACGAGCTCCATGCCCTCGGTCGCCACCGCCAACGACGGGTCCGGGACGATCATCGCGAGGTGGCCGTCTGGCGGGAGCACCCGAGATGCTGTTGCGACCGCCCGGGCGTACAGGGAGGAGATCGGTTCGCCCTTCGTCGAGGTCGCGCGTCCGTACGGCGGGTCCGTCGCGACCGCATCCACGCGTTCCTCCCACGCCGCCACATCCGTCGCGCGAAGGTCCGCCGCCAACCCGAACTCCTTCAGCGTCGCGCGGCACCCGTCGACCATGTCCTCGCGGACGTCGCCGCCAAGAAGGCGCGCTCCGAGGATGCCCGCCTCCAGGAGGACGCCGCCGGTTCCGCAGAATGGATCGAGGAGGACACCCCCGTCCGGAATCCGCGAGAGGTTCACGAGGACGCGGGCGAGCCGCGGATGGAGCGAGATCGGTTGCACGAACGCGCGGTCTCCGACCTTTCGCTTCTCGTACGCCCGACGGTCGACCGCCGCCAATCGGAGCGCGAGGTAGTGCTGCTCCCCCTCGATGAGCCGCACCTCCTCCTCCGGCTCCGTCAGGTTCACCGTGCCGCGCACGAGGTCGCCCACCCGCTTCTCGATCTCGAGCTTGTTGTGGCATCCCTTCAGCGAGTTCACGCGGACGCGGAAGGGGCGGTCGCCGAAATCGAGCCCTTTGGCGGCGCCGACGACCTCGTCGAGGTCCCCCTTCGCGAAGAGCTCGTCCACGGTGTTCGCGAGGGCGATCCGGCGCGCGAGCCACCGCGGATCCGCGTCCGTCTCTACCGCCAACAGGCGCTCCTCCGCCGCCACGACGCGATGCGAGTTCCCCGAGGCTTCCAGCACCGCCAAGGCCTCCGCCCGCGCGAGGGCCGGGTGCTCGCCGGAGAGTTCGAGGAGGATGCGCATCCGTCCGCCCGAGAACGCCACCCTCGATATCCCCTTTCGTACGGAGCACGGGGCGTAAAGGGCTATGTACTCCGTTGGGATGCGACACTGGCGAAGGAGAGTCCAATGAAAGCGATTGTCCGGGACAGGTACGGCTCACCCGATGTTCTCGAACTCCAAGAGATCGAGAGGCCGGTCGTCAAGGACGATCAGGTGCTGGTCCGCGTGTGCGCGGCCTCGCTCAACCTCGGGGACTGGCACATGATGCGGGGTCGTCCCTACATCATCCGCCTCATGGGGCTTCGCTTGCGCACGCCGAAGGAGCGCCTCATGGGCGGAGACGTGGCGGGACGCGTCGAAGCGGTCGGCACGAGCGTGAAGGAGTTCCAACCCGGCGACGAGGTCTTCGGGATGAGCATCAAGACCTTGGCGGAATACGTCGCCGTCAAAGACGTCGGGCTCGTCCGAAAGCCGGCGAACGTGACGTTCGAGCAGGCCGCCGCCGTCCCCATCGCGGCGATCACGGCCCTCCAGGGCCTCCGGGACGTGGGCGGGCTCCAGCCGGGGCAACAGGTCCTGATCAACGGGGCGTCCGGCGGCGTGGGCACGTTCGCCGTGCAGATCGCGAAGGTCCTCGGGGCGACCGTGACCGGCGTGTGCAGCACGAGGAACCTGGAGCTCATCCGGTCGATCGGCGCGGACCGGGTCATCGACTACACGCGCGAGGACTTCACGCGGAGCGGGCTCCGGTACGACCTGATCTTCGACGTGGCGGGGAATCACTCCCTCTCGGAGTACAAACGCGCGCTGAAGCCGAAGGGCGCCCTCGTCCTGGCGGGGCAGACCGGCCGCAAAGAGCACTCGATCCTCCCGTTCATCACGACTCGCCTCGTCCGGCCGTTCGTCCGCTACCGGGTTCGCACCTTCATCGCGTCGAGGAAGAAGGAGGATCTGAACACGCTGAGGGAGTACCTGGAGACCGGGAAGATCACGCCGGTCATCGACCGGACCTACCCGTTGCGCGACGTCCCCGAGGCGATGCGCCACATCGGAACACTCCACGCCCGGGGAAAGGTCGTCATCACCGTCGAAGAGCGCAGGTAGGACGAACGGGGACGGCAGGTTTGCCTTTCTCCCGCGGGCAGGGACACCGCTACTTATAAGCGCCGCTGCGGATTCGACGGTGCGTGCTGAGCACGGTCCGCGTCCGGCAGTTCTCGCCCACCGACCTCCCCGACGTGGTCGGGATCGTGAAGGAGTCCCTCCGGGAGAACTACCCGAACTCCCTGTACGTGGACATCCACCGGTGGTGGCGGGAGGGGTTCCTCGTCGCGGAGGACATGGGCCTCGTCGTCGGCTTCTTGGCGGCGGTCGTGAGCGCGCCCCAGCAGGCGCGGATCTTGATGTTGGCGGTGCGCGAGCGGGTGCGGCGTCAGGGGATCGGGAGCGCGCTCATGGACGCGTTCCTGAAGGAGTGCGCGATGCGCGGCGCCCGGTCCGTCGAGCTCGAGGTCCGGAAGAGCAACGAGGCCGCGATCCAGTTCTACACGCGGTACGGGTTCCAGATCACGAACGTCCTCCCGCGGTTCTACACGGACGGGGAGGACGGGTTCAAGATGCGGCGACACTTGTAGGGGACGGGCGGCCTACCGCCTGTCCACGCTCTCGACACGAGGTCCGCGAAGGGGCATCGGGGACGGGGTCCGACACCCGCCCAATCCGGAGGGCCCGCTTGTCGGACTCACTTCTTCCCGGCTGCGGCCTTGAAGTTCCCCACGATCTGATCGAGTTCCTCGTCGAACTTCTCGAGCGGATACCGTCGGCCGTGGAGGTAGTTGCTGAAGTACCCCACGAGCGAGGCGGTGTACGCCGCTTCCTGCAGCTCCGTCTCCGTGGCTCCGAACAACTCCGCCGCCGCCTTGTGGAAGCTCGTGCAGTACGGGCACTTGATCGCCGCCGCGGTCGCCAATGCGATCATGTGCTTGTACTTCGGCGGGATGTTCGTCTCCCCGAGCTCGAACTTCTTGAAGATCTCCCAGCCGCCGCCGAACGCCATGTCGTCCCACTTGAAGTCGTCGAAAAAGCCCGGCACAAATCCCAACGTCTTCTTGATGTCTTCCCGAGTCTCTTGCTGAGTCACACCGTCACCCCCAGTGAACGGCGGCATCCACATTCGAACCCTTAAGTATTTCGGGGGTCGAACCCCGGGTTCAGCGCCCGCGCCCCCTCCAGCGCGATCCGTGGATCCTCACCCGCCGTGACAGAGTAGGATATATATGCTCATATGGGATTTCCGGAATATGGCCCCGGGAGGCAGGGAGGACTCGCGTTTGGACGAGATGCATGCGGACATGTGCAAGGTGTTCACGAACCCCGCGCGCATCCGCATCCTCAACCTCCTGAGGGAGGGCGAGAAGTCTGTAGGGGAGCTCGCGGATGCGCTGGGCGTTGCCCAGCCGACCTTGTCCAAGCACCTGATTGCGATGCGCGACCGCGCCGTCCTCGCGTCTCGGAAGGAGGGCGCGACGGTGTACTACCGCGTCGCGAACCGCAAGGTGCTGAAGGCGTTCGACCTCATCCGAGAGGCCCTCATGGAGAGCTTGCGGGAAGGGGCCCTCCTAGCGGGGGGCCGATAGGCCGTGATGCGCGTGCGTCCCCGGCGCCCCATGTTGTGGATCCTCCTCGCCTTGGTCGGTGCCTCCGCCCTGCTGATCGCCGTCGCTGGCTGGACGGGGGCGTCGGCCTTCATGACATCCCTCGTGGGGCCAGCATGGTGGCTGATGCCGATCGTCATGATCTTCGTGATGACGCTCGTGATGTTCCTCGTCATGATGCCGATGATGGGCCACGGGACGGGCGGTGGGATGGGCCACGGGATGAGCCACGGGGGCCCCGTGGAGGGTCATCACCATGAGTCGCACGAGGACGCTGCCTCGATCGCGGCACGGCGGTATGCGCTCGGTGAGGTCTCCCGAGAGGAGTACCTGACCGTCAAGCGGGACCTGGAGGGAGGCGGGGAGCGGTGAGCACGGTCCTCGTCCTCGGCGGGGGCGTCGGCGGCCTCGTCGCCGCGGCCGAAGTGCGCCGCCGCCTCGGGCGGGAGCACCGCGTCGTCCTCCTCGACCGGGAGGGGACCCACGCCTTCCAGCCGTCCTACGTGTGGGTCCTCACGGGCCAGCGGGAGCCGCGGAGGATCGTCCGCGACCTCTCCTTCCTGACGCGCCGCGGGATCGACGTGGTCCGCGCGGAGGTCGAGGCCATCGACCCCGCGCGAAGGGAGGTCCGCACGACGGCGGGGACGTTCGAGGGGGATTTCCTCATCGTGAGCCTCGGGGCGGATCTGGATCCCGAAGCCATCCCCGGCCTCGCGGAGGCGGGCGAGACGTTCTACACGCTCCCGGGCGCGCAGAGGTTGCACAAGGCCCTCCAACAGTTCTCGGGCGGCCGGGTCGTCGTCCTGATCGCGGGCGTGCCCTTCAAGTGTCCCGCCGCGCCCTATGAGGCCGCCCTTCTCATGGAGTCGTTCCTCCGGCGGCGGGGCGTGCGCGCCGAGCTCGACGTCTACACGCCGGAGAAGCAGCCGATGCCCGTGGCGGGCCTCGCGGTCGGCGGCGCCCTCCGGGACCTGATCGAACGGCGCGGCATCCGGTACCATCCCGAGCACCAGGTTCGCGAGGTCCGCGTCTCGGATCGTCGGTTGGTCTTCGAGAACGGGGTCGAGGCCCCGTTCGACCTCCTCGCGCATGTGCCCCCGCACCGCCCGGCCCGGGTCGTCCGCGAGGCCCGCCTTGCGGACGGGGGCTGGGTCCCCGTGGACCCTGGCACGCTCGCCACCCGCCATCCCGGGGTGTTCGTCATCGGAGACCTGGCGGCGATCAAGCTCCCGTCCGGCGCGATGCTGCCGAAGGCGGGGGTGTTCGCGCACGCGGAGGCGAAGGTCGTCGCGGCGAACATCGCCGCCTCCATCGCGGGACGGACGGGCGACCGGCGGTTCGACGGCCACGGCAGTTGCTGGGTAGAGTCCGGCGACGGGAGGGCCGCCTTCGGGAGCGGCGATTTCTACGCCTCGCCGGCCCCGCAGATCGTCCTGCACCCGCCGAGCCGG
>Ga0209751_10000056_pt1 | contig 100965 bp, 102 predicted proteins | sample RifCSP13_1_FD_184019 | JGI IMG/M metagenome (GOLD analysis project Ga0209751, IMG submission 184019) | Soil microbial communities from Rifle, Colorado - Rifle CSP2_sed 13_1 (SPAdes) (version 2) | ecosystem: Environmental > Terrestrial > Deep subsurface > Rock core/Sediment | place: Rifle...
ATATGGAAAGGGCCATTGCAGAATAAATGACAAGGCGCAGGTCATCCATTTGTATGTCCAGCATGGAACCGAAACGGTCACTTATCGTTTGCAGGAATGATGCCGTAGATCGAATAGGCCCGATTACGAGCGGGTTGGCTTCAATGGTCAACAATGAAGGATTAAACAGGCCCAGTATCAGGTAACAAAAAATACCTCCCATCAGGCCCAGGATGGCAGCAGGTACTTTGCGTGTTACCCGCTGGGCAAGCAGCATCACGGTAATGGTGACAATACCGACGATAATACCCGGCCACTGCCATAGCTCCGGGGACCGCAGCCCGTGCAGGAGACCGGTGTCCTTTGGCAAACCGAGTAGTTTGGGTAGTTGCCCGAGTGCAATAATCAATCCAACACCGGACAGGTAACCGCTTACCACAGGATACGGTATGTACTTGATAAGTTGGCCACCCTTCAATAACCCATAGAGTACTTGCAGTAATGCCGATAAAAGTGCAGTCAGGGCAAGCAATCCCGGGATACGCTCAAGTTCTACTCCTGCACTTACCAAGGTAATGGCAAGTCCGGACAGGATCGCGGCGGCAGGAGCACAAGGCGCCGTGATCAGTGCCGGTGTTCCGCCAGCAAAGGGGGCAACCAGGCCCAGTGCGGCAGCCCCGATCATTCCTACGAGTGCACCCTGGCCAACCATTTCCGGTGAGATAGCTGAAAATACGAGGACACCAAAGGCTATGGATGAGGGCAAGGCGACAAGCATCGACGCCAGTCCACCCCAGACTTCGTTGGCGAGATTATGACTTAATGTGCCTGCTGTGGGAGATATGTGTACCATTTAATTATATTTTTTCTGGATATAAGAGTACAAAAAACCGATCTGTCGTGGCCATATAGCAACTGAATAAAAATTATGTGCATGGCAAATCCGTAATCCGGGCAAAATGGACGTTTAACGTATCAAAATCATCAATTCTTTTATATAAAACTCATCTGTAGTGATTCATATATTATATATACCCTGAATCCGGTCAAACAGTTATACAATAACAACAACTAATCACGGAATAAACTGCCGGTGGCCATAGGGTTTCCAGGCGGGCGCAATCACATTCGGCATGGACGATCGATTCAATAATTGCGCGGGCGCCAGCGTAAATTCACCGTAGCGCATGTTCACTGCATCCATTACGGCATTGATATGCTGTTGTTTGTTTTCCTTGACCGGATCATCCACAAACATTTCCATCTGTTGTTGCGCAGGCATCGGATCCAGCGCCGTGACCTGCACACCGTGCACACCTTCCCCTTGCCAGTAGTCAGCAATTACCTGTTCACACAGATCGATGATGACATGGCTGTCACTGGTGGGCATTGCACAACTGAAATGATCACCCAGCCAACCGTCGTTAACACGCAATGTTATGGAAAAATGTTTGGCCTGCAGGTGATGCCGTCGGAGCCGCGCCGCGAGTTTCTCACTCATGTGCATCAAGTAAGTGCGGATCACCTCTTCATCGCGGGTATTGGGCGGCATGACCTTGCCGTGGCCCATCGACTTCGGTGCGGCAATACGGGTTTCGACTTTGGCCGGATCCAGACCCTGGCACATGTGCCAGATGCGCCGCCCCGGATCACCAAAACGCTGCGCCAGAATACTGATCGGCAATTTCGCCATATCACCACAGGTACGCACACCGTATTTCGCAAGAAATACACCAATCCCACGGCCAATGCCGCATAACTTTGTTACCGGCACTTCGCACAATGCCTCCCGCGCCTCCCACGGCGGAATCACATTGAAACCATCCGGCTTGACCTGCTTTGCGGCGTACTTGGCCGTGGTCTTGTCACCGCTGAGGCCGGCGGTGCAGGTCACTCCCGCAGCTTCGTATACACGTTCCTTCGCGAGCCGTGCAATATATTCCGGCCCTTTTTTCCAGAACCGCTGGCAATGCGTGACATCAATGAATGCTTCATCAACAGAAAACACCTCCACATCCGGACTGATGTCCTGTAATGCCGTCATGACCGCAGTGGAGACTTCGGCATAACGCTGCGGCCGTGCCGGACGCTGGATGATATCCGGACACAACTTCCGCGCCTCCCTGAGCCGCATGCCGGTGTGTATGCCGTAAACACGCGCCTCGTAGGAAGACGTGATCAGACAGGTGCCTTGTACACCATTGGTGATGCCGACCGGTCTTCCGCGTAATTCAGGATGATCCATCTGTTCAATCGATGCAAAAAAAGCATCCATATCGATAAAAACAATCGCCCGGGGCCAGTGTTGAGTTTGCGGAATCATGATCAAAATATTAAGCCCGGAACGGGCCAACGCGACACCGGGTTATGTTGCTTATATTCGGCATGGTCTCTGATTTGAACGGCTCAAATATTTTCATCCCTTTCTCGTCCATAAATCTCTTTGCATAATAGTCTTTACACACTGACTTTTTTCTCTCTGCATCTTCCATACGAACACCGCAACAGTACCAGGCAGTATTGGATATTGTGTTCATTCGTGTCAGCTGCTTATCACCAATGAGATAAAACCGGTTTTATTTTCCTTTTTCTTCGATCGGTAATGAGGGCACGACGTTGGTATCGCTGCGGAATTGCAGTACTTCATATTTGATACCGGCATCGGGTGGTCGGTCGGAGATCTGCCATTGTCCGCTGGCATCCCGCCATTTATACATCTGTGTTACTGCGGGCGCGGGTGCCAATGGTGTCCCTTTTACCCATTTGTTCCATATTTCAGGATTCATATAAAGATATACGCCTGCCACAGCCAGAATCACGAGCACAAACAGAATGGTCTTGAGTGCCTTCCATACTGGATGTTGTGCCCTGCCGGTAACAAACGCCATCTGATCACCTCGCTTTGTACGTATTAGCTTAAAATTATTAAATCCGCCTTAACCTGTCAATTTTGGGGAGAAACAGTATTATTTGGGGTTGTTTTCTGTCTCTTTATCAGATATTTATGTCAATTATCTTGTAATTTTTCTAAATAACGTAAAAGATAAGTATATCAGTGGATTACCTTATTTTAGTAAAACTATAAAAAATGGCTATTTCCTTAATTATCTACATGTGCTGATACATGGCAACTGACAAAAAACACAGGCACCTGAATGCACTCAAGCCTGGTCATAAAATACACTGGTACGAGATCAGTGATATTCTGGGGCTGGGTGGTTTCGGCATCACCTACCTTGCCCACGACCTCAACCTGGATCATCAGGTGGCCATCAAGGAATATCTCCCGGTGGATCTTTCAACGCGCGACAACGCGGGGAATGTGCAACCTGTTTCGTCTGAACATGCTGACAGATATCTCTGGGGTCTCAGCCGTTTTCTTGACGAGGCGCGCACCATCGGGCAATTCAAGCACCTGAATATTGTCCGGGTCCGGAATGTATTTGAGGCAAATAATACGGCCTACATGGTGATGGATTATGAGTTGGGGGAAAGCCTGCAGGAGATTCTGAGCCGCCGCAAGACATTAAGCGAGGAAGATATTAAAAGCGTCATTCTGCCTATTATTGATGGTATGCGGCATGTCCATGCAGCCGGGTTTATTCACCGGGATGTCAAGCCGGCAAATCTCTTTATTCGTGTTGATGGTGATCCGGTGCTTCTTGATTTTGGTTCGGCCCGCAAATCCCTGGAAGATTCAAACAAATCACTGACCAGTATTTTTTCACGGGGTTATGCACCTATAGAACAGTACAACACTTCGGAGGATACCCAGGGTCCATGGACCGATATTTATTCACTGGGCGCTACATTGTACCGGGCCATTGCCGGAGTACCACCCACAGATGCCGTTGATCGAAGTGCTGCTATCAGTCATACCTCGCGAGATACCTATGTTCCTGCTGTCGTGATTGGCAAGGACAAATATTCTCTGCCCCTGCTTGAGGCCATCGATCATGCACTGCAATTCAGGCAACAGGAGAGGCCACAATCCATAGCTGACTGGAAACTGGAATTCAGTAGCCCCATGGAAGAAACATCTCTGCCAGCTGAACAATTTGATCTTGATACTACAACAGAAAAGAAAACCGCTTTTCAGCTGGCCAGGGAAGCAGCAGAAAATGGGGATGTTATTGCCATGTCCAATCTGGCTTTCATGTATGCAAAAGGCACCGGGGTAGAAAAAGATGAAAAGCTGGCCATGCAGTGGTATAAAAATGCAGCAGAAAAAGGCCACCTTAATTCTCTGTATAACCTTGGTGTTATTTATGCCAAGGGCCGTGGTGTAACACAGGATTACACCGAATCATTCAGATGGTACAAAATGGCGGCAGAACAAGGTGATGTCTTTGCCCAATCAACAGTGGCAATGATGTTTGCCAAAGGGATCGGCACTGCAAAGAATGAAAAGGAAGCCGTGAACTGGTATCACCGCGCTGCGATGCAGGACCATACCAATGCACAGTATATGCTCGCCAATATGTTTCTGAAGGGACGTGGTGTCCCCCAGGATGAACTGGAAGCCTTTGAATGGTTCCAGAGGGCCGCCGAAAAAAACCATATAAATGCGCAGGTTACTCTGGGATATATGTATGGAAAAGGATCAGGGACGGAGCGTAATGATGTTGAAGCATTTAACTGGTATCTGAAAGCGGCGGAACAGGGGCATCCAAATGCACAATATAACCTTGGGGTCATTTATGCCAAGGGCAGAGGTATAAAACGTGATTTGGATGCGGCAAAAAAATGGTACCGCAAAGCGGCCGATCAGGGCGATGAAAATGCACTCAAATCACTGGAACGTCTTGGGTAAGCGTTCAGCATCATGATAATGCTGTGTATTGAATCTACTGCTTGACTGCATTGGGTCACTGTCTCACCTGCACTGATTGGCCAGGAACGTACGTTGGGTAAAGTACAAAGTAACCCACTGCAGCGATGTCATAACCTAGCGAGGAGGCTCACATGGCTCATGTAAATTTAATGTTGGTGGATCAATTTGTGTCATACCAGCATCACATTCATGGGGTGGACCATCACTATTAAGGGCCATGTAAATAAGACCACCAGCACCTATCCCGAGGACCACCAAGGCAGGATCAATCACAGGTCCACTTCCCTCGCCATTAGCATGTAATACATCATCGTAAACAAGCGCGTTAATACCACCAAACGCAAACCTCGACCAGCGTCGATCTGTCAGATCGAATTGAATATCAAATAATGCTTTCGTGGTCGGATTGTTCAGCAGGGGATTGAAATCATTCACACTACCGAAGATGGTATCTGTTGGGGTCTGTCCAATAGCAAAACCAAACGTAGGTGATGAATGGCCATGATTGCCACCAAACGGGATATTAATATACGCAAGACCACTTAATTCTGAGTCGTAGAGTTCTTCAGCTGAATAAGTACTAGTTGATAAAACAAGGCAATAAATGGCCGTAACTACATGTTTAACAGTACGAATGTTCATGCTCCCTCCCCCTATACTTTTTCTTGGTGAGCATACAAAACTTTACCCTAAGGACGATAATGACATATCAAGTTATAAAATCAATATTTTCCAGCTAATTACTACAAGAATTTTTATTCATAAGACATGCGAAGTTCCCCCACAGTGCGAAAACCGGAAACTGCATTCATTTGCCCTGACATTAGAATTGTGTATGCCCGGTAATGCAGTCTTCAAGTGTGTTACTTTAATGTATGCGACTACGCAATCATCATTAAAGATTTTAATAATATTTAAACTGGTCTATATAAACCAGAAAAGTGGTTGTAACTGTTTATATGTAACCAAGACCTGGTCTGGTTTTATTACAAGTCTAGAAAGCACATCTTATTTAATTAACTGATGGCCATGATAATTCATCTTTTACACATGACTTGAGTCGAAAAATCACTCAACATACTGAATTATTTAAAACTGGTTTGATCTAGATCAAATAATTTATGATTTCTGATTTGTCTGTCGGCCACATGGCATAACAGTTGCCACAAGCTTTGTATTTTATGAGTTAACCATTCAAATAAAACCGGAAATATTACTTAAATCGGCAGGGGGAAAGAGTGAAATTATCAATCGTTTATACAACATTAATAACCGCGGGACTGTTATTCTTCCCGTTCAGTCCTGTTATCTCCGCGGAAGAGACCTCTGCTGATGAGACCCCCGCTGAGAAAATTGCCAAACAGGCAGAAAGGCTGGAAGACATCACCGTACAGGCGACCCGTGTAGATAAATCACTCTATGAAATCCCGGCCTCCGTCGGGTACGTTGACAAAGATGATATTCAGTATGGCCGCCAGCAGCTGGGCCTGGATGAATCGCTACTCAAGATTCCCGGTCTGTGGATGCCTAACCGATATAATTTCAATCAGGATCTCAGTATTTCTATCCGGGGTTTCGGGAAACGATCCACTTTCGGGATCCGTGGTATAAGAATTTATGTGGATGGTATCCCAAATACCTTGCCAGATGGTCAGGGTGGTATTGATACGATAGATATTGGATCAACCGATCGTATGGAAGTCATACGTGGCCCCTCCTCTTCACTCTATGGCGCTGCTGCGGGTGGTGTGATCAACATTTACACTGAGGATGGACCGGTTGATGCACCGTTTATTGAAGGCCGTGCGAGCATGGGTTCCTATGACTTCAGTAAATTCCAGCTTAAAACCGGCGGGCAGAAAGACCGGCTGAACTATCTGGTGAATCTGTCCCGGTTTAATCTTGATGGTTACCGGGACCATACTAAAATTGAGAATACCTTGTTAAATTCAAAATTTCGCTACGATATCGATGCCACTTCTGACCTGACATTGACGGCCTCCGTCCTGGATAAACCGATTGCTGATGATCCGGGAGGATTATGTAAAACTAGTACTGTAGGGCCTACCTGTACCGGCGTTACACCGGATCGCCGTGCAGCACAATTCAATAACAACAGGTTTGATGCCGGAGAAACGGTGGAGCAGCAACAATTCGGTCTCCTTTACCGGAAGAGCATCGGCGACAAACATGAAATTACCGCACGAAATTACTATCAGTTTCGTGATTTTGACGCAAAACTCCCTAATGGTCCTGCCATTGGAGTCAATGGTGGGATGATCGAACTGGACCGTTTTTTTCTTGGCGGGGGTTTGCAAGACGCCTATACGGACAGCTTTTTCGGTCACCGGAACCGCCTCACCGTGGGATTTGATATAGACTCACAAATGGATGAGCGTAAAAATTTCGATAATTTACTTGGTGCAATGGGCGCCTTGACCCTGGACCAGGATGAAGATGTATTCAGCTGGGGGGTTTTTCTCCAAAACGAATTCAGCATCACGGATAACCTGGAATTGACGTTAGGTGTGCGCTACGACGAGGTTGAATTCGAGTTTACGGATTATTTCCTGGCGGATGCTGATGAATCAGGTTCGGCAAAATTCAGTGAATGGAGCCCGCAGGCCGGTCTGCTGTGGAAAGTGCACGAAGCGATCAATCTTTTCGGCAATGTTTCAACATCCTTCGAAACACCCAGTACCCGTGAATTTGCATCACCGGTCGGGCCCGGAGGTTTTAACGCATCTCTCAATGCACAAACCTCGACCAATTATGAAATCGGCGTGAAGGGCTTATTGCCCGGACGGACCAGTTACCAATTATCCATCTTCCGGATCGATACGGTAGATGAGCTGCTCCCCGCCGGGGAAAATGCCGGCGGATCAGTGTTTTTTACCAATACCGGTGAAACGGAGCGCAATGGTGTTGAAGCAGGACTGGTCTTCCGCCCATTACCCGGACTCGATGTTACCCTCAACTACACCTACTCTGATTTTGAATTTACGAAGCTGATTGTACCTGGTCCTGGTGGCGGATCATTTTCTGGTGAAAAAATACCGGGCATTCCTGAGCAAACAGGCTACGCCGAGATAGCCTATTATGCCCCTTCCGGCTTCTATGGGATTCTCGATTTTCAATATGTAGACAAGGTTTACACCAACAATGCATTCAGGAGGAATTCCGGTGCGTTGGTAACTCAGGGCGATGCTGCTGATGACTATGCCCTGCTGAATTTCAGGATGGGATATACCACGAATATTGGTGACACTGAGTTCACGCCATTCTTTGGGGTTAATAATATTACCAATCAGGAATATATCGGGAATATCCGGGTCAATGAGGGGAATCTGCGCTTTTTCGAACCCGCACCGGAACTGAATGTTTATGCCGGTATATCGTTGACCTTCCGCTAAAAGCTGCTGTTACTGGATAACGGACACTCTCATTAAGCTGTCATTCCGAACGTATGAGAGGAATCTTTGAGTTACTTGTTTTTTTTGTAATAAGAACCACAGATTTCTCGCTTTGCTCGAAATGACAGATTATTCAGTGTGTTCCTGAATATATTCGAAATCCATGATTTCCATTTCCTGATCGCCGGAAGGTTTTTTCCAGACTACAACATCACCCTTTTGTTTACCGATCAGTTCGCGTGCCAGGGGTGACACCCAGCTGAGCAGGCCCCGCTCAGGATCTGCCTCATCTTCACCGACTATTGTAAATGAGCATTGCTGAGCATTTTCATCCAGCAGATTCACCGTGGCGCCAAAACGGATATCGGTGAGCGCAGATCCGCTTCAATTTTTTTCAACTGGTTTTTTGAAGCGAGATCATCTTCATTTAATTTCAATTCCCGGTACAGCTTTCTCAACTCCTCGAGGTTGTCTTTTAACCTCTTGAGACCGGCACTGGTGATATAATTAGGATGCTCGCTCTGCGGCCGCTCAATGACATCATCATCTGCCTGATCAACATCCAGTTCTTTCATAAATGCTCGGCTCATATGATGATTCCAGAATATTAATATGTGAGTGAATTTATAAATAATAATTATAGTCAAAATTTCACGTAATTGAATTCAGAGCAGGCTGATATCATCAATCAGGACAAGTTCACAGGCACCATCACCGGTATCATTACGTGTGGTCGAACTGATCCAGCGCCAGCCATCAGCAGCATCCACCCGGACCAGATAACCCTTGAATTTTATTTCGTCATTGTCCCTGATTTGTCTTAATTTCTTTCCCACTTCAGGCGTGGCCGGGATGAAATGCATATTCGCACTGTTGGTTTCGATATCACGTCTTGGTATGGGGAAATTATCCGTACGCCAGTAGTAAAAGCGCCCGGATTGACTGATAGATATCGCATTGAGTACTTCCCGCTTTGCCATGGGGCCCCATCCCAGCGCCAGATCAACCGGGGCCAGACTGGCCTCTCGATCCATGCTGTAATGCTTTGTACCCAATACACGGGCTGCGGCCTGAAACCGGGCCAGCGGGGTGAATGTATATTCACCTGTAGAAAAAGGTTGAAAAGCATTCTTCACTGGTTCCTGCAGGGGTGGTTTCTTAATGGAAAGTTTTACATCATAAATAATGCCAAGTTCAGGTATTTCCCCAAGCTCCAGGATAACACTACTCTCCTGCTGCCAATAATATACAGCGCCAATGACCAGTAAAAAGACAATCAGATTTCTGGTCATAAAATCAATAATAGTATCTGCTAATCAAATCAGTCATTATTAATGGTAAATAACCAGTATTCAATTGGCAAAATATGTTCAGAAAAATCGCACTATTACTCCTTGTCTTTCTGGCAATATACCTGATTCTGCCGGACGTGCATTTATCACCAGATGCTGGACTGTGGGTGGTACAGGGAAACAATCCGGTATCTGACAAGAACAATCTATTCAATGCGCTCGTCGGTCTGTCCGCAGCAGCGGATGAAAATATGACCACAGCGGGCATTAGTCAGGTACAGGAAGCGAATACAAAACTTGCAGAATTTCTGGGTTCGGATGAACATTTACAGACTGGTGCGAAACCGGGGATTGATATTCACTGGACAGAACCGGCCCTGGTACCGACTGAAGGGGTCATTATCCTATGTGAACCGCGGGCACAGGATTGCCGTGATATCTGGATGTCCCAGAAAGATACCATTGAACAGTTACTTGCCGAGAATAAAATCCTCCTGAATCGTTACCAGGAATTGCAAACATTTCACGAATACCGTAACACACTGGCAATCGATATACGATCACCTTTCCCGGATTATTCCACGCTCATGACCCTGAATCGTCTTTATGGTGCCGGAATTGCACTGCGCTACATGACTGAAGAACCTGCGGCCGCATTAATTGAATTAAAAAAGGATATGGTGTTTCTCCGCAGATTAATCAGCCGGGCGGATACCATGATTATAAAAATGGTTGCATTGTCCATGCTCAAACATGATCTCTATCTCTATGCATCACTTATGGATACACGGCCGGCAGAGATATATCAGTTTGATGAGATCCCTTTCCTGACAGAACCGGAACGTTCATTTGAAGAACCTATCAAATATGAATTCCGGATGAATATGAATCTGGCCCATGAAATCAAGACCTACCCGCAGTTAATTACGGGCGATCTTGGTGTACCGGCATGGCTGCCATTCCCATTATACAGGGTGAACCATTCCATCAATATGATCCATGCAGCCCTGGCAAATTCTCTCCATAAAAGCCAATTATCTGCCGGTGAATTCAATCAACTATCATTTTCTGATCAGAATGACATCCGGGAATTCAGACCAGGTTGGTTGTCCTATATGTACAACCCGATAGGATGCATTCTGTTTTCCATATCCTTACCGGACTTTAACAAATATATCATCCGCATCCATGATATGGATGGCCTCACCAGCATGATAAACCTGAAACGGCATATCAAACGCGAAAATCTCGGTCCAGGTGATATTGAGAAATATCTGAAGCAGGCAAAGAGTAAACATTTTAATCCCTATACCGGACAAAATATAGACTGGAATCCGGGAGAACAAACCCTGTCTTTTCAGAGTCCGGGAAGTGATTTCGTTAACAATAAACTGAATCTTGTCTTCGTAGAAACTCCCGATGAATGACAGTTTATTCAATGGTTTCCTAATCTGAACATAATAAATGTCAGATCATCAGGGTGATAGCCTCGATTGGATACCGGTTGTACCATGTACTTGTTGCTTTCTGTTGCCAGCTTTCTTGAACAAGCCTGTAACGGGCCCTTACGGCAGATTTCGACGATTTCATTATCATAGAGATTATCTGACAAACCATCACTGGCGAGGAGCAATGTATCCCTGGGCGCCATCTGAATAACCGGGCTTATCTCAACGCGCATGTCCGTGCTGCCTACATAATTTGATATCAAATGTCGATGTTCGTGCGACATTGCTTCAGCCTCATTGATCATGCCGGCTTCAAGTGCATAGCCTGTAGGCGAGTGTGCTATTGCAGAATACTTTATCTTGCCCCTGTTTCCCATCAACATGATCATGGAATCACCGGCATGATAGGTGCGCAGAATATTTCCCTGCAATTCAGCGACCACCAGAGTCGTGCCGGAACCATTCTTACAATCCAGTATTGCATTATTCGCCTGTTCGATCCCATCGAGTATTGCTTCGCGTACACTTATGTCTTCTTTATTTACACGCATGAGTGATTTTATCAATCGTTTGATGACCGTGCGGGAGGCTTCTTCTCCTGCCGGCAGACCACCCATCCCGTCTGCAATCACCAATACCAATGAAGACTGATTAACCGGGATCAATGCGAGGGAGTCTTCATTGGCTGTTTCCTTGCCGGGTGCACGCGCAGAAAAAATCGCTGCAAAACCTGAATGCATGGAATAAAATTCAGGGCCATCCAGACTGGAATTAAAATATTTTATTGGCATTGTGATTATTTCACCGGACACGGTCTAGTCCCATTGCATCAATTCGAGATATTTACGCAGTTTTCCTGCTGTCCTGAATTTTTTTGTTATCTGTGACCTTTTAAGTCCGCAGCAAATACTCTTGACCTCCACTGGCAGTTTTGCGTAATGTTTTTTCCCGCCAAGCGCATCGTAGAATATACGAACAAGATTAATCACATCATCACGGATATTTTCTGCGCTCGGTGCACCCCAATGGAACATATCAAGCAATTTCAATTCAAAATCCAGACCAACACGCTGGACAATAATATTGTCTGTATGCAGATCGCCATGATAATCACCGACAGAATGTATACATTCAATACCACGTGCCAGTGCATACAAGAGATGCAGGGCCTGAAATGGAAATATTCTTTTCCCCGGTTGCCTTTCCAGATATTCAGACAATAATTCGCCTTCAACAAACTCAGAGACCAGAAACGAGATGGGATATTTACGATAAATAATCGTGTCCTGTGTAGAATATTGAATAATGAAAGGACATTTACGCAATTTGTGAAGTTTGCGTGCATAAAATTTAAGCGCACGGTCCCGCAGATTACGTTGCGGGAAAAAGAATTTGGCGGTACGTTCAATCCCGGTGGCCAGTTCCCTGACCAGATAGACCTCGCTTTCCCACCCTGATCCAAGCAGGGATTTAATCTCATATTTTTTTGCAATGATTCTGCCTGGCGGCAAATCAAATGATTCAATTACAGGTGGCTTTCTGGCTATGTTTCCCGGCATGTTTTTATTCTACCTGCAATTTACCAGACAGAGATATATCCAGACTGCGTCAGATTACCTTGCTAACAATTAACACCAGCTGGCCTGGTTTGAAGGGTTGTCCAGTATCTCCCTGATATTGGCGCTGATAATCTTGTAGCCGACATTGCCATATAATTTCTGCCGGCCTTCATTCAGTACATATGTAGGACTCCCGGCGATCCTGTATTCATCACGCAACTCCAGATCACCGCACATTGCTGCCATGGCCTCACCGCTGCGCATTTGATGAATAATTTCATCAACGGGCAGATCCATATCCTGTGCAATTTTCATTTGCACATCCAGATCAGAAATATCCTGCAAATCACGAAAAAAGTGGAGGCGCGCCTGCCAGATGGCTTCCTCAAAGAGGGTCCTGCCCTTGCATTCCAGGTTGGGCACACAGGAAATGTGGTTTTTCTTCTCCAGCAGTTGTACCGAGGTAAGAAAATGATGGCAACTTGCCGAGCTTTTTGGAATATTTTCCAGCCATATTCCGGGATGAACTTCAATGTGATCAAACTTTGAACAAATCCCCATCACATGTTGATGATAACCATCAAAACCGCCCTTGTCTTTCCAGTGGCTGGTAATGCGTTTCTCGGTTGATCCGAATACGGGGATAAAATGTTGATTGAATTTTATCTGATCTGAATATTGACTGGTCAGTTCATCTATTCTGACCTGGGCGATGTATGCCCAGATACACAAAATATCTGAAAAATAATCAATGTGTATATATGATTTTGACATCTTATGGAATGGCTGCACGGCCGATAAAATTGGTATCGGTCCCGAACCAGATCTCGCGGGTTTGGGGATGAAAGTACATATGTCTCACTGTACCACCACCGCTGGGAATTTCTGAAACATGGTCAAAATTCTGTGTCCATGGATTATAATTGACCAGCAGGTTCGGGTTGAATCCTGTTTCAACAATCCACAACCGGTCCTTGTCATCAACTGCCATAGCGTAAGGCTTTGATTTTTCCCCACCCGGCAATGGTCTTTCCGTATATCTCTGGTTCACCGGGTCAAAACGGCCCAGACGGCCGGTAGCATAATCTACGATCCATATTTTATCGTATGACGTGATGGCGAGGCGGCGTGGTCGTATTTCCTTGCGTGGCAAACTGTATTCCCGTAATGCATATGTTCTAGGGTTAACTGTCGCCAGTTTGTTTGTACCGAAAAATACTATCCATGGCCTGTCCTTGGAATCCACCTTGATACCATAAGGGCGTGCACCCTCAGTCTTTACCGGTATAAGTTTAATCTCGCCAGTTTCTACAGTGAGCTTGCCGATGACATTACTGAACTGAGCGGTAAACCAGATATCACCCTTGCTGTCGAATTCCAGGGTATGCGGATCAGAAACGGCAGGATCGGGCATCTGGAATTTTTTAATCTTGCCACTTTTTGGTGACAATCTGCCAATATAGCCTTGCAGATTACCGGCAAACCAGACATAGCCCTTTTTATCAACGATCAGGTTATGCGGAGCGGAACCTTCACCAAGATCAAATTTTTCAAATTTTTCCGTGGCAGGATTAAAATAGGCAATATAATTACCCGCCTGACCACAAAACCAGACACGACCCTTTGCATCTACATAGGGATCTCTGGGCCGGGTCTTTTCCCACGGCACCAGCCATTCCCTGATCTCTACACTTTTTACTTCGGCATATACCGGAGCACCGGAGAATATCAGAATAAAGAAAATACAATATTGAGATAAATAACCTGGTGAAAATTTCATTTGAACTCCTATGGGATACTTCTTGGTTATCTTGCTGTATATACTCTATTATTTTGCCGGTAGGTACAATGTCTATCCAGTCCCGGTAATTAAGACAAGGGTAAAACTTCTGCTGGAAACAGCCCCATCAGATTTGTCACTCTGGTAGGATTGACACTATTCAGGCTTGGAGGTTTCAACACATTTTACTTCGTACCATTTCGCGGAATCATTTGTGACCGGCGCTACTAATTTACATGAGCCAGGGAAACTTGATACCGGATGCAACTCTAAACAGACTGACAACTATATAAAGACCAGATGAATACAAAAACAAACGATTCTGTTACGCGTCTCGAAATTCCGGGACCAGTCTCTGCACCCCGGCGTTCCACATCCAAACCGCGCCGTAACAGGTGGCCGTTCCTGATCGTCCTGCTTTTGATAGCAGCCGGTACAAGTGTTTATTATTTCAGGACTCAAGGTGAAACCAGTACCGATAATATCATCAGTATTACTGTAAAACGTGGCGATATCGAACGCACCGTTACTGCACTCGGCAACCTGCAACCCCGTGATTATGTGGACGTCGGCGCCCAAGTCTCGGGACAACTCACGAAACTGCATGTGGATATTGGCGATACAGTCCAGACTGGTGATCTGCTTGCCGAGATCGATCCTGATGTGCTGCTTTCCCGTGTCGAAGCCAGCCGCGCACAATTACAGGCACAAAAAGCCCAACTGGCGGAACGGCAGGCACAACTGGAACTTGCGGAAAAACAGTATGAACGGCAACAGCGGTTGCTGGATGAAGATGCAACCAGCGAAGATGCCTTTCAGATCAGTCTGGCCACTGTCAAAACTACCAAAGCACAAATCGCTGCATTAAAAGCGCAAATCGAACAGACCGAGTCTTCGCTTAAGGGAGATGAGGTTACTCTGAGTTATACCAATATCTACGCGCCAATAAGCGGCACAGTAGTACAACTGCTTGCAAAACAGGGGCAAACCCTGAATGCCAACCAGGTGACACCGATCATCCTGCGTATTGCAGATCTCTCCACCATGACTGTCTGGACGCAGGTCTCCGAGGCCGATGTCCCGAAACTGGAATTGGGTATGGAAGCTTATTTCACTATCCTCGGCAAATCTGATCAACGGTGGAGCGGAACCTTACGCCAGATACTGCCAACGCCGGAAATTCTTAATAATGTTGTGTTGTATACCGCGTTGTTTGACGTACCCAATCCGGATCAGGAACTCATGACCCAGATGAGTGCACAGGTTTTCTTTGTGATTGCATCTGCACATGATGTTGTTATGGTACCAATGTCGGCCTTACGTCCTGTAGATGAAAAAACCGGGCGCTATATCGCAACTTTTATCGGTGATAACAATCTGCAAACAGAACGTGAAGTGCAGATCGGTATCAGTAACCGGGTAAATGCGGAAATCATATCCGGCCTGAGTGAGGGTGAACGTATCGTGGATAATCCACCCAAAAAGGAAATAGCTGCTCAACGCCGTTCACCGTTCCGGATCTTCTGACGGGTTAATAATTTCATGGATAACACCACTCCGCTGATCAAACTCGTTGATATCACAAAGACCTTCTACACCGGTGGTGAAGTGGCGATTGATGTGTTGCATGGAATTTCGCTGGAAATCCATGCCGGTGAATTTGTTGCCCTTATGGGTGCTTCGGGCTCCGGCAAATCCACATTGATGAACCTGATTGGCTGCCTTGACCGGCCAACCGGGGGTAATTATTATTTTGTCGGGCAGAATGTGGCCGGTTTTGATCGTGATCAACTTGCCCGCCTTCGGCGTGAAGCTTTTGGTTTTATTTTCCAGAGTTATAACCTGATTGGCACAGCAACAGCCACAGAGAATGTAGAAGTACCTGCCATTTATGCCGGTGTTGGTGCGGAAGACCGGCGGGAACGCGCTGAATTATTACTCGAATCCCTGGGACTGCCGGATCGATTAACCCATCGTCCCAACCAGCTCTCAGGCGGACAACAACAACGTGTATCGATTGCACGGGCATTGATGAATGGCGGCAAGATCATTCTCGCCGACGAACCCACCGGTGCACTGGACAGTCGCAGCGGCGCTGAAGTCATGAAACTCCTGCATCAACTCTCGGACCAGGGTCATACCGTAATTCTCATTACACATGACCGGGAAGTTGCCCAACATGCAAACCGTTTAATCGAGCTCAAGGACGGCATGATCATTAATGATAGTGTCCCACATAAAAAAATTACTCCTGCAAACCAGTTTTCGATCGGGTCTGTTACTGAACATGATAACCATACTGCCTCATTCATCGGGGAATCGGCTGAAGCAATGAAAATGGCATTACGTTCACTGCGTGCCAATCTGTTTCGGACCTTTCTCACCCTGCTCGGAATTATGATCGGTGTCGCTGCGGTGATTGCCATGCTGGCGCTCGGTGAAGGTGCAAAACATTCCGTACTGGAACGCATCGGTTCCATGGGCACCAATTTATTACTTGTACGTCCCGGCGCACCCAATCAACGCGGACCCGGCCCGGATACTACTGTGGCCACATTGATCCCGGCTGATGCCGTCGCGCTTGCGGAATTACCAAATGTTGAATCCGCTGTACCGGAATCAAACGGCTCTGTCACTGTCCGCTTTGAAAACCGGGATGTGCAAACCCAGGTCACTGCAACATCACCGGAATATCCGGATACCCGCAGCTGGCCAGTGGCGAAAGGCACATTTTTTAATGATGCCGATGTGCAAAGCTATGGCACTGTAGTAGTGCTCGGTCAGACAGTAGCGAATAACCTTTTTGGCCAGAATACCGAACCTGTAGGTCAATTCGTGTTGATAAACAATGTGCCATTTATGGTGATTGGTGTACTCACCGCGAAAGGGGCGACTGCCTGGGGGCAGGATGCCGATGATGTAGTCTTTGTTCCGCTCACTACCGGCAGTCTGCGTTTATTCGGTTACAACTATCTGCGCTCGATCACAGTTGCGGTGAAAGATATTGGCACTATTGATGCGGCACAGGAACAAATTACAACCCTGCTCAGCGCACGGCATGGCAGGGAAGATTTTCAGGTACGTAACCAGGCAGCACTGCTTGAAACAATCACCGAGACCTATAACACACTGACATTATTATTGGGGTCGATTGCAGTAATTTCATTGCTGGTCGGTGGTATCGGTGTGATGAACATCATGCTGGTTACCGTTAGCGAACGAACGCGCGAGATCGGAATACGCATGGCCACCGGTGCACGTATGCGCGATATCCTCCAGCAGTTTTTAACTGAAGCCACCCTGGTCTCGGCACTGGGTGGTGTTATAGGTGTTGCCGCTGGTCTTGCAGCTGCTGAAATGATCCGCCGCTTCGACATGCCGGTATTGTTTACCTTGCCTCCTGTAATCCTGGCATTCAGTTGTGCTGTTGCAACTGGCCTTATCTTCGGTTTTGCCCCGGCACTCAAGGCTGCACGACTTGATCCGGTTGTGGCACTGGCAAGTGAATGATCATGCATAGATATGAACTCTATATTCTGACGCTTTTGTCTTTATTGTTTGCTGGTTGCCAAATCCAGCCCGTCAATGGTTCCGTTGCAATTGATATACCCGCCAACTGGGATCAACAAACAGAAAATGTATCAACCTGGCCTGCACAGGACTGGTGGAAAGGTTTCGGCAATACCGAACTGAATCAGTTGATGATAAGCGCACAGAATAACAATTATGATCTTGCTGCCGCTGCCACACGGGTATTACAGGCAGAAGCACAGGCACGTCTCGCAGGTGTGGCATTGCTGCCGAATGTTGATTTATCTGCAAGCAGTGGCCAACAGGGTGTTTTTGGTGGAGAGAATAATGTGGATGCCAGCAACAGTTTTGGTATTTCACTAGGAGCAAGTTACGAGATCGACTTCTGGGGAAAAAACCGCGCAAACCTCACTGCTGCACAGGAATCCTTGCACGCAAGTCAATTTGATCGTGAAACTATCGCCATCACCATCACTTCCAATGTTGCCATCGCTTATCTGCAAGTGTTGTCCCTGCGTGAAAGGCTGGCCATCGCACAGCTTAATCTTGCCAATGCAGAACGGGTTCTGAAGCTGGTTGAATCCAGAGTAAAATATGGCGCTGTCTCACCACTAGACCTTGCACAACAACGTGCCGTAGTTGCCCGGCAACGCACCAGCATTCCTCCACTCGAACAACAGGAGCGTGATGCGCGGTCTGTGCTTGCCATATTGCTCGGCCGGCCACCGCAGGGATTTGATGTAAACAATACTTCATTGGAAAGTATTGCATTGCCTGAAGTTGGAGCAGGCATGCCATCCGAATTATTAACTCGCAGACCGGATATTCAAACTGCGGAAGCACAACTTCGTGCGGCCAATGCCAACATCGCGGCAGCACGTGCTGCCTACTTTCCCAGCATACGTCTGACCGGTTCAAGCGGTGTGCAAAGCACTGCACTGGCCGCATTATTTGATGGCGGTCTCATTTACAACCTCGTTGCTTCATTGGCACAGCCGATTTTCGATGCGGGAAGACTCGAAGCGGAAGAGGATCTGGCCCTTGCCCGGCGCGAGGAACTCATACAATTCTATCGCTCAACGATTATCAATGCCTTTGCGGATGTGGAAACAGCATTAGGCACCATCCAGAGTACAGCCGAACAACAAAATTACCAGACAGAAGAACTGGAGCAAGCAGAGATCGCCTTTCAGCTTGCGGAACGCCGTTACCGGGAAGGCGCTGAAGATTTACTGACGGTACTGGATGCCCAACGCACCTTGTTCAGTGCACAGGATCAATACCAGCTAATCAGATTTGCCAGACTGCAATCTCTGGTGACGTTGTTCCGTGCATTGGGCGGCGGCTGGCAACTGGAAAACGAATCCTACGCCCAAAGCCTGCAGTAAATCCCTGCCTGTATTTCCCCAAAACACACAACACCCTGATCCACCTGCCAAATCTGCACCTGCAGATAATTTATAAAATTAATGTTTGAAAATACTAATGATAATAGTTATCATTTAGATAAAGAACCTTCAATATATAAAACACCTTCTGCCATTGACGTCTGATGGACAAGAAGACCGCCAACTTTATAAGGGGAAATGTGTTATGCAACAACGTTATATCCAGTCGCGCGTCTTGCCGGTTATTGCAATCACGGCATTATTTACCGGTCATCTCCAGGTTGCCCTGGCGGAAGAAGAATCCGTCATGCGGGGAGTATTGTCCCAGGTGAATGTCATCGGCGATCCCGCCGCCATCTATACCATTCCGGGTTCGGCCCATTACATCGATTATGCCTCCCTGAAGGAGTTCTCCTACGACGACATCAATCGGGTGTTAAGGCAAATCCCCGGTGTTTACGTACGTGAAGAGGACGGCTACGGCCTGTTCCCGAACATCAGTTTGCGTGGCGTGGATACCAGTCGCAGTGCAAAGGTCACTCTTATGGAAGATGGCATCCTTGCAGCTCCGGCGCCTTACGCCGCCCCTTCTGCCTATTATTCACCCACGACTGGCCGCATGTATGGTCTGGAAGTGTTGAAAGGCACCAGCCAGATCAAATACGGCCCGCATACTACTGGCGGTGCAATTAATTATCTCTCCACACCTATCCCTTACGATGAGCGTATTTTTTTGCGCACACAATTTGGTGAAGATAATGATATCCGCACCCATGCGGTTTACGGGAATACGATACAAACTCAGGCTGGCCGTTTTGGATATCTGTTCGAGGGTTATTTCCGTGATACTGACGGATTCAAAACCATCGATGCCGCACCCGGCTTCAACGATACCGATGAAACCGGTTTCACCAATATCGAACCCATGCTCAAACTGGCCTGGGAGCCGATGACATCGATGTACCAGCGCCTCGAGTTCAAGTACGGTTTTACCGACAAGGAAGCCGATGAAACCTACCTGGGCCTGAGTACGGCGGATTTCCGCAACGATCCGTACCGGCGTTATTCAGCTTCCAGGTTCGATAACATCGACACTGAACATCACCGTACGTATCTGCGTCACTTCATCTCACCTACCGAGAATTTCGATCTGGTAACGACCGCGTACTACAACAAGTTTGCGCGTAGCTGGTACAAACTGAATGATATACGGGCGGCTGCAGGCGGGCTTGCAACCAATCTTGATCTGTCAGCCGCACTGGCCGGTGCAGAGGGTGGTGATGGTCTGGCCTGTTTACGTGGAGATTTGGCCTGCGGTCTGCGTGTTCGTGCCAATAACCGGGAATATTACTCCTGGGGTGTCCAGTCCGAGGGAACGTTGCGGTTTGGTACTGGCGGTTTTGATCATGAGGTGACGACCGGGGTCCGTTATCACCGTGATGAAGAAGACCGATTCCAGCATCAGGATATCTTCTCACAGGATGATACCGGCGCCATCACGGGTGTAGTTTTTGGCGCTCCTGGTTCACAGGATGATCGTGAAGGTGAAGTGTCAGCTATTGCATTATTTGTTGAGGACCGTATCGAAATCGGGAACTGGTGGCTCACGCCTGGTATTCGTTATGAAACCCTGGATTTGGAAGAACGGGATTTTCGTGGTGTCTCTCCTGTCAAAGGCAAGGAATCGCTGGATATGCTCGGTGGTGGCATAGGTATTGGTTATAACTTTACGGATGAATGGCAGGCCTTCGGCGGCATGAATTTTGGTTTCTCACCCCCCTCTCCCGGTGGCGCGATCAATAATGGTCTGGAAGAAGAAACCAGCATGGGTTATGAACTTGGCGTGCGGTATGCCAGCCGCAATCAGGTGTTGACTGCAGAAGCCGTCGGCTTTCTGACACAGTTTGAAGATCTCATCGTAGTCAGCAACATCGGCGGTACCGGCACCGGTGATGATGAAAACTTCGGCGAGGTCGATGCCTACGGCGTGGAACTGTCCGGAAGATTTGATCTGGGCCTGGCCAATCAATGGAAATTCAGCAATCCCTATTTCCTGGCATTTACCTACACCAATGCGGAACAACAAAATGACGCCCTGTCTACCGATCCTGAATCGATCTTCAGCTTTGGCCGTGAAGGCAACAAGGTGCCCTACATTCCGGAATACCAGTTGACTGTCGGTTCATCGCTGGAATTTGTGCGCTGGGGAGCATCATTGTCCGCGAGCTTCGTCGATGAAACTTTTACCAGTGCCAACAATGTCAGCACCGAAACCAACGGACTGGGAGATCCGGATGCCCGTTTCGGCAAGACTGATTCCTATACCGTCGTCGATTTTGCTACTCACTATAACGTCAAGAAAGGGGTACAACTGTTCGGTGGTGTAAATAACCTGTTCGAAGAAGAATACATTGTCTCCCGGCAGCCGCACGGCCCCCGCCCCGGCATCGACCGTACCTGGTTTGTGGGTATAGAGCTAGAGCTTTAAAGAATCATGTATCCCGTATGGACAGGGATGTCCGACGAGAATTTTGTAGATTTAAAAGTATCTATCCCCTTTAATGCGAGTTGTTTCGAGCACGAGGCTGATGACCATGTAAGTATAGTCATGTGCTTTCGGAACCTTGCTTTGCCGTGGTCCAGCTACATTTAGCGTATTTATTGAAAAAGATTCAATAAAATGTGTGATTAATTCTGCTGCATGAGTTTCTGAATTTTCCTGGACATTAATCAATTCGTATGGTTTCTTTAGCTGGATACATTGTTGTAGTGTTACTTTCGTACCACCTTCCAGTTCGCCGAAACAGAAGATGACCGTTCCATCTGAATCGATGACATTCTGACGGGTACGCTCTCCGTAACTTCCATGGTCCATTTCTGACATTGTATAGATATGATCTATCGGACCATCTTCAGCCATTCGTCCAGGCGGACACCAGCCACCGCAGGGAAAGTTTTGAGCAAGTGCTGCATCGAGCGCACCGCGGTCCACTCCGGTCTGGCCGCCTGAAATGATCTTTGCCAGTGCCATATTTTTTTATACGTAATGAAACAAACTGATCTTATCAGCGCCGGAAAAACAGATTAATGATTATCGTCAGGACAACACTGACGATAATCATGGATGTTATCGGAATATACAGGTTGCCGTGTTCGCCCTTGATATGGATATCGCCGGGCAATTTTCCAAACCAGTTGATGAGCCACGGGGCATAATTGATTGCCAGTCCCGCAATGACCAGTACAATTCCAGTGAAAATAAGTATTTTGCCGATCATGAAACGATAATAATTGTAACTAGAACCTATCTCAAAATTTAATTCCCCCCCCTTGAGGGGGGAGGATTGAGGTGGGGGTGATATCGCAGGAATGCCTGAAATTCAACCCCCATCCCAACCTCGGCTTTGGCTTCCTGCGTCGCTCTACCGACTCCATCCATGGAGTCGTTCCCCCTGCCAGGGGGAAGGTGCAGAAAGCCATTGTTTCCTCAAAAAGGTCAGGAAACTTATTTTGAGACAGGTTCTAGACAAGCAGTCCGCCCTTTGGACGGTTTTTTAATTGACTGGATGCTGGTTATTCACCAGCATAACGGTTAATTGTGAATATTCGGGAACCCTATTTCAGACCCAGCACATCCTGCATGTCATAGAGGCCGGATTTTTTACCGGCTACCCATTGCGCGGCGCGGACTGCGCCGGAGGCAAAGGTTTTTCTTGATGTGGCCTTGTGGGAAATCTCGACGCGTTCACCGCTGGTGGCAAACATTACGGTATGCTCGCCGACAATATCACCGGCGCGTATAGTTTCAAAGCCGATGGTTTTTTTATCACGTGGACCGGTGATGCCTTCCCGGCCATAAATCGCACAGTCTTTCAGATTACGGCCAAGTGCATTTGCAACCACTTCGCCCATGCGCAATGAAGTCCCTGAAGGTGCATCCTTCTTTTCGCGATGATGCGCTTCGATGATTTCGATATCAGCATCTTCACCAATGACTTTCGCGGTCATCTCCAGTAATTTGAAACAGACGTTCACGCCGATACTCATATTCGGTGAAAACACGATAGCAATGTCCCGGGCCGCATCCTTGATAACTTTTTTCTGTTCATCAGAAAGGCCAGTGGTACCGATGACCATGTTCTTGCCGGCGGTACGGCACTTTTTGACATTGTCCGGCACGGATGCAGCGAGCGTAAAATCGATCAGGACGTCAAACTGATCAGCAACACGGGCAATATCATCAACGATTAAAATACCCATTTTGCCAAGCCCCGCCTGTTCCCCGGCATCCGCACCGATCATTGATGAGCCTTTATATTCGATGGCTGCTGCGATGGCGACACCTTTCGTCTCGTGACACATTTCAAGAATAGTCTTGCCCATCCGTCCAGCAGCACCACATACTGCAATTCTGGTTATTGTCATTTGGAAATTATCCCCGTGATTCGTGATTCGTGATTCGTGATTCGTGATTCGTGATTAAAGCAAATTTATCACGCAATTAATTATCTGCTGTTTTTTACCAATCACCAATTACCATTCACCCGCCGCTCATGTGCGTCCTGCGCTCGCGGCATACCGTATATCCTGTACATAATCACTGATTAGTTGGTCATTCCATCAAAAAACTTCTTAACCCCGTCCAGCCACGAATACGCTTTGGGGTTGTGATGTTTCCCGTCTTCATTCATCGCCCGGTCAAATTCGCGCAACAGTTCTTTCTGTTGCCGGGTCAGATTGATTGGTGTTTCCACCATCGCCCGGCATAACAGATCACCCTTGCTGGATGTTCTGACTGATCGTACTCCCTTGCCGCGTAACCGGAATACCTTGCCGCTCTGTGTTTCCGGCGGGATCTTGAGTTTGACCCGGCCATCCAGTGTCGGTACTTCAATTTCACCACCCAATGTTGCCATGGTAAAACTGATCGGGACATCACAATGCAGGTTGGTGCCATCACGCTCAAAAATCGGATGCTGCAAGACATCAACATGGACATAAAGATCGCCCGGCGGTCCGCCATTCTCACCGGCCTCTCCTTCACCGGTCAGACGGATACGGTCACCCACATCCACGCCCGCCGGAATCTTGACAGAAATGGTCTTGGTATCACGCACCCGGCCCTGACCGTTGCACACAGTACATGGTTCCCTGATGATTTTGCCACCACCCCGGCATTGCGGACAGGTTTGTTGCAGAGAAAAAATTCCCTGTTGCATACGCACCTGGCCCTGGCCGCCGCAGGTTGGACACGTTACCGGACTGCTGCCTTTCTTTGCCCCGGATCCATTACATTCATGACAACCGACAAGTTTCGGAACACGAATTTTGATTTCTGTGCCGGCAACAGCCTCTTCCAGTTTAAGTTCCAGGTCGTAACGCAGATCAGCGCCCCGGAACACCCGTGGACCACCACGGCCACGGCCACCTGCAGCACCGCCAAAGATATCTCCAAAAACACTGTCAAAGATGTCTCCAAAACCACCCGGACCTGTACCACCCATGCCTGCACTTTGGTCTACACCGGCATGTCCGAATTGATCATAGGCCGCACGCTTGCGTTCATCAGAAAGCACTTCATAGGCGGCCTGAATATTCTTGAATTTTTCTTCGGCAGTTTTATCTTCAGTATTCCGGTCCGGATGGAATTTCATCGCCAATCGGCGATAGGCCTTTTTGATCTCCGCCTCTGTCGCATTGCGGGCGACCCCAAGAGTTTGGTAATAGTCTTTTTTATTTGCCATTTTTATTTTCGTAGAACTATTTTCATCACAATTACAGTACCTGTGTTTCAGCTCCGTATTGCCTTTCTCATTAAGCACACAAGCCCGGAGAAAGGGATCACCTTTCCCGGGCTGTATATTTCTGTTCCAGCAGCCGGCATTCGGGCAACGAGTACCGGACCAACAGTCACCTGTTACTTCTTGTTGTCGTCGACCTCTTCAAACTCTGCATCAACAACATTTTCCTTGTCTTCACCATTACCTTTCGCAGCTTCGGCATTATCGCCAGCGGAAGCCTGTGCCTTTTCCGCACTTTGCTGATAGACACGCTCAGCCAGTTTACCGGCAACCTCCGTCAGCTTCTGGGTTTTTGCTTCAATAGCTGCCTTGTCATTACCCTTGATGGCCTCTTCCGCCTCGGCTATCGCTGCATTGATGTCCGTCTTTTCACTCTCAGTGACCTTGTCACCCAGTTCCTTCATGGATTTACGGCTGGCATGGATCAGATTCTCGGCCATGTTGCGGGCCTCGACCAGTTCCCTTGCCTTGTGATCTTCTTCGGCGTGGGCCTCGGCATCCTTCACCATCTTTTCAATCTCGGCATCCGACAGACCACTGGAGGCCTTGATGACGATGGACTGCTGTTTGCCTGTGGCCTTGTCTTTGGCCGAGACATTCAGGATTCCATTGGCATCGATATCAAAGTTCACCTCGATCTGTGGCATACCCCGTGATGCGGGCGGAATATCCGTCAGGTCAAAGCGGCCCAATGACTTGTTCCCGGCTGCCATTTCACGCTCACCCTGCAACACGTGCACGGTCACTGCAGTCTGATTGTCTTCCGCAGTAGAGAACACCTGGCTTGCCTTGGTCGGGATCGTGGTGTTTTTCTCAATGAGCTTGGTCATCACACCACCCAGAGTCTCGATGCCCAGCGACAGCGGCGTCACATCAAGCAACAATACGTCTTTCACATCGCCGCCCAGCACGCCGGCCTGGATTGCAGCACCAACGGCTACAGCCTCATCCGGATTCACATCCTTGCGTGGCTCCTTGCTGAATAATTCCTTTACTGTTTCCTGCACCTTGGGCATACGCGTCTGGCCGCCGACCAAAATCACATCCGTAATATCTGAAGCAGCAAGTTTTGCATCCTTCAATGCTATCCGGCAGGGTTCAACCGTGCGTTCAATCAGATCTTCAACCAGCGATTCCAGTTTGGCGCGGGTCAGCTTCATATTGAGATGCTTGGGTCCGCTCGCATCTGCCGTAATATAGGGCAGATTGATGTCGGTCTGCTGGCTGGATGAAAGTTCGATCTTGGCCTTTTCCGCAGCCTCTTTCAGACGCTGCAGTGCCAGTGGGTCGTTGTGCATATCGAAGCCCTGCGCCTTTTTGAATTCACCACAGATATATTCAATGATACGCAAATCGAAATCTTCACCACCGAGAAAGGTGTCGCCGTTAGTGGACAACACTTCGAACTGATGTTCACCATCGACTTCCGCAATTTCAATGATAGAGATATCAAATGTACCGCCGCCCAGATCATAGACAGCAATCTTGGCATCGCCATGTTTCTTGTCCATGCCATAGGCCAGCGCGGCGGCCGTCGGTTCATTGATGATACGGCGCACATTCAGTCCGGCAATGCGGCCGGCATCTTTGGTCGCCTGGCGCTGGGAATCATTGAAATAGGCGGGCACGGTGACAACAGCATCCTTGACCTCTTCACCCAGGTAATCTTCGGCAGTCTTTTTCATTTTCATCAGGACCCGGGCTGAGATCTCCGGTGGTGCGATCCTCTTGCCACGGACATCCACCCAGGCATCACCATTGTCAGCGCGGGCGATCTTGTAAGGCACCATCTTGATGTCCTTCTGTACTATCTCTTCATCAAAGCGGCGTCCGATAAGACGCTTCACAGCGAACAGGGTATTTTGCGGGTTGGTGACCGACTGGCGCTTGGCGGATTGCCCGACCAGGACTTCATCATCCTCGGTGAAGGCAACGATAGACGGCGTAGTCCGTGCCCCTTCACTGTTTTCGATGACCTTGGCCTGCCCGCCTTCGAGCACGGCCACGCATGAGTTCGTCGTACCCAGGTCTATGCCAATTATTTTTGCCATTTAAAATCTCCAGAAATCAATAAGTTAATAGTTTAAACTCAAATCTTTACGCTAGCCTTGAATATTGGGCCGGCGGCATTTTTTTCAAGCCACTGCGGCGATTTATTTGGCCACCACCACCATGGCCGGCCGGACCAGACGACCATTCAGTTCATAGCCCTTTTGCATCACACTGATGACATGACCGGAAGCCACACCCTCCGCTTCCAGCACGGTAACCGCCTGGTGCAGTTCCGGATTGAATTTCTCATCTTGCGGATTGATCACTTTCGCCCCGAATTTTTCCAGGCTGGCGGTGAATATCTTGAAGGTGAGGTCCATCCCTTCTTTCAGGCTGGCCACGTCTGCTCCATTTTCAGATGCGGACAGGCCCAGTTCCATACTGTCGATGACAGGCAGTAAGTCGGTTACAAATCTTTCCAGGGAGTATTTGTGTGCATTTTCAATGTCCCGGGCGGTGCGTTTGCGCATGTTTTCCAGCTCGGCCTGCACACGCAGGGCCTTGTCCAGGTTTTCAGCGGCGATACGCTTCTGTTCTTCCAGTTCCTGCATTAGTAACTCAATTTTGTTTTCTGCACCCGGTTCTTCAGCTGCAGTCTGTTCCTCTGTTATTACGACATTATTCTGATATGGCGGCATCAGGGTTTCATCGACAGCATCCATGTTCTGTTCGCCCTGATTCTGTTGTTTTTCCGGTATTTCTTCAGATTGTTTTTTTTTGCCTGACATGATTTCCCTCGAAATAAAACTATGTAAACAGAAACAACGACAACCCGGATATCCGCTTCGAAATGGGGGTTAATTCTGTGAATTCAAGGCCAACCCCAGCATTTTGGCTGTGATATCGACGATGGGGATGACCCTTTCATAATGCATGCGGGTTGGGCCGATGACACCCAGGACACCGAGGATCTGGCCATCTACTTCGTAGGGAGAAGTAACCACGCTGCAATTGTCCAGTACATCGTATCCGGCTTCCTCGCCAATGAATATCTGCACACCTCTGGCATGAATGGACTGCTCCAGCAAATGCAGGATATCGCGCTTCTGATTGAAGCTGTTGAAGAGTTTTTTTAACCGTTCCACATCGCAGAGTTCCGCGACATCCATCAGGTTGGTCTGTCCGGCCAGCACAAAATCATCACCGGTATCATTTTTCAAAAAGGCCTGTTGTGCCATTTCGATTGCCGTCTGCATAATCTGGCTAACATTGTCTTTCATCCTTTTTAACTCACTTAAAATCCCGGCACGGATAGTTGCCAGGTCTTTACCGGCAAACTTCTGGTTCAGGTAATTTGAGGCCTGTTGCAATTCTGAGGGCGTATAAACCCTCGCAGTATTAATAATACGGTTCTGGATTTGGTTGTCATTGATAACCAGTATCACCAGTATGCGGTCATCCGAGAGCGAGACAAATTCAACATGCTTCAAGGCGTGTTGATCCTGCCGGGGCAGCGTGACGATCCCGGCCAAACGGGTAATATCCGATAACATATTTGAAGTACGCTGCAGCAATGACTGCATGTCCTGACGCGATTTGAGTTCTTCGGCAATATGCTCAATCTCTCTCTCGTTCAGTGCGTGCACGCGCAGCAGTGAATCAACAAACAACCGGTAACCTTTAACCGTCGGGACACGGCCGGCCGAGGTATGTGGAGAGTGCAGCAGACCCATTTCCTCCAGGTCTGCCATGACGTTGCGTATCGTGGCCGGGCTTAATTCCAGATCTGTATCCCGGGCCAGGGTCCGGGAACCGACCGGTTGCCCATCCTGGATAAAATGCTCCACCAATAACTTGAACAGGTGCAGACTACGCTCAGGTATTTGATTTAAATCGATTTTCTGTTGCATGGTATTTAAAGTCATCCAGGTTAGGGAAATTTAGCACTCTCACGGTAAGAGTGCAAAAGATATGATATATATTGTTGGCGCGCACTGTTGCTCATGCTAACTTTGCCGAACCAGAATAACCATCAATGGACATGTTCAAGCAAATATCCCTGATAACCAACTCCGGTGCCAATGAGGTTGCTGATACCCTTAATACGGTGATTGAATTCCTGCAACAACGCAATATCGGTATTGAACTTGATGAATGCTGTGCCCGGATTGCCCGTAGCAAGGACTTGCCGGTTGCTTCTGCCGACAAACTGGGGGCGAATTCAGATCTGGCCATAGCCATCGGCGGTGACGGTACCATGCTCAAGGCCGCCCATCTGGTCTGTGGTCACGGGATCCCTTTATTGGGGATCAACCGTGGTCACCTGGGATTTCTGGCGGATATCCCGGCAGATTCCTTTCAACAACATCTGGATGAAATTCTTAAAGGGCATTATGCCGAGGACGAACGTTTCCTTTTGTATTGTGAAGTGCACCGTGACGAAAATTTAACGTGTGTGAAATACGCATTTAATGATGTGGTCGTGCAAAAGTGGGATGTCGCCAAGTTGATTGAACTGTACACTTATGTCGATGGCACCTTTGTGCACAGACAACGTTCGGACGGAATGATAGTTTCTTCACCCACAGGCTCTACGGCCTACGCCTTGTCCGGTGGCGGTCCCATTCTTTACCCCACACTGGATGCACTGGTGCTGGTCCCCATTTGTCCACACAGTCTGACCAACCGCCCGATTGTTATTAAGGGTAACAGCCGGGTTGAAATCGTGGTCAGCAGCGATGACGTACATCACGCTCAGCTGACCTGTGATGGTGATATTGCCATGGAACTGGAATCGGGTGATCGGGTGATCGTAGAAAAAAAGAACCAGACCATCCGCTTGATTCATCCAGCCAATCACGATCACTTCAGTATCCTGCGGGCAAAACTACGCTGGGGCTAGATGAATTGCTGAAACACCTGCACATTCGTGATTTTGCCGTCATTGAAGAACTGGAAATCCAGTTTGATCCAGGCATGACGGTACTGACCGGCGAAACCGGCGCAGGCAAATCGATCCTTGTCGATGCTTTGGGACTGGTCCTGGGTGACCGGGCAGACAGCAGCATTATTCGCAATCTATGTGACAGCACGGAAATCACCGCTATTTTTGAAATCAATAATGACCAGAATATCCACGCTATCCTTGAGGAACAGGGTATCCATCATGACGGTGAACTCATGCTCCGGCGGGTAATCAATAAAGATGGCCGTTCCCGTGCTTATGTAAATGGCAGTTCCGTCCCGGCCCAGATTCTGCGTGATCTGGGTGAAGATATGGTCGATATTTACAGTCAACACGCCCATCAATCACTCCTGAAACGGGATGTTCAACGCAAACTGCTGGATGATTATGGTCAATATGAAGCCCTGCTTGATCAGGTCAGGACATCATGGGGTGACTGGTCTTTGGCCAATACCGAACTCACCCGTATCAGCGGACAAGATCAGGACCGCGATGCGCGGCTGGCCCTGCTCCAGTACCAGGTGCAGGAACTTGAAGCGCTGAACCCGGAAGCGGCGGAGATCAAAGCACTGGCGGAAGAACATACGCGTCTGGCAAATGTCAGCAAGATACTGGAAAGCTGTCAGCAACTGTTGAACCAGTTCTCGGAAGATGACCAGTCCGTATTGAACCAGATTAACCACGGTGCACATGAATTACAGGACCTGTTACGTTTTGATCCGTCATTAGCAACTGTCTCTGAACTGCTGGAAAATGCCAGTATCCAGATCAACGAGGCCACCACAGAATTACGCCATTATCTGGACAGTCTTGAGCTGGATCCCGGGCGGCTTAAGACAGTGGAAGAACGTATCTCGGCACTGCACGACATCGCCCGCAAGCATAAAGTCCGGCCGGAAGCACTGGCAACACATCTTGAAACACTCAAGACAGAACTCAAAAATCTTGAAGACAGCGAGCAACACCTGGTTGATCTGGGTAGGAAAAGAGATCTGGCATTGCAGGTTTACCGGAAGGCTGCCGCAGAATTACATGAACACCGGGAAATGACCGCGACAAAACTAGGCAAGGCAATCGAAGCAAAACTGAAAGAACTGGGGATGCCCGGTGGGCGTTTCAGGATCGATGTCCAGGCAATTGAAAAAGACACGCCGCACCGTGACGGCATGGACCGCATTGAATATCTGGTTTCCGTCAACCCGGGTCAGCCGCTACAACCCCTGAACAAGGTCGCATCCGGCGGTGAATTGTCCCGCATCAGTCTCGCGATACAAGTGATAGGCAGCAAGGACAAAGGACTGCCTACATTAATATTTGATGAAGTTGATTCCGGTATCGGTGGCGGGGTTGCCGAAATCGTCGGAAAACTTTTGCATAGTCTTGCCGGCAACCACCAGGTATTTTGTGTGACGCACCTGCCCCAGGTTGCGTCCCAGGGCCATCATCATTTGCAGGTGAATAAATCCACACATGCGCAAACCACCCTGACACAAGTCATCAATCTCAATAAAGATGAACGCATAGAAGAAATTGCACGGATGCTGGGCGGCTTGAAAATAACAGAACAGACCCGGGCGCATGCGCGGGAAATGCTTAAAACAGTTACAAGTGACAAGTAATAAGTGACAAGGATTTTTTCTTGTGACTTGTGACTTATGACTTTTTACTGTCCTTGGGTCTCACATACAAAACCAGACTGTGCTCTTCAAGCACATAACCGTGTTTTTCCGCAATTTCCCTTTGCAGGCGTTCGATCTCTTCATTTTTAAATTCGATGACCTTGCCGGTCTTCAGGCAAACCATATGATCATGATGACCACCACGGTTCAGTTCAAACACGGAATGACCGGAATCAAAATGATGCCGTATGACCAGACCGGCTGATTCAAACTGTGTCAATACCCGGTAGACGGTAGCTAGCCCCACTTCCTCTTTGCCTTCCAGCAGGATCTTGTACACATCCTCTGCACTCAGATGTCTTTGATCAGATTCTTCCAGTATCTGGAGAATCCTTATTCTTGGCAGAGTGGCCTTGAGACCGGCTTCTTTCAGGTCTTTTGCTTCCATCCGGGATTCCTCATTAATTCACCAATGAAAACATTGGCATAAGAAATTAATTACCGCTTTTATGCAGAACAAGTATATCCAAATACATGCCCGGTGTCGTGGTGCTATTCAGCATAGATGTCCTTTTCAGGACATTGCGTTACAATCATACTCTCTGGTATATGAACAAGATTATGTCAAATTTCAAGCTGATTTTATTATCGATATTGGTTGCCTCCGGCCAGCTTGCTGGTGGGTGTGCCAAAAATGTTGACGGGACCTGGAAAGCGCCGCTGGTTCACCGTATTGATGTACAGCAGGGCAATGTAATCGAACAGGACATGATCAACAAACTGAAACCAGGCATGGATAAAAACCAGGTAAAATTCATTATGGGCACACCGCTGATCACTGATTCTTTTCACAGCAACCGCTGGGATTATGTCTACAGCATGGAACCTGGCAGAGGCGAGCGCAAACAACGTCGTATCACCCTTTATTTCGAAGACGAAAAACTGGCTTATGTCGATGGCGATATCCAGATCCGGACTACACCATTAAGTGAAGATGAAACCCACAAGGAGCGCAACGTTGTGGTGCCCATTGACCAGCACCAGGAAGGTATCCTGGGCCGCTGGTTTGGCAAAGACAAACCGGCTACGGACATTGATGCGGAAGCCACCTTCGCCGAAGAACCGGCAAGTGAAGAACCCCTACCTGAAGAATCACAAACAGATACTGCTACCGCTGCATTACCACCCGATGTTGAAGATAAACCTGATTATGACTCAAAATTACCTGATGACACTACCCGCCGCGCCCAGTCCTCAGTTGTTGAAACCGAACAAGATAAAAATCTGTTCCGGCGCTTCTGGGACAGAATGACATCAGATAAATCTGAAAGCGGCATGCAGGAAGGGGAAGAGACAGAACGTGATCTGCGTGACGCGGAGGTCTTCGAAAAAGCAGGTGGCGAGTTGTAAAAAAATCAGTCTTTTTTGTTTTTTTTCTCCGCACGTATCCTTCGCGCTTCTTTCGGATCAACTTTGAGCTGCCGGTATATTTCAACCTGGTCCCCCTCGTGTAACAATGTATCCAGTTCCTTTAACCTGCCGTATATACCCACCTTGTTTTGATTGAGATTGACCTCCGGGCAACGTTGCAGCAATCCGGATAATTCAATCGCCTGCCCAATGGTGGTAGCTGTCTTTACTTTCAGAGGTATGCGATACGCCTGTTCCGGCAAGGCGTAAACAACTTCGATGGTTATTTCGTCAGCGTTTGCCATAGATTTCAACAGCACGCCGCGTAAATGCATCCACCATGCTTTCCATGATGTGATTAAAGGTATGACTCAACGCCAACTTGAGCAGTTTGTTTTTAAACTCGAATTCAATGACAAGCCGGATCTGACAGGACTGATTTGCTTGCGGTTCGAATCGCCAGCAACCACTGAGAAATCTAAATGGTCCTTCTACCAATTGCATATTTATACTCCGCCCTGGTCGCATGGTGTTTCCTGTACTGAAAGACTGTTTGATCTTGCCCACTTCCACTGCAATGGTTGCCTGCAAATGTGTTTCAGATTTGTTCGTGACCTGCGCTGTCTTGCACCAGGACAGAAAATCCGGATAGGCCTCGATATTATTTACCAATGCATACATCTCGTCTGCACTGTAAGGCACAAGTGTAGCTTTATGAATGGCGAACAAGGTTAGTAGAATAAGCTGTCAACTACAGGAATTAAAAAATACCTATCGCTTGCAGAAATATTATCAATACACCCACAGGGGCAATATAACGCACTGTAAAATACCAGCATTTATACGCGATGCCATCCCCCATGCCGAGCTCATCGACACATGATTGTCTTTTCATCAGCCAGGCAGCAAAAATTGCCAGTAATAATCCACCCAACGGCAACATGATATTGGATGTCAGATAATCCATCATATCGAACCAGGTCTTCCCGAATAATTTATAATCTGCCCAGCGATTGAACGATAATAACGAACCTATCCCCAGTATCCATGCTATCAGCCCTGCCAGGGCAGAGGCCCGCGGCCGTCTCATACCGCGGTTTTCCACCAGCCAGGCAACAGCAGGTTCAAGCAAGGAAATCGAGGACGTCCAGGCAGCAAACAATAACAATATAAAAAACAAGGTGCCGAAAAATTCCCCATAAGGCATCTTGCCAAAGGCAATCGGCAATGTGATAAAAATCAGACCAGGCCCCTTGTCCGGTTCCAGACCATAGGCAAAGACCAATGGAAATATAGCGACACCCGCCAGGATGGCCACAAGCGTATCAGCGGCAGCGATCATAAATGTGGTCTTTGCAATCGAGGCCTTCTCGGGCAGATAGGAGCCATACATCATAATGGCGCCCATCCCGAGACTGAGGCTGAAAAATGCCTGGCCCATGGCGGCCAGTACACCGGCGGCGGAAATTTTTGAAAAATCCGGATAAAACATATAACTCAAACCCCGGCTAAAACCGGTGGTAGACATGGCATAACCCACCATGATGATGAGCAGTATGAACAGGGCCGGCATCATGAATTTTACCGCACGCTCCAGACCACTGCGTACACCCATTGATACCACGATTACGGTCAGGGCCATGAAGATGGTATGGATCACCAGTAATCTTTCCGGGCTCGCCAGCAAGGCGTCAAAATAACCGGCAATTTCAATATCCGATGAAATGGTAAAAATCCCTGAGCCGGCACGTATAATATAATCAATCGTCCAGCCGGCAACGACACTGTAAAAAGACAGGATCATGAATCCGGCGACTACACCCATCCAGCCCAGATAACGCCAGGCGGAACTCAGACTTTCTTCTTCTGCCAATGCCTGCATGGTATTGATCGGGCTCTGCCGGCCGCGTCGCCCCAACATGATTTCGGCCATCATGATCGGAATCGCCACAAGCAATACGCACAAAATATAAACACAGACAAACGCGCCGCCGCCATTGGTACCGGTCATATAAGGGAACCGCCAGATATTGCCCAGACCCACTGCCGAGCCGGTGGCAGCCAGGACAAATACCCAGCGTGATGACCACTGCCCATGAATAGACTTACGCTTGCGTGTCATATCGTGGTATTCCTCTTATTATTATGATCTCAATTCTGCGCGAAATCCGGCAGACACTCAATATTGCCATTATTCGTCCAGCGACCTGTTACAATCACGCGGATTTTATAACGTGATTACACAGCATGGCCAAACAACCGAAAAATAATAAGCAGGGAAGCACCATTGCGCTCAATAAAAAGGCCAAATTCGATTATTTTATCGAGGAAAGGTATGAAGCAGGCGTAGCACTTGAAGGTTGGGAAGTAAAAAGCCTGCGTGCCGGCAAGGTACAGATCCGGGACAGCTATATATTATTGAAAAACGGGGAGGCTTATTTGTTTGGCGCCCTGATCACACCCTTGCCAACGGCCTCCACCCACATACAGCCCGATCCACAACGCAACCGCAAACTGCTTCTGCACCGCCACCAATTGAATAAACTCATCGGAGCAGTCGAACGCAAGGGCTATGCACTGGTGCCTACTGCGATGTACTGGAAAACAGGAAAAGTGAAAGTCGAGATTGGTCTTGCACAGGGCAAGAAGTCTCATGACAAACGCGAAACAGAAAAGGAGCGTGACTGGCAGAGGCAAAAACAACGCCTCATCAAGCATGGCTAGCCATGCCAGGTAAATCTTATTGCAACAAACAGGCTAGCCGCTGGCGAGATAGAGTGCAATAAACAGCAATATCAATGTGATACCCTGCATACCAACCCGGGCGAACATCAATTGCGTGCCATACTTCCTGTCAAACTCTTCGCCATGTGCCATGGAACCTATACCGGTAACCAGTACGGCGATAGTCAACAATAACGCCAGAATAATAATCAATGTAAGGATGCTCATATTCACTGCCCTTCGGAAATATATTCCGGAAACAATCTCTCATTTATAATTCTAGTCAGGAAAGAAGGAGTTACATTGACATAGATCAAACAACAGCAAGTGTTTTAAAGAACTATTTCACCTATCCCTGGTCAATTAGATTGATTATAATATCCAGCACCTTGCCGTTTCTTTCCACTTGTAACTTGTTACTTGTAGCTTGTAACTTATAACTTGTAACTGATTTTCGGGGGCGTACTTGGCTTCGACGTGGGTCATGAAACCTGAGGGGCATGCCGAGGGGCAGAATACCTCGTAAATCCATCTGCAAAATCATAGTTGCCAACGAAGACAACTACGCACTCGCCGCTTAAAACCCGGTAGGGTGCCGTCTGACCGGGCTGTGCTTGTGCAACCGGACCCAGGCGTCGACTCACACAAGCTCGCGATGAAACATGTCCGGGGTGGATTTGCTAAAACTTAACTGGACTCGCTGATGGTTTTCCCTGCCGGTCGGGTAGCCACCAGTTAAACTAATAGAGTCGGCTACGCATGTAGAACCAAAGGCGGAGTACTCGCGGACGCCGGTTCGATTCCGGCCGCCTCCACCAAATAAATAATAAGGCCTCCCTCGCGGAGGCTTTATTATTTATCGTGCATGAATTGAACTCACACCCGGTACAGACGCTGGGCAAAGCGGAATCAGGATAACCATTTAACATGGCTTCCCTCCCACTGAACGGCAAGGATGTGATTCGCGACGGGACACCTTGGATAGTTACCAATACAATAAATTCAGCCCAATAACCGCTGGGCTGATCTTGTCTTCAGGGAATGATATATCGAATAAGCCTCTTTCAGTAAATCGCTGGATTCATTTTTTTCTCTATCACCGTGACTTTTCCGGTAGTTGCCTGCCAATTGATCAACAAAGGGAATATCCAGTAATTTGCAGATATTATTCCATCCAATACCTGCTTGCTCACATAACAGTTCATGGCTTACAAATAACTGTTGCTCGTTATCATCTGATATCTGTTGCATCAATAATTTATAAACACCAATCCATTGTACCAGCCAGTAATCCAGTTCATCAGGCTGATAATCCGGGTTTGCTGGTATGCCCCATTCAAATGGTCGATGATCAATACCGAACTCATGATGCACAAGCCAGGTCATGTATCGTTGTATAAACCGGTCCTTCTGTTGTTTCTCAATAAAATTTCTATGCTGGTTCAAAAGGGATTGTGCCTGGTCTAAAGGATCTCGAAAAGGTATGAGTATTATTGCGTTCGGGCAAGCCCTGAGCAATCCGGGCAAGCGCAGTATATTGTTGTTATTTTTTGAAAGATATCGTTGCTTGTTATACTTTCTATTGATTAGGTTGATATAGATCCTGAAATTCTCAATGGCATCATCAGTAAGCTTAAGACTCACAAGCCTGTCCTTGAGTACATATTTTCCACCAAAGACCCGCCAAAAGACTTCTTCCAGTGCTTCCGGGCTGTCATAGTCAATCCGGATGCCATCAGCATGAACTCTTTCCATCCTGACATTATCATCTTGAAATCTTCCAGTAATTTTAGACCAGGTGTTTGGAGCCATTACAAATGGCATATCCCTATAGGTCAGGGAGCTGAACTCATCCGATTTGAATATTGTTTGCATCAATATCGTTGATCCGGATCTTGCAAGACCTGTTACGAAAACATGCCTGTTCCCAACGGTATTTTTAGAATTTTCGAGATGTAATTTTTTTTCAATGTCGAAAGTCAATTCAAGAAGTGCTTCATTTCCCATAGCAATCCTGTGAAGCAGTTTTGACGCAAGGCTATATGGTGTGCTTGACAATTCTAGACCGGATGGAAAAGTAGATTATACAGATACCAATACTGAATACGATGCCACGTAAGCTTAATGCCAGATTTTTAGTTTCAATTGCCGCCTGTTCAGACAGCACCAGGATTATTCCGAAGGGAACAAATACCAGAATTAACAATATTAACAGGATCAGCGAACTCGTGAATATTTGCAGTGCGTATCTTGGCAATACCATTTCTTTCCAATGGTCAGATATATGTGATGATATAAGTATCCTGGCTGCCTGTTGAATTGTGTATACGAGCCTGTAAAACTCCCGATTCAAGGGCAGTTGCGTAAATAATTCAGCCGTTATAAGAATCCCAATGCCAAGAAAAATCCAGTCCATTATTTCGGGACATCGGGTTTGGCAGGTGTATTGTTTTCATTTAACTTGTTTAGTTTTCTGCCATTATTAGCCTCGCCGGATTGTTTTTGACCTTTTAGCAAACGCTTTATTGGGTACCAGAATATAGCGATAAGTGCCAGCAATATTGATCCAATAATGCCGAGAACCACGCCAATTGCACCAAGGCCGAGTCCGGGCCCGACGTAAGCATGACTGATCAAAGGATATAAAAACAGTAATAAAGCAAAAACCAATTTAGTAAGTTTCATTTGCAGTGTGAACTCCATTTTTCAAATTTCTCGGGTGTAATATAGGTAATATTTCTCAATTCCAGGTTTTTCTTTTGATCAACTGAATTTTCAAAAACAAACATTGGTCTGCCTGACAGATCTCCAATAACAGCGCGTCCATTATCATCATCTGAAAACATTAATATATGTGTATCATCATCAAGTTCAAAGTTGCCTTTGACTTGCATATTTTTAGCGCCCCATTTTCTCAGGTCAAACAGCACCGACCGAGAATGATCATTTATCTCCAATCTCATAATACGAGGACTTCTTCCAGAATTTGAAAATGGATTATTATCAAAGACAGCAATATATCCTCTTTGAAAAGTGGCATCATGTTGACGTGAAGTGAGTCCATACCGGTACCATAGTATTTTTGATTCTTTTGGTCTCATAACAAATACAAGATTCAACTCACGCATACTGACCAACATATCTCCCTCTTCAAAACCATCAAAGCTCGGCGCCAGTTCCCGGGAGAGAACATCCACTTTGTTAAAGTGAAAAGGGTCGCTCACCGCAATTTCCGCGAATTTATTCAGGTCCAATTCATTAGCCTTGTAGTATCTGGTAAATCTGGCATCAAATATTGCCAGGTCCTGTTCCCTGGCCCAGCGGATCATGTCTAAAACATGAATTCTATCAACTACCTTTCCAGTGGTTTCATCAATAGACAAAATTACCGGGCCTCTGAATGTATAAAATTTACCATCATAGAAAGAAATATCATGGTGATAATCGTAACCTTTAACATGATCATGAGAATATCTCTCTGGCTGTTTTTTCCATTCGGCCTCCCAGTCCTTATTACCGCACCAACTGTAACTACTTAATACGCCATTTGTATTTGTAGCAATATTGCCATTTTCTGATACTGCCATACCAATATGTGCTAACTTATAATCAAAGTTGTCTGGTTTTATAGGCCAACCACGTAATACCTGACCGCCAGTCGAGATTAAGATAGCGCCCCAATTGGAATTCTCAAATGCAAAACTTCCATAAATTAAGAAATATCCATTTAGATTACTATCAGAATAATATTGATTTTTATCCAGGTATTTAATTTCTGGGCCTTCATATGCAGTGGTATCTACAGGGCTGAGATTTATTTCAACAGGAAATGGTTTTGGGGTTATATCAAATGCAAAGGGATATACTGTCACTTGAGTCCAATAACGTTTCCAGATCGGCCGATTATCGGCAGGATCACCTTTCACAAATGCTTCTATTTCTTTATAAGTAGATTTAATAACCTGGTAGGGAAATATCTTCAATTCAACGGTAGCAACACCCCATAAGAAAAAACCCAGACTAAACAACCAGAGCATCCCTAAAAAACGAAGCTTTTTTTCTGTACTGGATATCAATTCTGCCATCCTTATTTAAATGTCTTTCCCAAGCATCTCAATCTCTTTCCCATCATAATATATGAGACAGATATGACCTGAATATTACGAGACACTTCCGGGAATATTATTAATTATTTCTAATCTTTTCTTCCAGTTCCTGTAGTTGCTGCTTCATTCTCATTACCTCTTCATCCTTGCTGGTAATTTCCATTCTTAATTGCTCATTTGATTTTTCCAGTTTTTCTATCCTGTTTTTAATTTCAATAATTTGATCCTGGATGCTTGCTTCTTCCGCAATGACCGTTACAGAAAACATGGCCAGCAGCATTGTTATAAATATTGTGTTTCTGTTCATTTCAAAAAGTTCCTGTTAAATTTTAATTTCAATTCAGATTATATTTTGCTTTCAGTGCATCGATTTCATCCTCTATACCCCGCAACTTTTGCTTTAATTCATCTGCATCCTGTTCTTTTCCGGCCAGTTCCGCTTTTAATTCAATATTTCTTATCTGCTCACGTTCTATCATAATTTTAATTTCATCAATCTGATCTTGCAGACTTTTATCCACAGCATGTATTGAAAGGGGGAAAACGGCCATAAATATAATAAGGCTTAGAGTTAATTTATTCATTTTTGGTATCATTAATTTAATTAACAGTAAAAGTCAGGCCACACAGACCCCGCTAAATATCCCTGAAACCGGCCAATTTTGCTATTATAGCCAGCATTAATGACATTTATTAATAATTTCAGGAAATCATCCGCATCGTGCCAAATATCGTTGACACCTCTGAACTGAACGCGAGATTCAATGCGTTACTCGAGGATGCCCGCCGGAACGAGGTAATCCTCAGAAAGTTCCAGAATTTTGAAATTGCGCTGATGGACTGCGATTCCCCGCTGGAATTCATTGATTTACTGATTAACAAAGGTCCCGTTGGGGCTGACTGGGACCGGATGACATTGATTCTGATTGACCCGGATTATGAGATAAGGCGATTGTTTGAACATTCCGGCGAAGCACTTGACCGGAATCCTGGCCTGATATTTATAGAGAGCAAGGCGCCTTTTACACGGATTTACCAGGGCCTCTATTCGCCGGTGTTGACCCCTTATATCTCCGGTCTACATGAATTCCTCTTCCCGCCCGCATCTGTTATCCCGGCCAGCGTCGCACTGTTACCTCTGATGCTAAAGAAACAATTGATTGGCAGCTTTAATATAGGCAGTGTGGACAAGGACAGGTTCAATGAAGATGCCAGCGCAGATTTTCTGCAACATATGGCAGCGGTTATCGCAGTCTGTATTGATAACAATGTTTCCCGCGAACATCTTAAATACCTGGGGTTGATCGACAATCTGACGGGGGTGAATAACCGGCGTTTCTTTGATCAACGCCTGATAGAAGAAACAGCAAGGGTGAAACGCTCCAAAACCCCCATGAGTTGCCTGTTTGTCGATGTTGATCATTTCAAAAACATTAATGACACCTATGGTCACCAGATTGGGGATCAGGTGTTACGTTATATTGCCCGGATTATCCGTGATCAGGTCAGGACTATAGATATCGTTGCCCGCTATGGCGGTGAGGAATTTACCGTTATCCTCCCGCAAAGTACACAAGGCAAGGCGCAGGAAATTGCCGAAAGAATCCGGCATAAAATAACCAGTTACCAGTTTAGCAGTGATGAAGTGAGCATCAACCTGACAGCTTCTATCGGAATCAGTACGTTGTTACCGCAACAATGTGTCGGTGACCAGGAAGCAGTTGTAAAAAAATTTGTAGAACAGGCTGATCAGGCATTGTATTCGGCAAAAAACAGCGGCAGGAACCGGACAGTCTGTTATGCTGACCTCACTGGCAATAATTAACGGGACCGCTGTTTATCATGGAATTAACCAAACCACAGGTAAAATTTTTACGCTCGCTGGCACATGACAGAAAACCGGTTATCTGGCTTGGGCAAAACGGATTGACAGACAGTGTGTCGAGTGAGATAGAAACTGCGCTTGATTATCACGAATTGATCAAGATAAAACTTCGGGTGGGTGACCGTGATTTGCGTGATAAAACCATTGAAGAATTATGCGGTAAAACCAGGGCTGAAGTAGTACAACGTATCGGCAATATCGTCGCCATTTACCGCAAGAACAGAAAACATCCCGGTATTGTCCTGCCCAAATAACAGCAATGATGTTTATTGTCATACCGCGCGAATGGAGGAAATCCAAATAATTTATTAAACCACCGCGGGCGTGGAGTACACGGAGAGTTTTAATCAGGACCTCAACACTAAAACTTCCTGCGTTAAATCCGCATAAGAATTTTATCCATGGCCCTGTCCGGTAGCAGGCGTTTCAGATAACCGAACAGATAAGTGGGGAAAGTCACATAATAACGTATTTTTGGACGCTTGCTTTCCAGTGCATGGATGACCTTTTTTAATACAGCCTCAGGTCCTAGCGTAAACGGGACGGCCGGTCCTTCAGTCAACAAGCGGTCTTCAGTTTGCTGGTAGATTTCCTTGTAAACACTGTTGTTCTCGTCGATATAACGTTTGTAGGCAGCATAGGCATTTTTTCTGAAGTTGCTTTCTATCGGACCGGGTTCAATCAGGGAAACAAATATATTTGTACCTTCCAACTCCATGCGCAATGTATCGCTCAGTCCTTCCAGTGCAAATTTCGTAGCGTTGTAGGCGCCGCGAAATTTAAGTGCAACGAACCCGAGTACGGAACTGTTCTGTATAATGCGGCCACAACCCTGCTGCCGCATGACCGGAATCACCAGACGGGTCAGTTCATGTGTGCCGAAGAGATTGACTTCAAAAATATCACGCAAGGCATCGCGGGAAAGATCTTCCACCGCACCGGATAAACCGAAGGCCGCATTATTGAATAACGCATAGAGTTTGCCATCAGTTTTTTGCAGGATGGATTCGAATGCATTATGTATTGATGCTGAATTGGCAATATCGAGCTGCACGGAATCCAGTCCTTCCGAAATCAGATCTTCAACATCCGCGTGTTTGCGTGCTGTGGCAAATACCCGGTAACCGCGTGCCTTTAATCCACGTGCCGCATGGCGGCCTATACCGCTGGAACAACCGGTGATTAACACACTGCGTTGATCCATTATGCAGTTTCCTTTATATCTGCCTCTGCCTTGCCATAAAACAATGAACGGACATCATCTGCAATGAGATAAAAACAGGGCAAGGTCAGCAATATCAGTGCCGTAGCAAACACCAGTCCAAAACCGAGACTCACTGCCATGGGCGAAAGAAAAGCAGTCTGGCCAGTGGCAAAAAAGATCAATGGCGAGACGCCAAGAAACGTAGTAATTGTGGTCAGTAATATAGGTCTGGCACGGATGCGTCCTGCCTCAATAACCGCTGTGACCCGGTCCTTGCCTTGCGCCCGCATTTTTTTGATGAAATCAACCAGCAATAAAGAATCATTCACAATAATACCGGCCAATGCCAGCATACCGACGGCCGAAAGAAACTGGATGTGGTATCCGAAAATGACATGACCGAAGATGACGCCGATCAGGCCAAACGGAATTGCGAACATGACCACCAGCGGATCAAGCAATGATTTGAATAATGCAGTCAGCATGAAAAAGATGGCCACCAGGGCAATGATAAGCGCCTGGTTCATGCCCTTGAATGCTTCATCAGCATCTTTCTTTTCCCCGAGAAACAGCAGTTTGTAATTATTGTTTACTGCATCCTGCGTGTAATTTTTTCCAAACTGGCTGATCACTTCATTGGCAGTAATGATCCTGGAATCAACTTCTGCGGTGATCATGGCCATACGTTGCCGGTCCCTGCGCCTGATCTGGTTCAGCCCATGTCCCACCGTGATATCCGCTACATCGCCTAGATAAACTGTTTCCCCTGTGGGCAAAACGAGGGGCAATTCCTCAAGACTGGAAGATTTCTGCCGCATGGGTTCCGGGAAAATGACCCTGACCGGTATGCGTTTTTCATTCCAGGTGACATATACAACTTCATTACCGAGATAGCCACTGCGCACTACGTTGGCGATTTGCGACTGTGTCAACCCGAGCCGTTTGCCGTGCGCATTCAACTGATATTTATATTCCAGTTTGCCAATATCCTGATCGTGTTTCACATCCCTGACTCCGGGGATACGTTGCAGATATGCGGACATCTCATCGGCCTTGGTCCTGAGTAAATCCGTGTTGGCGCTTTTGATCCCGATCTCTATATCGGCACCGGCCGGACCTGCCTCCGGCTTCAGAATATACATGCGTTGTACAGCCGGGATTTGTAACATGCGTTCACGTACTGCATCAATAATGTCATCAGCACTGCGTGTACGTGAACCATAATTATCAAACTGCATGCTGACGAGTGGCGATACCCATTTTTCTATGAACCCCTGGGGGACAGGTTTTTTAAGGTCCACGACAAATTGCATGAGATTGCTGCCTCTTCTGAACCGGTTAAAATCGATGAAGCTTATACCCACATTGCTCAGCAATGTATCGAGTTCATTTTCCCCGATAACCTCTTTCAGAGTTCGTTCTATATCATTCGCCAGCGCCAGACTGTCATCAATGCTGTAAGTATTGGGTGTTTCGATATTCAGAAAAAACTGGCCGATTTCGACATTGCCAAACATCTCGAAATCCATGCGGGTAGTGGCATAGGCCAGTGTAACAACAAAGACGCAGATGCTGGCAACCGCAACAGTATAGCGGTTAAACGCAGACCAGTGCAGCAACCGGCAATATTTTTCCAGCAGTTTTTTCCACTTGAGACCTGCACGCTTCTTCTTTTCCTGGCGCAGGAAATGTCCCGCATGGGACGGTAATACCATAAATGCCTCGATCAAGGAACCCAGCAATGCGCAACTGACGACTACAGGGATTACCTTGATAAACTCACCCAGCGTACTGCCAATCGCAAACATGGGGATAAATGCGGCAATAGTCGTAAATGTGGATACAACCACCGGCCACAATACTTCACGCGTCCCTTGCTGGGCTGCCAGCACCGGGGGCATACCATCTTCGATATGCCGGTAGACATTTTCTGTCACGATGATTGCATCATCCACGATCATGCCAAGCACGATCAAAAACGCAAACAGGGACACCATGTTGATAGTAAAGTTGAAGTAGTAAAGCAACATCACGGCAAACAGGAATGAAACAGGGATACCAAAGGCTGTGATCGCGGCCACCCTCAGATTTATCAGTAAATAAAGTGACAGTAAAACCAGGATCAGGCCAATTAAGCCGGAGGACAGGACAGTATTAAGGCGGGTTTTTACATAAACTGACATGTCTGTGTGATACCCGGCATATAAACTCGCAGGCAATGTCTGTTTCAATTCCTGTGCGAGATCCTTTATGGCTTCAGAAACTTTAATCGTTGAAGCCTCGGCGGTTTTTGTGACTGTCAGGTTGATCGATGGCTTGCCGTTAAATCTTGCATAAGTCTGTGCTTCCTCAAAGCGCCTGGCAACTTTTGCAATCTCACCAATGCGCAGTTGTCCGCCATACGGGTTGGTGCGCAATACAATATTTTCAATATCTTCCGGTTCCGGCAACACCCCCTGGCCACGCAAACGGATGTCTCCTTCAATGGACTTGATGGAACCACCCGGTTGATCACGCAGGTTATCACTGAGAGCGTTCATCACCAGTTCCAGCGGAATCCCGAGTGCCGCGAGTGTATGCGGATCAACTTCGACCCAGATTTCCCAGTCCCGGTCACCTGCTACACCCACGCTGGCAACACCCCGTATCTCAACCATCTTGCGGCGTATTTTTTCAGCCACATCATAAAGCTCGGCCCTGGAAAGATCGCCATACAAGACCAGCGTGATGACCGGGAAGCGGGCCCGAATGCGGGTCAATTCAGGTTCTTTGGCAATATCCGGAAGGATATCAATGCGATCCAGGACAGTTCGTGATTCATTCACAAAATCATCAACATTTGAACCCGGCTTCAGCTTGATGTAGATACTGGATAACCCTTCATTGCTGCTTGATGTGATGTAATCAATATCCTGACTATCGACAAATTCTTCCTCGATGGCCAGTGTGATCTGTTGTTCGACCTCAGCCGGTGACGCGCCTTCGAATTCCGTGACGATACTGACCATATCCAGCTCAACCACCGGGAAGATTTCCTGCGGGAGTGCGCGCCAGGCCAGAACGCCCATGATCAGAATGATCACCAGGCCAAAATTGACGAGCAGCGGATTATCGATGGAAAAACGGATGATGGGCATGATGAGAAAAATATTTTCCGGAAAATTTCTTTATGCGTTTTACCAACTCTGGAAAATGACTGGAACCCATCTTGAAATCAAGCGGATACAACAATTTTCAGACAGGTTTTACTCAACATGCACTTCCTGTCCGTCAGCAAGCACAGCCACATCCCTGGCTACTATCTTTGTCCCCGGGGTAATCCCCTGAATCACCTGCATGTTCTTATGCCTGATAATCAGTTCAACCGGTTGCTTGCTGATATGGTTTCCTTTAACTGCAAAGACATAGGCCCGGCCTTCTTCATGCAGGATAGCAGAGATGGGGACTACCTCGACATCAATCAATGGTTTGCCGGGCAATTCTGCCGCGGCCAATTGTCCGGGATAGAGCTCTATATAAGGATTTTCTGCCGGCAGGCGTATTCGTATTGCATGAGTATGTGTGACCGGATTTGGATCAGCCGCTATTGCATGGATATTGCCTGTCAGTTCAGAGCCATTGATTGTGAGCTTTACCTCCTGGTCAAGTCGTAACTGATGGGCCAGTTGTCCCGTAACCTCCAGATATAGATCCAGTTCATCAAGCTGTACCAGCTCCACGGCAACCTGCCCGGTAGAGATATGATCACCCACATCATACAGCACCGCATTAACCGTGCCCGCAAATGGTGCAACCAGCAGACTGCGCTCCAGATTGCGTTCTGCCATATTCACTGCGGCACGACGGGTATTAAGTCTGGCCTCGGTGGTATCGACACTGTGCCTTAACTGGGTTTCCTCTTCCTGATGTTTTAACAATAATCTCAACGCCTCATCATATTTTGACTTCGAGGCGAGTGAATCCCGACCCAGAGTCTCCATACGTTCCACTTCCCGCTCAAGTATCACCCTTTCTCTGGTCACCAGATCCAGCAGTTCCCGGTCCCGATTGACGGCATTCTGCTCCTGGGAAAACAATGCACGAGTTTCGGTAAGGGCATCCCTGAAATCACCGTCATACAGTTGCAACAGTGGCTCTCCTGCAGCAACCTTCTGTCCGGGTTCCACAAACCGCTCAATCACATTACCGGAGACTTCCAGGCGCAGGGAGGCTTTGCGTGCGGGTTGCAGTTTGCCGGTAATCCGGGTCAGCGGCTGGACACTCATCAGTTGTACTACATCTGTAAAAACCCTTGCCGGGGGTAGCGGTTGCAGTTCTGCCTGGGTGTCCGGACGTGTCCAGAACAGCACGGCGACAGTGATCCCCGCCAGGATAATCAGGCCAAGCGGTTGCAGTAGTTTGTGGGCTAAAATGGGCATAAAACCGGGTTATTGTAAGTCAGACAGTAACGGACACGCATAAAAATTTGAAGATAAAGGCATTCTATGAGATTTTAGCAGCCTCGTGCCAATTCATAATTCTAACAAAATAAAGCACTGTGGAACCGAAATCTCATAATCAGCTACTGGCGGTCATTTTAGTAATGGCCATGCAAAATTTGGGGGCGGAACCCGTCGGAGAAGCTTTGCCTTCCGCAAAAGACTGGCCATTATGCCCGGCACCACTGCCCATACCCGAACGGCCAAAAGTTGAGACCGATCTTGCTCCTGGAGCCATTCATATCAGTGCTGATGAGGCAGATCTTGAAGAAAGTGGCATATCAATATTGCAGGGTAATGCCGAGATCACACGCGACCGGCAGCAGATCAGTGCCGATGCCATCACCTACAACCGGACAACAGAAACCGCCGATCTCGCGGGCAATATTGAATATTGGGATGATGCTCTTTATTTCTCCAGTGAGATTGCGCACCTGGAGTTTGGAACAGATACTGGCCAGTTTGAAAATGCACGTTATGTACTCAAAGACAATCGTGCCCATGGCCAGGCTGGCAAAGTCCTGCATGAGTATCCCTCTCTGACGCAACTGAGTTCCGTTGATTACTCGACCTGTGATCCTGAGGACAATTTCTGGAAATTTTCTGCCAGTGAAATCAACCTCAATCATGATAAAAACTGGGGGGATGCCAGAAATGCAGTATTACGTATCAAGGATGTTCCGGTTCTTTATACCCCATATATCTCGTTTCCACTGAGCAATGAACGCAAGACCGGATTCCTGTTTCCAGGATTCGGCAATACAAACCGGAATGGCTACGAGGTACAAATACCATTTTACTGGAATATTGCACCGGAAATGGATGCCACCCTGACCCCGCGAGTGCTCAGCGACAGCGGCTTGATGCTAATGGGACAATTCCGCTATCTGGTGCCAGATGGCGGAGGTGAGCTGAATGCAGAATATCTGCCCAGCGATGATGAATTCGGTGACAAGGATCGAAGTCTGTTTGGTTTCACACATAGCCAGTTATTCGGCAATACCGGCAATCTTTTTCTTACTTACAACAGGGTGTCGGACAAACAATACTTTGAAGATTTTGGCAAAAACATCAGCCTGACCAGTACCAGATACCTCGAACGCCGTGCAGATGCTTCATATCGTGGTTCGTGGTGGGACGCCAATGCCATGATACAAGATTACCAGACAGTGGACAGCAGCATCCCGGCTACATCCAGGCCGTACAAACGCCTGCCCCAGATCAAATTTAACGCATACACTCCGTACAGAAACCGGCAGTTGAACCTGAACCTGAGCACTGAAGTCAGTTATTTTGATCGTGGTGATAATGATGCTTTCACCAATGACATAAACGGGGCCAGGTTTGATCTGTTTCCATCCATCAGCTATCCCATGTATACAGCTTCCACATATCTGGAACCCAAGGCTGGTTTCCGTTATACACAGTATAATTTACAGGACAGTGGTCCATTATTTGATACCAGTCCGAGCAGGGTGTTACCCATGTTGAGCCTGGACAGCGGGGTTTTCTTCGAACGCGAGACCAGTCTCTTTAACAAATCTTTTTTGCAAACACTGGAACCGCGATTGTTCTATCTCTATATTCCATTTGATGATCAGACAGATCTCCCGGTCTTTGACACGGGTCTGTATGATTTCTCCTTTGACTCATTATTCCGCGAAGATCGATATACCGGTGCAGATCGCATGGGTGACGCCAACCAGATCACTCTGGCCGTAACCTCAAGACTGATTAACCAGTCCTCGGGAAAAGAGGCAGGATATATCAGCCTCGGACAGATCTATTATCTGCATGACCGTGAAGTGTTCTTGCCTGCGGGCAAAGAACGTGCGGAAGACAGTTCTCCTTTTGTTACAGAGATTGGCACATCCATCATTGATAATTGGCGTCTGCGCGGTACCTTGCAGTGGGATCCAAACAACAATAAAACCGAAAAACTGGCTGCGTTTGCACAATATAATCCAGCATATAACAAGGTCATTAACATAGGTTATCGCATGCGAAATACCACTGACAGTATTTCCAGTAGTGGCATTACAAATATCACTGATATTGAACAGACTGAAATTTCTTTTCTATGGCCTGTTACCCGCCAATGGAACGCTGTTGGACGCTGGTATTATGCCCTGCAGGAAAACCGGACACTTGACGCCTTCGGTGGTGTAGAATACGAGAGTTGCTGCTGGGCCTTCAGGGTTGTAGCCAGGAGATTCCTGACTAATGTGGACGGTGATTACAATACCGGCATATTCTTCCAGTTCGAGCTCAAAGGGCTGGCAGGTATAGGTCAAAAAACCGCAGATTATTTACGCGAGAATATTCCCGGATACCAGAGTGAATTTTAATTTTTTGAAGTTTTTTCATTCCTGTGTCTACAGCGCAGGTTTCGTGATACCTCTTTTACTTTCTGGTACGGCATATGCGGGTGTGCCACTGGACCGTATTGTTGCCGTGGTTAACGAAGATGTCATCATGCAAAGCGAATTGCGCAACAAATTGCGCACCATAATGAGCCAATTGACCGAAAAGAATGCTCAACTGCCACCACGGGATATTCTCGAAAAACAGGTACTGGAACAGCTGATACTGAATAAATTGCAACTGCAATTTGCAGCCAGTACAGGGATACTGGTGGATGATGAAACACTGAACCGCGCCATCGGCAACATTGCCACAGAAAACAAACTTAATTTGTCCCAGTTCAGAGAGATACTTGAACGTGATGGTTACAGTTATGAAGCCTTCCGCGAAGATATACGCAACGAGATCATTATTTCACGCCTCAAACAGCGTCAGGTTGATAATAGAATCACTGTAACTGATCGCGAAATTGACAACTTCCTGGTTACGGAAGAGGTTCAAAGCGGAACTGAAACCGAATACCGGCTTTCCCATATCCTGATCACCACTCCGGAAGAATCCACCCAGGAAGAAATAGAACAGGCCAGAATGGTCGCAGAAAAAGTACTTGAAGATCTTGCTAATGGAGAAGATTTTGCAATGCTCGCAAGAACCATCTCCGATGGTCAACAGGCCCAGGATGGTGGCGATCTCGGCTGGCGCAAGGCCGGTGATATCCCCAGCCTGTTTGCGGAACAGGTGAGCACCCTGAAAGAAGGCGAGGTAAGTGAATTGATTCAAAACCCCGGTGGTTTCCACATTATCAAACTCGCCGCTGTGCGGAGCAGTGATAAATATATGGTCACACAGACCAGGGCCAGACATATTTTGATACGGCCCAATGAATTGGTCACCGACAATGACGCAAAAGCCCGTCTTGAACAATTAAAGCTTCGTCTGGAAGGTGGTGGTAGTTTTGAAGAGTTGGCCAGATTAAATTCCGAAGATCCGGCCAGTGCAGTGAATGGCGGGGACCTGGGATGGTCCAATCCAGGGAGTACGGTTCCGGAATTTGAAAATGAGATGAGCCAGCTTGAACCCGGTGAAATGAGCAATCCTTTCAAAACACCATTTGGCTGGCATATCGTACAGGTTATGGAACGGCGCCAGCATGACAATACTGAAGATCTGAAACGGGCCAGAGCCAGAGAAATCATACGTGCAAGAAAAATTGAAGAAGCGCAACTAAACTGGTTACGCAGTTTGCGCGATGAGGCCTACGTCGAATACCGGCTAGATGACATCTGAATCATATTGCCCGAGGCTGGCTCTCACGCCCGGTGAACCGGCGGGTATAGGTCCCGATATTGTCATCCTGGCAGCACAACAGCCCTTCAATGCAGAAATCGTTGTCGTTGCTGATCCCGGCCTGCTCATAAAACGTTCTGAATTATTGCGTCTGCCACTGGAATTGATTTCCTTTAATCCGTCTGTTCCGGCAAAACCGCACCAGCCCGGCAAACTGCATGTCCTGCCTGTCACGCACGCGATCAAGGGGCGACCTGGACAACCCGAGACTGCCAACGCGGGTTATGTCCTGGAAACATTAAAAACGGCCTGCACCGGGTGCCTGAACAAGAAATTCGATGCCATGGTTACAGCCCCGGTACAAAAAGCGATTATCAACCAGGCAGGTTTCCCCTTCACTGGCCACACGGAATATCTGGCTGAAGTCTGCGCGGCAGGTTATCCGGTCATGATGCTGGCAAACCGGAAACTCCGGGTCGCCCTGGTCACCACACATTTACCATTGTCCAGAGTCAGTCAAACCATTACACAGGAATTACTGGATAAGGTCATTAATATCGTCTGGCATGAACTGAAAACGCGGTTTAGTATTAATGATCCGGATATGCTGGTCTGTGGTCTGAACCCGCATGCAGGTGAAGATGGCCATCTCGGCACGGAAGAAATTGATGTCATCATTCCGGTACTGGAAAGGTTAAGAAAAAAAGGACTACGTCTGCAAGGACCCATCCCCGCTGATACTGCATATACCCATGAACGCCTGAAGGATATTGATGTGGTCATTGCCATGTATCATGATCAGGGTCTGCCCGTGTTGAAGGCACAGGGTTTTGGTGAGACGGTCAATATTACGCTCGGCCTGCCCATTCTTCGCACTTCCGTTGATCATGGCACTGCTTTGCCCCTGGCTGGAACCGGCATGGCAAACAGTTCGAGCCTCATCGCTGCTATTGAATGTGCTATCACTCTCTCCTGTGCCAATACCATTACCTCAACACCGGCAACACGATCGACGCATCATACAACTGATGCTGTTTAATCAATGCCCACACACCCGCCACGCAAACGCTTTGGTCAACATTTTCTGCATGATCAGAATGTCATTGATCGGATCATCAATGCCATCCATCCGGAATCTGATCAATTCATCGTTGAAATAGGACCGGGGCGTGGTGCTCTCACCCTGCCCCTGCTCGAACGTATTGGCGAATTACACGTGGTAGAGTTTGACCGTGATCTGGCACAAATAATTTCCGAACACTGTAAAAATATTGGCACATTACACATACATTGCGCCGATGCCCTTGAATTTGATTTTTGTAATCTTGCAGAAAAACGTATCAGGGTGATCGGTAATCTACCTTATAACATTTCCACGCCATTGATTTTTCACCTGCTTGATCAACTGGCTTGCATTAACGATATGTTATTCATGCTACAGGCAGAGGTTGTAGATCGCATGATTGCCGAACCCGGAAGCAGGACATATGGCAGATTATCCGTGATGGTACAATCGCAATGCCGTGTTCAAAAATTATTCCGGGTTGGACCCGGTGCATTTAATCCGCCACCGAAAGTTGAATCCGCTATGGTGAGACTTACACCACATGAAACTCCCGTAGCAGAAATTATAAATCATGCCGCTTTTGCAACAATAGTGAGGGAGTCATTCAATCAACGCCGCAAGACCTTGCGTAATGCCATCAGATATTTGCTTGCTGCAAAACAGATCGAATTACTGGGGATAGACCCCGGTCTGCGTCCGGAACAACTGACCATCCGTCAATTTGCCAGTCTGGCTAATTACTACCATACACATATGAATCAATAAGTTAAATTTATCTGTGGATAAGTCTGTGATCAAATATTGGCTGCAACCACTAATAATTTCCGGCAATTGTATGGAGTTATTCAGGGGTGATCCCAGGTTAATGAATATTTTACTCATGAATTCATTGGGTTATATATAAAACCCGGGAATATTCACAGATTATAAATAACCCTTCGCCATGCCATGGCATGCGCTGAAAACGGGCTGTGCATAAGGTTTTCATGAGGTCATTTATACAAGTTAATTGATTTTATTATGGTTTATACTCATTGCCCCGGTTCAAGCCAAGCAAAAATTAATTAATGTATAGCAAATACGAGCTTCTCAACCTCATAAAAAAGTGTGCGGCCGGCCTGGAATATATCAGCGAATATTCGGGCCGGGTCATTGCCTGGCTGGTGCTGATTATGATGGTGCTGGTGAGTTATGACGTCGCCATGCGTTATATCTTCAGGAGTGGATCCATTACCCTGCAGGAACTTGAGTGGCACATATTCTCAATGATATTCCTGCTTGGGGCTGCCTACACCTTCAAACACGATGATCATGTACGCCTGGATCTGTTTTATCAAAGCAAATACATGAATGATCTGAAACGCGCCTGGGTCAATATCATCGGTGGCGTATTTTTTTTAATCCCGTTCTGTTTACTGGTCACTGTCAGTTCCTGGCCTTTCGTATCCCAGTCATTCATTCATATGGAGGGATCACCGGATCCCGGTGGATTGCCGTGGCGCTGGTTACTCAAAGCAGCCATCCCGCTGGGGTTTATTCTGCTGATACTGCAAGGCATCGCCGATATATTTAAAAACATTTCCCGCGTGCTGGAGAAGCAGGAATGACAATCTGGATATTGCTCATGTTCGTCTCCTTGATCGTCCTGCTCATGCTGGGTTATCCGGTCGCATTTACGCTTGGTGCAATTGCGTTTCTCTTCGGTGGTATTTTCCTTGGTTTTGATTTTTTCAAACTCTTGCCATTAAACATCTGGGGAGTGATGACGAATTTTACCCTCATTGCTGTACCATTATTTATTTTCATGGGTGTTATTCTGGATAAATCAGGTCTGGCAGAAGATCTGCTGGAAACCATGGGGCTGTTGTTTGGCCGGCTTCGGGGTGGTCTGGCTTTGTCTGTTGTTTTTGTCGGCGCATTACTTGCCGCCACTACCGGTGTAGTTGGTGCAACAGTGGTGACTATGGGGATTATTGCCCTGCCTACCATGTTAAAGCACGGCTATTCACCACAACTTGCCAGCGGCACGATCGCTGCTGCAGGAACGCTTGGACAGATCATTCCACCGAGTATTATCTTGATCCTGCTGGGTGACATCATGGGAGTGCCGGTAGGCCGTCTGTTTATCGGTGCCGTCATGCCCGGTATTTTACTGGTGTTACTTTTCTGCCTTTACATCGCAATGTTGGCATGGTTAAAACCGCAGGTCGCACCGGTATTAAACTCAGACAAATCAGAAAAGCTGATGCGCCGTGTCCTGTTCTCGTTATTACCACCATTGAGTCTGGTTGTAGCTGTATTGGGTTCAATCTTTTTCGGTATCGCCTCACCCACTGAATCCGCTGCAGTCGGTGCCTTGGGTGCAATCATTCTGGCGATAATGCATAACAAACTCAGTATGAAAAACCTGCGTGCATCCATGCAATTGACAACCCGGTTGACCAGTATGGTATTTTTGATATTGGTTGGTGCTACTGCATTCGGGCTGGTATTTCGTGGCATGGGCGGCGATACACTGATGCTGGATATCATGACCAATCTGCCCGGCGGCAAATGGGGATTTTTGATCGTCAGCATGTTGCTGATATTCCTGCTGGGATTTTTTCTGGATTTCCTGCAGATATGCTTTATTGTCGTACCGATCCTCACTCCCATCGCAAAGTACCTGCAGATTGATCCACTCTGGTTTGCAGTGCTGATTGCGGTTAACCTGCAAACTTCCTTCCTGACACCGCCGTTCGGATTTTCGCTGTTTTATCTCAAGGCAGTCGCGCCAGTGCAGGTCCGTATTGAGCACATCTACAAGGGGATTGTTCCATTCGTCAGCCTGCAGCTCATCGGGCTGATCCTGCTGGTACTGTTTCCGGCCATCATTTTATGGTTACCCAACCTGATGGACCGCATACATGGATTGTGATGTGGTGGTTGGTGATTGGTGATGACGTGCATGGATGCACTAATGCCGCGAGGTCAGGATGACCAGTAGCGGCGGGTGATTGGTGATTGAAAATAGATTGCGACCACTGACAGTAATATCAAGTACTACTATTCACCATTCACGAATCACGAATTACCAATTACGCCGGTTTCTGTCGCAACATTTCAATCACCGGTTTTGTCTGTGGCCTGACGTCACGCCAGATATAAAATGATTCTGCGGCCTGTTCCACCAGCATGCCGGTACCATCGAATGCTTTGGCTGCATGATGATCTTTGGCCCAGGTGACAAATGCAGTATCTGTGTTTGCATACATCAAGTCATAGCAGCACGCACCGGCACGCAATACATCAGCCGGTAACGGTGGAACAACCCCCTGTAAACTGGCTGAAGTACCGTTAATGACCAGATCAAATTGTTGTCTTTTGAGATAGTCATAATCACCTGCAAGCAATTCGCCCCGATCAGAAAATGCGGCTGCGAGTTCTTCGGCACGAGAGATGGTACGGTTCGCTATCATTATACGCGCCGGATTTTGATCGAATAATGGGTCGAGTATGCCGCGCACAGCACCTCCCGCACCCAGGATCAATACATCCTTTCTGGTGATTGAAATTTTGTGATTGATGGTGAGATCCCTGATTAGGCCGATACCGTCTGTGGTATCACCATAACGTTTCCCGCTTTCATCAAACCATAATGTATTGACTGCACAGGTACGCTCAGCACGCGTGGTTAATGAATCCGCGGCCTTCCATGCGTCTCCCTTGAAAGGTACAGTGATGTTCAAACCCTTGCCACCCTGTTGCTGAAATTCATCGAGTGCCGTGTTAAATCCGTCTTGATCAACAAGAATGGCATGGTAGTGGATTTGTTGCCCGGTCTGCCGGGCAAATGCAGCGTGAATCAGGGGTGATTTACTGTGCGCGATGGGATTACCCATCACACAATAATTATCAACACCGGGGATCAGATGAAAATTCTGCACGACAGTTTCTCGAACACAGACATATTTTCTGGATATATAGATCGTTGGAAAATGTCATCAGTGAATGCCAGTAAAGGTGAAATCTGAATCTATAGGGTAATCTAAACAAGGATCTGCCGCTATGTACAATCCAGCATTTTCGGACAGATTTTCAACAATATATGGCCGGGCGTGAGCTACTCTACACCGAACTCCCACGTGCTTGCAGACCACCCTTCAAACAATACGCCGTAATTCCACGCTCACTCAACAGAAATGCACCGGCCGAACTACGGCGGCCAGTATCACAATAGAGAATATATTTTTTACTGGGATCCAGTGACTCTGCTTTCATGCGTAACATAAAAAGCGGTACGTTAATACTGCCGGTGATGCCATTATTTTTATGTTCACTGTCCAGCCGCACATCCAGCCACTCCGTCTCTCCAGATGCGATCATGTTCTCTGCTTCACTATTCGTAACCCAACTCAACATAGGTTCTTTCAACAGGGAATTGAAGTCTTCCTTTGACAGGCGCATTAATGAACCATCAGTTTCCATAATGATATTTGCGTTACGCTTGGCATCGGATAACAGGGCCTCTTCACCAAAGGCATCGCCATCCTTCAATGTAGCCAGTGTTAATTGTGTATTGGACTTGGATGTACGGGTTACCTTGCAGCGGCCGTGTTTGATAATGTAATAGTAGTCCCCGTCATCGCCCTGTTTGATGATGAGATCTCCGGCCTGTACCGGGACTTCCTGTATGCGCATGAACATTGCCTGGATATTTGCTGCCGGTACTTGCAGGAAGGCCCTTGATTGCAGGATGCGTGTCATCCAGTCACCCCCTTCATCGCCCTGTTCAGTGTCTGCCGAAATCTCGCCGACCTCGATACCGGACAACTGGTCCCATGTCAGGAGTATATCCAGCAAATCGGTATCAACCCGCACAATCTTTGCAGGTGTCTTGGCAATGGCATTATGTTTTCTTGGCTGTTGATTGGCGATTGGATGTTTTCCTACAGGTGTACCGCCCTTTACAACCGTTACTTCGCCAGTGGCCGCAGTCAGTGTCACTTCACCTTCCAGGACATAGACCTTCTGTTTGTCCATATCTCCCTGCTTGAATAATAACTTGCCTGCAGGGACAACCTCGACATAGGTCTTTGCCGCCAACTCCTGGAAATTTTCCGAATTAAGTGCACTGGGAGGTATTAAAGTCTTTAACAGTGCTTTATCGACAAGCTCAGCCATTTTTTTACTCTTCTATTATTGTTAATAATGCTTACAGATTCAGAATAATATTCCGGTGGCCTATAATATAACATGCCACTTGGGGCAAAAATGTTTTATTGGTTATTAAACCCCTTCTAATCAAATTAACATAATTCCCGGCTTATCGAAACAATAACGGGCGCCTGCGCGCCCGTTATGTTGAACAACATCTGTGCTCGCCTAAAGGCTGTAACCGCGCTCATTATGTTGAGAGGTATCCAGTCCCATGGACTCATCCTCGGCATTGACCCGTAAACCAAGAGTTAAATCTACAATCTTTAACAAGACAAACGTCATAATGCCAGTAAAAACTGCAACGGCAAGTATACCAACAACTTGCACCCCCACCTGGCTGCCCATGGTCATGCCCTCTGCATATCCCTGGCCGCTGAATAATCCCAGCGAGGAAGAGGCAAAGATACCGGCAAGCAGTGTTCCCAGCATCCCGCCAACACCATGGACCGGAAATACATCCAGCGAATCGTCCAGCTTCATGACCCGTTTCATGTAATTGGTGGCGGTAAAACAGATTAACCCGGCCAGGGTACCAATCACCAGCGCGCCGCCCGGACCTACAAAACCGGAGGCCGGTGTAATTGTGGCAAGTCCTGCAATTGTGCCAGTGGCAATCCCTAATACACTGGGTTTACCATAGCGGAGCCATTCAGCAACCATCCAGGCCAGGGCACCCGCTGCTGCTGATGTGTGAGTCGCCAGCATGGCCATACCGGCATTACCATCAGCTGCTATCGCACTGCCCGCATTAAACCCGAACCAACCGACCCACAACATGGCAGCACCGGTCACCGTAATGGTCATATTGTGCGGCATCATGGGCGTTTCCGGAAATCCGCTTCGTTTCCCCAGAGTAAGTGCGCATAATAAAGCAGCTACACCACACGTGGTATGCACTACCGTACCCCCTGCGAAATCCAGCAGGCCTTTCTGAAATAACCAGCCATCTTCAGCCCACACCCAGTGGCAAACCGGCGCATAGACAAGCGTCAACCACAAACCAGAAAACAACAACATGGATGTGAATTTCATGCGTTCAGCAAAGGCGCCAACGATAAGTGCCGGGGTAATAATCGCAAATGTGAGCTGAAACATGGAGAATACAGTTTCCGGTATCGTTCCCCACATCGCCCCTTCTGTGACACCATTCATCATGACCTTTGACAGTCCACCTGCCCATGCACCACCCGCACCGAAGACCAGACTATAGGCATACAATACCCATAATATTGAAACCATGCAGGCTATGGCAAAACACTGCATCAGCACCGAAAGAACATTCTTGGTCCGTACCAGGCCACCATAAAACAGTGCCAATCCAGGCAATGTCATAAACAATACCAGCGCTGTAGCAGTCAGCATCCAGGCTGTATCGCCCTGATTAAGTGCATCCCCGGCATGTACAGAAAACGGCAATAGAACCAGTAATGTCAGAGATAAAAACTTACTTATTGATTTTTTCATTATTAATTTCCCCTAATGATATCTCTCAAAGCGCATCTGTGCCGGTTTCGCCTGTCCGGATTCGTATCACCTGCTCAAGATCAAATACAAAAATCTTCCCATCTCCTATCTTGCCTGTATTTGCCACTTTGATGATTGCTTCTATTGCAGTATCAAGCTGGCTGTCTTCGAGGGCAATTTCGATTTTGGTCTTGGGCAGAAAATCAACTATATACTCTGCGCCCCGGTACAGTTCAGTATGGCCTTTTTGTCTGCCAAAACCCTTGACTTCGCTCGCGGTCAGTCCCTTTATCCCTATCTTTGATAACTCATCACGGACATCATCCAGTTTGAAAGGTTTAATTATTGCAGTCAGTAATTTCATAACGGCTGTCCTCCCGGCCATAAAAAATTCCCACCAGTACGCAATGGGCAATCTGTTCAATAGAAATGCTCTGTTTATGTGCACGAAGAGAATAGCAATTTATTCAATCTGGTGCACGTGGCAGGACTAAATTGCTGAAAACGCAACGGGCGCCGAAGCGCCCGTTGTGTCATAAACAACAATGTTAATGCTGGTTAAAGGTTATAACCACGCTCATCATGCTGAGCGACATCAAGCCCTTCAGTTTCTTCTTCTTCCGTGACTCGCAGACCTATGATGATGTCAACAACCTTTAGTATGATAAAGCTCAGGATACCTGTGTAAATGATGGTGAACATGACTCCCTTGAACTGGATAACCAGCTGGGTACCGATGCTTATCCCTTCGGCCAGACCAGCACCACCCATACTGGCATCGGCACAAAGGCCGGTCAGGATGGCGCCGATAATGCCGCCAATGGCATGTACGCCGAACACGTCCAGGGAATCATCATAACCCAGGGCACGTTTGATCCTGGTGGAGGCAATAAAGCATCCTGCACCCGCTGCCGCACCAATCAGAATAGCACCCATAGGGCCAGCAGTACCTGAAGCGGGGGTAATTGCCACCAGACCCGCTACCGCACCGGTAGCGATGCCCAACACACTGGGTTTACCATGCGTCAGCCATTCCGAGAACATCCAGGCCAGGGCCGCAGTCGCAGTTGCAATCTGGGTCACGGCCATGGCCATGCCCGCAGTGGCATTTGCACCCACGGCAGAACCGGCATTGAAACCAAACCAGCCCACCCACAGCATGGCAGCACCCACCACGGTGAAGTTCAGATTGTGGGGCATCATGGCTGTTTGCGGATAACCCTTACGTTTACCCAGCATCAGACAGGCGACCAGACCGGCGATACCCGCATTGATATGGACCACGGTCCCACCGGCAAAATCCAGCACACCCCAGTCCCACAGCAGGGCACCATCACCACTCCAGACCATGTGGCAAATCGGCGCATAGACCAGGACCAACCAGGCCGCCATGAAAATCATCATTGCGGAAAATTTCATACGCTCTGCGAAAGCACCCACAATCAGTGCCGGCGTGATAATCGCAAAGGTCATCTGGAACGTCATGAATACCGACTCGGGAATTGCAGCAGTCATACTGTCCAGGGTCAGGTTTTGCAGGAACATATTACCGAGGCTGCCGACAAACGAGTTCATATTGGTGACGCCTGCCTCCATGCCGGTTGTGTCGAATGCCATACTGTAGACGAAGAGTGCCCACATCACACTCACCATACAAGTGATGGCAAAACACTGCATCATGACAGACAGAACGTTCTTGCTGCGTACCATGCCTGCGTAAAACAGCGACAGGCCGGGAATGGTCATGAATAATACCAGTGCTGTTGCCGTCAACATCCAGGCGGTATCACCGGAGTTTAAGTCATCGGCCATCGCCAATGACGGCATCAACAGGGCAATCATGGCCAGGAAACTGCCGGCCATACCTTTGTTTTTGCCGATAAAGCTTATAAAGCGTGTCATCGTAAATTTCCTCCGTACGAGATCAATTAAAGGGCATCGCCGCCAGTTTCGCCGGTACGAATCCGGACCACCTGTTCCAGGCTGAATACAAAAATCTTTCCATCACCGATCTTGCCGCTGTTGGCTGCCTTGGAGATGGACTCGATGACCTTGTCCGCCTGATCGTCGGCTACGGCAACTTCGAGTTTGATTTTGGGCAGGAAATCGACCACGTATTCCGCCCCACGGTATAGTTCAGTATGTCCTTTCTGGCGTCCGAACCCCTTGACTTCGGAGACGGTCATGCCCTGGACACCTATCTCGGATAACGCCTCTCGCACATCATCGAGTTTGAAAGGTTTTATTATCGCTGTTATCAACTTCATGGAAACACCTCCCGTATATTGTGGCCTCGTCCGGGCAGACAGAGGCTGGCTTTAAATTGAAGAAATCAGAAGTTGTTGTGTAAATTTATGCACAGCAACTTATTAATGTGATTCAACCATAACTGATTAATGCTGCATCTTTTTATGTTTATGACGCCAAATCTTTTTATCCTTCATCATAATCAATGTGCCATCCTCCAATTCCATTTCAACACCCTCCTTCATTTCCATGGGTTTACCATTTTCATCAACCATACGCATGGTACCGTCATCGTTAATGAAAAGATGCGAACCATCCTTTAAATGCAACGGGCAATCTTCAGACTGCTCAGCCGAATATCCAGCCATGCTGACAGATATGGCTGAAAGCAAAAGCACAATGTATGTTAATTTACGCATTTTTCTACACCTCCTGATATTCATCAGTTAAATAAGCCCAAATAGTTTCGGGGTTGAATAATTATTTAAAAACTACTGGATACAGTGAAAATCGCAGTGGCATCGCAAAAATCGGTGCCACCAAAACAGTCGGTATCACTCAGGTCAGTATCAACGTATGAAATATCAAATGTGAAGGCACTGATATCCTTGGAAATACCAACATGCCAGTCAAGGTAGTCAGGCGTGCCAAACTGTGCATTATCATCGATCCACTGATGACCGACATGCCCGGATAGAGACAAATCAGCAACTGGCAATGGAATACCGACATCACCATGCAGGTAAGTCGCATCACCACTTTCGAAGAAATAGTCCGGGCTGTAGTTCACCCCACCGGCAATATTGAAACTACCGAAGTCATAACTCAATGAACCATAGACTTCAAAATAGTCGTAATCAGCAACACCCGTCCCAGTGTCTGAACCCGGATACATGTAATAGAGACCACCGGCGTCCCAACCAATACCGGTACCGGCAAATTCCCCGGCAAAACCGCCATAGAAATCGATTTCCAGATCTGCATCGTCCACCAGGGCAGGGTTAACTGAAGTATCTTCGCCGAAGTCAAGATTGGAAGCCCAGACACCCGCATAAAAACCAAAGGGGGTGTAGGAATAATCAAATCCGCCTGACAGTGCCGGATCCTCGGTGGTCTGGCTTATGCCCCTGAAACGGTAATCAGTAGATAACGCCACATTGGCACTGAATTCATGGGGTGAATCGTCTGCATAAACTGCCACCGGTGTGCTTAACACCAGCGCCGTTGCCATAATACAAATCATTTTTTTAAAGCTCGTTTTCATCATGTATCCCCTCTAGACTTGTGCTCTACAAAAATTTGAAAGAGTTAAACGTATCAGTAAATGGCCATTTACTTACGCCTTTAGCAATACACGTTCCATGCCATATATAGAATTTATTTTTAAATACATAAGGTTACATATCATTAAGACTAATGATGATGATTTCCGATGATGTAATTTGTGATTTAATTGCACTTTAATGGTGCAATATAGATAGAAGCGCACTGTGCTTGTGCAGTGGCAGCGCCCACGTATATAAATGGTCGAAATGATAGAATTGCGGCCTGATTTCTGGATTTACCTGAATAAAGAGTAGAAATTATCAATGGCTGAACAAGCAAAAATTGATTCACTGATTAAACAAGTCCTTGCCAATCTTCCGGCAGATTTACGGCAGGCGAAACACGACATTGAAATCAATCTGAAGGCTGCCCTGCAAAAAACCTTTACCCGAATGGAGCTGGTCACACGTGAAGAATTTGATGTGCAGACAGAACTGCTATCACGGACACGCGCTGCGCTGGAAGAACTTGAGAAAAAACTGGATGAGCTGGAAAGGACAAGTTGCAATAAAAAATAATCCGGTAAATACAGCTTTATATTTATCCGGCGACTGAATAAAATGATTCACTGATCATTCACAGCCAGGCAGGGTAAAAGGGAGATAAAGGACTATGAGTATTGCCATTGTTTACAGCCGCGCACAGGTTGGTATACACGCCCCGCTGGTCACCGTCGAAGTACATCTAACCCGTGGTCTGCCGTCTCTTGCCATCGTTGGTCTGCCGGAAGCGGCAGTAAAAGAGAGCAAGGATCGTGTCCGCAGTGCCATTATTAATAACCATTTTGAATTCCCTCTACACCGCATCACCATCAATCTTGCACCAGCAGATTTGCCGAAGGAAGGCGGGCGATTCGATCTTGCGATCGCTCTTGGTATACTCGCAGCATCCAACCAGATCCCGCAGGACAATCTCGATCAATATGAATTCATCGGTGAGCTTGCCTTAACGGGAGAACTGCGGCCGGTGCGTGGCATCGTGCCGGTTACCAAGGCGATCAAGGATGCCAACCGAAAATTGATATTACCCATGTCCAATGCGGATGAAGCCGGTCTGGTCAGTGATATTGAAATATTGCCTGCCGGACATTTTATGAAAGTGTGTGCACATATTGCCGGCCGCGAACAACTCACCTTGCACTCTACACAACACAATGTTGTTTCAGCATGTACTGAAAAGGACCTGTCAGAAGTGCGTGCACAACAACATGCCAAACGTGCGCTGGAGATCGCTGCTGCCGGTGGTCATAACCTGATCATGATCGGACCTCCCGGCACTGGCAAGACCATGCTGGCTGAAAGACTACCGGGAATCCTGCCGCCGATGACTGAAGAACAGGCATTGGAATCTGCGGCAGTGACTTCGATTAGTACGCACGGTTTCGATCCTGCCAACTGGAAACGGCGTCCGTTTCGCAGTCCACACCATACGGCATCGGGTGTCGCACTGGTGGGCGGCGGCAGTCATCCACGTCCGGGAGAAATTTCCCTCGCCCATCATGGTGTGTTGTTTCTGGATGAACTGCCGGAGTTTGATCGGCGCGTGCTGGAAGTATTACGCGAACCACTGGAATCGGGACGAATCATTATTTCACGCGCTGCGCATCAGGCAGAATTCCCGGCACAATTCCAGTTGGTCGCCGCCATGAATCCCTGTCCTTGTGGTTATCTTGGAGATTCATCCGGCCGTTGTCATTGCACCGAGGACCAGGTCCGGCGATATCGCCAGCGTATTTCAGGTCCGCTGCTCGATCGTATCGATCTGCACATTGAAGTGCCCAATGTGCCGCGGGAGATCCTGCAAGAAAAAAATCATCCGGCCGAATCCAGCGCCCAGGTACAGATCAGGGTCGGTGCCGCATATACGCGCCAGCTTGAACGCGCCGGGAAATCCAACCATAAATTAAGCAACCGGCAGGTGGATGCTTATTGCAAACTGGATTATGCAAGTACACGGTTACTGGAGCGCGCTATTAACCAGTTGGGATTATCAGCACGCGCCATGCACCGTATTCTCAAGGTGGCCCGTACCATTGCCGACCTGGCTGGCGCTGAACAGATAGATGCAAGTCACCTGGCCGAGGCCATCAACTATCGCCGTCTGGACCGTGCCAGACCCTGATTGTTTTTTTCCCTCCCCTCTCAGAGGGAGGGAAAGGAAGAGAATTCTTTGTTGCAGGATTCTTGCAATCAATTCAAATCACTCTCAGAATTTTTCAGCTTGCGCCAGGCAGTCGATTCAGGTGAAATAAAACAATCATGAATAAGCAGCAATACCATATCAAGGTTGAGGTAAAGACGACCTACGTCCAGGAGCAATCCGAACCGGAAAATAACCGTTTTGTGTTCGCCTATACCATTACTATCACCAATACCGGCCAGGTTCCGGCCCAGTTGCTGAGCCGGCATTGGGTCATTACCGATGCCAATAACAAGGTTCAGGAAGTACGCGGTGAAGGCGTGGTGGGAGAACAACCCTATCTCACACCCGGGGACTCATTCCGTTACACCAGTGCAGCCATGCTCGAAACACCTGTGGGTTGCATGCAGGGGAATTACCAGATGATCGCAGATGATGGCGTGGAGTTTGACGCCGAGATCCCGGTCTTTAATCTTTCCACCCCCCACACGATTCACTAGTGACTGGTCAATTATTGGCGCTTGGCCGTTCCTTGTTACTTGTGACTTATCACTTGTAACTGCTTTATGCCTGTTTACGCGATCGGTGACATCCAGGGCTGCTATCAGGAACTACTGGCGTTACTTGATAAAATAAATTTTGACATAACCAATGATCGCCTCTGGTTCACCGGCGATCTCGTCAACCGCGGGCCACATTCACTTGAAACCCTGCGTTTCGTAAAACAACTGGGTGACAGGGCCATCGTCACACTCGGCAATCATGATCTGCACCTGCTCGCTGTTGTATTAAATACTGCAAAAAAACTCACCAAAGATACGCTGGATAGCATTCTCACAGCGCCCGATCGAATGGAACTGCTGGACTGGTTGCGCACCCGCCCGTTCCTGCATCACGACGAGAGCACCGGTTTCACACTGATCCATGCCGGACTGCCTCCACAATGGGATTTAAAACAGGCCACCGATCTCGCGCATGAAGTCGAGGATGCGCTCAGAATCAATAAATTCACGGTATTTTTTGAACACATGTATGGTGATAAACCGGATCGCTGGTCAGATGATCTCACAGGCTGGGACAGGTTACGTATGATTGTTAATACTTTCACCCGTTTGCGTTACTGCGATGAGCAAGGGCGTCTTGCACTAAAAGAAAAAGGCCCGCCGGGCTCACAATCCAAACCTTATCAACCCTGGTTCACCATTTCGTCACGCCAAACAAAAAAAGAAAAAATCATCTTCGGCCACTGGTCCACCGTACATCTCGGCAATATCAAAAACTTTCCGGAATATAACGTTTATCCTCTGGATACCGGCTGCCTGTGGGGAGGTACACTGACAGCACTACGTCTGGAAGACAAAAAGTACTTCAGTGTACCTTCGCAACAAGCACGAACATTCAGCAAAGATTGAATCAGAACGCTTTACTGATTCCACCTATTAGACGAAATTCGGGATCACTCTGAGTGCCGTTCAGATCATTGACAACAGGAATTCCGGCAGAGGAAAAGATTGCCCAGCTGTGCCCAAAACCTATACGTACACCGGGAGAAAAATAAATTAAATGTCCACCAGTATGTACATCAACCACACCTGCCACTTCATCTTTTCCACGCACATCACCATTCAATTCCAGTGCAACATCCACATAATCCAACACATTAAAACCACGATGATGATGATTATGTCCGCCGCCGGGACTAAAAACACGATAACTCAGGGCTAAATTGTAATTAATCACATCACCCAAATCAGTCTGTTGGGTCCCTTCCGTGGTCAGGGTATAAAGAATATTTCCTGAAAACCCCAACTTGCCCAGAATCCGGTTATAGGAAAGACCAAAAAACGGATCCCGGGAACCTGATCCCGGTTGATGATCGGCTTCAAATAATTCCCCTTCTTCCTCACGCACCCGGGTAGTTCCGGTTGGTGTTTTGATGCCTCCCAGTAAGGCAAGATCCCGGGTAGCGTCATGCAGAATGCGAAACTGACCAAACGCACTGACATCCCCAAGACCTGCGGAATCACCGGCAAACTCCACTTCACCCACACCCATTTCGTCATGTGCTGCACGTATGTTGTTTCGTTCAACATAAGGGACGCTGACACCTATCGTGAAATTATCGGTAACACCAAAGGCAAGGTTGGCTTTCAGGTTAATCAGATTGTCAGTACTGTGGATATGAACATCTGCCGCACCGAAGGCTTCCAGTATTGAATCCGGGATATCATCAAATTCGACGAATTGCACACTGGTACCCAGAACGAATTCACCTTTGCCAAGAGTTGCACCAGGTATTGTCATGATCGCGCCGGCGACACCGGTTTCAAAACTCGGACTGGCATGATCAGCCATGGCTACAGGGACATACATCAAAGAAACAAAATACAATCCGGCGATCAAAATATTTTTTATGTTGAACATTGATAAAAATTCTCTTGATAATTAATTTTCCATGCGCACGCGCATATTTTGTCACAATCGTGTGGCAAAAGTTGTTAGAGCATTAAATTAAACGAGAATGGGCGGACCGCGAATTACGCAATTATTGCAGGAATATTGTTGATAGTGTGGTGTGTTATAAAGCGTATTAATTTCAGCCCGTATTGCATCGAACAATCCCGGCTCAAATATTGCTGTGAATACCAGCAGACTGCTGGTTGTCCACTGACTGCAAATGGGCGAGATATGTACTTCATCCTGTGTGGCATCTTCATCACCGTGATGATTTACAGCATGATCATCATGCCCACGCTCAAGTGAAACCGGGCCATCACAGAAAATTATCCCCAATCCCTCTTCGGAAGAGACTGCAAGCATATAACCGGGTGCAATAAACGAACGTAGCAACACGGCCACGGCCAGCAACCACGGGAAAAATCTCAGGCTTTTTTTACGGCGGAACAAATACATCAGCGGAATATACAGAAATTGGCATGATAATGGAACATACCAGTATCCGGGTTAATGTAAATTTGTTTAATTTCAGATTTTATACTTAAACATCAGCTAATGGTGCCTGTTCAGTATGCAGAAACCACTGGTTCAGTACAATATTGCGTGTGAACCAACGCATGGCTAATAACTTTCCTGCGAATGCTGTTCTGATCCATGCTGGTAATCTGATGTGTGTATTATTTTCTCCCTTCTTTTTACCAAACCGCCGTGTAATCAATTTCTGATATTGACTTAAGTTTTCACGACTGTAATTTCCATCGGCCTCTTTAATCACTTTTGCGGCCAGCAATCCGGATTCAATTGCCGGGCGTATGCCTTCGCCGCTTTGGGTATACGCAAGTCCTGCTGCATCGCCGATCAGCAGCATACGGTCACTCACCAATGGCCGGGTACTTTGTTCATACAATAAATAGGCATGGCCGTTAAACTTTTCGGTTAAATGGTGCGGGATCCGGCCCTGCTCCTGTAAATAATGACTAAATGCCTCAACATGCCCTGACAGGTTATGGGTGTCGTCCCTGCCCAGCCCTATATTAATGTATTCCCCTTTGCGGAATACCCAGCCATAGCCTTGCAGGTCTTCACAAAAATACAGCTCCGGCACATCCGGACTGGCCTTGCATTCAGCCATTTGCTCCGGGGTCAGTTTGAATTCGCTTTCCTGTGCCACCACCTTTTTCCCGTTTTTTTCTGTTCCTGCCGCAAATGAACGTGCCACGGGGCAGAAGTGGCCACCAGCCCCGACGATCAGGGAAGCGCGGATTTGATCATTTACAATCCAGTATTGACCATCAGTTGTTAATTTGTTGAATGCCTCACCCAACCGTAATCTGGCATTGCTGCGTTTCAGCAAATAATGATCAAATTCACAGCGCCTGATCCCGTAACTCACCGGTTTGCCGGTATAGTGAACTTCGTTCATGCTGTTTTTTATCTGCCCGAGCAGAAATCCGTGAATCGGTTGCAGGGTATGCTGCCTGCCATAGTCATCAATATCGATTCGTAATTCATCGATAACCGCCGGTGTGATCCAGCCTGCACAGATTTTGTTACGCGGGAAATTCTGTTTATCCATGATCAACACATCCAGCCCATTGTTACGCAAGGCCCAGGCCAATGACGAACCGGCCGGACCACCGCCGACGATAAGTACATCACATTGGTCCATAAAACGGTCCCGTTCAGACAGGTGGATGGTTCTGGTACAAATACGCCCTGGACCAGTCCAGATCATTATTATGCGGACGAGTGAAAAGTACCTGGAATAATTGCATGTTGCCGGAAGTAAATGCCGCTAGGGAACCGGCAAGATACAAACGCCAGGTGCGTATAAATTCTTCACCATAGCTTTTGCGGTATTGTTCAATATTCTGATCGAACCGTGACAGCCAGTGTTCAAGTGTCTTCACGTAATGCAGGCGCAGGTTCTCGATATCCAGTATGGAAAATTCCCTGGGTTCAAAAATGTGCATCATCTGGCTGAGGCTGGGTGGGCACGCACCGGGGAAGATACGCGTCGCGATCCAGGCATTCAGCAGTGCTGGCCGGTTGCGGCCAATAGTATGGATCAGGCCCCGGCCCTGCTCTTTCAGGCAGTTATCAATCACTGCGCCGAGTTGTTGATAGTTTTCAATTCCGACATGTTCCAGCATGCCAATAGAAACGAAAACATCAAAATCTCCCTTTATATTCCGGTAATCGTCTTCTATATATTCAACCTGTTGTGCCAGTCCTGTTTCAGCAGCCTGTTGTTGCGCATAAATGACCTGTTCGTGAGAGATGTTATACGCCTTGACACTCACACCATATTCTCTGGCCATAAAAAGCGCGAGGCCACCCCAACCACAACCTGCTTCGACGACTGTCTGGCCGGGCTGCAACCGCAATTTGCGGCAAATGTGATGCATTTTGGCAGTTTGTGCCTGCTCCAGGGTCATCGCCGGACCCGGAAAATAGGCGCAGGTATATTGCATAGCGTCACGATCCAGCCACTGTTTGTAGAATGCATTACCAATGTCATAGTGGTGGTGAATATTACCGCGCGCCTTGTCCGGGGAATTCAGTTGCTGGAAGGCCGGGCGGGTAAAATTAGACAGCAACGATTTACTATTAACCCGGCCAAGGGCGTGATAGATATCCACAAGCGATGAAGGCAAGTCACCCTCAACATTAACACTCCCTACACTATAGAGATCACCAAAATTCAATTCCGGATTCAGCAATAATTTATACAAGGCATACCGGCTTCTGATCCGGATCCGGGCATGGGGTTTTATATCGGGAGAGGTAATTTCCTCATTGTTCCACAGAAGAAATGAAAGCGGTGGTTTGCCAATGTTGTCTAGCAGTTTACGGACCAGCCAACGGTCAAATTCATTAACATTGCCTGAGCCAAGGGCCCAAAAACCAGACGGCTTGAGTTGCTTGTTTTGCGTGAGCTCTCTAGCCGAAGAAATGATATGAGATTGCGTTTTTCCCATAAAATTATTCTCCCTGAAACCAGTGGAACTGAATATTAAACAATCACCAGATTCTATTTAGTAGATACCTCATAATATGTAATTTCACATACAACCTGTATTGATATATATCATTATTCTATATATTTATTGTAGACTAACTTTAGCCACAGAATTCAATATTTTCATATAATCTGTGTCAACATGACCAGTATATCAAATCATTGATTCATGATCATACACGGCATACTGTTGACCCATGAATCAACCTGCTACCTTCACTGCCAGACCGAAACAGCAACTGACACTCCTTGATGCTACCTGCATCATCGTGGGTATTGTCATCGGTGCAGGCATTTATGAAACCACTCCTCTGGTTGCCAAATCCGTCACTGCACCGGTCTGGTTAATCCTGATCTGGCTGCTGGGAGGCCTGCTCTCGCTGATCGGGGCCTTATGTTATACAGAACTTGTCACCCGCTATCCCGAAGAAGGTGGGGATTATATTTTCATTAACAAGGCTTACGGCCGGAGAATGGGTTTCCTCTTTGCCTGGGCGGGTTTCTGGCTGGTACGGCCCGCCAATATCGGCGCGATCGCGTTTATCTTTGCTCATTATGCACAGCAGATCTTCCCGCTCCAGACGGGGGGACATGAATTTATTACCTATGCCATCGCGGCAGTAATACTGCTGACACTGATCAATATCATCGGCGTACAAAGCGGTAAATGGACGCAGAATCTTCTGACTGCGGTCAAGGTGCTCGGCCTGCTGATTATCATTAGTGTTGGATTGTTATTCACTGTTCCTCTGGAATTACGGGCCGCCAATTACCCATCACCTCGCGAAAGCAATATTTACCTGGCGATGATCCTGGTGCTGTTTACCTACGGTGGCTGGAGCAATATCTCGTATGTGGCGGCGGAGGTCATTCATCCTCAAAAAAATATTCTGCGCTCACTGATCATCGGCATTGTTCTGATTACCGGCATTTATGTCGTGATCAACTTCGCTTTTCTACGCACCCTGGGAATGGACGGTATGATTACAAGTTCATCCATTGCATCGGACATGATACGCATCAGCTTTGGCGGGATGGGCGCCCTGTTCATCAGTCTGCTGATCTGCATCACCTGCCTCGGTAACATCAACGGCATGATATTTACCGAGGCCCGGATTTATTACGCCATGGGGCAGGAACATCATTTGTACCGTTTGTTAGGCACCTGGAACAGCCGGCTGGATGCGCCGGTCTGGTCACTTACATTTCAGGCCATCATTACAATTGTGTTGATCATCAGTCTGGGTACGAATGGAAATACCTTCGAGCGTCTGGTGGTTTTCAGCGCACCCTTGCACTGGTTCTTCTTTTTGCTGGTAGCGATAGCCTTGTTCATACTGCGCGTGAAAAGTGACCATACCCAATCCGGTTTCAAAGTCCCGTGGTATCCCTGGCTGCCGGTCATCTTCTGTCTTTCGACATTATTTATGCTCTACGCAAGTCTTTCCTATGCCTGGAGTCAACGCCATCCGGAAGTCTGGGGGATCGTTATGATTATGATACTGGGAATTCTGGCCAGTTTTTATGATCCACCACCAAAAGAAAAATGAGACTACGGACACTTGCATTGAAATGTGCAGGCTCGGCGTGCAGGTGTATACTTCACCGTGGATCTATTGTCCACTAGACCGGTGCTGTAAATAATAATGACCTCATAAGATGGGGCTATCCACTTTCAGGTTTTATTTGATAGATTATGCGCTATACATTAATTAACTTATCACTGTTATTTTTCATTATGTTATTTTCCTCATCCGGCAAGGCCGGGATTAAAGCAGGTGAGGCCGCACCTGATTTTGAGCTGTTTGACCAGTACAACAAACCGCACAAACTCTCGGATTACAATGGCAAGTGGGTGGTGCTGTATTTTTATCCCAAGGACGATACACCCGGTTGCACGACTGAGGCCTGTAATTTCAGGGATGATATTTTCAGAATACGGAAACTGAATGCAGAAGTGCTTGGTGTCAGCGTAGACAATACTGAATCACATGCAAAATTTTCCGGGAAACACGGCCTGCCCTTTCCTTTACTCTCGGATGGCGATGCAAAAGTGGCCAGAAGCTATGATGCCCTCTGGTCTCTGGGTCCAATCAAGGTAGCCAAACGACATACATTCATTATTAATCCGGAAGGAAAGATTGCAAAATTTTATCGTGACGTAAATCCTGAGAATCATAGCAGTGAAATAATTCGAGTTCTGGAAACGTTGCAAAAATAATTGAAATGGCTCGCAGTGCATCATAGGTCGTCACTGGTTGCTGGCGGTTTCATTTCCGGTACGTAGTAGCGGTAGCTGTTGCGACCATCCCGTTTCGCGTTATACATGGCCACGTCGGCATTGGCCTTCAGTATGTTAACTTCCTTGCTGTCGTTGGGGTAAACGCTGATGCCGATGCTTCCCGAAATGACTACCTGGTAGCGTTCGATGAGAAAAGGCCGCGATAATACGTTGAGGATCTTGCCGCTGACCATGGCAGCGTCCATCGGGTCCCGGATCTCGCTCAGTACGATGACGAATTCGTCGCCGCCGGTGCGGGAGACCGTGTCCGCTTTCCTGACGCTGCTGACCAGCCGTTGCGCCACGGCACTCAGCAACTTGTCGCCGACGTCGTGACCGTAGGTATCGTTGACCGGTTTGAACTGGTCGAGATCGATGAACAACAGGGCGAAGAATTTCCTGTAGCGATCGGCACGGGATGCGGCCTGCGTCATCCGGTCCCCCAGCAGCATGCGGTTCGGCAGCCCGGTCAGGCCGTCGTAAAGCGCAAGGTAGCGCAACTGGTCGTTGGCCTCTTGCAGCGAGTTTGCCAGTTTCGCGGTATGCTGGGCGAAATGGGCGTTGAGCGCCGATATTCCCAGCGTGATCACCAGGATGAAGATAGTCGTGATGCCGATGGTCAGCGCCAGCATTTCGTTTTGCATGCCGCCGGCGGAATCTACTGCGAGACAGAGGCTGTCGGGCGCGAACTGCGCGGCGGCCATGGCTGTATAATGCATACCGGTGATGGCGAGCCCCATGACGGACGCACTAACGAGCCTGGCGAGGACCGCAACACCGAAGTGCTTGAGGCGCAACTGGAAGGCGATCCACAAAGCGGCGAATGAAGCCACGATCGCGATAATGACGGAAGTGATGAACAAGGGCGGGTCGTATACAATCGGGGGCGACATCTGCATTGCGTACATTCCCGTGTAGTGCATGGTGCTGATACCGGCACCCATGAGCACACCGCCTGCCGTGATGTTTTGCACGGTCAGGGTCGGGCGACTCACCATGAACAGCGCCAGGCCCGACATCACGATGGCGATCGCCATGGACAACATCGTGATTGCGGCGTCGTACGCCATGGCAATCGGCAGGTGAAACGCCAGCATGCCGATAAAATGCATCGACCAGATGCCCGTGCCCATGGAAAACGCCCCGCCGATCAGCCAGACCCAGGAGTTTTTGCCCTGTGTCTGGCTCACACGCCCGGCCAGCTCCAGGGCTGTAAAGGATGCGATGATCGCGACGATCAGGGAAAGTGCTACCAACCGCAAATCGTAGACGCCGGTCATGTCGCGTCACACCTTCTCGAGATGAGGAAACCAGCGGTTCTGAACTTCGGCATGCAAGACAGACTGAGGATGGTTATGCTGCGGTGTGGACGTTCCGGGAGCATATCAGCTACACCATTTGGGTTAAAACGACGGGGAATGACCCGCCGTTTATGAAGTATAGCCTACTTGAACAAACAGGGCCCATTAACGTCTCAGTTTGTATTTACGCGGGATTGCACCGCAAACTGCCGCTGCATATTTTGATCTATATCAAGTACTCCGGTTTTTTATCCATAGAATTATTTTTCTGGTGTGACTTTACTTTCCAGACAAGGTTGTCTAGTGATTAAGCTTTTGTGTTGGCCTGACCACCAATCCGAAAATCAGGGAATTCAGAAACCTGGGTTGCAGGCGAGTTGATAAAGCATTTAATTTATTCATGATGCCGGGAATGGCCGCCCTGGATTTCCCCAGTTTGCGCAAGGCGAGACTCACCACGGGTTGCACATTCATCGCCATCAAATCGTTCAATTTGGCAAACTCCGCAAATTCCGTCCGTACAAATCCCGGACATAAGGCGAGCACATCCACATTATGTTCTTTCATCTCGGCAGCCAGTCCCTCGGCCAGCATCAGATCATAGGATTTCGAGGCCGCATAATTGGCCCAGTATGGAACGGAAGCAAAAGACAATAAGGAACCCAGGAAAATCATTCCACCGCGTTTGCGATCCCGCATTTGTTTACCGAATTCATGCGCCAGCATCAGCGGTGCACGGCAATTGACGTGTAATAAATTCAGTTCATCCTCCAGGGTATTATCAATGACTGTGCCTGTGGTGGTGAGCCCGGCATTGTTGATCAATAACCCGATTTCAAGATTTGATGTTGCTTTTTTGAGTATGGGCAAAAAGTCATCACCGGACAGATCAGCACCAATAATTTTTACGTCTATTGAATGCTTGCCCCTGAGTTCTTCGGCCAGTGTTTTCAATCTGTCTTCCCGGCGCGCAACGAGCACCAGATTCAGGCCCTTTTCCGCTATTTGCCTCGCAAATTCCATTCCGATACCTGATGAAGCCCCGGTAATGAGGGCCCATGGACCGTATTTTTGTTTGAATTCATTCATGAAGAGTTCTCCTGCATAATTTCCAGATTATCAGATTATAGGATTTAACTTGTATTTTGCAAGTCACTATTCCTATAATATACACTCGCAATGACTATCAAGACTGAAACCCGGCGATTAAAGGCGAACAGCTTCAAGCGTTCTATTTGTCCGATAGCATGCACCCTGGATTTGATGGGAGATAAATGGACACTGCTCATCATCCGTGATTTGTTCAAAGGCAAGCATCGTTACAATCAGTTTCATGAATCCGGGGAAGGGATAACCACCAACATCCTGGCAGAAAGACTGCAACGCCTCGAAAAAGCCGGACTGGTCTTCAAAACCCCCTACCAGACGCGTCCGGTACGTTATGAATATCATTTAACTGATACCGGCAAAACCCTGGATACTGTCATCTGGGCCATCATCGAATGGGCAAACCGCCAGATACCGGGGACCAATAAACCCAAACGGTCCAAAATGGTTAAGTCCTGAACGCCGGTCACAGGATCAATTGATACTGATCTATTGATACTGATTCTGCTGATTTCATATTCCTGAAAATATGCATCTATCAAAAAAAATCCCGGCGAGTATCTGGATACTCGGTTTTGTCAGCATGTTCATGGATATTTCATCCGAGCTGATACATGGCCTGTTGCCGGTCTTTCTCGTTTCAGCACTGGGGGCCAGTGTGCTCACGGTCGGGGTGATTGAAGGATTCGCCGAATCCACTGCGCTGATCGTTAAAGTGTTCTCCGGAATGATCAGTGATTACATCGGGCGCCGGAAAGGCCTGGCTGTTCTGGGATATGGTTTAGGGGCATTGTCTAAACCAGTGTTTGCCATGGCGGGCACAGTCCATTGGGTCTTTTTCGCCCGGTTTACAGACCGGATTGGAAAAGGAATCCGGGGTGCCCCAAGAGATGCCATGATTGCAGATTTGACTCCCGCTGAAATGCGCGGCGCGGCGTACGGGTTACGGCAAGCTCTGGACACCGTGGGCGCTTTTTTGGGGCCCATGCTCGGCATCGTTTTGATGCTCCTGTTAGCGGGTAATTTCAGGCAGGTGTTCTGGTTCGCGACCATTCCGGCCTTTCTGGCCGTGTTGTTACTGGTGACAGGTATCAAGGAACCCGAACGTAAACATTCCGGTACGGAAGTTAACCCTCCCATTCAATTGGCCGTTCTGAATCAATTCACTGTGGCCTACTGGTGGATCGTTGCGATTGGTGGAGTTTTAACACTGGCCAGATTCAGCGAGGCGTTTCTGATCCTGCGGGCACAGGACATTGGTTTGCCGGATACTTTTGCCCCGGCAATCCTGATCACCATGAATATTATCTATGCCCTTTCGGCTTATCCGGCAGGAAGATTGGCTGACCGCATGAATCATACAAATCTGATCGTTGCCGGTCTGGTTGTGTTGATAAGCGCCGATCTGATACTGGCCCATGCCCAGGGATTAGGGCTGGTCTTCACCGGAGTTGTATTGTGGGGATTGCACATGGGAATAACACAGGGATTGCTGGCCACCATGGTGGCTGAAGCCGCACCGGAAAGATTACGTGGCACTGCATTTGGCTTTTTTAATCTGGTCAGCGGGATTGCAATGCTCTTTGCGAGCCTCCTCGCCGGACTATTGTGGGATATCTACGGTGCTTCAGTCACTTTTTATTCCGGGGCCATTTTCGCATTTATTGCTTTAGTCCTCCTGTTTTTGCGAAAAAATTAAAAGAGACACCTGTAAACAATCTGATCTGGCCCCTTGATTCTTACGTTGCATCCGCTTGTTGGACGTATGCATCTACCTCGGGAAACAGGTGGTAGATGATCTTGTTCCTGCCAGTCTGTTTGCCAAGGTACATCAAAGCATCAGCCCGCTTCACAGCATCGTCAAATGTGGGCAGTTGCTTGATAAACACAACAACGCCGATACTGAAACCAACCTCCCAGCCACCGTCTTTCATTGCGTGCAACAGTTGTTGATGGAGCCTGTCGAAGAATACCCTGGCGCCCGGCATGTCCGTGTTCGGCAGCACAATGCCAAATTCATCCCCGCCGACACGCGCAACAACGTCGCCTTCACGGGTAACAAGCGATAACACGGCACCGATCGCTTTGAGTACTCGATCACCTTCTGCGTGCCCCCGTATGTCATTGACATATTTGAAACCGTCAAGGTCGATATATCCGACCGTGATCGGAAATCGATGGCGGGACGCATTACTAAACAATAGTTCAGCTTGCTCTTTGTAACAGCGCAAATTCTTCAATCCCGTGAGCAGGTCCGTCCGCGCCAAAACCTTTTCCCTCTGTAAATGCATTCTGACTGCTGCGCTCAGATAGGTAGTAATTACAAAAAACATGAGTCGCACAATGGCGTTCCAGTAGGGAATCCACGCCTGGCTATACGAGTAGGCTGACAATAATTCCACAACCAGCCACACGGTACCTGATAACAGACACATGACTAATCCCATATCCCTGTTCACGTACCAGGTGACCAGAACAATCGGGATCAGGTAAAAAACCGGGAAGGAAATCTCGTACCCTGTGATGTGATCAAGCAATGCCAGCAGGAAGATTAGTATCAGAGCCATTAGCGTGACCTGCCAATGCGGCATGACCGACAAGATACGATCCAGCCTGTTAAATACCGCTATCTTCACCCGGACGACCAACGTCTCAGAAGAGCAGTGCAACAAGAACTGCCACTCTCAAGATTATATTTATATCCATTATTTATCATTTTTTATAATAACCCCGTTTTTTTTCAGACAATTCAGGGTCCAGGCACACTTCTCCCGGCCGGTGTATGCGTGTGATTTATTTAAATAATAGTATAAGGAAAATACAAATCACCGGAATTCTTCCACCACCGGTGGTATCTATTGGTGGGACTAGATGAGTGGATTGCCAGGATTAGTGATCAAATTAAACATAGAGAATCCATCGCCCGTTCCCCGGTAACTGTTCCAGACGTTACGCTACCTCCTCGACAATTGCTCAAGGCATTGTTCTACCTCCCACATCCATGTGGTCGTGCATCCATGCAATCGTGCGCTCCTTGCGCTCACGTCATTAGTGCATCCTTGCACGTCACACTGACCCTGTTGATTGGACAGGAAGAATACAGCTAACCGGAATATTCTGATTGCCGCTGGTCACTCATTGCCTTCCCCAATCGGTTCAGTGGAAGTATCAATTGCAGCTACAAACGGTTTGCCATCACGATGGCGCAGGTATGCCGGTTTCTCATTCCGCAGTAAATCAATGATTCGGAAAAAAGCAGATATAGGAAAATGCATCACTATGAGTCCATTTTCTGATTTACTCACTGCCGGTGATTCAACCTCATCATCCAGATGAAAATAGGTGACAGCAATCAATCGATCCAGGTCATTCCTGAGGCCAATCATGGCCTGATAACGAAGCCCTTCTGCCTTGCCACCCGCATAGTAACTTACGTCATAACGGTAAATTTGCTGTGTTGAATAATCCTTACTCATGGTTTTTTCCCTTGATCTGGCCAGGGCTGATTTTCTGGAAGTTTTTTTCAAAATAGACCGTAATGCTGAAATTGCAACTGGTTGGCATAGTGGATGGAAAACCCGCAATATACCCACAGGGGCACTGGTGATGCATATGTTCAACCAACTAACCCATCAACAGGATCAACGCACCACACTCATCAAACAACCTGGTTATGAACCGGAATTACCGGCATCCCCTGGCTTCCGGAATTTAATTAAAAAAACAGTTTATTTATTTGATATATATGTCATTTCCCTAATCCTTGAATTATCAGAGGATCGTTGATCCAGATCAATTCAAGCCTGTGCACAATTGATATTTTATGCCTATAGTTATTATTGAAAGAACCTGAAAGGACGTCAGGATTGAAAAATCCTGTATTGATTCACAACATGGGGAGGAAGTGTATATGACGGACTGGTCTGATCAAATAACCGAATTTCAACACTCATGCATGGAACAGCAACAAAAATTGCTGTCAGGGTGGTTTGGCACCCTGCAGAAAGCCGGAACAGGTACACCACAAAACGTATGGCGCCAGGCAATCGATGCTCTGGAACAGCAAGTGAATGGTGTTCTTGATGCCCAGCAACAATCGTTTAATGCCTTGATCAAGACTGTCGAGCAGGCAAGTAACGCATCTCCGGATGCGGTTCAATGGGAACCCCGGGCTGAAGCGAGTATTGGTTTATGGATTGATATGCAACACCGGCTCTGGAAAACCTGGTTCGACATGTTGCGGAATGCCTCACCGGCAAAACAGGAACCCGGCGAGATGTTCGTACAAAACTGGCAGGATTTTGCACAACGTGCCGTGGATATGCAGGAACAATGGTTGTCCAGTTGGACAGGCGGACAGCCAGGGAGCAAGGGATCAACCGGTAAATGACCCAAGAAACCTTCAACCTCAAGCTAGGTTTCCGGGAAAACAGTTAGAAACAAGAGCGGTAGTTAAGGCGATTAGGACAAACTGAATATTAATCCTCCTTAATTTTTGTTTCAGACCAGCCAGGAATTAATGTGTTTTTTGCAAGAATCCCGACTATAAGTTGGTTGTTGTAACCGGTGCTGGCCGTGGCCTGGGACGGAAGATGGCTGAAATGATTTGGTCATACCGCCATTTATATTCTTGAAAATGATTATTTCAATGGCTGTGTAATTGAGATTGACGGGGTCTCCGTATTTAAGGTATTGATAAAAGTGAGTACTACCGCAGACAAAACCACAACACAAACCCCTCTCGATACCGGGCATCAGGCACGTCAGCGGCGACAAACAGCGAGGCCTGTAGCACCGGGACCAAAACCGACACACAAACATATTGCAGTCCGCATGGAATGCACCTGCGATGAAGAAGCAGATATCACCGAAGGTACCAGGCAAACCCTGGATCACCTTTTCAATGCCTGGCTTGGACACCTGACCGCAGGTGTTTCGCCAGCTTCCATTATGGGTGCATATGCCGATTGGGCCTGGCATATTGCCATGTCACCGGGCAAACAGGGCCAGCTTACGGAAAAAGCCTGGCGCAAGGCCATGCGTTTGGCTGCCTTTCTACCGCAAGCAACTCGCGGATGTGACTGTGAGCCGTGCATTGAGCCATTACCACAAGATGCCCGCTTTAAAGGTGATGAATGGCAGGTATGGCCATTCAATGTCATCTACCAATCTTTTCTGCTAACGCAACAATGGTGGCACAATGCGACCACTGACATAAGCGGGTTAAGCGGACATCACACGAAGATTGTCAATTTTACAATGCGGCAATACATGGACATGTTTTCCCCCAGTAACATGCCGTTCATCAATCCGGAAATCATTCACCGGACGATCGACAAACACGGACTGAATTTCTTCAACGGCTTCAGGTACTGGCTCGAAGATGTGGGGCGATATATCTCAAAGCAACCACGTGCTGGCTCAGAAGAATTTGTACCGGGGAAAACTGTCGCTGTCACGCCGGGCAAAGTCATATACAGGAACCATCTTATTGAACTGATTCAATACTCACCAACAACCGGCAAGGTACAAGCTGAACCTGTACTTATCGTTCCGGCCTGTATCATGAAATATTATATCCTCGACCTTTCACCCGGTAATTCACTTGTGCGGTGGCTTGTCAACCAGGGATATACCGTTTTTATGATCTCCTGGAAGAACCCGGACAGAAAAAACAGGGATCTGAGTCTCGATGATTACCGTAAATCAGGCATTATGGCGTCTCTTGATGTTATTAATGCGATTGTTCCGGAACATAAAATACATGGTGTGGGTTACTGTCTTGGTGGCACATTGCTTTCAATCGCAGCAGCAGCGATGAGCCGGGATGGTGATGACCGGCTCACCAGCATGACGCTGTTTGCCAGTCTGACTGATTTTTCGGAGGCGGGGGAGCTTGAACTGTTTATTGATGAAAGCCAGATAGACTTTCTCGAAGATATGATGTGGGAAGAGGGTTACCTGGATGCATGGCAGATGACAAATGCTTTTCAGTTTCTGCGTTCGAATGATCTTATCTGGTCACGCGTCATACATGATTACCTGATGGGAGAGCGGTCGCCCATGTTTGATTTGATGGCTTGGAGCACGGATGCAACACGGTTACCATATCGAATGCACTCGGAATATCTGCGGCAACTGTATCTTTCCAATGAACTGGCAGAGGAAAATTACCGGGTAGATGGTGTTGTAATCTCCCTGCGTGATGTCAAACTTCCCATATTTGCTGTTGGCACGCGCACAGATCATATTGCTCCGTGGCAGTCGGTTTACAAAATTCATGCACTGACTGATAGCAATGTTACTTTTGTGTTGACCAGCGGCGGGCATAATGCAGGTGTTGTCAACGAGCCCGGCCATCGTGGTCGTATTTATCAGATTGCCGACAAATCGTCTGATGCTCCGTATGTCGGACCGGGGGTATGGCGCGATGAAGTGCCTGAACGGGAAGGTTCGTGGTGGCCGGAATGGGACGCCTGGCTTAAGGAACATTCCAGCGGTGAAACCGGCCCGCCGGCCATGGGGGCGCCGGATAAAGGATACAAACCGCTGGGTAATGCGCCGGGACAATATGTACTCCAGCGTTAAATGTACTGGCTATGATAGCGACAGAAAATCCTGTAACTCCGGATAACGTTTCGATTGTGCAAGAAAATCCAACCGGCACCTCCGATTGCAAAAGCGATATTGAACATAAAAGTTCAGCGTCTCATACCCGTATTGGAACAATTACCGAAGTACATGGCCCCGTGGTCGTCATTGCTTGCGAGCAACTGCCACCATTGCGCCGGGCTTTGTACACTTCCCTTGATCACATAACTTATTTCTTTGAAGTTCACCAGCATCTGGACAAAAACTGTATCCGGGCCATTACCCTGCATAGTACTTCCGGTCTGCAACGCGGTATGGTTGTTTATGATACCGGCGCACCTTTGCATGTACCCGTATCCGAAAACTGTCTGGGACGCGTACTGAATATCTTCGGGGAACCGCTTGATGGAAACGATGCTCTGGACACCAAAGTTTATCGTAATATCCATGGCAACCTGACCGCGCTTTATGAAACCACAAAAACGGAAGGGCTGCTGGAAACAGGCATCAAGGTTATTGATCTCCTCTGTCCTTTTATTAAAGGAGGTAAAACGGGTCTGTTTGGCGGGGCCGGTGTCGGTAAGACCATACTGATCATGGAATTTATGCATGCGATTTCATCTATCCATAAAGGCGTCTCTGTGTTTGCCGGTGTTGGCGAGCGCATTCGCGAAGCACACGAACTCTGGCACGAGATGGTGCAAACCGGTGTCATGCCGCAGACACTCATGGTCTTCGGACAGATGGATGAATCTTCCGGGGTTCGTTTCCGGGTAGGGCTTTCTGCATTGAGCTATGCTGAATACCTGCGTGACACCCTGCAGAAGGAAGTATTATTTGTCATGGATAATGTATTTCGTTTTGTCCAGGCGGGCAGCGAGATTTCCAGTCTGTTGGGACGCATGCCGGCAACGGTAGGTTATCAACCCACATTAACCACTGAAGTAGCTGAAATGCAGGACAGAATATTATCTACGCGCAAGAGTGCCATTACATCGGTTCAGGCAGTCTATGTTCCGGCCGATGACATGACTGATCCCGCTGTTACCGCCATACTGAGTCATCTGGATACCACCGTCATACTGTCCCGCTCCCAGGCCGGAAAAGGCATTTATCCGGCTGTTGATCCATTACGCTCGAGCAGCAAACTGATGGACCGCCATACCCTGGGACAACGGCATTACACCATTGCCGAAGGCGTGCGTGAACATCTGTCCCGTTATCATGAACTGGAAGACATCATTGCCATGCTTGGTATTGAGGAATTATCGGCGCGTGATCGCCTTATCGTCATGCGCGCACGTAAATTACAACGTTATCTGACTCAACCGTTCTGGATGACAACAAAACAAACCGGCATACAGGGTGTTTCCGTATCCTTGCAACAGACACTGAATGATTGCGATGGATTTCTGACCGGAGCCTATGATGAAACACCTGAAGTCAAATGTTACATGACTGGCTCCTTGCAGGCCGGACAATGAACAGCTTTCAACTTGTCCTGAGGGGTTCTTCACATTCGCAAAACATTAACAGTGTCACATCATTTGTGGGTGAAGACAGCTCCGGCAGTTTTGGAATAGAGGCCGATCATGCACGCATGATGACTTCACTGGTATTCGGGCTGGCACGCTTCAAGACGGAAACCGGTCCCTGGCAATATCTGGCCCTGCCCGGCGCCATTCTCTATTTTGTTGACAACAAATTAATACTCAACACACGGCGTTATTTCATGAGTGTAAACTATGAAGATATTACCCGGGCCCTGCTGGACACACTGGCGAAGGAAGAAGAAGAACTGGCCACAATGAAACATAATTTGCGCAATATCGAAGCGCATATCCTCAAGCGAATGCTGGAAATGAGCAAGAGTTGAATAAATGTTCATGAACTTCTTCAAAAAATGCAATGAATGACACACAACTGAAAAAACAGATTGAACAACAGGCCAAACGCATAAAAAAAGCAGAGCGGGAAAAGTCCACGCTTCTTGCACAAACTGTTTATACCGGCGTATTGGGACTATTACTCGTTCTCCCAATTGTTGCAGGCGCCTATATCGGGAATTGGCTTGACAGTCTCATGGACTATTATTCCATCAGGTGGACCATGGGAATGATTATGCTTGGCGTGATTATCGGAGCAATAAATGTGTATCTCTTCATAATGGAACGGGAATAGGCAATGCAAGGGCAGGAAATTCTTCCGGAACACTGGTTCAGATTCGGCTCGCTTGCCGTCAGCGAAACGATTTTCACGACCTGGTGCATTATGTTATTACTCGTGACAAGCATGTGGTTAATAACACGCCGGTTAAATATACATCCCTCCCCCATGCAGGCCGCTGCCGAAGGCGTCGTCTCCACCATTGAAGCGGCGATTACTGCCGTTGCGCCTCAACATGCAAAACAATTGCTGCCGTTTATCGCTTCCCTGTGGATATTCATTGTCATTGCGAATCTTTCCGGACTCATCCCCGGCGTGCATTCCCCGACACGGGATCTGTCCGCCACTGCAGCGCTGGCATTTCTGGTATTTCTGGCCGCGCACTGGTTTGGTATACGTGCCCAGGGAATAAAAAACTACCTGCAACACTATCTCAGTCCCAGTCCCATCCTGCTGCCCTTTCACATCATCAGCGAGATCACGCGAACGGTAGCACTGGCGGTAAGGTTGTTCGGTAATATCATGAGTCTCGAAATAGCGGCACTGCTGGTCCTCTTTATTGCCGGTTTCCTGGTCCCCATTCCCATATTAATGCTGCACATTATCGAAGCGTTGGTGCAGGCCTATATTTTTGGCATGCTGGCGTTGATCTACATTGCCGGCGGCTTGCAATCACAACAGCTTCGATATCAAAAACAGGAGGAATAGTTTATGTCTGATATGACGTGGTTTACTCTGGCTTCAACCGTCGCTGCTGTCCTGGCGATTGCGATTGGCGTTTTGCTACCCGCATTCGCCATGGGTAAGGCAATCAGTAGCGCACTGGAGGCGCTGGCCAGGCAGCCCGAAGCGGAACGTGCCATCATGCGCACCCTGTTCATCGGGCTGGCCATGATCGAATCGCTGGCAATTTACGTACTGGTTATCGTACTAATCGTTTTATTCAGGAATCCGTTACTTGAATATTTATTGCAATAGTCAATCACCGGTATTTAACTGAATTAATCCTTACTTAATTGACCTCTTATAAAGAGACGCCATGGAACTTAACTGGTCCACCTTTATTCTCGAAATTATTAATTTTCTTGTCCTCGTCTGGCTGCTCAAGCATTTTTTTTACAAGCCGGTGATGGACATTATCACCAGGCGTAAGCAAACCATACAAGACAGTCTGGACAAGGCGGACGCAGTGCGCGTTGAATCGGAATCACTTAAATCACAGTACGAAAACAGACTGGAAGACTGGGAAAAGGAAAAAGCCAAAGCCCGGGTCGATCTGCACCGGGAAATTGAGGCGGAGCGAAAACAGGCGATGGATAATCTCGCACAATCTATTCAGCAGGAGAAAGAAAAATCGAAGGTATTAATACAAAGGCAACAGGACAATGCGGCACAAAAAAATAAAATGCTTGCCATTGAACAGAGTCTGGCCTTCAGCACACATTTACTTTCCCGCCTTGCAAACCAGAATCTGGAATCGGCGATTATACGCCTGGTACTGGAAGACCTTGAAAATTTGTCCTCCGGCCAACGGGCAGAACTGCAAAAGGCCTGCACCGGAACCAAAGAGCCTGTTCATATCAGCAGCGCCTATGTCATTGATGAAGTAACCCGGGTTGCTATTAAAGACGCACTGTCAAAAATACTCAAACAATCTGTCGAAGCCGAGTTCAAGCAGGATCCTTCCTTGCTGGCAGGGTTACTTATCGATATCGGGTCATGGAATTTACAGGCCAGCTTGCAGGAAGAACTGAAATACTTTGGCGATATGAATCACGATCACTGATGGATAGTCCGATGACAAATTCCCTGCTTGAAGCACGCTCGGAACAGATTAAAAACTACCGTTTTGGTCTGCGTATTCATGAAACCGGCCATGTCGTATCCGTCGGCGACGGTATTACCTGGATTTCCGGCCTGCCTTCTGCAGCGATGGATGATGTCCTGATATTCGAAGACGGGAGTCAGGCCGTTGTTTTTGATCTTAATCGTGACAGGGTTGGCGCCGTCTTGTTAAAACAAACGGAAAAATTGACTGCCGGTATCGCTGTACGTCACACCAGAGAATCCCTGCATGTACCTGTCGGGGACGGCCTGCTGGGACGTGTCATCGATCCCCTGGGTGAGCCACTGGATGATCTCGGCGCCCTGACTGATATCAGCGGTCATAACCTGCTGGAAAAAAATTCGCCTCCCATTATCGCCCGTGATTTTGTTCATAAACCGCTTTACACGGGTTGCAAGATCATCGACACCATGATCCCCATCGGCAAGGGACAACGGCAACTGTTAATTGGTGATGAAGGCCTGGGCCGCAGTGCGCTTGCCATCGATACCGTCATTAATCAACGTAATAAAGATGTGTATTGTATATACGTGCTTATCGGTCAACGGCGTTCAACTATCGTTAATACCATTGAAATACTGCGGGATTACGGCGCCTTGGACCACACAGTCATTGTCGTCGCCGAAGCAAGCGCCCTGCCCGGACTGCAACATCTTGCCCCTTTCACCGGCTGCGCTATCGCTGAGTCATGGATGACGCAAGGGCACGATACACTCATTGTTTATGATGATCTGAGTACCCACGCCAGAACATACCGTGAGTTGTCCTTATTACTACGGCGTCCTCCCGGACGGGAAGCCTATCCCGGTGATATATTTTCCGTTCATGCCCGTTTACTGGAACGTTCTACCTGCCTGAATGCCGCCAATGGCGGCGGCAGTATGACCGCATTGCCTGTCATTGAAACCAACGAAGGGGAAATAGCCGACTACATCCCAACCAACCTGATCTCCATTACCGATGGCCAGATATATCTGGACCGTACACTCTTTACCGGTGGTTTTCGTCCTGCCATCGATATCGGCAAATCCGTGTCCCGTATCGGTGGACAGGCCCAGCACCAACACATCAAAACCGAGTCCGGCCGCATGAAACTGGACTATCTGCAGTTTCTGGAACTGGAAATGTTTACCCGCTTCGGCGCAAAACTTGAAACCAGTATGCAAAAGGCAATCAAACGTGGACGCTTGCTGCGTGAAATCCTTAAACAGGAGCGATTCACACCCATGCCGGTCGAGTTCCAGCTGGCCTGGCTCGTTGCTTTTAACGATGGTCTCTTTGACGATGTCGAGATCGACGCCATTCCCGGCCTACTGGAACAGATTGCAAAATATATTGAGGAATCTTCACCGGCACTGGATATGGAACGGGAACACTGGCAACAACTGGCGCAGGGACTCTTCAACAGACACAAGAATTCAAAAACATGAGTCAGCGGCGCAAACTCAGGTACCGCATGCATCAATTGCTGGAAATCAGAAATATCATGGATGCCATGAAAAACCTGGCGGTACTGGAAACGCACAAGTTAGACAGGCTTCTTGAGAACCAGCAAATACTGATAAAAGATCTTGAGCGCATAGCGGACGATTTTTTCAGCTTTTATCCCTGTCCCGTTTACCAGAGCAACGATGAAACTGACTGCTGGATACTGTTCGGGTCGGAACGTGGTTTCAGCGGTGATTTTAATGAAACATTACTCAGCCATTTAGACAAGCGTGTGGCGCGCACTGTAAACAGACCATACCTGTTAATCCCTGTAGGAAACAAACTCTTCACGAAACTGCAGGACAATCCCCATGTGACACGCTTTATTGAAGGTGCCGATGTAACAGAGGAAATTAATACCATAATCAATACTCTCGTTATGCATATCGACACCCTTCAGACCAAATACACAATGCTGAATGTCTTTGCCCTGTTTCATAATGCTGACACTGAAGAGGTGACCTCTCGTCAGCTGGTGCCACCCTTCAGACATAATCCCGATAAACGGCCGGCATATGCCTTTCCTCCCGCGCTCTATATACCACCCGAAGAATTCTTTTCAGAACTGTTCGATCGTTATCTGTTTGTGGCCTTACAGGAAATCAGTTACACCTCTTTAATGGCTGAAAACCACAAACGCATACAACATATGACCGGTGCAGTCCAAAAGCTTGACGAGAAAACGGATGAACTGATGCGCAAATACCACATACATCGCCAGGAAGAAATTACCGAGGAAATTGAAGTCATATTGCTTAATTCAATTGTCGAACCAGCATGAGGATGTCATCGTAACAGTCCCTGTCGGTTTACAACCACCAAGCCCATCACCGGGGACAACTCACCCTGTACCTGAGACAGATAAATAGATGGCTTTCCGGTGCGAAAAGGAATAGGGTGCAGGTATTAGCGGTTTTTGTAGCGGTTCCCGGTAACTCCTCGCGGTGTATAACAGCAGTTCTTCCGAGATTCTTCGTCAACAATTTGCATGCTAATACATTGTTCTTTTAATAATTAATGAGGTAACCGAAATGGCTACAGGTACAGTAAAGTGGTTTAACGATAGTAAGGGTTATGGATTTATCACACCGGCTGACGGCAGCCCTGATGTGTTTGTTCATCATAATTCCATCAAGGCCGAGGGATTCAAATCATTGGCCGAGGGTCAGAGTGTGAGCTTTGATACCGAGAAAGGTCCTAAAGGCCCCAGTGCAACCAACGTGGTTGCGCAATAGACCCAACCAGGCAGTTTTTTAGTCTGGAACAAAAACCCCGCCTATGGCGGGGTTTTTTATGTCAGGTTCAGACTGACCCCGTTGACTCTCAATAAATAAATCTGTCCCCTTTTACTTCCTTATCTTTTCTTTTATCTTTTATCATAAAGCATATGGAGATAATATATCCTTCCCTTTGATTACTCAGGGGTATGATACTTAATAATGCATAATCAGTGAGGAATCATGACGGGAAAGATGGCATCCGTACGCAGGGTAGCAGAAAAGAGGCTGGGATCTATTCTCGAGACCATCGATAATGTGGTGTGGTCGATTTCCGCAGACACCTACGAAACGCTTTATCTCAATCCTGCTGCTGAACGGGTCTACGGCAGATCGGCCATTAACTTTTACGAAGATCCCCAACTTTTTCTCAACATTGTTCATCAGGAAGATCGACAGTGGGTCACTGAAGTGCTACCTGAACTGATCGAAAAAGGATCCATGACACTCCAGTACCGCATCGTCCGGCCCGACGGTGAAATACGCTGGCTGGAAGACAGAATGGCTGTCGCACGCAATGCCAAGGGGGAACCGGAACGGTTTGACGGTGTGGCTACCGACATCACCGAGCGCATGGAGCATGAAACCCAACTGAATTACCTGGCAAATCACGATGCACTGACTGATCTTCCCAATCGCAATCTACTCGACGATCGCATACTCCAGGCCATCGCGCAGGCCCATCGCGGCAGACACAAATTCGGTTTGCTTCTGCTGGACATCGATCGCTTCAAGAACATTAACGATGGCTACGGCCATATCTTCGGCGATGAGTTGTTGCTTACAGTAGCAGCGCAATTGCATAAAAGCGTGCGCGAAAGCGACACCGTGGCAAGATTAGGGGGCGACGAATTCGTCATTCTGCTTTCACCACTGAACAGCCACGAAGAGATCTATCCCGTCGTGCGCAGACTACTGAACAACTTTTCTCTTCCGTTCACTATTCAGGGCACCGAGCTATATTCCACCATCAGCATCGGTATTGCTGTTTTCCCGGCAGACGGGAATGATATGGAGACCCTTTTGAAGAACGCCGATATCGCAATGTACCGTACCAAAGAGATGGGACGTAATGGTTTCCAGTTCTTCGAACCGGATATGAGTGTCCATGCAACTGAGCGACTCGAACTTGAAAATGCCTTGCGCAGAGCAATCGAACGGGAAGAGTTCGTCATTTACTACCAGCCGCAAACAAACGTCAAGTCCGGCAAAATTACTTCCGTTGAAGCACTGATCCGCTGGCAACATCCCAAAGAGGGTCTTTTGTCTCCTGATCGCTTTTTAAAGATTGCTGAAGAAACCGGTTTGATTATTCCGATAGGTGCATGGGTACTTAAAACAGCATGTACACAGGCCAAGGCATGGCAGGATGCCGGCATGCCAAGTCATCGCGTTAGTGTAAACATATCAGCCAAGCAGTTCTGGGAAGGACAGTTAGTAAAGACCGTAAAACGGGTACTGAATGAAACCGGTCTCTCAGCGGAAGACCTGGAACTGGAAATTACCGAAACCGTTTTTCTGCGCGACATCGATGAGACCATTCGCACTATTCATGAACTCAGGGCCATGGGGATCATAGTGAGCATGGATGATTTCGGTACTGGTTATTCTTCGTTGACTTATCTGCGGCAGTTGCCGATAGAAAAGCTGAAGATTGATGGGTCCTTCATTCATGACATGACTACCACAACACGATCATCCGTGTTGCTCACTCAAATTATTCAGCTTGCACATGCGATGAAACTGGAAGTCGTGGCCGAGGGTGTGGAGACTGAAAAGGAATACAATTTCCTCGTGGAAAACAAATGTGATGTGGTGCAAGGTTTTTATTTCCATAAACCACTCACACCGGATGAGATTGGACACTTACTTGAAAACAAGCAGTCATAAATCGAGAAACTCTACTGATTTGTATTGACCAGGATTTGATCTGACAATAGTTGTAAGAATAGGCATTGGCAAAAATTACCAGATCAAACTTAATACGTCATTCTGGCGAAAGCGACCCACAGGATGTGGGAAATGTCGCGAGACGCCTATATGGATATAGGCGGTAGAGCGACGCAGGATGCCAAAGCCGAGGACATGGGCCGCTCAATCACATCCATGTGACCGCGGCATTAGCACATCCGTGTGCGTCAGTCCGTAGCGACCAGTATCCCCTTCCCTAAGGGAAGGTACGACTGCATGGATGCACGAGGTACGGTTACAGGATGTAACCGGTAGAGTCGAGTCCGGAACAGAGACCGAGAGCAACGCCGGGAGCAGTTGCCGAGGATGGGGTAATTCATCCACTGGATGCTGGGCATGGATTGTTCCTACAATCCTAATGCATTTCCTCCATCCCTGGAGGTCATGCTGAACAGGCGCGACGCATGGACGAGGGAAACCGGAGATCGAGTCGCCGGGGCGTCCTCTTCCTTGGTTACTTCTTGTGGGACGAGCAACAAGAAGTAACCCGCCATCAGGCGGAACTGATTTTAAAAAGCTATTGATTTAATTATCCAGTACGACGTCTCTCAACAAACACCCCTATTAATGCCAATACTGCCGCAAGGACAGTCAGCCCGGCGGGTATAGAAACATTCCCCAACAGTACCCGGTGTAGATGCACATAGGCCAATGCCAGCAGAATTGTAGCAACCAGACCAGGCAGCCTGCTTTTGCTTACGGAGAAAACAGCATACAAACCGGTGAGGGCTGCGCCATACCATTCAACCTGTATAAACATCGGCGCGGCCGGCAAAGCCACAAAAATAACAGCATTGGCCTGAATCGGACTGTAGAAAAGCGCGACACTCACATACAACATCGCAAAGACGGGGACAATCAAAAGCAACGTAGCCGCCCAACCGAAATAGTTGATTGGGCGATGCGGAATCCCTGTTGTTCTGTTATTGGTTTCTTCCATAACTCCTTATTCTAAATTGGACAAGGTAGTAATAGGATAGACTACGACTCATCAAATTGGCAAAAGAAAAGGCCATATCGTTTTCTCGTTACTACCCTGATGGGGACACCTCCGGCCTGGGAGTGGAAAATGCCCGTTAACTCGTGGACAAGACAGGAGTTGCTGGATCAGATCGCCGCGGCGATTGCTGAAACACGCGCACACTCTGAAACGGCTGTGCTCGCCAGAGTTCTGGTTGAACTCGAGGACGTCGCGGCGCGATTAAAGGCCGGAGAACCTCTCACCGATGAGTATCGACAGACACTTTTTTTCGACGTCATTGCGGTACGCGAGCTGGATAATTCGGAAAATACGCATCTGCACTATTTAAATGTAGAAGTCTCGACTTGATCTGACACCGCACTTGAAAAAGTGAGGGTTACCGGTTTTGATGGAAGTGCAAACTTTCAATCATAACCAATAAGAGGTAACCCTCATGTTAAATACTAACGAGAAAATCATTAAGTACAAGGTTGGGCTGTTGAACCTGGCGGAAGAACTGGGGAATGTCTCCAAAGCCTGTCAGGTGATGGGCGTGTCCCGGGATACGTTTTACCGGTATCAATCCGCGGTTGAAGCAGGTGGTGTGGCGGCCTTGTTTGAGCAGAGCCGGCGCAAACCCAATCCCAAGAACCGTGTCGATGAACCGACGGAAGCGGCAGTGGTCGCTTATGCGCTGGAGTATCCGGCCCACGGCCAGGCCCGCACCAGTAATGAGTTACGGAAACGGGGCGTGTTTGTGTCAGCGAGCGGGGTGCGTTGCATCTGGCTGCGCCATCAACTGGGTAATTTTAAAGAGCGCCTGAAAGCCCTGGAAGCCAAGGTCGCGGAAGAAGGCATCATTCTGACCGAGGCCCAGGTCGCCGCCCTGGAGCGCAAGCACTGGGACGATGAAGCCTGTGGGGAGATTGAAACTGCACATCCGGGCTATCTGGGCTCGCAAGATACCTTTTATGTCGGGACCTTGAAAGGCGTGGGCCGGGTGTATCAACAGACCTTTGTCGATACCTACTGCAAAGTGGCGTTTGCCAAACTGTACATCACCAAGACGCCGATCACCGCAGCTGATCTGTTGAATGACCGGGTCCTGCCCTTCTTTGAACAACAGGCGTTGCCGATGTTGCGCATCCTGACGGACCGGGGCACCGAGTATTGCGGCAAGGTAGAGCAGCATGATTACCAGTTGTATCTGGCTATGAACGACATTGAGCACACCAAAACCCGGGCCCGCTCACCACAGACCAACGGGATCTGCGAACGTTTCCACAAGACCATCCTGCAGGAGTTTTACCAGGTCACCTTCCGCAAGAAAGTCTATGCTGACATTAATGCATTACAAATTGATCTGGACGAATGGCTGTTGTACTACAATAATGAACGGACGCATCAAGGAAAAATGTGTTGTGGACGAACACCGATGGAAACGTTGATGGATGGCAAACAAATCTGGCAGGAGAAGTTTATTCACTAAACTTCATCTGACAGTCACAACTATCAAACCGGTAACTGTCAGATCAGGTCTGAACTTCTACAATTTAAACCGGCTAAGCGAAATTGCCGCGGCCATTGACGAGATCGATCCACCGTAACCTAATCACTGTAGTAGTCTTCGCGGGTGATCTGCTTTCCCGCCGAAATGGCCTCGTGGTAGAGGTTCGAGTTGTGCGGGATCTCGTCCTCCGGCTCCCCGTAGAAGCGCCGGTAGACCTTGCGTGTCGCATGTTCAAAGCGGAACTTGACGTCTTCGGGAGGATAGTCAATATAGACATCGCCCTTCATGAATACATCCATCAACACCATCGTCATTCGCCTCCTGATTTAATGGAGCCGGAGTGATTTATTCCAGTTATTAATTCCTTTCCAGTATCACAAAACTATAATTATATTGACTCTTCCCGTCGGCCTTGAAGTCCTGCCATTTGTTTTCTTCCCAGGCTTCCTGGTCAAACTCCGGAAAATACATGTCCCCTTCCAGTTCAGCATGGACTTGCTTAAGGTCTGGGCATAGAGTTTATACCGTCCATGATCATAATTTTATCCAGATCTTTATATTATGCATCAGGCTGGATAAATTCATTCGTTCCTTGCGCTCTGTCAATGTGTTAGCGTGTTTATTCCCTCTTCACCTCAAGGTATCTCATGATGCAATTACGGGTTGGTTATGAATTAACCTACGAGTGCCCGCAGCCGACGCCTATGCTACTGACGTTACACATCCATTCTACGCGCGTCTCCGACATTATCGTTCCCGATCACCTCATCACCCGGCCATCTATCCCCCTCACCGTCTATCGTGATGGTTTCGGCAACTGGTGCAGCCGCATTGTCGCACCGAAAGGCGAAATTCAACTTTCCACTGATGCGGTTGTGAACGATACGGGTAAACCGGACCTGGTAGTCCCCACGGCCCATCAACTTCCAGTGCAGGATCTCCCGGAAGAAACCCTGGTGTTCCTTTTAGGCAGCCGCTATTGCGAAACCGATCTGCTGTCCGAGGCGGCCTGGAGACTGTTCGAGAAATCTCCTGCCGGATGGGGACGCGTACAGGCTATCTGCGATTTCGTCCATCAACATATCGTCTTTGGTTACGAATACGCCCGCATGACGAAAACGGCCTGGGAATCTTTTAATGAGGGGAACGGTGTGTGCCGTGATTACACACATCTCGCCATTGCCTTCTGCCGGTGTATGAATATTCCGGCCCGTTATTGCACAGGTTATTTGAGTGACATCGGGGTACCGCCGCCGGATGGTCCCAATGATTTCGCTGCCTGGTTTGAGGCCTATCTTGGCGGACAGTGGTACATCTTTGATCCGCGCAATAACGAACCGCGTATCGGCCGGGTGCTGATCGCGCGAGGTCGCGATGCGGCGGATGTGCCGATCAGTAATACATTCGGCCCCAACGTAATGAAATACTTCAAGGTCTGGTCTGATGAAGTAAACAGTGGACAGTGATAAGGACCAATTATTGAATCGTAAATCATCGCAATTGATGCAAGTTTCAAGACTTGACCCCAATTTTCTCGTGATTGCTTAGAGAAATAAATATTCTGGCATCAAGAGTCAGAAGTCAGTTAAAATATTTGTCCCCTTCTATTACCTGAACTTGTAGACGAGTCCAAGCGTCAAGGCATAGCTGGTAAAATCCACATCGCTTGTAAAACCAAACGACTCCCCGGCAATTGCGGGCAGACCATCAAAATCCATGGTGCCATAATCTGCATAGTTAAACTCAAAGCGTACTAACAGGTTGTTAATCAGGACAGCCTCCATACCGGCGCCTGCTATCCAGCCCACAAGGGTTTCTGAATCTGATGCGGCAATTGTGCCAAATGCCGGATTACAGAAATCGGTATCAGCGGGACACACAGCTTCAAGCTCTGCACTCGCCACGGCAACACCGGCAGTGCCATACAGGTGTACGCTGGGCGTAATCAGGTATCCCGCGCGTCCACGCAGACTGCCAGCCCATGTGGTTTCCGCTTCAATGAAACTGAAATCAGGGGGAGCATCGAATACACCCGGAATAGTGGTGTGTGTGTCATCAATATTTGCATAGCCCATATTGCCTTCGACGCCGAGTATAGTCCGCGGGGCCACTATCCAGTTATAACCGGCAAAACCATTGACAAAAAAATCGGTACTGTCCAGTGAGGCATTCGGGTCAGTCACGAAAGGAATTGGTATACCGTCAGGGTCTTGATAACTTGTGGTTGTCCAGTCTGATTCTACCTGGCGTGCGCCAAGTGAAATTCCTGCATAAGTTCCGGCCCAGTCGAAGGATTCAGCGTTGGCGGCCTGCATGGCGAACAATGAAACAGCCAATACTGCAAGATGAAGTGTAATAGATTGCATGTACTAAGGTCTCCCCATTTGGCTTTGTCAATTCATATTAACAAACAGTCCGGCAAAGTAAAGATATAAAAAGTGTTTATGTAAGGGCATGGCATCGTAAATCGAAAGTATTACTGAATTACAGCAACAACATAATCAATGGATAAACTATGCATTAGAGTCTGGTGTAGGCATGCGGGATGCAAGCTGGACAGAGAGCATCGCTGTTGGGAGTGAATCGTTCCTGGAACGGGTAAACGCCGCATTAGGCTTAAAAGCATTGCACAGAACGGTAATTGAGCGGGATGATAAATTGGTTATCCAAGAAGCTCGTGTTCCTTACACTGCACTTTTTAATGGCAAAATGGGCGATATAAGCATGGAAAATACGATAAAATGGGATGTATTATAAATGTATTCAGATGGGTACGTCGGTCTGACCCGGGTGAATCCGGACTGGTCATCACCGGCGGAAGTAAAACGTGATTTCCGCACTGCCAGCATACTCCGGGATGGCCGGGTGGTTTTCAACATTGCCGGCAACAAATACCGGTTGGTTGTCTGGATCAATTATGCTTATCGCGTTGTGTATGTCCGTTTCATTGGAACACATGCCCAGTACGATGCTATAGATGCTCAAACCATTTGATAGAAACAAAGATGAACATCAAACCCATTAAAACCAAAGCAGATTACCGGGCGGCATTAAAGGAAATCGAATCCCTGATGACCGCCAGACCCAACACCCCGCAAGGCGAACGTCTTGACGTGCTGGTAACGCTGGTTGAAGCCTATGAGCACAAACATTACCCGCTCGATCTCCCCGATCCGGTTGAGGCAATCAAAATCCGGATGGAACAGATGGACCTCACGCCCAAAGATCTGGTGCCTATGATTGGCCAACTTAACCGTGTTTATGAAGTGCTGAATCACAAGCGGCCATTAACATTGAAAATGATTTGGCGTTTGCATAATCAACTCGGTATCCCGGCGGAAAGTTTGATCAAACAACCGGAAAACTCCCACGCGGCGTAATTTAACACTCACCCGGCATGACGGATCATAGGGTTGCGCCAATCGGCCAATTGAAAGGTTTTGTATCGGCTGATTGCAACTTTTCTAATCGGCCAATTGCTGATTTGGCTAGCGTCCAATTGCTGAACAGGATCAAGCCGGGATTGCATCGGCCTGTTCACGATCCTTTCACTGATAATGTATTTCACGAGGAATTTTAACTGGTACAGGACGGCGGATATTAAAACTTGATGGTGGAGAATTAATAGTACTATTAATGTGCTAAAAACCGTGGTTTGTCTCTGGTTGTTCCGTGAGGATATTATTTCGAGTGACGTGCATGGATGCACTAATGCCGCAGGGACATGATGTCCAGGAGCGGTCTGGCCCTGAATTCTTTCGTACGGAGCTTTAGTTTGGTATTGACATATGTTACCAGCATGGTAACATGATTGTAACCTGGATGGTAACGGATACACCGGCGCAATGATTAAGTCGTTTGTTCACAAAGGATTAAAGAATTTTTTCAACACGGGCAGCACATCAGGAATACAGGCAAAACATGCCGGCCGAATTCGTCTAATCCTTGCCCAATTAAATCAGGCCCGTTCGATAAAGGACATGGACATTCCATCCTTACGTTTACATAAACTGAAGGGACAACAAAAAGGGATTTGGTCAGTTACTGTTCAGGCGAACTGGCGCATCACATTCCGGTTTGTCGAGGGTGATGCAGAAATAGTAAATTATGAAGATTATCACTGAGTCGAGGTCCATTATGCGCATGTATAATCCTCCACATCCCGGCGAGATTCTGTGGGAATTATTTCTTGAGCCCGATGACATTACTGTGACAAAAGCAGCAAAAGCCCTAGGTGTCACACGAAAGCATTTAAGCAAGATTATTAACGGACATGCCGGTGTTACCCCGGAAATGGCGATACGTCTTGAACTGGCATTTGGCGTCAGTGCCGAAAGCTGGCTGGGCCACCAGGCCGCTTATGATTTATGGGTAGCAGGGCAGGATAAAAGGCAACTGAAGGTCAAATCGTTACGTGCTGCTTGAATGCATTCAAACATTACCTGATACCGTAAAATCAATAGAGGGGCGCAAGACTTTTTTTCTTTTTCAAAAGTCAGGGCGTTTTCATCACTATAGCAGGTGTAAAATATACCGGTCATATAATGGGGGTAGAGTAACAATTGCTTCAGGCCAGGGTACTCCTTATTTGTTACTCTGAACCTAATGACTTGCACGCGGTTTTAAAACAGGTAATTTCGGCGTCACTAAACTACGACCGTCTGTGTCCCTACAAACTCAGCCTCAAGGACTGGTTCGCCGTCTTCTAATAACATTTCAATAACTTCTTTTCACCTTGACTATGAGCACCGGCAAAACCAGGGATAAACCCGACATAAAGCCCCGTCTCCGGGCAACGTTCAACAACAGCAGTAAAGGTATGCATCACATTAATTCCTTGATTAGCAATAATTTCCATTTTAGCAGCTAAGGAGGGTGCCAGGCGAGCAGGACTCGAAAAAGTGCCGTTGCGACCGCGAGGCGTAGCCGTGGCGGGTGGCAATCTATTTTTGTATATCGCGTATTGATCACCGTGAAACTATCAGTGCTGTATACTTTCCTCTACACCACGCTGAAATCCGAGGACTACGCCTTACTCATCGGCAGCATTGGCCTGTTCACGATCCTTTCATTGATTATGTATTTCACACGGAACTCCAACTGGCACAGGCGGGGTGATTATGCGTAGGCCAGGCATTCAACATCCCTGGGATGGCCTGGAGTCCAGGGAATAGTGGGCTGTCCCTGACGAATCACGGATGAATCATTTTTTCTGATCCAGAAACTCTGTCACCGTCATATGGATATCCTTGGCGATCTGCCTTAATAAAATAGGTGAGATATCTCTGCCGGGATGATAGGGAACGGTAGTACAACGGCCATCAGCATGACGGTATTGTTTATGAGAGCCACGTTGCCGGACTTCCTCAAAACCCAACGTGTTGAGGATTTGTGTGACTTCACGCGGTTTTAAAACAGGTAATTTCGGCGTCACTAAACTACGACCGTCTGTGTCCCTACAAACTCAGCCTCAAGGACTGGTTCGCCGTCTTCTAATAACATTTCAATAACTTCTTTCAGGTTCTCATGCAACTCGTCCATTGTTTCACCTTGACTATGAGCGCCAGCAAAGCCAGGGATAAACCCGACATAAAGCCCCGTATCCGGGCAACGTTCAACAACAGCAGTATAGGTATGCATCGGCATTAATTCCTTGGTAAGCAATAATTTCCATTTTAGCAGCTAAAGAGGGTGCCAGGCGAACAGGACTCCAAATCGACTCAAACGAAGGCACATCCCCAAAGATCAAGTTCTGCATGGCCCGGTAATCAGCTTTGACTCTAGCCAATATCTTACCCAGCTCACCCAGAAATCCTTTTCCACCAGCGCGGGGGTGATGCCCATGTTTGCCGCTGTCTGGGTGAACAGGCCGCTGCGTTCATCCGGTGAAAATCGAACAACCTTGTCCATTTATTTACATTCCTGGCAAATTTGCTTGATGATTTTATAAACCCAGCCGGTCACCGTGCGCGTATCTTTCAGAATCCGCGCACAGTTTTTCCCATCCAGCCGTTTGCGTAAAGCCGTAATCACTTTTTTATCAATATTGTCCTTGCCCAGCGCCTTCAACGCCTGAACGATCAGACCACTCTCACGCTCACTGAACCCCAGGTCTTTCAGTGCAGATTTCTTGAAAGATAATGTGTGTTTACCAATCTTGTATTCACGGTCTGGCCCATTGGAAAGATAGACCCATTTGGCCGGAACCTGGGTGGATAATCCAAGCAGATTCAGGGCAGCATCACCCGAAGGGAAAATACGCCAGTTGAATTTCCGTGCCAGGGCCTGTGCCACCTCATCCAGGTCCGGAGCTAGTTCCTGTTTCAGGAGGCCGCTGTAGCGTGGATAGTCATACACCCCCCGGATCACCCGGCGAATCCGGCCGGATTTGGCCAGATTGGACAGGGACTTATGAATATTGTCCTCGCCAAATTCAGCCACAAAATCGGTCTTGGTAAAGGCCCAACCCCTACCACGCCCATAAATACGAGATATTATTTTATTTTCAATAGGTTGCAAAATATTAGCCGTCTGATTTTTTCAGGAAAACAGTGTAGTTTTACTGAAAATAGCACAACCTGGCGGGAAAAGACAATGGAAATATGAATGGTGTGGCTTAGAGAAACTCTGATTAGTTAATAATGCAGTCTTTGCGACCGCCAGGCGTAGCCGTGGCGGGTGGCAATCTATTTTTGTATGTGGCGTATTGATTGATGGCCGTGAAATTATCGGTGCTTTATACCTTCCTCTACACCACCTTGAAATCCGAAGACTACGCCTTACTCATCGGCAGCATTGGTCTGTTTACGATTCTTTCACTGATTATGTATTTTACGAGGAATTTTAACTGGTACAGGACGGCAAGCGAATCAGCGTAAGCTATAGATTTAGCATCACTGTGATTCTAGTGTTTAAGGAATAGTGGCCTGTCCCGGATTATTCTGCCTGGTTTGAGGCCTATCTTGGCGGACAGTGGTACACTTTTGATCCCCGGAACAATGAGCCGCGTATCGGCCGGGTGCTGATCGCGCGAGGTCGCGATGCGGCGGATGTGCCGATCAGCAACACGTTCGGCCCCAACATAATGAAATACTTCAAGGTCTGGTCTGATGAAGTAAACAGTGGACAGTGATAAGGACCAATTATTGAATCGTAAATCATCACAATTGATGCAAGATTCAAGACTTGACCCCAATTTTCTATTGTGGTCTGAGGCACCCCGGATTTAACGGACACATTAATTGGGGGACAATACCCCCGGAGGTGTGTCCAATGGTCAAACGACAACGCTTTACCAAAGAATTCAAACAGGAAGCTGTGCGGCTGTTAGAGCAAGGTGATAAACCCATTTCGGAACTGGCACTGGATCTGGGCGTGCGCCGCAATCAACTTTATAAATGGCAAGAAACGTTGCGGAAGAATGGCGCACAGGCCTTTCGTGGTCCGGGCCGCAAACCACTGGAGCAAAGTGATGAAGTGACGCGGTTACGGAAGGAACTGGAGCAGGTGAAGCTGGAACGTGACATTTTAAAAAAAGCCGCCGCGTACTTTGCGAAAGAGCTGAAGTGAAGTACGCCTATATTCATCAGCATCGTTACTGTTTCCCGGTCGCTATCGTGTGCCGCGTGTTGCAGGTCAGCCGCTCCGGTTACTATGCCTGGCACCATCGCCCGGAGAGTGTACGGGCGAAGGCCAACCGGTTATTGTTAACGCACATACAACGGATACAGCTTCAATCACGCCGGTGCTATGGTGCGGTCAAGTGTTGGAAGCAACTGCTGGCAGAAGGGATAGCGTGTGGTAAACACCGCGTGGCACGTTTGCGGCGTTTGCATGGAATCTATGCCCAACGGCGGAAACGGTTTGTCGTGACCGCCCGTGCCCGTTATACCCACTCAATATCGCCGAACGTGTTATCCCGGCAGTTTACCGTGGGTGAACGGAACCGGGCGTGGGTGGGTGATACCACGTTTATTGCGACACGTGCAGGCTGGTTGTTTCTGGCGGTCATGATTGATCTGTTTTCGCGCAAGGTGGTGGGCTGGTCGATGGCGAACCAGAACAATGGTCAATTGGTATTGGACAGTCTGACCATGGCCATTGCACAACGCCAACCCGGTGCCGGACTCATTCACCATACCGACCAGGGCGCCACCTATGCGAAGCAAAGCTATCGTGACTTGTTAACGTCACAGGGCATGATTACCAGTATGAGCCGTAAGCGTGACTGTTGGGACAATGCGGTGGCCGAGAGTTTCTTCAGTAATTTAAAGAATGAATTGATTCGCGATCAGCACTTCAACAGTAGAGAAGAAGCCCGGTCAGCGATCTTCGATTACATTGAAGTATTTTATAACCGGCAACGTTTGCATCAAACGCTGGGATACAAATCCCCGGAACAATTTGAGAGAATGGCAAATGTTGCTTAAATCCACTGTCCGTTTTATACGGGATGTCTCAGTCTGCCCATGATTATTGTCTCACTAT
>Ga0209751_10000057_pt1 | contig 100890 bp, 63 predicted proteins | sample RifCSP13_1_FD_184019 | JGI IMG/M metagenome (GOLD analysis project Ga0209751, IMG submission 184019) | Soil microbial communities from Rifle, Colorado - Rifle CSP2_sed 13_1 (SPAdes) (version 2) | ecosystem: Environmental > Terrestrial > Deep subsurface > Rock core/Sediment | place: Rifle...
CGCCGCACCACGCGTGGGAGCGCGGGACGAGCGAGAACACCAACGGCCTGCTCCGCCAGTACCTGCCGAAAGGCGCGAGCATGGCCCGCCTCACCCAGTACGATTGCACTCGGATCGCCACGAAGCTGAACCGCCGCCCGCGCAAACGCCTGGGCTACCGAACCCCGGAGGAGTGCTATGTCGCCTGACGCTCAGTGTTGCACTACAAACTTGAGATCAAGCAGCGTTCGGCGGCGACGACTTCCTCGCCATCGCCGACCTGCCCGACAACGCCTCCGCGGCGGCGATCAGCCTCGCGGTCAGCGCCAGCGGCGCGATTCGCTCGCAGACGACGGTCCTGCTGACGCCCGAGGAGATAGACGCGGCCGCGAAGAAGACGGTGGACTACCGCGCGCCCGGAGCGTAGCACCGCGGTTGCGTCGGAGCGTACGCGCTCAGCGCGGAATCGAATCGAGCGCGAGCAGCCCCTTGAGCACCGACTCCGGTGCGAGAAACGCCGAGCCGTGGCGAATGCCGCGCGGGGCGCGGAGCGAGTCGCTCACCACTTCCCAGTGCGCGAAGTCGCGCGTGCGCACGGCGCCGTAGCGGCCGCGCGTGTAGTAGTCGAAGTAGACGTACCACCACTCGTCCACGTGCAGGATGGACGGCCCCTCGGTGTGGACCGCGGTGAAAGCCGGTGATGCCGGCCCGTACGGGCCCGTGGCGCGCCTGGCGGTCGCGACGCGCAGGTTGCGGCGCTCGGGGAAGAAGGTCTCGTCCTTCATCACGAGGTAGTACGTGTCCCCGTTCCGCGCGATCGTCCCGTCTATCGCGGAGAAGCCGCCGTCGTAGAGCAGCGCGGCCTTCGAGTACGTCTTGAAGTCCTTCGTCGTGACGTAGTAGAGCCGGTGATCGGCGCGCCCGCGCGACGTGCGCTGCGCCACCGAGTCGGACGCCGGAAAGCGCCCGGGAATCGAGGTCGCCCAGAAGATGAGGTACTGCTTCGTGGCGTCGTCGTAGAACAGCTCCGGCGCCCACGAGTTGAGCGTGGTGGGCTCGTGCTCCATCACCGGGATGCGCTCCAGCGCCGACCAGTGGATGAGATCCGTCGAGTGTGCGACGCCGATCCCCTTGTCGGTCCACGCGATCGTCCAGACGAGGTGGAACACCCCGTCCGGTCCGCGGAGGATGCACGGATCGCGCATCAGCGCGGCCGTCGTGTTCCACTCCTGCCAGCCGCGGCCCTGCCCCGTGACCGCCGGCTGGAGGAGCGAGCGCCCCCCGTTGAGCGGGAGCCAGGTGATTCCGTCGCGGCTGTACGCGAGGTGGAGACCGTCCTCGCCGTTCCGTGTGAAGTAGGAGAAGAGGAACGCGTCGGGCTCCGTGGTCGCGGCGGGCGCCGATGAGGAGCCGACCCGCACGCAGCCGCCGACGAGGAGGGCCAACAAAGCGGAAAGCGGGAACGGCTTCACCGTGAAGGCGCTTGCCCGTAGTACCGCCCGGGCCCGTGCTTTCGACCGAAATGTTTCCAGAGCAGTGGCTGCGGGATCGGCGCCGCGGCCGGGTTGAGCACGGCGGTATGAAACGCCATCCGCGCCACCTCTTCGAGTATTGTCGCGGTCTCGACCGCCGCTTCGACGCTCGGCCCCCAGACGAAGCTCGCGTGGTGGGCGACCAGCACGGCGGACATCGAGGTGGGCTCACCATCGAACCGTTCGACGATCACGGTGCCGGTGTTCCGCTCATAGTCTTTCGCGATCTCTGTCGCGGTGAGCGGTCGCGTGACCGGTATCGGCCCGTTGAAATGGTCCGCGTGCGTGGTGCCGTAGCAGGGGATCTCCCGTCCCGCCTGCGCCCAGACCGTCGCGTAGTGTGAATGCGTGTGCACCACCGCGCCGACCGCCGGCCACGCACGGTACAGCACGAGGTGCGTCGCGAGGTCCGACGACGGGCGCAACTTGCCCTCGACGACACGGCCCTCGAGATCGGTCACCACGAGGTCGCCCGGCTTCATCTTCTCGTACGACACGCCACTCGGCTTGATCACGACGAGCCCGCGCGCGCGGTCAATCGCGCTCGCGTTGCCGAAAGTGAAGAGCGCGAGGCCGCGACGGAAAAGCTCGCGATTCGCCGCGAGCACTTCATTGCGCAGCGCGGCCACGGCGCCCGCGCCACGCGGCGCCCGCGCCGGCCGCGCCGGCCGCGCCGGCACCGCGCGCCCCGCGCGCCCCGCCCGCCGCGCCGGCATCAGATCCCCGCGCGCTCTTTCGCGCGCTGGATGATCGCCGCCATCACGTCCCGGTGCTTCGTGAAGGTGTCGTCCACAACCTGCAGCGTCGGGATCGCGTTCGGCGAGAGCGAGAGAGTCTCAGTGTTGAAGCGCCCAAAGCCAGCCTCGTGCACGCCGGAGCTGCCCCGCCCCGCCGCCGGCGCGCTCAGGTGCTGGAAGAAGCGCGCGTACTTCTGCCAGCGCGCGCCGCCCCCGGCGTGGTACATCGGGATGAACTCATAGAGCGCGTCGTACGGCATCTCGCCGACGCACACGCACTGCGGGTACTTCGCCCGCAGCTCCGTCACGAGCCGCCTGGTCCCCTCGTGCATGTCCCCGGTGGTGCTGTTCACGTGCCCGCCGACGATGTCGAGGAAGTACGCGTCTACCCTGTACTTCTCGATCATCTCGGCGATCCGCCCCTGGAGGAACTTCCGCCAGTCGTCGTGGCCGAGGTTCATGTACGTGAGCCACCCGTCCTGATGCCGGTCGTTGTTCCAGTCCACCCAGTTCAGGTTGTACACGTCGCCGTCAATCTTGTACGTGGAGCCGGCGGCGATCCTGCTCCAGGCCGGCCCTTTCCGATTCGCCGAGTTCGCGCCGAACATCGGCATCATCCTGAACCCCAGCCGCTGCCCCTCGCTGATCAGGCGGCGGAATCCCGCCTCGCCTCCCATTCGCGGGTCGGGGACGTAGTTCGGGTAGTCCCAGTAGTAGCGGCCGTCCCACGCGGCGAGGAACGCGATCACGCGGTCGGCCGGGATCTGCGTCGCGATCCAGCGGAGGATCTCCAACTGCCGGGCGTAGTCGTTGAAGATGAAACCGGTGTAGTGCTGGCCGTGGAGCGTGGTGACCATCGCGACGCTTCGCATCCACAGCGGAACGTCGGCGCGAGTCTCCCACGGGGGGAGGTGAAACGCGCGCTCGACGTGCGCGATGTGCGGCTGCATCGCGCCCTCAAAGCTGGTCGCGTGCGCCAGTCGCCACGTCGGCACCGTGACGCGCGTGTCGTTGCGCCAGCCGTCGTGCTCGTAAACCGCCTCGACGCGGAACGCCTTTTCCCCGGCCTGGAAGTAGTAGCGCTTGGGGCGCACCCGATCGTCGAGCGTCGAGAACGCGAGGAAGTCCTGGTCTGAGGCCTGCACGATGGCGATCGGTGTGGTCATGCTGGCCGGTGTGACAGCGCCGTGCAGGTCGCCCGCGCCGAAGGTGTAGCCGGCGAAGACGTCGCCGTCCCCGGGATTGATGAACTGCCCGCCGCCCACCGACACCTGCCCGCGCGGCACGTCGCGGATTACCGACGTGACGCTCTTGATCGGCCGCCCCATCTCGGCGACGACGTCCCACTCGATCGTCGTGCCGGTCTTCCGGAACGTGGCCGTGAGCTTCCCGGGCGCCTTCTCCTGGGCGCCGGCCCAGGTGAACCCGTCGCAGGTGAGCGTGAGCGCGTCCCCGGTGAGCGCAGCCTTCATCCCCGCGCGGTCCATCGCATACGTGTTCTCCTCGGTGAACACGAGGAAGGCGAACCGGTGATCGCCGAAGACCACCGACGGCTCGGGGAAGTCGAAGCTGAACTTCATCCACGAGCGGCCGCGCGGCGGGATGAACACGTCGCTCGTGGAGAACAGCTCGACGATGTCGCCGGGTGCGTATCCGGCACGGGGTGGCGCCACGTTGGGGGGCGCGGCGGGAGCGGCGCTCGCGCCGGCGCCGGCCAGCGGGACGAGGCTCCCGGCGCCGGCGGCGCCGACGACCTTGATCCAATCACGGCGCGTGATCTCGTCACTCATCGCGCATTCGCTCCCCGCGCGCGCCACCGACACTCGGCAGTGCTCACGCGCGATTCACCTTCCAGTACGCCGCGTACCGCTCGTCGAAGAGCTGGTGGAGCGGCACGAGCGTCGTCTCCGTCGCCTGGCCGACCGTGCGGAACTCGAGCGGCTTCCCCGGCACGGGCTTCACCCAGCTCGACACTTCGTCCGACGGCGCCGTGATCTCGGGCGCGCGGGGCGGCGCGGGATTCCGGTAGTTCGGCACGGTGCGCGGCGCCGTGGGCACCGCGCGGCGGTTTTCGTCCGTGATCCCGTCGGTCCCCATCCGGCCGACCAGCACCAGCGGGCCGTACATCACGGCCTGAACCGTCGCGTCGTCCGGCATCACGTGCGCGTGGAGCGTCATCGGCAGCGTCATCTCCACGCGGTCGCCGTCCTTCCACGTGCGGTCGAGCACGAGGTAGCTGCTCGGCGACGCGAATGCGTCGAGCGCCCGGCCATTGAGCTTCGCGCTCCCGCCCGCGGCCCAGTACGGCACGCGCACGCGGAGGGCCAGTCGCACGGGCTTCGCGGTTCGGACCGTCAGCGCGGTCGTGCCCGCCTCCGGGAACTTCGTCTCCTGCACGAGCCGCACGCCCTTCTCCCTCCACTGCACTTCCGACGCGACGAAGAGGTTCACCCAGATGCCGCGGTCATCGTGGAAGTAGATGCTGTCGCTGAGCTTCGCGAAGTTCTCGACGCCCGAGCCGTGGCAGCACCAGAACCCCTTGTCCGGCGTGCCGAAGAGCTTCCAGTAGCCGGACGCGAGCGGCGTGTAGTAGACCTTCTCGCCGTCGGCGGGGTGCTGCGTGGGGAGGATGCCGTTGAAGTACGCGCGTTCGTAGTAGTCGGCGAGCGCGGCGTCGGGCGCCCAGGTGAAGAGCCGGCGCGTGAGCTTGAGCATGTTGTACGTGACGCACGTCTCCTGCGTGTGGCTCCCCAGCGCGCGCGCGAGCTGGCCGGGATCGCCGCGCCACGCTTCCCCGTTCGTCGTCCCGCCGGTCGCGTACGAGCGCTTCTCCGTGACCTCGTGCCAGAAGTAGTCGGCGATGGCGCGAGAGCGCTGCTCGCCGGTCATCTCGTAACGCCGCGCGGCGCCGAGCACCTTGGGCACGTTCGTGTTCGCGTGCACGTCCTTCAGCTCATCGCGCCCGATGGCGAGCGGGGCGAAGATCTTCTCGTGGTCGAAGCGGTGCGCGAGGTCGGCGTACGAGCGCTCGCCGGTCACCTGCGACAGCTCGTAGAGGATGTCGTTCATCCCACCGTATTCCGTGTCGAGCATCCGCTGCCACAGCTCGTCGGGAATCGGCTCGGCGTAGCTCCGCACCCAGTCGGCCATCCCCTTCACCATCTCGAGCGCCTGGCCGTTCTTCGAGAGCGTATGGCTGTCGAGCAGCCCCGCCATGATCTTGTGATAGGTATAGAAGGGCGCCCAGACGCGTGTGCGCGCCTTGAGCCGATCGAAGAACTCTGTGGGGAACGCGCTCAGGTACCCGCCGCCCAGTTTCTCCTGGCACCTGGCGAGTTCCGCGACGAGCAGCGCGCCGCGCGCCTTGACGGCGTCGTCCCCGGTCTGCGCCGCCATCAGCGCGCACGCGGAGAGATAGTGGCCGACGAAGTGCCCGCGCAGCTCGTTGTTGGGCGCCTCCCAGCCGTAGTACGGCTCTGCCGAGGAGGGGAGCCCGGCGTTCACGCGGAAAGCGTGCAGCAGCCGGTCAGGGTCGAGCCCCATCACGTAGCGGCGATTGACCTCGAGGGCCGCGAGTTCCGGTCCCGCGCGCAGCCGCACGTCGCGCAGATCGAAGGGCGCGATCCGGATCGTGGGCGGCGCCCCGGCCGTCTGCGCCGTGACGGCGGCCGTCGGCGTCCCACCGCGCGGCGAAGATCCGCGCGGCGAAGATCCGCGCGGCGGAACGATCAGCGGCGTGGCCGCCGCCATCGCGGTCGCGGCCACGAACTCTCGTCTCGAGATGTCGTTGCTCATCGGCTGCTCCGGAAAGATTGCCTACGGGGCGCCGCGTGCTCCGCGGTCGCCCCCGCCGCCACCGCCGCCGCCCCTCCCGCCGCCGTCGCTCCCCTGCGGGATCACCGGCACTCCCCCGCGCCCCGTCGTCGGAGTCGCCGGACTTCCGGCGCCCGCGTCCCTCAGCAGCTTCTGCCGCTCGAGGTACGTCTCGCCCCGCGTGATCCACGCGGGCGCCGGCGCGCCCTTCAGGAAGTGGTTGAACCACTCGAGCTGCCGCCGGTGATAGTCCTGCTGGCTCTCGGGCCGCGCCACCCCGTGGTTCTCGTCGTTGTACAGCAGGTAGATCACCTGCTTCCCGAGCCGCCGGCCGAAGTTGTACAGCTCGTGACTCTGCCACGGGTTCACGTTGCCGTCGGCGTCCCCCTCCTCGAGCAGGAGTGGCGTCTTGAGCTTGTCGGTCTGGAAGACGGTCGAGTTCCGGATGTACGCCTGTGGATCCTCCCACAGCGGCACCTCCATCCGCTCCTGCCCCGTCTCGAAGTGCCCGGTTTCCGGTGAGCCCGTGTTGAACGAGGTGTAGCCGTACATGCTGATGAGATTCGTGAGCGGCGCGCCGGCGATGGTCGCCGTGAAAAGGCCGTCGCCGTTCACGGCGTAGAACGCCGACTGGTAGCCGCCCCACGAGTGTCCCATGTTGCCGACTTTCTTCGGGTCTACGTCGGGGACCCTGGCGAGCGTCTCCTTCACCGCCGCCGTCACGCACTCGAGGCCGGAGACGCCCGGGTCGCGCGCACGGAATCGGATGTCGGGCCGCAGCACGAAGTAGCCGTTCTGGCTGAACACCGTGGTGTTGTACGTCGCCCGGTCGGTCGGGACGATGAACTGGTGGAAGCCCTGCGAGAGCTTCTCATAGTAGTAGACGACCATCGGGTACTTCTTCCCCGGCACGTAATCCGCCGGGTAGGTCAGCATCATCTGCAGCTTGTCGCCCCGCTTGTTCGCGTAGGGCATCAGCACCTGGCGGCCCCACGCGTAGTCGGAGAGGAACGCGTTGGTGTTCGACAGGCGCTGCGCGTTGGAGAGCGACGCCGAAGCGGCGACGAAGAGGTTCGGCGGCTCCGCCGCGGTCTGCTGCTGGAAGAGGTATACGTCGGCGTCTCTCGCCTTCTCCAGCCCCGTCGTGTTTTTGTCGAGCCAGATGAGGCGCGAGGGCGCCTGGCCGATCGTCACGCGGGAATAGCCGCTCTTCTTGTTGTACTCGCCGGTCGCGGAGAGCGTGATCGGCCTGGCCGGATTGATCCAGCGGTCCTCGGGGTCGGTGTCCACCGGGCCGAATCCGCCGCGCCCACCACCCCCTCCGCGGCCACCGCGGCCGCCCCCGGTTTCCCGCACCACGCGGTACACGGTCGAGTCCTCCCTGCCGCGGGTGATGCGCACCGGGCTCGTTCCGTCCACGTTCACCTGCCAGACGTCGAAGCGGTCATAGAGCAGCACCGACGTGTTGCCCGTGGTCCAGCCCGCGACGCCGTACGGCCGGCGCTCGGGCACCGGGTGATCGTCTTCCAGGTCCACGAAGACGCTCTTCACCTGGCCCGTCAGGTTCGCGCGTTTGCCCGAGGCGAGGTCGAGCGACCACCACTGTCCGGCCTGCGTGTAGAGCACGTACTTGCCATCCGGGCTCATCGTGCCGCCGAACGCCGACCTGGTGAGCAGCTTCTCGCGCTTGCCGGTCGCGATGTCCACGGCGTAGTAGTCGCGATAGGGGCGGCCGGACACGATCTCGCGGAAGTAGGGAGCTTCGTCGGAGGCCAGCAGCACCTTGCGGTCCGCGGAGAGCTGGACCATCTCGAACGGATCGTCGCTGAGGCGCACGAGCCGATTCGGGCCGACGTGCCACGCGACAAGGGCGGTGCGGGTACGGTCCTGAGCCGACTGCCGGTCCTGCATATGGTACTGGCGGAGGTCCTTCCAGTGCCAGATCTCCACGCGCGCGGGCTGCGGCGCGCTCAGGTCGCGCGCCGCCGGCTTCGCCTCACGCGGCGCGATGCCGAGGTAGAGCGTGGCGCCGTCGTCCGACCACTGGAGCGCACGATAGGACGCCACGCGCATCCCGGCCGGGAAGGCCGGATCGCTCGAGAAATCGTACGTCTGCTTCACGCGGTTCACGCCGCGCCACGCGAGCACGGTGTAGCTCGTGTCGGCGAACGCGGTGTCGGTGCGGCTCCGGAACGCGGCCAGGTCCTCGCTTCGCGCACGCCACTGGAGTCCCGAGTAGACGTTGTCGCTCGCGTCTATCGAGCCGATTGCGCCGGTCCCGAGATTGAGCAGCTGCACACCGTTTCCCGTCTTGCCCTCGACGTCAATGATCATCGCGAGCGCGCGTCCGTCGTCGCTGAAGGCGTACTCGGCCACGTTACCGAACGTGACGTCGCCGCCGTCGTCGAGGTTGCGCACGACGAGATCGGCGCCGCGGCCCTGACGCCCCTGCGGCGCATAGCGGCGCAGCGCCGCGTGCGAGCCCGACCGGTTCAGCACGAACGACTGGACGTCCTCGAGCACCGAGGCGGCACCCGTACGGAGATCCACGATCCCCACCTTGTTCCGGTTGGATGCCGCCCCTCCCGCGGCCGCGCCACCTCGCCCGCCACCACCGCGCCCAGCGCGCCCCCCCGCTCCAGCGCCGGCGGTGTCGGGCGCGATCGTGTAGAGGAGCCATCGGCTGTTGGACGAGTACACGGCCCCCGACGCGTTCCGCACGCTCGTCTCGGTGCCCGTGGGGAGCGCGCGGTAGCGAAGCTCACCACCGCCCGCGCCGCGCCGGAAATCCCAGGCGACCCACTTGCCGTCGGGCGAGATCGCGCTCGCGCCGAGCGTTTCGAACTTGCCCCACTCGGCGGCGGGGATGGGGGAGCGGGCCTTCGCCGCGAGAGAGGCGGCCGGCGTGGCCTGCTGCGCCGCCAGCGGCATGAAGGCACACCAGAGGATGAGCGCGAACGAACGGATGACGCGCGACATGAAGAAGTCTCCGCATTGAGGGAGCTGACTTCGTCAGATCATACGGTGCAGGGACGCCTTTCTCAATGTCGGTTTGAGTCGCCGTCGCCCGGGACAACGAAACGGCCCGCGCCACTCCGATGGCGCGGGCCGTTCCTCCGCGTTCGTCCGCCTGCCTCCGAGTTCCTTTGCGTCCCGACGCGGCTACGGCAGCCGGTCCATGCAGCCCTTGAACTCAGGATTGATCAGCTCGCCGTCGGGCACCGGAAAGTTCACGTCGTCCCCGTAGGTACCAGCAGACGTACCGCCGAAGGAATAGACACCGGTGGGCCAGACCTGATCCTCCGCCCGGCCGTACTGCCGCATCAGCCGGCGCAGGTCGCTCACGCGCTGACCCCGTCCGAAGGTCCAGAACCCCTTCTCGCGGAAGAAGAGCGTGGTCGCGGCGTCCTTTGTCGTCGGCGTCGTCGTCAGCGCGGCCATCACGGGAACCGTGTAGTTGCCGATCTTCTGCGACGTGGTGCGCAGCGCGTTCAGGATCGTCATCATCCCGATGAAGTCGTTGGCGTTGAGACGCGCCTCCGCCTCGATCAGCCGCGCGTCAATGCCGGACACCATCGGGATCGGGTCGTCGCGGCTCTTCCAGAGCTGCTGCTGGAACATCGGGGTCAGGCCGTCTTCGGCTTGAGTGGGAATCGTCTGTTTCACGGGCACTCGCGGATCGTTCGCCGACGCGAAGGGCAGCGCGTTCTTGATCAGGTTGTGTTGGCCGGTGATCAAGTCGAAGCTGTCGCTCACCGTCATCCGGTGCGTCGAGAACTGGACGACCCAGTGGCCGTTGTCCTCCAGGCCCGCGTTCGACCCCGTCGAGGTCGTGAACACGTACTGGTAGCTCGTGGGCACGGTGGCGGCCGGCACCAGCGCGGCCGCCGCGGCGAACTGGCCCTTGGCGACGAGGACTCTCGCCTTCAGGATCAGCGTTGCCTGCCGAATGAACACGCTGCCGGCGTCCGACTTGGTGTTCACCTGCAGCGCCGAGTCGAGGTGCGTCAAGGCGCTGTCGAACACCTGCGCATTGGTCAGGGGCGGCCCCAACGTCACGTCACCACTGATCGTGTGGCCGAGTGGGATGCCGTTGCAGAAGTTCTCGGCCAGCGACATCTCGAGGAAGCCGAGCCCCATGTACAGCTCGCCGATATGCGACGTGCTGTCGGGCAGGAACTGCCACATGGCGTCGAGCGCGTCGCGAACGAACCCGCGCGGCTGGGTGACCGTGGTGTACGGGAAACTGCCGTTGTTCGTGGCGATCGTCCGGCGGTCAATGTCCGCTCTGGTGGGCTGGAAATCGGCGTTCTTGTACTCGTCCGCCATGTGCCCGCCTGCCTGCCAGAGACGCTCGTCGCCGCCGTGAACGACGTTTCTGAGCCGGCCGATCGCGCCGACGCGCAACGCGAGCGCGGCCTCAGGGGTGCCGACCGCGGTTTCGTCCACGAGGCCGGGGTTCTGCGGTTCGAGCAACTTATCCTTCGCCCGGCACTGGGTCAGAACGAGCGGTGCTACGGCGCACGCCGCGATGGCCCACCGAGCACGACGCGAAATCGTCATCATGGTATCGTCCTCGAAGAGGGTCAGTACTTCAGGTTGAGCCGGAGCGTCAGGTAGGTTGACGGCCCGGCGGACTGGAAGTTCGACTGGATGTCGTTGGGCTGATCGTGCTCTTCCGGGTCGAGGCCCGTATAGCCCGACCAGGTCGTGATGTTGCGCATTCCGAACACGACGGTCGAGCCGTCGCGGGCCCGTACGTACCGGAGCAAGTTCATCGGTAGCGAGTACGAGGCCGAGAACTCGCGGAACTTCCAGAACTGGCCGTTCTGGTAATAGCCCCGGTCGGTCTTCACCGTGGCGCCGGCGACGCTGCTCCCATAGAACTTGGCGACGTGGCGCGCCTGCCACTCCAAAGGTGCCGTCGGGTCCATGTTCTCACGGCAGGAGAACGGCGTGGCGTTGCACTGGAAGTTGTTTCCCCCGTCCTGGAGGTTCCACCCGCCCTTGTAGTCGAACGCCAGGTTGAGGCGCAGCTTGCGATTCAGGAGGTCGAAGCCGTGCGTGACGGCGACGATGTCGCGGGGGAACGAGTAGCCGGCATAGACGAAAGCCGTATCCGCGCTGCCGCCTTTCACCTGGACTTCGCTCACCTGGATGATGCCGTCACCGTTGGCATCACTGTACGTGTAGGGCCGGAACCACCGGCTGTTGATCGGGTAGCCCGCCTTCTGCCGGGTGTTGCCTCCCGGATTGATCGTCCGGGGCACGCCCGTCGTGGGATCCACGCCGAGATCGAGCACCTCGTTGCTGTTGTGCGAGGCGTTCACGCTCACGTCCCAGGCGAAGTTGCGCCGGTCCATCACCTGGCCGCTCACCGTGACCTCGTGGCCCCAGTTCCTCGTCCTGCCGATGTTCCGGAGCGGGCTGAGCTGAGACGCGGCCGAGGACGGCGCGATGGCGGTGTTGATCAGGGCGTCGTTCGCCCGTTTGTCGTAGTACGTGTACTCGGCGTGGATGCGGTTGTCGAGCAGCTGCGTGTCGAAGCCGAGCTCGACTTCCGCCGACGTCTCCGGCTTCAGCTCCGGATTGCCGGTCTGACTGGTCGCCAGGCCCGGGATGTCCGTGCCCGTCGTCGTGCCGCGAGTGGCCAGGTTCTGGCTCCCGGCGCTGAACGTGACCAGACCATCGGTCCGTCCCGGCTGCACGCCGCTTGCCCCGTACGACGTGCGGAGCCGGAACTGATTGAACCACGACCACTGCGGGAAGAACGGCTCGTCGGACGCGATCCACGAGACGCTGGCTTTCGGATAGAGCACACTCTGGAACTTCGTCCCGAACGCGCTGTTCTGGTCCGACCGGACGGCAAGTGTCACGAACAACCGGTCACGAAACCCCGCCTGCTCCTGGACGAAGAACCCGAGCGTCTTGGTGGCCGTCGGCCAGATCTGGGTCCCGTTTCTCGTCGCCGCGTCGTTGACTTGCGATGCCCCGGGTGGGAGGACGGTGCCGCTGCTGGTCGCGGCGTCGTTCTCGCTGTTGATGTAGTCGGTGCCCACCGTGGACTTGAGGTGCGCCCACGGGCGTACGTTCCACGTCGCCGTGCTCGTGAGCTTGAACGAAAGGTTGCGATTGTTGTTCTTGGCGGCCGACACGAATCCCTGGCGCTGCGTGCCCTGCGGCACGCAGTTGTTCAGGCGACAGAGATCGGAGTTGTCGCGAACGAGGAGGTCCATGCCCAGCGTGGCGTCATTCTGCAACCACGAGAGCGGCCGCCAGTTCATGTTGAAGCTCATCGTCGTGCGCTGTACGATCTGCGGGCGATACCGCTGCATGATGTCGCCAGGCGTGTACTGGTAATAGTCGTTCAGGGGAGTGCCCTTGCTGTCGTTGACGCTCTTGTCGAGGCCGGGCCCCTTGAACCCGTAGTTCTGCATGCCGACGTAGTAGATGGCCTCGAACGCGGCCCCCGACGGCGGGAACCGGTTGTTCGTCGTCGCGAACCCCATGCTGGCCCCCACGTCGAGCTTCGGGCTCAGCGTCGCGTTCAAGTTCGCCCGGAAGTTGAGCTTCGCTTGCGCGATGGGGTGCATCCACTCCTCGAGCACGGCGACCTTCGCCGCGGTGAAGCGGTCAATCTCGAACTGCGGCATCTCGATGGGCCCGATCTCGTTGTCCATCTCGCCGGCGACGAAGAACCGCACCGCGTCCGTTCCGCCGCTCACGTTCACGCCGTACAGGCTGCGCGTCCCCGTCTTGATGAAGGTCTTGCTCGGATCCCGCAGCAGGAGATAGCTCGTCAGACTGTCCGAGATGCACGTTGAGGGCGTCATCGTCGCGGGCTTGCAGCGGATGTTCAGCGTCGGATTGGCCGGCGAATGCCCCCAGTTGGCGTACATGTTCTGGTAGGGATTCCGATCCTGCACCTGGCCCTGCTCCGCGAACCACGTCCACCTCGTGGCCCCGGCGCGTCCCTTCCTCGTCGAGATGACGACGACCCCGTTGGAGGCATCGGTCCCGTAGAGCGTCGCGGCCGAGGGCCCCTTTACGATCTCGACGCTCTCGATCTCCTCCGGGCTCAGCGCGTTGAGCATCGAAACGGACGAGTTGGCGATGCTGACGCTGCCCGCGTTGTAGCGCACGCCGTCCACGACATAGATGGGAGAGTTGCCCAGGCTGATCGAGGAGAGGCCGCGAATGCGGACCGTGGGGGCCCCACCCGTCATCACGCCGGGGAGCACGACCACGCCCGGTGCCTTGGCGGTGAGCAGATCCGAGAACGAGTTGATCGGGGTCTGCTCCACCTTGTTCGCCACGTTCCCGAGCGTCGCGATCGCGTGCCCGAGTTCCACGCGACGCTGCTGGCCGGTCGCGGTGACCACGACGTCCTGGAGCTGGATGACCGAGACGGCGAGCTGGATGTCGAGTGTCGCGCTTCCGCCGTTCGGAACGGTCACCGTGCCCTTCGCCGCCTTGTAGCCCACGCGCAGCACCTGCACCTCGACGGTGCCCGCACGGACGTTGCGCAGCGTGTAGCGGCCGTCCTCGCCCGTCGCGGCCGTCTGGTTGGCGCCGATGACGATGACGCTGGCGTCGCGAAGCGGCGCGTTGGTGAGGGTGGCCGTCACGCGGCCGGTGATCGTGCCCTGCGCGCCGAGCGTTGGCGCAAACATCGCGAGCAGCGTGGCGGCAGCCAGGCTGTTCGTCAATGCTCGCCAGCGTCCCTGGGTCATGAGGGTAACCTCCACGAGTGAGTTCGGGGGGAACGGCATCATGCTACGACCTACTGACGGGCACGTCAAGCAATCGCCATCTTGTTGCGTCGGTCCCGAACGAGAAGATCCGCGAGTCCACGACTGAGGAGACACTGATGCCGGGAACGATTCATCGCCGCGCGACCTCGATGCTTACCAGTACCCTCGCCCTCATCGCCGCCATCACATCCGCCGCCGCGCAGGCGACGAGGATCCCCACCCCCGAATCCGTCTTCGGCTTCAAGGTCGGCGCCGACAGCCAGCTCTTCGGCTACGATCAGTCCATCGGCTACTTCCGCCGGCTGGCCGCCGCGAGCAACCGCATCAAGCTGATCGAGGTCGGCAGGACCTCCTACGGCAAGGCGTGGACCGCCGTGATCATCTCCTCGCCGGAGAACCTCGCGCGGCTCGACCACTTCCGGCAGATCAACATGCGCCTCGCCCACCCCGAAGGGCTCTCCGACAGCGCGGCCCGGCGGCTCGCGCGCGAGGGGCGCGTCATCGTGGACATCTCGGGCGGGCTCCACGCCTCGGAGATCGCCGGCTCACAGCACACCCCCCAGCTCGCTTGGGAGCTCCTCTCGCGCGCCACCGATCCGGAGATCAAGCCGATCTTCGACAACGTGATCTTCTTCCTCTGGCCGTCCATCAACCCCGACGGGCAGGACATCGTGGTGAACCAGTGCCGCGCGCAGTACGAGGGGAAGAACCCGGGACCGATGGAGCTCTACCAGAAGTACATCGGGCACGACAACAACCGCGACAGCTACATGATGAACGTGATCGAGTCGCGGGTGGTGCAGCGAACGTGGCGCGAGTGGGAGCCCGACATCATCTACGTCCACCACCAGTCGGCGCCGGAGCCCACGCGCATCTGGGTGCCGCCCTTTGCCGATCCGGTCGGCTGGCGCGCGCCGCCGATCCCGGCGCGGGAGATCAACACGATCGGCACGTTCATCGCGCAGGAGCTGGACGCGCGCGGGCAGCCCGGCGCGGTCCACATGCTCGCGACGTTCGACGCCTGGTATCCCGGCTACATCGACTACATGCCGGTGTACCAGAACATCCCCGCCTGGTGGACCGAGACGCAGGGTGGCAGCTGCGCCACGCCGAAGCCGGTCGGCTCGCCGGAGAACTTCCCGCCGCAATACCGCGACCTGCGTCCCCAACCCCTCTACCTGAGCCCGTGGCCGGGAGGCAAGTGGGGGCTCCGCGACGCGGTGGAGTACATGGTCACAGCCTCGACGGCCACGCTCAAGTTCGCCGCGAGGTTCAAGGACGATGTGCTCTACAACCGCTACCAGTCCGGTCGCGACGTCATCAGGAAGTACCGCACGAGCCCGCCCTACGCGTACCTCGTTCCGCAGGCGCAGTACGACCCGGTGGCCCCCGTGGAGCTGCTCCGCCGCTTCGCGTTCCACGGCATTCGCATCAGTCAGCTCGACCGCGACGCCACGTATGACGGCATCAGCTATCCCAGGGGCACCTGGGTCATCCCGATGGACCAGGAGTTCGCGGAGCTGGTGCGCGAGGTCTTCGAGGTCCAGAAGTATCCCGCGCTGGGCGACGACACGCCGTACGACGCCGCGGGGTGGACACTCCCGTATCAAATGAATGTCAACGTCGTCGAAGGGAAGACGCCGCTCCCCTCGGAGTTCCGCGCGGCAATGAAGCCCGTGCTGGGGAAGCCGACGGACCGCGCGGCGGCGGACGCGCCCTTCACGACGAACGCCGCGGCAGCCGGAATCCTCCCCCTGCCGGGCGGAATTGCGGGGACCGGCGACCACGTCGTGCTCGACCCGGCGCAGAACAACTCGTTCCGGCTCATCAACCGCGCGCTTTCGGAGGGCGGTGTGCTGCGTTTCGCGCCAGCCGCGGCGGCTATGCCGGCCGCGCCGGGGAGCGCGAGCGGGGCGCGCTACGTGGTGTCGGGGGTCGCCGCGCCCAGGCTGGACGCGTGGGCGAGCGAACTCGCGGTTCGCGCGACCCGCGCCGCGAGCGCGCCGGCCTCCGTGCCGGCCCCGACGAGAGTCGCGCTCTACAAGTCCGCGCCGGGGGTCATGGATGAAGGGTGGACGGAGTGGCTCTTCGACACGCACGGCTTCGCGTACACGCTCATCACACCGGCCGACCTTCAGGCCGGCAACCTCGGGGCGCGCTTCGACGTGATCGTGTTCGGGTCACAGGGTTTCACCGCGGCTGGCGGCGGGCGCGGCGGGCGTGGCGGCGGCCCACCCGGCGGCGGCGGACGTGGCGGACGCGGGGCGGGCGCGCCCGACACCGCCGCGATGGCGGCAGCCGCGCGCGCCGACTCGGCACGCGCGCGCGCCGTGGACGAGTTCGTGAAATCCGGTGGGACCATCGTCGCGTGGAATCAGGGGACCACCGGCGCGATCAGCGCGCTCCGGCTCCCGGTCCGCAATGTCGTCGCGGGGCTCCCCCGCACCGAGTACTTCACGGGCGGCTCGATCATGCAGGTGACGACCGATCCGACGCACCCCGTGATGGCCGGGATGCCCGAGCGCTCGGACGTCTTCGTGTTCGGGAGCCCGGTGTTCACCACCACCGACGGCTTCGAGGGATCGGTGCTGGCCAGGTACCAGAAGGAGGGCTCCCCGCTCCGCTCCGGTTTCCTCGACGGCCTCAAGTACATGCAGGGCTTCGCGGCGGCGCTCGACGTGAAGCGCGAGCGGGGACACGTGATACTCTTCGCGTTCCAGCCGCAGTGGCGCGGCCAACCCACGGGAACGTTCCGCGTGGTGTTCAACGCGGCGTTCTTCGGCGGCGAGATCGCCGCGCAGGCGAAGGGGACGCCGGGGTTCTGGACGGCGCCGCCCGCGCTGAAGTGAGACGTGACCGCGGAACAACCTCAACACGCTGGCGGACTCCCGGGTTCGACCCGCCGACTCCAGCCGCAGAGCACGAAGAACTCGCAGAAACGACAACAGCAACCAATTCACCACGGAGGCACGGAGGTCCACGGAGGGCCACGGAGACTTCCTGGGGGAACAAAAGCCCGCCCTCGGGCTGTCGTTCCCCCACGTATTCCTCCGCGGCCCTCCGTGGACCTCCGTGCCTCCGTGGTAAACGCATTCCGTGGTAAACGCCGTGCCTCCGTGGTGGGCTTTGCGTTCCCGCGGTCTTCACGTGTCCAACGATGAGTTCCGTTCCCTCCACGCCCCGACTTCGCGCATGCGAACCTCCTTGATTGGCGCGCTTCTCGTCGTTACGTCGGCCGTGCACGCCCAGGCGCCGGACGCCGCGCCGCTCGCGCTCCTCCTCCCCGCGAGCACGCGCGCCACCGCGCTCGGCAATGCCTGGGTCGCCGGCCGTGATGAGTACGTGCTCTTCTACAATCCGGCGCAGCTCGTTGCCGGCAGCGGATTCGGCGTGTCGGTCGGGCGCTACGCGTCGGGCAACACGATGGCGACGCTGGCCACGGCCGCCACCGTGGGCCCCACCACGCTCGGCTGGGGCGTGCAGGCCGTGGAGTTCAGGACGAGCGCCGGCACTCCCTATCCGTTCACGCCGGACGTGCTCGCCACGCGCGGGGCGGTCGAGGCGCACAGCTTCGTCGTGGTCGCCGGCGGCGCGATGACCTACAAGGGATTCCGCGCGGGCCTCGCGGGGAAATACGCGGAGGACCTCATCTCGGCGACGCCGAGCGCGGGCGTCGCGGTCGCGGGCACGGTGGGCGCGCGCACGGCGGGCACTTCGGGCGTCCGCCGCGGCACCTTCCTCGCCGACGTGGGACTCGCCCACGCGCTGTGGGTCGGAACCGCGGGCCTCTCGGTGCAGAACATCGGTCGCGGCGAGAAGAGCGGAACGAGCCGCATCGCCGCGCCGCTCCAGACCTCGCTCGCCTGGGCCGCACAGCGACAGGCCGGCCAGCTCGACCTGGGCTTCGCCAGCCAGGTGACAGTCCGCGACAAGTGGGTCGCGCCGGGCGCCGGCATCGAAGTGGGGTACGGCTGGATCGAGGGCCTCTCCGTGGCGCTGCGCGTGGGTGCGCGGCGCACCGAAACCGGCGCCGAACGGCCCGTCGCGGTTGGCGCCACCGTCAACGTGGATCGCCTCCAGCTCGACTACGCCCTGCAGTCCTTCGAGGGCGCCCGTTCGGCGCACCGCCTGACGGTGCGGTGGAGATGACGATGCCTCGTCCTCCGATCCGCTCCGCGCCGCGCGCGCCGTTCCGCGCCACCGCCCCCGCCCTGCCGGCGCTCGCCGCGGCGCTCGCCGCGCCGTTGCTCATCGCGGCTTGCTCGCAGACGCTGAAGCTCGCGAAGGACGACTCGCCCCTCGTGCTCGCCCACCAGACGATCGCCGCCCCGAACCCCGCGGACGCCGGCCCCTTCAAGGTGCTCCGGCTCTACTACGGCCCCGGCACCGACAAGCAGCGGAGCGAGTTCCGCGACTCGGTCAAACTCAAGACGAGGCCGGTGGACATCTCCCCCTTCGCGACCGTCCAGCCCGCGCAGGTGAACGACCGGAAGAAGTACTGGGGCTTCGACATGAAGAAGGTCCCGCTCAACGGGCGAGTCTGGTATCCCGAGGGCGACGGCCCCTTCCCGCTCGTGCTCGTCGTGCACGGCAACCACAATCCGCGGGACTACTCCGATCCGGGGTACGGCTACCTCGGTGAGCTGCTCGCCTCGCGCGGCTTCATCCTGGTCTCCGTGGACGAGAACTTCATCAACGGCCTGAGTGGCGAGAACGACGGCCGCGCCTGGCTTCTCCTCAAGCACCTGCAGGAGTGGAAGCGCTTCAACGATTCCACCGGGAGCCCCTTCCACCATCGCGTGGATCTCGACAACATCGCCATCATGGGGCACTCGCGCGGCGGCGAGGCCGTCGGACACGCCGCGGCCTTCAACCGGCTCAAGTACTTCCCCGACGACGCGAAGCAGAAGTTCGACTTCGGCTTCAACATCAGGGCGGTCGTCGCGATCGCGCCGGTGGACGGCCAGTACCGGCCGTCGAGCCAGCTCGTGCCGGTGGAGAACGTGAACTACCTGTTGCTTCACGGCTCGCACGACGGCGACGTCTCGACGTTTGTCGGGCTCCGCACCTACGAGCGGCTCCGCTTCACGGACGGCAAGCCCTGGTTCAAGGCCGCCATCTATATGTACCGCGCGAACCACGGGCAGTGGAACACCGTCTGGAACAACAAGGACAACGGGCCCAGGAGCGGTCGCTCGCTCGACCTGCGCGCGCTCATCGCGCCCGAGGAGCAGCGGCAGTTCGGCAAGCTCGTCATCTCGGCGTTTCTCGAGACGACGCTGCACGGCAAGCGCGAGTACCTGCCGATGTTCCGCGACCACCGGACGGCGGGCGCGTGGTTCCCGAAGACGATGTACGTCACGCGCTTCGAGGAACACGGCTATCGTCCGCTCGCGGAGTTCGACGAGGACGTGGACCTGACCACGGGCACCGCGCGCGGCGTCACGATCGCCGACGACAGTCTCGCGACGTGGAAGGAGAACGTCCTCCCCTTCCGCGGCCGCGGCACCGACGACCAGCGCAACAACGGCGTCTGGATCGGCTGGAACAACCGGATCGCGGGGACGGACACGACGAAGTACGGAAAGCCCGCGTCCTATGCGATCACGCTGCCGGACACGCTCGCCGGCGCGTGGCGCGTGAGCGACCAGAGCGCGCTCTATCTGTCGCTGGCGCCGACCAAGGACAAGCCGGGCACGCGCGCGGAAGCGAAGGACACCACGAAGAAGGATTCGACGAAGGCGGACTCGGCAAAGAAGAAGCCAGCGCCCAAACCCAAGCCGCCGCCAAAGAAGAAGGAGGAGGCCGACACGATTCCGCTGGATCTGACGGTCGAGCTGGTGGATGCGGCGGGCAACGCGGCGCGGCTCCCGCTCAGCCGGTTCGGCGCGGTCCGCCGGCCGCTCGAGACGCGCATCTACCGCCGGCAGGGCCGCGACGAAACGCGCTTTCAGAACATCTTCGAGCTCGTGCTGCAGACGTACGTCCTGCCGCTCGCCGACTTCGCGAAGGCGGCACCGCAGTTCCAGCCGGGCCGTTTGAAGACGATCCGGCTGCTTTTCGACCGGACGTACCTCGGCACCGTCGTGCTCGACGACGTCGGCATCTCGCCGGCAATGAATCCCGCGTTCCGCGCCGGCGAGTTGCCGTAGGGGCCGGCTCCGCGAGCGGCGGCGGGCCGACCGTCGTCCGTTACTCTTCCGGATTCGGCGGCGGCCCGCTGCCACCGCCGCGCCCGCCAGCACCGCCGCCCCCGCCGCCCGTCATCGGCGTGCCGAGCCCCGCACCGCCACCCATCAGCTGCACCGGCTGCGCCGCCGCACCCGTCGGCGTCTTCTTCTTGAGGAAGGGCACGCCCTTGGCAATCCACTCCGCCGCCGGCTCGCCCTTCAGGTGATGGTCGTAGAACTGGTGCATCCGCACCATCACGTCGTACTGGTTCTCGTACCGCTGGAAGCCGTGCGCCTCCCCTTCATATGAAAGGAAGATCACCGGCTTTCCGAGGAACCGGAGCGCGTTGTAGAACTCCACGCCCTGCAGCCATTCCGTCGAGCCGTCGTTCGTGCCCTGCAGGATCAGGAGCGGCGTGTCCATCGTCTTCGCGTGGAATACCGCGGACTGGTCCATGAACAGCTCGAGGTTGTCGTACGGGTTTGTGCCGAAGCGCCCCTGTCCGTGGATGTCGTAGCGATGCTGGCTCGTGCCGCTCGACTTCCAGAGCTGATTGAAGTCGGCGATGAGGTCCACGGCCGCGGCGCGGATCGCGACCGCCGCGAACGCCTTCGAGGTCGTCGCGATGTAGGCGCCCCCCTGCCCGCTGAAGCTCCCGCCGTGGAGGCCGACGCGCCTCGGATCCGCATAGCCGAGCTCCACCACGCGCTTCACCGCGGCTTCGACGGACTCCCGGTGATCGGTATGCGTGCGACCGGTGTGCAGGTAGATGTCCGGGAGGAGGACGAGATAGCCGTTGCTCACGTAGTCCGCGTACTGCGGCGCCGAGGCGTAGCGCGGCACTTCGTAGCGATTCTGGTTCTGTGAGAGTTTCTCGTAGTAGTACACGAGCATCGGGCGCCGCTCGCCCGGCTTGTAGTCATCCGGGATGGCCAGCGTTCCCTGCAGCTTGTGGCCGTCGCGATCCTTGTAGTCAATCAGGATCCGGTGTCCCCACTTGTACTCGGCCTGCTGCGGGTTTGCGTTCGTGAGGCGCGTCGGGTTCGAAAACTTGCCGTCGGTCACCCAGTAGTCGGGAAACTCCGCGAACGTCTCGCGCGTGAAAAGCATCCGATCCGCGTTCTTCGCCTTGATCGCGCGACCGATCGAGCGATCCTCGTACACGAGCTTGGTGAGCGTGTCGCCCTTGAGCTCGTAGAATCCGTCTTTCTTGTCGGTCTCGCCGAAGGCGGAGAGCGACACGGGCTTCGAGAGATCAACCACCTGTCCGGCGCCGCCGCCGCCGCGCCCGCCGCCGCCCGGGAACGGCGCGGTGCCCGGCGCCGTGGGGTCGTCCGGCGGCTCGATGCGCTCGTAGCGGAAGCGGATCTGGTTCTTCGTTCCCTCGCCGCGCGTGAGGTTGCGCGGCGCACTGCCGCCGTCAAGCGGCACGAGCCAGAGGTCGAACTTGTGGTCGAGGATCACCGACTTGCCGTCCTTCGTGTACCCGGTGACGCCATAGGCCGGCTTCTCGCCGACGTGGTCCTCCTCGAGGTTCACGAAGCTCACGGGCGCCTTGGCCGTGATGTTCGAGTGCGTGTGCTTCGCGATGTCGTACGCCCAGACGTGCTTCTCCTTCCAGTAGAGCCAGTAATTGCCGTCGGGCGAGAGCCCCATCGCGCGCTCCTGACCCTTGAGCACCGGCGTCCGCTCACCCGTGCCGGTATTCACGCGATAGAAGTCGGCGAGCTGCGGCTTCCAGTCGTGGATGTAGTCCTTGTCGTCGCGGCCGATGCCCCAGTCGCCGTCCCGCGTGAGCTGCACGGTCTGCATCCGCTGGTCGGCGAGCGGCACGATCTTCCGCGGCGCGAGCAGCGCCGTCGCGACGAAGGTGCGGTTCCGCTCCTGCTGCGCGCGCACCATCTGCACGGGCTGGATGTAGTCGTCCTTCCAGTGCCAGATGTCCACGTTCCCGACCGGGTCCTCCTCCGCGGTGGAGTCGCGCCGCGCCGGGGCGGGCTGTGCCTCGTTTTCCCTGAGCCCGACGAAGAGCTTCGCGCGGTCGGCGCTCCAGGTGAGCGTGCCCTTCTCGCTGATCACCATCTTGTCCGGCACCCCCGCTACGCCCGCCGGTCCGAGCACGACCGTCGCCGGCTCCGCGCTGTCGAGCCCCGTGATCGCGACGAGCGCATTCTCCTTTTCCACGAACCCGCGCCGCTCCAGACCGCGCAGCGCCGCGAGCGCGGTGCCCGACGAGTCCCAGGTCATGCGCGCGTAGTCGGCCTTCGCGTTGTCGAGCGCGCGCCGCGACCAGTTGGAGAGCACGACCAGGTAGAGCCCGTTGCCGTCGCGGTCGGCCGACGAGACGGTGTACGCGAGCAGCGAGCCCGGCCGGTTGAACTCGGCGGCCGACACCGAGCCGATGAGCTCGTCGGCGCCGTCCGCGAGGTGGTGGAGGATGAGGTCGGTCCCCACCGTGGGAGGCGCGCCGGCGGCGCCACCGCGCCCGCCGCGTCCGCCGCCGGCCGGCGCAGGCTCAGCGGCGGCCGCCGGCGCCACGGCGGCGCCCTGCGGCCGTGCTTTGCGGATCATCAGCGCCGTCGAGCCCTTGTTGAAGGCGATGGACTGCGCGTTGTCCCACCCGATCGTCACACCGCTCGCGAGATTCCTGAGTTCGGCGCGTCTCGTGGTCGGCGCCTGCTCGCCACCCTGGGCGCCGGCGGCGCCACCGCCCCGCCCGCCCCCGCCCCCGCGCCCGGCGCGATTCGCGCCCGGCGGCGCGACGAAGTACGCCACCCAGCGCGAGTCATCGGAGAACTGCGGGCCGGTCGCGCGCGGGATCCTCGTGTCGGTGCCTGTCGCGAAGCTCTTGAGGAAGAGCGTGTCGTCGAGGTTCCGCTGCGAGTAGCCGTAGGTGGCCCAGGCGCCGTCGTCCGAGATGGCGACCGATCCGATCGAGCGCCAGCGGGCGTAGTCGGGGATGGTGAGCGCCTTCTTGCCGTTCGTTTTCGCGACGGCGGTCGGCGCCGTCGAGGGGGTGGTGGGCGGGCCCGCCTGCGCGGAGAGCGTGGCCGCGACCACGCACAGCAACAGGGCCGAAGTCGGGTGACGGAGGGAGAGTCGCATCGTGGGCTCCTTACCGGAGAACAACGGGTGCCTGGAAGCGATCGTCTGGAACCGATCGTGAGGAAGCACTCCGCACCCAAGCTACGACGGCCGGCGATGCCGCGACAGATCAGCGCAGCGCCTGCACCACCGGCAGCTTCGCCGCGCGCCGCGCGGGGAAGAACCCGCCCACCACGCCCATCACCACCGCGAAGACGAGCCCGGCGAGCAGCAGGCCCGGCGTCACGCGGAAGCTGAACGCGATCTCGCTGAAACTCGCCCAGTTCGTGGTGCTGGCGACGAGGCCGTTGGCCGGCAGCGCGATGAGGCAGCCCAGCGCGCCGCCCACGGCCGCGATGATCGCCGACTCGGCGAGGAAGCTCGCGAGCACGCTCCGGGGGTGAAAGCCGAGCGTGAGCAGCACGGCGATCTCGCTCGTCCGCTCCGAGACCGCGGCGTACATCGTGTTCACCGCGCCGAACACCGCGCCCACCGCCATGATGCTCGTGATCAGCATCGCGAGAATCCTGAGGATGCGGCCGAGGAGCTGCGACTGCTGGACGTAGAACTCCGACTCGCGGTGCACGTCCACCGTGAGGCGCTTGTCGCCCTCGAGCGCGCGCTTCGCCTCCTCGAACGCCGCGCCGTCCTTGAGGCGCAGCGTGATGGACTGGAACGCCTCGCCGCGGAACACGGGCATGAACTGCTCGTTCTCGCCCCAGATCTCCGACTCGAACGCCGAGCCGCCGGCGGTGAAGTGGCAGACCACCGTCCAGTCGCGGCCCGCGAAGCGGAGGGACTGGCCGATGGCGGTGCCCGGAAACCGGCCGACGATCTTGCTGCCCACGCAGATCTCCGACCGCCCGCTCGCGGGGCGGCGGCCGTCCACGACCGTCACGTTCGCGCGGACGTCCCACGCCCTCTCGCTGATGCCGCGCGCGACGACGTTCGTGAGCGCGTTGGTGTCCGTGCCGATGCGCGTGAGCGGAACGAGCACGTAGACCTCCGGGCTCACCAGCGGCCGCCCGTCCGGGGCGAGCGCCGCATGCGGCGAGGCGGCAACGAGGCTCGCCGCGTCGCGCCCGAGCCCGCTCGAGAGCTCGGCGTCGGCGCCCCGGCGCAGGATCAGCACGTTTCGCTCCGACCCGGTGCGCGCGAAGGCGGCGAGGAACCCGTTCGCGAGCGCCAGCATCGCGATGAACACCGCCACGACCATCGCGATGCCGAGCGCGGTGAGCGCCGTGGACACCGGGCGCTGTCGCACGCTCCGGACGTTGTAGATGATCGGGATCTTCATTCGACGTGCCGCAGCGCGCTCACGATCGGGAGCCGCGCGGCCCGCAGCGCGGGCATCAGCCCGCTCGCCAGCGCGAGCAGCACGGCGATCGCCGCGCCGACGACGAACGTGCGCGGGGTCACGTCGAAGCCGGGGAGAAAGCCGGCCGCGTTGAAGTTCGTCCCCTTGTAGAGCAGCTTCGCGCCGACGAGGCCGATCGCGGCCCCGGTGAAGGTGATGAGCGCGGTCTCCGTCATCACGAGCGTGAAGAGCAGCCGGTCGGTGAAGCCGATGGTCTTCAGCACCGCGACCTCGCCGATCCGCTCCCGCGCGCTCATCATCATCGCATTCGCCGTCACGAGCAGGATGGCGAACACCACCGCCAGTCCGATCGTCCCCATCAGCAGCGAGACGTTGCCCCACATCGTCGCGAAGCTCGCGTTGAACGCCTGCTCGGTGCCCGTCTTGGTCGGCGCGCGCGAGTTCCTGAATCCGTCGTCAATCACCTTGCCGATGCGCGCCGCGTTGTCGGGATGGTCAATGCGCGCGACGTACCACCCCGCGATCCCCGGCCGGCCGAGGCGCTCCTCGAGGTAGTCGTGCCGGAAGATCATCATGTCGTCGTTGATCGCCGGATCGGTCGGCGTGTAGACGCCGCGGATGGTGAAGGTCCAGTCGCCGGGGAAGATCGTCCCCTGGATCGTGATGTCCTGGCCCAGCTTCCAGCCGAAGACGTCGAGCAGCCGCCGGCCGATGATCGCGGCCGACTTCTCGCGCAGGAACGCCTGCTTCTGGTCCTCCGGGACCGCCATCTCGGGATACATCTCGAGATACGACGCGGGATCCACCGCGAACTGCCCGAAGAAGCGCTTGTTGTCGCCGTAGCGTCCACCGAACCAGTTGGCCCAGCTCACGGCCTCGACGCCGGGCACGGCGCGCAGCCGGTTCGCGTAGGCGAGCGGCAGGGGGAACACGATGCCGGTCGCGTTCATCGAGACGATCCGTCGCACGTTGCCGAACTGCGCCGCCGCGGCGATCGTCGTCACGACCGTCTGCAGCGAGGCGAAGAGGAAGAGCGCCGCCGCGACGCTCAGCGTGGTGAGCGCCGTGCGCCGCTTGTGGCGGCCGAGGTTCGCGAGCACGAGCGGAAGGAACTTCATCGTGCGCGCGCCTGCGCCTCGACGAGCGTGCCCTTCTCGAGGTGGAGCACCACACCCGCCCGCTCCGCCGCGTGCGCGTCGTGCGTGACGATCACGATCGTCTTGCCGAACTCCGTGTTGAGGCGCTGGAGCAGCCCGAGCACCTCCTGCGAACTCTTCGCGTCGAGCTGGCCCGTCGGCTCGTCGAGCAGGATCAGCGTCGGATCGGCCACGATCGCGCGCGCGATCGCCGTCCGCTGCTCCTGGCCGCCCGAGAGCTGGCGCGGATAGTGCTCGAGCCGGTCGTCGAGTCCCACGACGCCCAGCGCCACGCGCACGCGCTCGTCGCGCTCCTTCCGCGAGAGATTCGTGAGCAGGAGCGGCAGCTCGACGTTCTGGAACGCGGTCAGCACCGGCAGCAAGTTGAGCTGCTGGAACACGAACCCGATGTGCCGCGCGCGCCACGGCGCGAGCGCGCCCGGCGACATCGCGCTCACCTCGGCGTCCGCGACCCGCACGCTGCCGCTCGTCGGCCGGTCGAGCCCCGCGAGGAGGTTCAGCAGCGTGGACTTCCCGGAGCCCGACGGCCCCATCAGCGCGGTGAAGCTCCCCCGCTCCACGTCGAGCGTGAGATTGGTGAAGACCTCGATGCGCTGGGAATCGCGCTGAAAGGATTTGTGGACGTCGCGGAATTCGACGAGGGACATCGGTCGAGGGTCGAGGGTCGAGGGTCGAGGGTCGAGGGTCGAGGGTCGAGAGTCGAGAGTCGAGAGTCGAGAGTCGAGAGTCGAGAGTCGAAGGTCGAGGGTCGGCCGCGTGCCGTGCGCCGGCCGCCTGCCACGGTCTGTCGTCAGGGACTCGCCAACTTAACACGCATGCCGGCGGCCGGGGTTTCAACGCCGCCCGTGAGCAGCCGCTCGCCGCCGGCGAGGCCGGAGCGGATTTCGCGGAATCCCGCGCTGACCGGTCCGGCCTGCACGGCGCGCGGCTCGAGACGGCCCTCGCGCACCAGCCAGACCTCGGATTGGCCGTTCCGCTCGCGAACAGCGGCCGCGGGCACACGGAGGCGGGGGGCGGCGCCCGCGGCGCCCGCGGCAGTCCCGCCGGCGCGCGCGAGCGTGGCCGGCTCGATGAAATCCACGCGCGCCCCCATCTCGGGCAGAATCCGCGGATCGCGGTCCAGAATGCTCACTTTCACCTGCACCGTCGCGCGCTGGCGGTCCGCGGTCGGCACGACCTGCCGGACGCGGCCCGTGAACGCCGTGTCGGGATAGGCGTCGAGCGCGATGCGCGCCCGCTGGTTCTGCGAGACGCGCGCGATGTACGCCTCGTTCACGTCCACCTCGACCTCGAGCGTCGTGAGATCGGCCATCGTGACGACCGCGCCGCGCGTGAGCCCGCCGCCCACCGAGGGCGCCACCACCTCCCCCACCTCGGCCTCCTTGCGGAGCACCGTGCCGGTGAACGGCGCGCGGATCACGGTGTTCTCGAAGCTCGCCTGCGCGTAGCGGCGCCCGGCGTCGGCGGCCTCGATCCGCGCCGCGAGCGCCTTCGCGCGCGCGTCCGACGTGGCGGCCTTCGTCTCGGCCGCACTCAGCTCCTGCGCGGAGACGAGCTGCGCGTTCTGCGCGCGGATGTCGCGCAGCCGGCGCGCCTCGCGCGCCAGGTTGTCGCGATCCGCCTCCGCCTCGAGCAGGTCGGCCCTCGCGCTCGCGACGTTGGCCTCCGCCTGCGTGACCTGCGCCTGATAGTCCGCATTCTCGAGCCGAGCGATCACGTCGCCCTGGCGCACGAAGGAGCCCTCGCTCACTCCAAGAAAGGCGAGGCGCCCCGGCACCTTGGCGGAGACCGAGGCGCGCGTGCGGGCGACGACGTAACCGTTCGCGGTGACGCTCGTGCCGCCTCCGTCGCCGACGCCGGCCTGGCTCGTCGCGGTGACGACCAGCGTCTGCACGGTCGGGATCGCGCGCCGCTGCACGACGAGCACCGTCGCGACCACCAGCGCGAGCGCCACGACGGCGAGAATCAGGTTGCGCCGGAGCGCACGCCGCACGCCCGGCGCCGGCGTGTCGCGCGCGATGCGGAGCTTGGAGAGATCGGGCGCGGGCGAGGTCATCCGGGCAATTTAGGCGCTGCAGCGGCGTGACGTGAAGCCGCCGCGGGGTGCGTTGTGAGCGGCTGGCGTACCCTGTCACACGGATCGCGCGGACCGCCACGGGATTGATGGCGCTTCGCTCCGAGGGTAGGGTTAGGCCGTAGCGGCAACGCGTCTCCGTTGGACCTCTCGCGTCTCCCGGCCCATCGTTCATCCGAACCAGCACGGAGGCAGCCCGAGCATGCTCGTCCTGCAAGCCGTTCCCGTCCGCGACGCCGACGCCTTCAAGCTGCTGCGCGCCCGGATCCGCCAAGCGAGCACCTGGAACTGGGCCAACAAGCGGCGCACGCGGCTGAAGCACGTGCAGCGGCCGGACGGCGGCTTCATCCAGGTGGCCGACGCCGGCGGGGTCCTCGTCGCGCACATCCACCCGAAGACGCCGAACGACCTGTTCTACCTCGCCGAGAAGTTCACCGGGCGGCTCATCGCGTGGTTCGAGCACGACCTGCTCTCGATCAACATCCAGGTCGTGCCGGAACCGGTGAAGGCGACACGAAGGAAGAGGAAGCCGGGGGTGCGGCGGCGGACGCGGCGCGTGAAGCGCACGGCGCGGCGACACACGCGGCGCGGCGCGAAGCGCGGGACGCGACGGAAGGTGAGGCGGAAGACCCGACGGCGGTAGGAGACGACGCCGATGACCTGGGCCGCCATCACCGGTTGGGGCGCGTGCGTACCGCCCGCCATCCTGTCCAACGCCGACCTCTCGACGTTCCTCGACACGACCGACGAGTGGATCACCACGCGCACGGGGATGAAGGAGCGTCGCGTCTCGCACGTCCCGGCAATCGAGCTGGCCTCGGTGGCCGCGGCGCGGGCGCTGGCGTGCGCGGGGCTGCCGGCGGCCGACGTGGACCTCATCGTCTACGGCGGGGCCAGCAACGAGGAGCTGGTGCCGAACAGCGCCTCAGGTGTGCAGTTCGCGCTGGGCGCCACGAACGCCGCGGCGATGGACCTCAACACGGTGTGCACGAGTTTCCTCTACGGCCTCGCCGCGGCCACCGCGATGATCCGCACGAGCGTGTCCAGGAACGCCGTCGTGATCGGCACCGAACTCATCAGCCGCTACATGGACTGGAGCAACCGCAACGTGGCGGTGCTCTTCGGCGACGGCTCGGCGGCGGTCGTGCTCCAGGCATCGGAGCGCGAGGAAGGCGTCATCGGCAGCGTCCTGGGGTGCGACGTGGAGGCGCGGGTATCCCTGCGCGTGCGCGGCGCGGGCCTCGGCTACGCGGGGCTCGGCATCACATATGGAGACACGATCTGGGATTTCGACGGCCAGGTGATCTTCAAGCGCGCCGTGAAGGGGATGAGCGATGCGTCCGCGCGCGTGCTCAGGGTGTGCGGCGCGACGGCCGAGCAGGTGGACCTCGTCGTGCCGCACCAGGCCAACCTCCGGATCATCGAATCCGTGGCGAAGTTCGCCGGGATCCCGATGGAGAAGGTGATGCTCACCGTGCAGAAGTACGGCAACATGAGCGCGGCGACCGTCCCCGTGGCGCTCGTGGAGGCGCTGGAGGAGGGGCGCGTGAAGCCCGGGAGCCTGATCCTCATGCCCGGCTTCGGCGGAGGGCTCAGCTTCGGGTCGCTCCTCGTGCGCTGGGGCGAACGCGTCACGCCGCTCGGGCGCGCCGACCGCGCGCTCCCGCCGTGCACCCGGACGGCGCTGGAGATGGTGAACGAGATCCGGGCCACGCAGGATCCGCACGGGCGCTCGTTGAAGGGACTGATGGCACCGGAGTTCGTGGAGCAGAGGCGCTAGGTCGCTCGTGATCGAACCCAATCTCGAGGCGAGGATGCGCGACGGCGTCGTGCTCCGCGGCGACCTCTATCGGCCTGATGGCGACGCGGCGGACACCCGACGTCCTGTGCTCCTCCAGCGCACGCCGTACGGGAAGGGCGGCGCCGGAGGGGGCGGTCGTGGCCCGAACAACTTCATGCAGAAGGCGCTCGCGCGCGGTTACGCCGTGTTCGTGCAGGACGTGCGCGGCCGCTACGCCTCCGACGGCACGTTCGATCCCTACCGCCAGGAGGGGCGCGATGGATTCGACACTGTCGAGTGGATCGCCGCGCAAGCGTGGTCGAACGGCACGATCGGCACGTACGGACTGTCGTACCCCGGTGCTACCCAGTGGCAGCTCGCCGTCGAGAGCCCGCCACACCTGGCCTGCATCTTCCCCGCGATGACCTACTCATCAGCGCGCGAGTTCATCTACTTCGGCGGCGCGTTCGACATGTCGTGGATCCCGTACCTCATCCAGAACATCGCGCCCGACATCCGGCGGCGCCTCAATCTCCCGGTGCCGCAGGGCCAGGCCGATCGCGCCGGGCGCGACGCCGCCGCGAAGGCCGCCCTCTGGCACGTGCCGCTGAATGACCTCGCCGACCTCAGGGACGCGTGCCCGTTCTACTACGAGTGGCTCGATCACCCTGACGACGGCGACTACTGGGACTACGCCGACATCGAGGGGAAGTACGACCGCGTGAAGGTGCCGGCGTACAACTTCAGCGGCTGGCACGACGAGGGGTACGGACCGAACGGTGCGGTGCGCAACTTCGTGGGCGCACGCCGCCGCGGCTCCGCCGCGGCGCGAGCGGCGCGACTCATGATCGGTCCGTGGACGCACGGCGGGCAATCGCGCAGCCGCTTCGGCGACCGCGACTTCGGCCCCGATGCCGCCATCGCGTACGACGACCTCGTGCTCGCCTGGAACGACCTGCACCTGAGGGGCGTAGACAGCGACCAGTTCTCAAAACAGCCCGCGGTGCGCGTGTTCACGATGGGAAGCAATCGCTGGCGCACCGCCGACACGTGGCCGATACCCAACACGCGATACGAAACGTGGTTCCTGCGCGGCGGTGCGCGGCTCTCCACCGAGGCGCCGGCGCCGGCCGAGGGGTCGGTCGGGTACACGTACGATCCCGCCGACCCGGTGGTGGACCCGCACGGCGGTCCGTACGCCGGCGTGCTCGGCCCGTTCGACCAGCGGGAGGTCGCCCAGCGCAAGGATGTACTTGTGTTCAGGAGCGATCCGCTTGCCGACGACCTCGAGGTCACGGGGAACATCGAGATCCGGCTCTGGATCGCGTCGAGCGCACCCGATACCGACTTCCACGTGCACCTGCTCGACGAGGAGCCCGACGGCCGCGCGTGGAACCTGATGAGCCCCACGGTGGCCGCGATCCGCACCCGCTATCGCAACGACGAGCGCCGGCCCGAGCTGATGACGCCGGGACAACCGTACGAGCTCACCTTCCGGCTCCCCATCACGAGCAACTGCTTTCTGCGCGGACATCGCGTCCGTGTGCACGTGACGAGCAGCTTCTTTCCGCACCTGGACCGGAACCCGAACACCGGGCGCCCCGTGCCGGCCGAAGGGCGGCTCGTGCCGGCCCGGCAGACCGTGTATCATGACGCGCGATGGCCGTCGCGGTTGATCCTCCCCGTGGTTCGCGCGTGAGCAGAGGCGCCTGATTCGGAAGCGAGGGCGCGTCGCCGCTCACGGCCAGCGGTACGTGCGCGTCGCACTGACGCCGCTCAGCACCGCCGTCACCGTGATCGTGTCCGTGACTCCCGATTCGCCGGGCGGAACGGTGAAGGTGATTACGCCGGACGCATTCGTGCGCAGGCGGGCGCTGTCGAAATAGCCGTCGGTGCCGCTCACCGTATAGGCCACCGTCACGCCTTGAATGGCCGGTGTGATCACGGCGGTGTTGTTCGCCCCCCACGCGGGGAGCGTGATCGCGGTGACGGTGCTCGCCGCCGCGGGATCCGTCGCGCGCGCCGCGGCGATGTCCTGACCCTTCGAGATGGCCTCCGCGGTGACGAGCCGCTGCGCGTCGGCGTTCGCGGCCGCCGCCTCCTTTGCGGCGAGCAGCGCGTCCGAGGCGCCCAAGCCGGTCGCCGCGATCACTTGCTGAACGGCGACGAGCGCCCGTGGCGTCGCGAAGGAACAGCCTTTCTCGCTCGTCACGTTCGACGAAGCGTCGGGCATCTTGACGAAATCGGGATCACCGGGCGCATCGTTGGCACCCGCATAGGTGAAGTCCGTCGCGCCGACAACGAGCACGTTCTGCCGGAGAATCGGCCCGAGTCGCGGGTCGCTGCGAATGGTGCTGAGCAAGGACGCAATCGGCGCGTTGTTGTTCCCGGCGCAGATGCCCACGACGAGATTCTGGCGCGCACTCGCGGGCAAACTCGAGATCGCGAGCAGGAAGTTCTTGAACGTTCCCAGCCACTGACGCCGGAGCGTCGCCTGCTCCGCCGCGGTCATCAAGCTCCAGTCAACGGAACCGCTTCCGCTGATCACCACGGTTCCGTACGTCGAGAGGTTGACGAGCCGGTCGGCTCCGCCGCTCGCGGCGCCGACGGCCAGGAGATGCTGCACCGTCACACCCAGCGCGGCCGTCCCCGGGGTCGGGCCGGCATCGGACAGGCAGTTCGCGGTGCCTCCTCCGGCCGCCCCGACCGTCGCTACGACCGCGGTCCCGTGCGAGCCCGAGCAGTCATCAATCACCGTGACGGCAGGCGCGGAGGCGGCGAGCGCCGGGAGCGTGTTCTCCGGAGGCACCGCGAGTGAACCGTAGGTCGTGGCCAGATGCGGCAGGGCGAGAACCGTTCGAGCATCCGCGCTCACCGCCGTGATGAACGCGGACTCGCCCCCGGCCGGCGTGCCGACCAGGTAGTACGCCATCTGCGGCGCCTGGCCGAGGATCAATCCACCGTTCGCGCGAATCAGCGCGTTCGCCCCCACTTCCGTGGTTCCGTTAGCGAAGAAGAGTTGCACCTGGCCCGGGAAGGCGGTCACCGAGACGCCTTGTCCCGCCTCCACATACGTCACGCTCGCCGGCGTTGGATACGCACCCGAGAAGGCGACGGCGCCGGCGAGCAAGTCTGGCTTCCCGTCGGCGGGGTCTGTCGCGACGGCGGTGAATGTCACCGCCGGGAGAGTTCCGGCCGTTGCGGTCACGCGGTTCGCTCCCGCGGTCGCGCCCGTCGTCCAGCCGCCGAGCGTCGCGATTCCGGATGAGCCGCTCTTCGCCGCGGCGCCGCTGATGGCCCCGCCGCCGGCAGTGATGGCGAAGGTCACGTCGGCGCCGTTGATCACGGCGCCGTTCGCGTCTTTCACGATCACGGCCGGCAGCGCCCACACGGCCGCGCCCGTGCGCACCACCTGATACGCGCCCGCGGTGACGGTGATCGAAGCGGGAGGCGGCGGCGCGGGCGTTGTTGGCGTGGTCGGCGTGGTCGGCGTGGTCGGTGTGCTCCCCTTGTCACCTCCGCCGCCACAGGCGATCGCGGTGACCACCGCAAAGCCGTTGAAGACCCGCAGGACGTACGACCGCCGCATCATCATGAGGAAGCTCCGTTGCCGTCATCGCCGGTGGGACGTAGTTTGGGAACCTTGGAGCACGAGAGTCAAGTTACCACCGCGCCGCGGGCACGCATCCGCTTCGCAGGCAATTCTCGACCGCTCGTCGCCTGCGTGCTCCTCCTCGCGACCGCGGTGGCCGCCGCGCCGCACCGGCGCACGGCAGGAGAAGGCTCCCTCCGCGGCTTCTCCGCCGCATCCGCCGAGCGCGAGCGCGCGCTCGAGGTGCTCCTCGCGCAACGACTCAACCGCGACAGCACCGGCGCCCATTTCCGCGTGCTCACCGCCGAGCCGCACGCCGCCGGCACCGCGCGCAACAAGGTCCTCGCGGATTGGATCGCGGAGAAGTGGCGCGCGTACGGACTCGATGACGTGAAGCTCCACCGCTACGACGTGTACCTGCCGTGGCCGAAGGAAGTCTCGGTGACGATGACCGCGCCGAGTCGCTACGAAGCGACGCTCCGCGAAGACCCCGTCGCCGCCGATCCCGACACACGGCTCGACCCCGGCCCCACGTACCTCGGGATGAGCGCGTCGGGTGATGTCACGGGCGAGCTCGTGTACGCGAGCAGCGGAAACCCGAGCGACTACGAATGGCTCGAGAAGCAGGGCGTGAATCTGAGAGGAAAGGTCGCGCTCGTGCGATACTCGGTGCCCTACAGCTACCGCGGCTACAAGGCGCTCGTGGCCGAGCAGCGCGGGATCAGGGCGCTGCTCATCTACTCCGATCCGCAGGAGGACGGCTACCGCAAGGGGCTCACCTTCCCCGACGGGCCGTTCGGCCCGGAGAGCCACATCCAGCGCGGCGCGCTCACGTACGACTTCATCGTCCCCGGCGATCCACTCACCCCCGGGTGGGCGTCGGTGGAGGGTGCGCAACGCATCCCCGTGGCCGACGCGAAGAGCGTGCCGACCGTGATGATGGTCCCGCTTTCGTGGCGCGACGCGAAGCCGTTGCTCGAAGCGCTGACGGGACCCGTGGCGCCGCCCTCGTGGCAGGGCGCGCTTCCCTTCACCTATCGCACCGGTCCCGGCCCCGCGACCGTGCGCGTGAAGGTGCGAATGGACGAAGGGAGCGACGCCATCCGTCCCATCTGGGTGGTCGAGGGCCGCATCCGGGGCACCGACGAGCCCGACAAGTACGTCGTCCTCGGCAACCATCGCGACGCGTGGGTGTTCGGCGGCGTGGACCCTTCGAGCGGCACCGCGACACAGCTCGAGCTGGCGCGCGCGCTCGGCAGTCTCGCGCGCGAGGGGAAGCGCCCGCGCCGCTCGATCGTCTTCGCGAGTTGGGACGCCGAAGAGTGGCATCTCACGGGCTCGACCGAGTGGGGCGAGCAGTTCGCCGACGACCTGCGGAGGAACGGCATCGCGTATCTCAACGTGGACGGTTCCGTGAGCGGCCCCAACTTCAGCGCCGGCGCGGTCGCGAGCCTCAACCGGCTGGTAACCGAGACCGCGCGCGACGTGACCGACCCGGCGAGCGGCGGGAGCCTCCTCACCGCGTGGGGCGCTTCGCTCGAGCGCGCGGGCGAGCGAGTGATCGGCGGCGGCGCCACGCGCGCCGAGACGACGAAGCAGCCACTCGACTACCCCGGCAACGCGCTCGGCAGCGGGAGCGACTACACCGTCTTCCTCAACTTCCTCGGCCTCCCGATCGTCGAGATGAGCTTCGACGGCCCCTACGGCGTCTACCACTCGATCTACGACGATTACTACTGGATGACGCACTTCGGCGATCCCGGCTTCCGGTATATGACCGCGATGAGCGAGGTGTGGGGGCGGATGGCGCTGCGGCTCGCGAATGCGGACGTGTATCCATTCGATTTCTCCCTGTACGCGACACGTCTCGCGGCATTCGTCGACGCCTTCGCGAAGCAGCCGGGAGTCGCGGCGCAGGTGCATCTCGGTGCGGTGCGCGCGGCGCAGCGCCGGTGGATGGCCGCGAGCGTGAAGTGGGAGGCCGCGATGCGCGCCGCCGTCGCCGCGCCAGAAGGCCGCGCGCTCACCGCCGCACAGCGCGCGGCGCGCACCCGCACACTCGCCGCGATGAACGACGCGCTGCGCGCGGTCGAGCAGCAGTTCCTCCTCGCCGACGGGATTCCGGGCCGTCCGTGGTTCCGCCACGCGCTCTACGCACCCAGGCCCACCTACGCGGCGATGACGCTCCCGGGAATCCAGGAAGCGGTGGACGCGAAGGACTGGGCGCGCGCCCGCGCACAGGCCGCCGCGCTGGCGGCGCGAATCGAGGCCGCCGCGAAGATGGTGGAGCAGGCGGCGTTGGCACGCGCGCCTCGCTGAGCGCGGCCGACGTACGCGTGACCACGGCCACGGCGATGCCGGCCCTGGGCTCGGAGCCGTGGGATGCGTAGGAGGAAGTCTGGTGGGCCCAGTTGCCGAAGCCGGCGGGACGACGACCCGTTGTGCTCGTGTCCCGCGATGAAGCCTACTCCGTGCACGCGCTGGCCGCCTACGCGGGCGTCCTCGCTCCGGAGAAGGTCGCTTTGCTGAATGCGGCGATCCGCTTCGCGCTCGGCACGGACTGAAGCGATCCGGCTTCACGGAAGTAAACCCGGCGTCAGGGGTCAAGCGTGTCGATCGCCTCACTGACGAGGCGCAGCGCTGACATCGGCGAGCAGGTAATCGAGCACATCGTTCACGGAATACCGCGTTCTGCCGCCGAGGAACGTGCGGATGTTCGAGAGGTCGTCACCGCTCGTGATGAGCGGCGGCTCCTCCGAACGTTCCCCACGCGGCTGCGGGTGGCCGATCGCGGCCACGAGCGCGTTGCAGATACACTGGCGACCCTCGGTGTCGGCAAGCGCGCCTCCTTTCCGCACATAGTCGTCCACCGGCTCAGCCGAACATCGGTATCCAATACGGCCGTCCGCGCGGCGATACGGGGTCCGCAGATACCCGAGGTCGCAGAGCCGCTCACGCTGCATCTTCCCGGCCTGGTCTCCCTCCCAGTGAACGACTTTGAACGGGTACCCGGTGGGCGAGGCGCGCGGATCGGTCCTCACGTTCACCTCACCGCGCGCCGCATGCGCCAGCACCTCGCGCCTGATCTCCTCGACGAATCCCGATTCGTCGCAGTAGGCGAACAGCGTCCCGACCTGAACTCCGGCGGCACCCTCGTCCAGGGCACGCCGGACTTGCGCCGGCGATCCGGCGCCGCCGGCCAGCCAGAAGGGGAGTCCGAGCTCGCGCATCTTGCCGAGATCGACGACGTCACGCTCGCCGTAGATCGGCTCGCCGGATTCGGTGAGCTTCAGTTCGCCGCGCGGCGGCGCGTTGTGCCCTCCAGCGGTCGGCCCTTCGACCACGAAGCCGTCCACGCGGCCATTCGCCTTGCGTGCGAGCGTTGTGGCGAGCGAGTTGGCTGCCACGATCGCCACAAAGCGCGGACGCTTGAGCGGGACGGAGAGGTCAACGCCGTGCGCGGCCGGATCGAACGTGATGTACTCCGCCTCCCCCGACGCGAGTCCTTCGACGTCGAACCTGATCACGGCCGGCCGGTGCTCGGCGAGGGCGTCGAGCGCCCCCGGAATGTCTCGTGGGATGCCGGCACCCATCAATACGCAATCCACGCCCGCGAGCATCGCGCCATGGAGTGACGCGAGATTGGGGAGCTGCACCTTCGTCAGCAGGTTGATTCCCACCACGCCGTCGTGTCCTTCCTTGGCGAGTCGAACCTCGACGAAGTTGGCGAGCATGGTGAGCTGCTGGCGCGCAACGCTCACCACCTGCTTGTACATCGGCAGCAGCTTGTACGGTTGGCCCGGCGCTTTTCCCTCGGGGCGGAAGTAGCGTCGCAGCGCGGCGGCGCTCACCTCGGGGATCGGGAAGGCCTGCATCGCGCGGCGTACGTGGCCTCCCGCATCGCCGTCCTGCAGGCGCCGGACGAGTATCGAATCGAGGGCGGTGCCCGAAACGACGCCGAGCTGGCCGCGGAGCGAGACGGCTCGAGCGAGCCTCCAACTCGAGACACCGACGCCCATGCCGCCTTGAATGATGATGGGCAACGTGCCACCAGTGCTCATTGGCGTGGGATCAGGGTTACGGTCGCGACGCAGAGCGCCGCCGTCGGCCAGCCGCTCGGCGTCGTCTTCACCTCGCCAGTGGATCGGGACGGAGCTGGAACTTCACGACCTTGCTCGTCGTGCCCTTGCCGCCTTCCATGTGGAAGGGCGCTCGCGTGCTCACCGTCGCCCAGAGCCCGCGGCCCTTCCAGCCGGCGGCGGGATCGTCAATTCGACCGTCCAGCCATTTGGTGAAGAACCCCAACGGATAGGGGACGCGCAGGACGACCCACTTGCCGTCCTTCAGCACGAGTAGTCCTTCGGACCCGTTGCCGGTGTTGATCGGCACGTTACGGCCCAGCCCGAACGTGTCGAACTGGTCCACCCACGTGTAGTAGCTGGCTTCGGCGCTTCCCGCGTCGGCCACGCCCTTGAGCTGCGGCAGCGGCTCCGGATAGAACGTCCAGCCCTCGGGACAGTGCTGACCCGTCGCGGCCGGCCCGTTGAGCGGCCCCTTGCACTTGCGCCGATCGAAGCTCGCGAGGTGACCGCTCGCGAGCGCCGACCAGTACACGCCGTCGCGGTCCACGTCTCCTCCGCGCGGTGAGAAGCCGTGGGTCGGCACGCCCGCGCTGTTCACCGGCGGCTCGTACACTTCCGTCAGCGCCGTCTCCGGAGGGTTCGCGCCGGGGTTCACTCGCACGACGGCGCCCGGAAAGCCGAGCGACGATCCCCAGATGGACCCGTCGGGAGCCGGCGCGACCGCGTAGAGTCCGGCCGCGATCCGCTTGTCCTTCGTGGGATCCACCGGCTGATTGGGCTCGACGTACGCGTCGCGTTTGCCGTTGCCGTTGGTGTCGAGGATGAGCGCGGTCCACCCCTGCGACTTCTCCTCGTCGGCGGTCTCGTCGAACATCTTCGTGTTCAGCCAGCCCACCACCTGGCCGCCGCCGCTCGTCCAGAGCGTGTTGTTGGCATCTTCGGCGAACATCAGGTGGTGCGTGCCGAAGCAGGTGCTGATGTGCGTGAGTTTCCGTGCCTTCGGGTCGTACATCGCGAGGTGGCGGCCCGCGCGCGCGACGGGGAAGAGCTTCGCCGAAGGATGGTCCGACCCCGCCTTGCAGAAGGCCGGGTTGTCCGACGGGCGCACCGCGGACGTGATCCAGACGCGGCCCCGCTCGTCGAGCATCGGGTTGTGCACGTTGTTCCTGCTGGTCCAGATGGGTTCACTGCCCCAGTATGGTGACGGCTGCGGCATCAGCGGCGGCGAGGCCGGCTGCGTGGCGGGATCGCGCACGGTCAACTTCACCTGGCTCGCCGCGTGACGCAGCGGGTCGAGCACGGGGAGATAGTCCGCGCTGGCCTCGAGGGAACCGAAGAGTGCGCCGTTGGCGTTGACCCCCGGATTCCGTCGGTCGGTCGAGACGACGTCGTGGAGATACGCCTTGGGGTCGGCCCAATCCCACTGGGTGATCACCACGTTGCGCTCCACGCCCTGCGGTCTGGGCGGCGTGGGCGGCACCTCGCCGGCGGCGATCCGGTCGGTCCAGTCCGCGAACATCTCGAGCACCCGGCGGCGGCCGAACTGGTCGAGCGACCCGCTCATTCCCGCCCCGGCCTGTCCGGATTGCACGCGCCGTTCCCACGCGGCCATCGAGGAAGCGAACGGTCCGAGGGCCTGCGGAATCTCCCGCGTCGCCTTGTTGCCCAGTTGATGACACGCCCAGCAGTTGCCCGACTTCAGGTTGCGGAGCCACGCGGCCTGGCTTCTCACGGACGCTGAGATCCCGTTCCCTTCGGGGCCGGTGCCGGGGAACTCGCTCTTGTCCGGCACGCGGAGCAGCGAGAACCAGTAGCCGGCCGGGTAGTACTCCGCCGCGGCGCGCGCGTTGGGCGCGGCCGCCGCCGTGAGGTTGAGCACTTTGCCCGGCGCGGCCTGCACCTGGGGCGAATCCACCAGTCCGTAGCCGCGCACCCACACGCGGTAGCCGGCTTTCGGGAGGTCGGGCAGGAGGTAGCGCCCCCGCTCGTCGGTGACGACGATCCTCACGAACTTCGTCGGGAGGTCGGTCGTTTCCGCGATCACCCACACGCCCGCTTCGGGCCCATTCGGGCCCGTGACCACTCCGCCGATGTCGTCGGGGTCCACGCGCACCGGTTGGCCGGCGGGCTGGACCGCGTGCAGCGGCGCAGGGTCACTCGCGATGAGCAGGGCGCAGCCGAGCGCGAGCGCGCGGAGGTGCGGGGTTCCTATCGTCGTCATTGTCGTTCTCCAGGTCGTCTTTCCCACGGCGTGCCTCGGGATGGTTCACGGCGACGGGATGAGCGTGAGCGTGATCACCCGTCCGGCGCGCTCGTCGCTACGGTGATGGACGGGGCCGCGCCGGCGGCAGCGCGTCCGCGAACCGCCACGGTGCCGCGCCGTCGCGCGTGAGCGGCGTGTTCGCCAGCCGCGCGCGCACCATCGCAATCGGCATCGGCCCGCCCTGCAGGACTGCGTCGTGGAACTGCCGCACGGTCATCCGGCGCGATTCCACCAGCTCACGGTACAACCCGCGCAGTTGCAATCCGCCGAGCATGTAGCCCGCCTGATAGAGCGGTGAATAGGCGCCGGTGAAGGAGCGCCGCACCTCCCCTTCGGCGTTCGCGCGCTCGAAGTTGACCGTGTCAACCAGGAACTGGATCGCCTGCTCGGGCGTCATCTTCCCCAGATGGAAGTTGAGGGAGAAGATGATCCGCGCGCTGCGGTGCATCCGCCAGAAGAGCGCGCCGATGCGGTCCTCCGGGCTCACGTGGAAGTCGTGATCCCAGAGGAACATCTCCCAGTAGAGCGCGTAGCCCTCGCCCCAGAAGGGCGTCGAGAACATCCGGCGGTGCGCGTTGTAGCGCGCCGTCATGAAGCCCTGCAGATGGTGGCCCGGGTTCAGCTCGTGAAAGACCGTCGCGTGGGAGAAGTGCGGGTTGTTGCCGCGCATGCTCATCAGCTTGTCGTCGTCCGACATCTCGGCCGTCGGATACGAGACGGTGATCTGCTCGCCGCCGAGGAAGAACGGGCTCACCCGCTGCCGCTCGGGGCTCATCATCTCCATCCGCCAGTCCTCGCGCGCGAGCGGCGGAATCGTCACCCAATCGTGCTTGTCGAGGAACTCCTCGGCTTGCCGAGCCAGCTCGCGAATGAGCTCCGGCTGCTTCCCGGGCTCGACGAACGTGTTCTTGACCTTCTCCATCGCGGCCTTCCACTCGTCGCCGAACCCCATCTCGCGCGCCGCCTTCTTGATCTCGCTCAGGCTGAACGCGTACTCCCTCTCCGCGATCGCGATCAGTTCCGCGGGCGTGTAGGGAATCATCTCGTGCTCGAGGTCGGCCTTGAGCCCGTCGGCGCCGATCGGGTCGCCGATGATGGGGCCCGTGCTCTCGTCGCCGCGCCCGCCGCCGCCCCCGCCGCCCCCGCCGCCGCGGCCGCCCGCGCCAGCCGGCGCACCCGCGCCGCCGCGCCCGAGCGCGCCGGAGGCGACCTGTTGCCCGCCCGCCGCGGGGAGGCCCACCAGCCGCTCGCGAATCGTGCGCGCGTAGCGCGCCAGCGCTTCGTCGAGTCGCGTGAACGGATCGCGCGCCCACCAGGTGAACACCGGGTCGTACCCGTCGTAGAACCGGTACCAGCTCCCGAGCACACTGCGCGCCTGCTCCACGTTGTCGGCGGCGCGATTCGCCACGGTGCGTGACATCCGGGGCGCCGCTCCGCGCGCACCAAGCGCGCTGTCTGCGGCCGCACCGCGAGCGACGCCGACCCCGCCGCCGCGCCCGGCGCCCGACGGCTCGATGGACGCGCGCAGGCTGTCCACGCGGCGCGTGATCGCCGCGAGCGTGCGCGCGGACGCCACGGGATCCACATTCAGGAGATTCCGCCGCGCATCCTGCAGCGCGAGGATCTGATCCGCGAACGGAACAAGTGGCGTCGTCTCGGCACGCAGCTTGTCTTCCCGATCGAGCAGCGCGAGCTGGTACTTCAACCGGTTGTCGAGCAGCACGTAGTCAACCTTGCCCTCCTGCGAGAGCCTGGTGAAGTCAACCTCGCGCAGCCGGGTGCGCCACCCCGCGTAGAACTCGCGCATCCGCCGGCGCTGGTCCGGCGAGTATTCGGCGTCGTAGCGGCGGCTGAGTGTGGCCTGGTCCGCTGAGTAGCGCGAGAGGACGTCGGCCAGTTCGCTCGCGGAGCGCGCGACGAGCGGCGCCAGATTCGGGATGGTCACGAGCGGGTCGCTCGGCGCCATCACCGGCGTACGCGGCCGCGTCTGCGCCCGCGCGGGCGCGGCGAACGTCGCGGACGTGGCGAACATCGCCAGCGCGACGCCTGCGGGAGTGAGCAGTTTCATCGTGCCTCCGCCAGCGCGAAGAGCAGGTCCACGTAGAACTTCTCGATCTCAGCGAGCCCGGCGATGCGCGAGCCCGCACGCGGCTCGATCACCATGTACTCGTCCGGCGCGTGCGCGCCCGAGCCGTGTCCGATGCCGCCCGCGACGAGCGGCAACTTCAGTCGCTCGGTAAAGAGGTAATATGGCGCGCTCCCCGCGAGCCGCGGCGCGACGCTCATCGTGAGGCCGTACTTCCGGTAGACGCTGATCGCCGCCTGCACGAGCGTGCTGGTCACGGAGGTCTGCGCCGGCGGGTACCCGCCGAGTTGCCGCACCTCGAGGTCGCCGAACCCCTTTGCGGCGAGGTGACGCTTGATGAGCGCGAGCGCGCTGTCGGGCGTCTGGTTTGGCACGAGGCGCGAATCGAGCTTCGCCGTCGCGACGTGTGGGAGAATCGTCTTCGTGCCCGGGCCGGTGTACCCGCTCCAGATCCCGTCCACGTTGAGCGTGGTGTTGAAGAGGTACTCCATCAGTGATTCGCGGCCGCTCACGCCGTTGATCCACCGCTCGACGCCGAGGGTGCGGCGCTGCATCGGTTCGCGCGCGGTCCACTGGTCGAGCATGCCATTCACGAGCCGCTGCTCTTCGTCGGACGGCGGCCGGATGGGATCGTAGTAGCCGGGCACGACGATCGTGTTGCCGTCCGGAGAGGTAAGGCTCGCGATCGCCTGCGTGAGCCGCAGCGTCGGCGAGTCGGTGATCGCCTTGAACGAGCCGTGAATCTCGGCGCGCACGGGTCCGCCGTTCGCGCCACCCTTCGCCTCCAGCTCGAAGTAAAGGATGCCCTTCACGCCCAGCGACATCGTGACGTCGCCGTTCGGGTCCTGGCCGTTGAAGGGAAAGAACACGCCGGCCGCCGTGCGCAGGCGGTCCGCGTACTTGTCAATGATCTCGGGGAAGTGAGGCGATCCGAGCTCCTCCTCCCCTTCGGCGACCACCATCAGGTTCACCGGCAAGGTGCCGCGCGCGGCGATGATCGCCTCGAGCGCGTTCAGGAAGGCGCGCTCGGGTCCTTTCTGGTTCGTCGCGCCGCGCGCCATCAGCACGCGGCCGAGCGCGTGATCCACGAGGGCGCCGTCGAACGCGTTCACCGACCAGCCCTGCGGCTCGATGGGCTGCACGTCGTACATCATGTAGACCGCGAGCGTCTTCGCCGCGCCCGCGTCGTAGTAGCCCCACACGCCGGGATGGCCGGTCGTCGGCACCAGTTCCGCTTCCTTGAAGCCCAGGCGCCGCAGGTCCGCGCGCACGAGTTCGGCCATCTCGCGAATCCCGCGGTTCTGCGCGCTGATGGAGGGCTGGCGCAGCCAGCGGCGGAGGTTCTCGACGTGCGCGCGCGTGTTGCGCTCGATGTTCGCGTACGCCGCCGCGTGGTCGCCGGCGTACGCGGCGACCCGTGCGGCGTCGAATCGCTCCGTCGTGGTGAACGCGAAGGTCGGCCGCCGCACCGCTGCCGCGCGATCGCCGGGGGCGCACGCGGCGAGGGTGAGGGCGGCGGACAGGGCGGCCGCGAGGGCGGCCGGCGAACGGGAGCGGAACAGCATTGCTGAAACCTCCGCACGACGCATGGTGCGCGACGCTAACGTGAGAATCGAACGTCAGGAAACCCAATCACGCTGCCGGGAGTATGGAGCGGAGTGCGGCCGTCGGCCAGCGGCGCGCCGGTGGGTCACGCGGCCACCGGCAGCAGCGGGCGCGGCTGAGTTCCCACCCCGCGGGCCGCCCGTGCGGCGGGTGAGGCGCCCGCGACGCCGGGCTCACCTCGCCAGGTTGACGCGGGGCGCGGGTCGGCTGCAGCGTTACGCCTTCGTGTGACCGGCATGGCCGGATCGCACCTTCCTCTCACGGGAGTGCTCGTGGCCGGAAACCGAGCTGTACCGCGCGTGTTCGCCCTTCTGCTTTGCGTCGCGAGCGCCGTCGCCGCGCCGGTGAGCGGCCAACCGCCGGCGCCGCCTCCGGCGCGCACCGCGCTCATCGCGCGCCTCGACTCCATCGCCGCCGCGCCGGTGAAGAGCGGCGCCATCGCGGGCCTCGCGGTGGCCGTCGTGAAGGGTCGCGACACGCTCCTCCACAAGGGCTACGGATTCGCCGACCTCGAGAACCAGGTCCCCGTCACGCCCCAGACGGTCTTCCGCATCGGCTCCATCACCAAGCAGTTCACCTCGGCGGCCGTGATGCAGCTCGTCGAGCAGGGGAAGGTCGGGCTCGACGACGACCTCACGAAGTACATCCCCAACTTCCCGACGCACGGCCGGCGCATCCTCGTGCGCCACCTCCTCAACCACACGTCGGGCATCCCGAGCTACACGGACATCGGCCCTCGCTTCGGAGCGGTCGCGCGACTCGACCTCGCGCGCGACTCGCTCATCGCGATTGTCGCGCCGGACTCGCTGCTGTTCGAGCCCGGCAGGTACTTCTACTACAACAACACCGGCTACTTCATGCTGGGGATGGTCCTCGAGCGTGTCACCGGAAAGAAGTACGGCGACCACCTCGCCGAACGGCTCTTCGCGCCGAACGGCCTCTCAGGGACGGTCTACTGCGACTCGCGGCGCCTCGTCCCGCGCCGGGCGCAGGGGTACGACCGCTCGCCCGCTGGGCTCGTGAACACCGCGTTCATCAGCATGGAGCTGCCGTACGCGGCGGGGTCGCTCTGCTCCACCGTCGGCGACCTCGTGGCGTGGACCGCGCGGCTTGCGGGCGGCCAGATCGTGAGCGCGGCGTCGTACCGCGAGATGACGACGCCGGTGAAGCTGCCGAGCGGGCGGTCGATGACCTACGGCTACGGACTCATGGCGGACACGCTCGCGGGGCATCGCCTCGTGTCGCACGGCGGCGGGATCAACGGGTTCGTGTCCGACCTGCTGCACCTGCCGGACGATTCGCTGATCGTCGCCGTGCTCGCCAATACCGCGCCCGCACCGGCCTCCCAGGTCGCGAACGCCATCGCGCGCGCCGTGCTCGGCGCGCCGCCCGCGCCGGCGCCAACGCCCCCGAGGGACCTGCCCGTGAGCCCCGAGGAGCGTGCACGCTACGTGGGCGCGTACGCGCTCACCAGGCCCGATGGGACGAAGCGCGGCGTGCGCGTCTTCGAGGAGAACGGCCAGCTGATGTTTCAGCAGGACGGCCTGCCTGCGGTGAAGCTGGCGCGACAGGACGGAAACGTCTTCGCTGCGATCGGGCAGGCCCGGGTGGCGTTCGACGTGGTGAACGGCCGGGCGACGGGGTTCGTGATGGGAGGCGGGGCGCGCACGCTCGAGGCCGTGCGGAGGCCCTGAGGCGTTCGACCGTCAGCGACGCCTGCTCCGCGAGCACCGGCGACAACACCGCCTGTTCGACGGTTGGCATCGCCCGTGCTCCGGGTGATCCGACCGTGACGCTCAGCGCGGAGTGAGGCCGGCCGGACCATCCATTTCGTCCGACGGGGCCAGGCGCGAGAACCGCCGATTGGAGCGCGGGAAGTCCACCCCCATCGCGAAGCCGGTGACGGCGGCCATCGCGAGCGCCGCCATCAGCAGGGTCGGCGAGGGAGACGCGAAGCCGGCGCTCCGCGCCGACGCGGGGAGCAACGTACAGAGTGCGCCCGCGACCACTGACCCGATCGCGAGCCACTGGTATATCGGCAGTCGCGCGATCGTCGGCGTCTGGGGCTCCGCCCGGTACGACTCCTCCACGAAGCGAGCCAGGCCGCTCGCGAGCAAGTAGAGGCCGAGCACCAGGGAGTCGGGCACGGCGAGGATGCGCGCCCGGGCGAGCAGCACCCCGATCACGAGATTGCCCGCGATGGAATAGAGCGGTGTCGCGTGAATCGGGACGCCGGCCAGGCCCGCGAGCTGCGTCACTCGCGAACGAGGATGATGGTAGCAGATCCCCACGTGGCGCGGAGCGGGGCCGCCGTGACAGCAGCCGTTGACCAGGCACCGCACGCGCCCGAGGATCTGGATCCACGGCGCCGCGGTGGCGTACGAGGCGATCAGCGGCAGGACGGGAACGCCGGCGATTCCCGCGGTCAGAACTCCGACGACTACGCCAAGGATGCCGCCATACCAGCCGAACGGCCGGAGCAGCTTGCTCGAGCCCTCGAGCCACTGGGCCCAGAGTCCGGCGCCGGTCACGATGCAGACACCGACCCAGACCGCGGCCCCGAGGTGCTCGCCGTTCATCGCGGATCCGGCAACGAGAAGGCCAATCCCGGCGGCCGCCGCGGCGTACGCGCCGTGGTTGATGATCCGCACCGGGCCAACGCGCCACTCGCGCCAGGAGTTGGCCATCCGTTCCGTCGCTCGCCGTACCAGCGCCCACGATCGCTCGGGCCGCCGAACAAGGAAGAAGACCGCGACGGCCGCCGCGTCCTCCGCCAGCGTGTGCATTCCCGTCGTGAGCGTGCTCAGAATGGCGACGGTCGCCCACGTCCAGCCGGCCACGGCCCAGCTCCTCCGCCCACTCGCCCCGGCGTTCCCGGTCCAGGCGTCCGCGACGATCAGCGTCCAGACGACGTGGAACGCGGGGAATGCCGCCACTCCTCGCGATTCGCCCTGCTCGAAGGCGAGCAAGCGACCGAACGCGTTCTCCGGAACAAACGGGCGATTGGTCGCCACCACCGGGACCGCCAGCCAGCAGAGCGTGACGACGACGGTCGCAACGGCGCCGCTGATCGCGAATCGGCGGAGCCCGCTCCGCGTGCGCACCAGCAGAGGCGTCAGCGGGACCACGACGTAGGTGCTCGCGTAGAACAGCTCGGTCCACTGGATCACCGGCCAGCGCCGCTCGAATGCGAGCGACGTGCCGAACGCGTCGGGGGGTCGTCCCATCGCCTGCACCGCGTAGTACGTCACGAGCCACGGGATCAGCACCCACGCGAACACCGCGACGCGCTGGGTGACCGTTGGCGCGTCGCCGTTTCCGCGGGGGAGCGAAAGCAACGCCGGCGCGAGCGCGTCGTCACCGAAACGTCGCCGCAGGTCGTGGCGCTCGTAGCCAAGCACCAGCGCCGCCATCGCGAGCGACACGGCCGGCGTCACCACCCAGAGTCCGCCGGCGGAGCCCGTCGCGACGGCGGCGCCGACCACGGCGAGCCCGAAGCCGAGGTAGACAGGATTGCTGATCCAGCGGAAGACGCCGTTCCGCACGAGGCGCGGCGGCGGGAACGCGTTCATCGGGAGCCCGCCCCCGCGCGTGATGAGCTGGAGGATGCCCGTCGCCATCAGCGCCACGCCGGCGAGCGCGACGAGTGCGCCCGCGAGCGGGGCGTGCACCGGGGGAAGCGCGATTCGCGGAGAGAGGGCCGACGCCCAGACCAGGAGTCCGACCGGTACCACCACGACGAACAGCGCGCCGTAGAGGAGCTTCGCGATTCGCCGGGCGGCCGTCACCAGGTGACTTCCTCAAACAGTGTCCAGCCGGAATCCAGAGGCCGGCCGGCCTCGATGAGCTTCGAACGCGCGAGCTGCTTGTGCTCCCGCATCGTGCCCACGGGACCGGCGATCCGTCGTGCGAGCGCCGGAGGGAGATGCGCGAAGGCCGCGATCACCGGCCGATCCACGAGGTCGCGCGGCAGTTCGAGCCGCAGCTCGCGATCACCGCTCAGTCCCTCGAGTCCGCGCTCGGTGAGTCGGGCGTCGGGCTGCTCCCGGCCGTCCACCCAGACCCAGCGACGCTCGTGGTCGCCGCGCCACTCGATCCACACCACGGAGTGAACGGTCGAGACGTGACGGCCCCAGCGCAGCAGCCGGAACGGGAGCCGGTTCGGCGGGATCGTGAGCCGGAGGCGCTCGGCGTATCCCAGACCCGTGCTCTCGTCGCCGCCCAGCCGGACGGTCGCGCGGGCGCGCGGCATCCGGCAGGACCATCGGAGCTGACCGGCGGTGGTGCGAAGCAGAGTCTGCTCGATCGGCGGGCTCCGGGTCTCCCATTCACCTTCGAGGTCTATCGCGGGACACCGCCATGCGATCCGGTTGCCTTCGACGCGTGGAGATCCCACGCGCCGGATCGTGCTCACTTCGCGAACCTCGTTCTCCGCATCCTGCCGGAACGCCGAGGCGTAGCGCAGTCGAAGGGCGCCCCAGCGGAGCTGCGCCGCATAACTCACGAGCGCCACGCCGTCGTCGGTGACGACGTCGAAGTACCACTTGACCAGAGTGAACGCCACCTCAGCCCGTGCGGCCCATCGCCTCCTTGACCCGCGCCGGGGTCATCGGCAACTGTACCACGCGCGCGCCGACGGCGTCGAAGACCGCGTTCGCCACCACCGCGCCCATGTTAATGATTGCCGGCTCTCCCCCGCCCTGCGCCGGCAAGTCCGGCGAGTCGAGGATCACGGTCTCGATCTTCGGTACCCACGAGAATTGCGGAAGCGTGTACGTGCCGTAGTTCTTGTCGAGCACCACGCCGTTCCTGAACCGCACCTCCTCGGCGAGCGTGTAGCCCAGCCCCATCGTGATGCAGCCTTCGATCTGCTGCTTCGCGCCCTCGGGATTGACCAGCACGCCCATGTCCTGCGCGCAGACCACGCGCACCACCTGCACCGCTCCAGTGCTCGCGTTCACCTTCACCTCGGCCATCGCCGCCACGTAGGTGCCGGCGTCTATGCCGCACGAGACGCCAACCCCGCGCTTGCTCGGCGCGACAGCCGGCGTCCACCCGAACTTCTCCGCCGCCGCCTGCAGCACGCGCTTCATGCGCGCGTCCACGAGGTTGTTCATCCGGAACTCCACCGGGTCCACGCCCACCTTCGCCGCCAGCACGTCAATGTGCGACTCGCGGGCGAAGACATTCGCGTTGGCGCCGGGCGCGCGCCACGGGCCGATCGCGAACGGGTGCATGTTGTTGGTGTTCGCGTTCCATCCTCCGCGCACGACCGTCCGATGGTGCGGAATGGCGTAGAACTGGTCCGCGCCGCGACTGCCGGCGCCGATCACCTCGTAGTCCCACGACACGATCTTCTTCGCGGCATCGAGTCCGGCGCGGATCTTGATCACCGTCGCCGGATCGAAGGTGTCGAAGAAGAACTCTTCGCTCCGGTCAAACACCACGCGCACGGGCTTGCCCACCGCCGCCGCGAGCCGCGCGGCCTCGATCGCCTGCGAGCTGGCGCTCTTCCCGCCGAACCCGCCGCCCACGTACGGCGTGATCACGCGCACCTTCTCCGTCGGGAGCTTGAGCGCGCGCGCCAGCGATGTCTGCAGCGGGAAGGGCGTCTGCGTGCTCGCCCACACGGTGACCTTGCCGTCGGCCGCCAGCGATGCGACCGCCGAATGTGTCTCCATCGCCGAGTGCGCGACGTAGCCCTTGAGATACTTCTGCTCGACCACCTGCGCCGCCGCCTTCTCGCCGTCGGCGACGTTCCCGCCCGAGGCCACGGCGCGGCCTTCGGGGGCCGCCTTCTCCAGGTGCGCGAAGATGTTCTGGTTGTCGAGCGTGGAGGGCGACGGCGCCCAGATGGCCTTCACCAGCTTGAGCGCCGCATCGGCCTCGTCGCGGTGCGCATGCAACACGGCGACGAGATCGCCATCCTTCACCACGCGCACGCCCGGCGCCTTTTCGGCCGCCGAGGTGTCCACGCTCGTCAGCGTCGCGCCGTGCGCGGGCGCGCGCAGGATGCGCGCGTGCAGCGCGTCGGGCGGCATGATGTCGCCCGCGTACTTCGCTTTGCCGGTGACCTTCTCCAGGGCGTCGCGCCGAGGCGCCGACTTTCCGACGACGGTGAACTCCGACACCTTCTCCAGCGCGGCCCTCCCTTCGAACCGCCGCTCGATGCGCTTGCCGGCGGTCAGCTCGCCGTAGCTCACGCGCTTGGCCGGAGTGGCCTTCGCAGTGACCACGCCGTCCTTCACCTCGAGGTCGGCGGCGCTCACCTGCAGCTTCTCCGCCGCCATCTGCACCAGCACCGCTCTCGCCTCGGCGGCCGCCGCGCGCAGCACCGGCCCGAGGTTGCGCACGCTCATCGAACCGAACGTCCCCATGTCGAACGGGCAGAGATCGGTGTCACCCATCACCACGTCCACGGAGGCGAGCGGGACGTTGAGTTCTTCCGCCGCGAGCTGCGGCAGCGACGTCATCGCGCCCTGCCCCATCTCGATCTTCCCGAGCAGGACGGTCACGCGGCCGTCGGCGCCGATGTGCAGGAACGCGTTGAAGTCGGCGGGCGGACGCTGAACACCCGCTGGATTCCACACCGGCCGAGGCATCCCCTTGGGCGGCGTGACGGCGAAAATGACCAGCAGGCCGGAGCTGGTGAGCTTGAGGAAGTCGCGCCGGTCAACCGTCTCGACGAATCCCCATCCTTCGGGGACGATCATGGTCGTCTCCGCGGCCGCGGATGCCGGGGCGACCGGGATTGAGGCACTGTCATTGGGGCGGGTCATCGGCCACCTCCCACCGTCACGGCCGAGGCCGACTCGATGGCGTCAATGATGCGAACGTGCGCGCCGCAGCGGCACAGGTGCCGCTCCATTCCCCGCACGATTTCGGCGCGCGTCGGTTTGGGATTCGCGAGCAGGAGCGCGTGCGCGCCCAGGATCATTCCCGGCGTGCAGTAGCCGCACTGGTATCCGAGGTGCTCGACGAACGCCTCCTGCACGGGCTGCAGGCGATCGCCGTCGGCGAGTCCCTCGATCGTGACGAGCTTCTTCCCCTCGACCGCGCGCATCGCGGTCGCGCACGACCGGACCGCCCTGCCGTCCATCAGCACCGTGCACGATCCGCAGTAGGCGGCGCCGCAGCCGAACTTCGTACCGGTGAGGCCGAGGTCGTCGCGGATCACCCAGAGGAGCCGGCGATCCTCGTCCACGTTGAGTGTTTTCGGGACGCCGTTGAGCGTGAAGGAGATGGGTCGCATGGGCAGGCTCGCTGTTTCGGGAGGCGGCGCCAACGCACTTCCTCTTTGAGGGGCGGCACCAGGCGTCGCCGCACCCGTCGTCTCTCACTCTACAATGGGCCGGCCTTGAACGCCACCGCCGCCGGACGCAGGGCGCTCCACCGCCGTCGGTTACCTCAACGCGAGGACGGCGCGGAGCGGACGCATCACGGACACCACTCCGGAAGGACGCCCGTAAACCTGGCTCGCCGTGGCGGCCTCGCTATTCTTCCGGTTCATGTCTCCGGCTGTGCCCGCCACGCCTCGCCCGTCGCTCACGACCGCCCACCTCGCCCTCGCGGGCGCGCAGGTGGCTTTCGGACTCTTCCCGGTGTTCGGACAGATCGTGCTCCAGCCGGGCGGGTTGTCGCCGTTGGGCGTCGCCGCCTGGCGCGTCACCGCGGGCGCCGCGATGCTCCTCGCCCTGGCCTTCGCCGTGCACGGCCGGTCCGCCCTGCCGGCGCGCGCGGACATTCCGCGATTCGCGGCGGCGGCGTGGTGCGGGGTCGCGGTCAACCAGTGGCTCTTTCTCCTCGGGCTCTCGCGCTCGACACCGATCAACGCAGCGCTGATGACCTGTCTCATCCCGGTCTTCACCGTCGCGCTGGCGACGGCGGTCGGGCAAGAAGCCTTCAGCGTCACGCGGCTCGCCGGCGTCCTCGTCGCCCTGGGCGGCACGCTCCTCCTGGTGCTCGACCACGGCCTCACCACGCTCGGCCGCTACGGCGCCGGGAACCTCCTCCTCGTGGGGAACGCGCTCTTCTATTCCGGCTACCTGGTCGTCTCCAAACCGCTCCTCCGCCGCTACCCACCGCTCGTCGCGATCGCCTGGTCGTATGCCCTCGCCCTCCCCTTCGTTCCCCTGTTCGCGTGGAGGCAGCCCCTCGTACCCGAGCCCGGGCACGCCGTCGCGTGGTGGGCGCTCGCCTACATCATCGCCTTCCCCACGGTGCTCGCCTATCTGCTGAACATGTTCGCGCTCGCGCGCGTGCGCGCGAGCACCGCGGCGATCTACATCTACTCGCAGCCGTTCGTGGCGGGGCTCGCAAGCTGGGTGGTGTTCCGGGAGCGGCCGACTCCGGCGATGCTCCTCGCGGCGCCGGCGCTGTTCATCGGAATCTGGTTGGTGTCGCGGAGGGCGCTGGCGGACGGCTGATGCACGACGCCCCGCCGGCACATCGCGGGCGGGGCGTCGCGATCCTGACCGCGAACGCGCTCAGCGCGCCGCGTTCGCCAGGTCGCCCACCGAGGACGCGAGCGTGTGCGCCCTGGGGGAGTCGGAGGCGCCGTTGGCGTCGGCGTGCAGATGCACCGCCAAGGCCGCCAACGCGTTCTTCCGCGCCTGCCCCGACAGCTTCTCGGCGTTCGCGAGACCGGTCCTCGCCGCGGCGATCTTGTCCGCCGCCTGCCCTCTCGTCCGCTCGAGCTGGTCCAGATACGCGCGCGCGAGCGCGAAGCTCGGCGGCCAGACCATCTTCGGCTGCCCCTGTGCGTTCAGGTAGTCGTAATGCACGGTCTTGGCCGCCTCGATCTCGTTCTGCGAGATGAAACCGCTCGGCACGAGCTCGAAGATGTCGAGCCCGCGCGCGATCTCGGAGCTGACGATGAGGCCGTTGTACCAGTACACCGACCACGACCCGCCGCTCACCATGCGATCGGCGGCCAGCGGTCCGCGGTCGTGGAACGCGATCTCCTTCGGGTGCGACGGATCGGTCCAGTCGAACACCGAGATGCCTCCCTGATACCACCCTTGCACCATCACGTCGCGCCCCGGAATCGGGAGGAGCGACCCGTTGTGGGCGACGCAGTTCTCCAGCGAAGTCTGGGCGGCCGGCACCTTGTAGTAGCTCGTGAACGACATCTGGTTGTTCTGGAGCGTGAAGATCGCGTCGGCTCCCCACTCCATCCGGTCCGACGCGCGGCACTTGGGACCGCCGCCACCGCCCCACTCGTCGGTGAAGAGAACCTTCGTGCCGTCGTTGTTGAACGTGGCCGAGTGCCAGAAGGAGAAGTTCGAGTCGGCGACGGCGCCGATGCGCTTCGGGTTCCTGGCGTCGGTGATGTCGAGGAGGAGTCCGTACCCGCCGCACGCGCCCCCCGCCCGCCCTATCGCCGGGTAGACCGTGATGTCGTGGCACTGCGTGGGGCCCCTCGGAACCGCGGCACCGCCGCGTCCGCGACCACCGCCGCGCCCGCCAGCCGCCCCGCCGCGACCGCCGCGGCCGGCACCGCCCCCACGTGCGGCGGCAGCCGCCGCGTTTGCCGCGGCGTCAATCGAGTCGGCAGTGCTTCGCGCCGAGTTCCTCGGAGCCGGGGTCAGGTCGGCGAGGATCGGTGGCTTGGACACCACGCGCGACTGCTCCGGATGCGCCAGCGGCACCTGGATCACTTCGATCTTGAACAGCTCGGAGTTCGGATCCAGGCTCGGCTCGAGGTCCGAGCATCCCGGGACTTCGGTTGGCGACCGCACTGGCGCATTGCCCGAGATGTAGATGTAGACGTTCTCCTTGTCCTTCGGGTCTTCGACCACGGTGTGCGTGTGCGAGCCGCGGCACGTCTGCACGTTGCTGATGTACCGGGGATTCGAGATGTCCGTAGCGTCGAAGATGCGGAGGCCCCTGATGCGCTCGAGGCTCACCGTGTCGCTCACACCCTGCCCGCCGCAGTCCAGCCGTGCCGTGCCGGCTTCAGCCGAGACGAACAGCAGGTTGCCGTACACCGACACGTCGCTCTGCGACGCCGGACAGTAGAACGAGGTCTTGAGCACCGGCCGTCGGGGATTCGAGATGTCCCAGACCTGGTAGCCGTTGTAGTTCCCCTGGAACGCGTAGTTCCCCTTGAATGCCAGGTCGGAGTTGGTGACGCCGTTGAACCGCTCGGGTGAACGGGTCGCCGAGAGCATCCGCAGGTTCCAGATCGCCTCGGCGGCCGCGGTGTCCACGATGCGCCGGACGCTGTCCGTCGGCGACCGCTTCATCGTTCCGGGCCGGAGCCCGACTCGCGGATCGGGGTTGGGAGCGGTGGTGGACATGTCGGGCGCGGGCGACGGCCCCGCGCCGGCCGACGTCGTTGACGATGTCGAGCAGGCGGCGGAGAGGAGCCCGAGCGCAAGAGCGCCGATCCGGTGCGGGTTCATCGAGGGGGTCCCTGGAGTGAGGTGAGCATCTTCTGCATCCGTTCGATCTCGGTGGTCTGGTCTATGTACACGTCGTTGGAGAACTTGAACACGATGTCGTCCTGCGCGGCACCCGGCGACGCGTTCAACTCGTTCACCATGTCAATCGCGCCTTGATGGTGCTTGATCATGCCGAGGAGGAAGAGCCGGTCGAACTCGACGCCGCGGGCCTTGTCGAGCGCCCCCATCTCCTCGTCGGTCAGCATCCCCGGCATGAGCATCTCGTGCTCCATTCCGCCCATCTTCATCTTCATCCGCGTGGCGTTCGCCGACGGCACCGCTTCGCCCCGGTCGCCAAGCCATGTCTGCATCAGGCCGATCTCGTCGGTCTGGCCCACGACGATGCGCTCGCAGAGCCGCTGCAGCGCGGCGCTCGCGCCGTGCGAGGCAGCCCAGCCGGCCATCACCACCGCCTGCGCGTGGTGGGCGATCATCCCGGTCATGAAGTGGACGTCGGCGCGGGTGTAGGGATACCGGCCGTCCGGGGCAGCCGGCTTGGCGCCAGGCACGAGCGGACCGGCCGCGGGCCGGACCGCCGCATTCGCCGGCGAGCGGGTGGCACTGGTACACGCGGTCCCGGCAGCCGCCGCCAGCACGGCGGTGGCGATCGTTCGCGAAAGCAGAGGTGTCATGCGGCTCGTTCTCCTGAACAGACGGCCCGAAGCGCGTGGTGCCGGATGACCGGCGCCGTCCTCTCCCTGTGCCGGCGGGTCCGCCGACCATTTAGTATGCGACATACGGGCGGCGTTGGTAACCCGCTCACCGGGCACGCTCGAACTCGAGGGCACGATGACGGACGTCACGGCAACCACGGGCGCGAAGCACCTCCAGCTTCACTGCCAGTTCTGTGAGACCTGGAACCGCGTAGACGCGGCCCGCGCCGCGGACCGGCCGAAGTGCGGGAACTGCGCGCGCCCCATGCTGCTCGACCGCCCGTACGTGCTGACCGAGGAGACGTTCGATCGCACGATCAAGGAGAGCGAGATCCCCGTGTTCGTGGACTTCTACGCGGATTGGTGCGGCCCGTGCAAGATGATCGCCCCGGCGGTGGACGAGCTGGCGCTCGCGTTCCAGGGCCGCGCGCTCGTGGCGAAGCTCGACACCGATCGCGCACCCGCGATCACACAGCGACTCGGCATCCGTGGAATCCCCACGGCGATCGTGTTCAAGGCGGGCGAGGAGTTCGCGCGCCAGACGGGGGCGGTGCCGAAGCAGGTGCTCGAGGAGATGCTGGCGCGGGCGACGGCCTAGTGTCGCTGCTCTGTGGGCCCGCCGGCGCCAGCGCGCGCCACCTGCGCGCCTCGTGCGTGCCGCGTGCGCGCCTCGTGCGCTCCGCGTGCGCTCCGCGTGCGCTCCGCGTGCGCTCCGCGTGCGCTCCGCGTGCGCTCCGCGTGCGTCAGAAGAACGGCTGGTAGCGCGGCTTCCAGAAGCGATCGTACGTGAGGCCGACCCGGAGCTGCACGTTCCTCCCGAATGCGCTCGTGGCGGCGACCTTGCCCTGAAAGAAGAACAGGTCGGCCGTGACCGAGAGCGCGAGCTCGTCAACGAGGGGCACCAGCAGGTCGTGCACCATGTTGTACCGCAGTGCGAGCTGGCTCGCGTTGTTTTCGCGCGACGGCAGGAAGTACGTCAGGTCGCTTCGGAGGCGGTACGTCACGTGCCCGGCATCGGCGCGACGCAACCCGCCGAAGCGCCGCACCAACTCCGCCCGCGACTGAACGCCGTACTGCACGTTCGGACGGCCGAAGTCGTTCTCCAGCGCGAGGGCGAACTCGACGCGCCGCCAGGTCGCGCCCGGAGCGACAAGCAGCCCGGCGATCGCGCGCGCGGCGAGCTGTCGCGGGTTCCGCGTGCCGGTCGCCCGATCCTCCGTCGCCGTGAACTCCGTGTCGAACTCTCCGCGCGCGAACGGCCAGAGGCGCCGGGTGGAACCTGACCGCGCAGAAGGGCGGAACGTCAGGTCGAACTTGAGGTCGTCGGCCGACTCGGTGACGTCGTCGCGCCCACCGCTGCCGACGGTCTGGCGCGCGTAGCTCAACGTGACGCCAAGGTCGGTCGCGGAGGTCGGCCGCTCGTGCGTGAGCACGAATCGCCCGCCGACGCCCGTCACCCACGAGTTCTTCGCCGTCACGCGGCTCTCGGGGACACTGCCGTAGCCGTCGTTCGCCTGCACCTGGTTCATGGAGAACCACAGGGTCGGGCGATCGAAGGTGAAACTGAGCAGACTCACGAACGCGGGATCGGGAGCGAGCCGCGCCGCGACCTGGTCCAGGTAGGCGTCGCCGCGCCAGTTGGCGCGAATCCGCTGCAGCTCCCCGAACACGAAGTCCTTGAGCGCCAGTGACGCGCCGTCGCTCGACGGCACGAGGTCGCCTCCCGGCCCGAGTCTGAAGAGCCGGCGGACGCGTCGGCCTCGCGCGAAGTAGAGGGAGCGAGCGCCCTCGAACAGCACGTCCGTGGTGGCGACGCGATAGTACGTCTGGTCCTGGAGCGTGTGACCCAGGACCGTTCCGCGCGCGAGGTTGATGCCGCTCGTGGCGAGGTCGCCCCGCGTGTCCGAGCGGAGCAGTGCCTTGAGATCGGCTCCAAGCACATCCACCAGGACGGTCTGGTCCTCCGTCCAGAGCCACGCGCCGATCTCGTTCTCGTGCAGCTTGCCGATCATCGGGGGGAACTGGTCCAGCCGCCGGATGACGGCCACCTCGGCCCGGCCCTGGCTCCGCAGCAGGCGGGCCATGAACGCCTCCCACATGCTCTTCGAGACCCGTCCCTGCGCCGTGACGTCGTCGAACGCGCGCAGCGCCGGCTGCCGGTCTTCCAGCTCGACGAATGCGGGGAACATCAGTTCCCCGCGCGGCCGCCGCACGACCGTCGCCATCCGCGCAATCATCCCCACGATGGCGGTATCAGGCGCAATGCGGTCCGTCACCGCGTCCAGGTGGTGCTCGACCGCCGCCAGAAAAGCGCCCTGGCCATCCGGGCGCGGGCGGAACTCGAGGTCGAGCCGGCCGACGCCGAGGCCGTTGGCGGCGCTTCGCGCGATGAGCGCCGGCGTGCCCGGACGAGCGAACGGCCGCTCGGGCAGCTCGACGCGCGTATGCGTCACCTCAGGAGCCCATCGGACCGGCAGGTCCGCGACGATGGCGTCAATGCCGGGCACCTCCGTCGCGAGCTGCGCGTTGTCCGCGGGATCCAGGTTGGACAGCACCACGACCGCCGTGGCCCCCTCGGCGCGGAGCCGCGTCACTTCCCGCCGGGTGGCGGTGATCGGCGACTCGAACGAGAAGTCGTCGAGGACGGCTCGCGGCAACCGGTCGCGCACGCTCGTGTTCACCAGGCCGAGCAGGCCGAGGCGCACCGGGCCCTCGCCGATCACGCGGCGTGTGATGAAGAGCGTGGAGTCCTTCGCCCGGACGTTCGCGGCGAACAGCCCGACCGCCGGGAACTCCTCGTGCAGCTTCGTGAGCGCCGCGGCTCCGAGGCCCAGCTCGAACTCGAACGGGACCGAGACCGTGTACCCCAGCTCGCGGAGGGCGGTGAAATCGAGACGCGCGCGATCCGCGGGCGGCATGTCGGCGTCGCCGGCCTGATGACCGAGGTCGGCCGTGACGATCAGGTCGGAGCGCGGCCGCGTGGCCCCCCGGGTCCCGCGCAGGAGCGTGGCGCGCGGTCCAAGCTCCCCGAGGTTCAGGGGAAGCTCGAAGAGGCGGGAATCGAGCACGTCCACGCGGTTCATCTCGCCCGTCGTCCACGCCGAGGGGTCCTGGGGCCAGACGGCGCCGGGCCGCTCGACGATGATGATGCGATTGTCGCGCGGGGACCGGAGCCGCGACACCGTCACGCGCGTCTCGACCAGGTCCGGGAAGTCGAGCCGGCGGCGCGGGTTGCGCTTGATCATCGCAAGCAGGTCCGGCGAGGGCCGCCACGGATCCTGGAGCAGGAGCACGTTGGCCGAGATGAGGGCGCGGACGGTGTCGAGCCGTTCGGCCTCGGCGCGCCGGGTGAGCGTGAAGGCCAACTCGTCGCCCTGTGGCTCGTCCGACGGCAGGAACACCACGATGCCCGGCGCGCGCCAGGCCATGTGACTGACGAGCTTGAACGGGACACGCTCGGCGGCGGCGCGCTCCGTGAGCAGCTCGTGCTCGTCCTGCGAGCGCCGCACGCCGAGCGCCCCGAGGCTTCGCCCGGTGTAGACGAGCGACACTCGCGCGGAGTCAGGGATCACCTGGGCCCCGGCGGTCCACGCGAGCGCGGCACACGCCGCGCTCAGCAGAAGGAGCCGGCGCCACGAATACGGGAGGAAACGCACCCGCGAAGTCTCCCTCCATCGCCTGTGGTGCGCCAGTCCCGCCTGTCTCGCGGGGCGGGATCTCCGAAACCTCGATGGCCGTCGAGCGTCAGCCGCGGAGGAGCGCGCGGCAGGTTGTCACGGCTTGTGGATCACGCCCTGGTTCCGGCGTCCGTTCATCCGCACGATCAGCGGCCGTTCGAACTCGAGCAGCCGCACGTGGCTCTCCTCGGCGGTGGCGGGTTGCGCCGCCAGCCACTCCCAGTCCACGAATCCATCGCCGAGCTGCGGGTTCGTCGTGAAATAGCCGACCTGGAACGAGACGAGATTCTGGAAGAAGTGGCTCCCCTGCGACGGCGTGACGCGGTAGTCGCGGAAGCCGGCCTCGACGATCACCCGCGCGCCCGAGATCTCATCCCACGTCACCGGGATGCCGAGCCACGGGTCAGCCGAGCCCCAGCGTCCCACCCCGATCAGCAGGTACGGCACGCCCCGGGCGACCAGGCCGGCGTTGAAACGCGCGATCGCGCGCGCCGCGTCGAGGCTCTGGGCGCGGTCGAAGCGGTGGAAGTCCACGACCACGACGTGCCGGAGCGTCTCCACGACGCCGTTGCCGAGCACGCGCGGACTCCGGCATACGAGGGCCGCAGGGTCCACGTCGCCGATCTCCAGTTCCTCGGTCTCGCGCGACAGCACGAGCGGGCGGAGCTGCAGGAAGCCGAACTCGTGCGGCTCGTCGTCGCGTGTGCGCAGGCGCACCGCGAACTCGATCTCGGTGGAGCGGTTCATTCCGCCCGTGCCGATGTCGAGGAGCAGCGAAAGGAGCTCGGCGAGCGGGAAGAGGTTGTGCTTGAGGATCGGGGCGAAGCTCACGAGCCGCACGCCCGGCCTCGACAGGCCGTCGTACACCGCGTCGTTCTCGGCCGAATAGGTGGATCCCAGTGCGTACAGCGTTCCGTCGGCCTCGGCGGCATCGAGCTGGTAGCAGCTCTCGCGCAAGCCGTGCTCGGAGTCGCCGCCGCCGTCGTCGGTGAAGTCGAGCGCCCAGAACTGGCGCTGCGAGTTGGCGACGATGTCCGCGACCGAGGAGAACTGGATCAGGTTGCGCGGCGCCCGCGGACAGAACGTGAGGACCCGCTCGCCGTCCACCACCGACCGCCCCAGCCCCAGCGCGACGGCGGCGACGCCATCCGCGGACGTGAGCGGCGGCGGCGGGTAGAAGTTGTGGGAGCGGGCGACTCCCGCGAAGTCCGGATAGAAGCGCGGTCCATGTGCGGCGCCGACGACCTTCTGGAGGATGACCGCCATCTTCTCCTCCTCGAGCCGGTAGGGCGTCGCGCGCAGGAAGGCCTTCGTGTGCCGGGAGAAAGTCGAGGCGTACACGTGCTTCACCGCCGCGACCAGCCGCTCGAGACGGACGCGCGCGTCGGGGTGCCGGTTCGGCAGCATGAACGTGTCGTAGACGCCCGTGAACGGCTGATACTGCGAGTCCTCGAGCAGGCTCGACGAGCGCACGGCGAGCGGCCAGCGCACCTGCTCGAGGAACGCCGCCAGGTCGGCGAGCACGTCGCCGGGCAGCGGGGCGGCGAGGAACCGTCGCACGATCGCCCCGTCGTCGGTCGCGTCGAGCGCGAAGTCGAGGAGCGCGTTGTCGGCCAGGAACCGGTCGAACACGTCGGTGCCCAGCACCACGGCGGGCGGGACGCTCACCCGGACGCCGGGAAAGCGGCGGTCCACCCGGTGCAGGCCGAGGAGGCGGCGCACGAACGCCAGGCCGCGCGCCTTGCCTCCGATGGACCCGCCGCCGATGCGCGCGAAGAAGGGCACCGACGCGTCGAAGGCCTCACGATCGAAATCCCCCACCAGCGCCTGGGCCTGCTCGCGGCGGTACTCGGCGATCGAGTTGATGAGAGTCGCGCGCAGCTCCTCGAGCGTCCGGAAGTCGGAGACCCGGCGCGGGCGCAGCCGGTGCGCGAGCGCGAATTCCGCCCGCGCCGCGAGCCAGGTGGAAAAGTGGTTCCGCTCTCCGTGAAAGCCGATGCTCTCCACCGGCACCGTCGCGAGCTGCTCCTCGAGGCTCCGCAGGTCGCTCGCCCGGCCCACCTCGTGACCGTCGGGGAGGCGGAACACGAAGTCGCCGAAGGCGAAGTGCTCGACCAGGAACCCGTGCAGGTCGCGCAGCATCGTCGGCGAGCCCTTGAGCACGAAGGGGAGCCCCTCGGCGGCGGCGCGCGCCGCGTACTCGGCGTGGCCCGACTGGAGGAGGAACGGCACGTCGGGCGACTGTTCGCGGACCGCACGCGAAAACACGAACCCCGCGTCGCGCGCCAACTCGCCGCCGCGCGGGAACTGGACGTCAGAGATGATCCCCAGCACGTGCTCGCGGTAGGTCGTCCACTGCCGCCACGCCTCCTCGAACGACGTGCAGAGCAGGATCTTCGGCCGGGCGCGGAGCCGCACCAGCTTGTGCGAGAGGTTGCTCGCCTCGCCCAGCGCGTTGGCCGACTGCCGGATGATCTCCGTGTAGATCGTGGGGAGGACCGAAGAGTAGGAGCGGATGCTGTCTTCGACGAGCAAGACCACGCGCACGCCCGTGCTCGCGGTGTCGTGCGCGACGTTCCGCTGGTCCTCGACGTAGTTGACGACCGCCAGCAGGATGCGCGCGTCGCCCTGCCAGAGAAAACAGCGGTCAATACGCGAGGTGTCGGCGCGGGCGACGAAGTCGCGCAGCTCCCGGTAGTCGTACGCCAGAACCACCACGGGCACGTCGAGACCGGCGTCGGCCACCTCGCGCGCCAGACGCGTCGCGTCCATGTCGCCCGGGTTGATCGTGGTGATGATCAGGTTGAACCGCCGCTGCTCGCGCGCCAGCGTCACCGCCTCGGCGCCGCTCGACACGTGGGTGAGGCGCGGCGTGTGGTGCGTGTCGAGCTCGATGAACTCCGTCATCACCAGCTCGTTGAGCCGGCCGTCCTCCTGCAGCGTGAAGGCATCGTAGAGGCTCGAGACCAGCAGGATGTCCTGGACCCGATAGGGCATCAGGTCCTCGAACCCGCGGAACGGGCCGGACTCGTCCTGCCGGGCCACGCCGGGCATCTCGTTCACGGTCGCGCGACTCCTCTGCTGGCTCCTGAAGATATGGGCGCGGAGTGGAAGCGTCCCACCCCGCGCCCATTCGTCGCGACTGGAGCGGTCGCGCTCCTGGACCCCAGGTCAGACGACGCCCTGGTCCATCATCGCGTTGGCGACCTTGAGGAACCCGGCGATGTTCGCGCCGTTCACGAGGTTGCCCGGCGTGCCGTACTCCTCCGCCGCGTCGTTCGCCGCCTTGTGAATGCTCTTCATGATCTGGTGCAGGCGGCCGTCCACCTCCTCGCGCGTCCAGCCGTACCGGAGACTGTTCTGCGACATCTCGAGACCCGAGACCGCCACGCCGCCGGCGTTCGCCGCCTTCGCGGGTCCGTACAGGATCCTCGCCTCGAGGAACTGCTCCACGCCGTCGAGCGTCGTCGGCATGTTGGCGCCCTCGGAAACCAGCGTGACGCCGTTGCGCAGCAGGTTCGCCGCGTCCTTCCCGTTGATCTCGTTCTGCGTCGCACTCGGGAAGGCGCAGTCGGCCTTGACGCTCCAGAGCGGGTTGTGGTCGAGCCGCGCGTCGCGCGGCGCGTACGTCGAGCCCTTGAACGCGGACACGTACTCCTGGATGCGCCCGCGGCGCACGTTCTTGAGATCCTTCACCCACGCCAGCTTCTCCCGGTCAATGCCGTTCGCGTCGTGGATGAAGCCGTTCGAGTCGGAGAGCGTCACGACCTTGCCGCCCAGGTCGAGGATCTTCTCCACCGTGTACTGCGAGACGTTGCCGCTGCCGGACACCAGGCAGACCTTTCCGTCGAGCGTCTGTTTGCGCGTCGCCAGCATCTCGACGGCGAAGTAGACGCAGCCGTACCCCGTCGCCTCCGGACGGATGAGCGAGCCGCCCCAGTTGATCCCCTTGCCCGTCAGGACGCCGGTGAACTCGTTGCGGATGCGCTTGTACTGGCCGAACAGGAACCCGATCTCGCGGCCGCCGACGCCGATGTCGCCCGCCGGTACGTCGGTGTTGGGGCCGATGTGACGGCACAGCTCGGTCATGAAGCTCTGGCAGAAGTGCATGACCTCGTTGTCGCTCTTGCCCTTCGGGTCGAAATCCGAGCCGCCCTTGGCGCCGCCCATCGGGAGCGTCGTGAGCGAGTTCTTCAACACCTGCTCGAACGCGAGGAACTTGAGGATGCCGAGGTTGACCGAGGGGTGGAAGCGGAGGCCGCCCTTGTACGGCCCGATCGCGCTGTTCATCTCGATCCGGTAGCCGCGATTGATCTGAACGTCGCCCGCGTCATCCACCCACGGGACGCGGAACATCACGACGCGCTCCGGCTCGATGAGCCGTTCGAGGATGTGCTGCGCCTTGTACTCCGGATGGCGGTCGAGCACGAGCGTCAGCGACGTGACGACCTCCTCGACGGCCTGGTGGAACTCCGGTTCCCCGGGGTTCTGCGTCTTCACCTGCTCCATCAGGGCGGCGACGTACGCCGTGCCGGAGAGGTTCTTGAGCGGATTGAGCGCGCGCGCATCGCTCCTGCTGCCGACGCCGGCACCAGGGGGATTGATGGTTCCAGCCGTACTCATGGTGTTTGCTCCCTGTGGAGAGCGTGGATGAACCGGGGATCGAATCTCGTAGGGCTACGAACTGTCCCAATTAGGCGCTCGGTCGGTGCGAGGCGCAGGGTGAAGTAACCATATGGTACTGTCCGGGAAAATCGGACAGGCATCAGCCGACACTGCAGCACCAGAAAGAAACGTCGCAAGCGTAATCGCCTGCGACGTCCTCACTTACCCAATCGGGACGGCGGGATTCGAACCCGCGACCCCCTGAACCCCATTCAGGTGCGCTACCGGACTGCGCTACGTCCCGTCCGCCGCGACGAGCCACGCCCGCACGGACAGAAGAAGAAAGCTAGCCCTCGGGCGCACGTCGCTCAACTGACGAACGCGCTACCGCGCCGGCGGGAAGATGGCGTCGAGCGCGATGTCGAGCGGCGGCAGCTCCGCGCGCGGCTGCCATCGGACGCGTTCCGTCTCGATGGCGGGTTCCGGCGATGCCGCGGTCCAGATGAGCACGCGGCGCTCGTCCGGGTCCACCACCCAGTAGTCGGGGATCCCGATCCGGAGGTAGGCATCCCGCTTCTTGCCGAGGTCGCGGCGCCTCGTCGAGTCCGAGAGCACTTCAACGACGAGCAGCGGCTGCGGCAGGCGCTCCCACTCGGCATCGCCCGTCGGCTCGGGTCCCGGGATGACCTGCACGTCGGGCTGCAGCTCGTTGTCGCCGAACACGACCGCACCCGGCCCCACGAGATGGCCGACGCCGTGCCGGGCGCACCACGGCTCCAGCGCGAGGAGGAGTCGCGCGGCGATGCGCTGGTGCCGGTACGCGGCCTGCGGCGTCACGAACAGCTCGCCGTCGAGCACCTCGTAGCGATTGCCGTCGTCCGGCAGCCGCGCGAGGTCGGCGCGCATCCAGCGGCGGGTCTTGGTGGCCATGTGCATACGGTAACCGTCCTCGGCCGAGGAACGCAACGCAGGGACATGCGCACACGATGCGCGCTCAGTGGGGTGAATGCGTCACCGTTTCATCGCACGCTGGAGCGAAACACGTCACGAGCCACTCCTCGCGGGGGGCTCGCCGCCGCCGCGGGTGACGCGTTTCGCTTCACCGTCGCGCAATGGAGCGCCCGGATCGGCAGACGCGCTCCACGCACCCGAGTCGCGCCGCGTGCTGCTTGCTCGAGTCGCGCCACGCTGCTCGCGCGGGGCGCCCTCGCGCGCGCATCTTTACGAGGCGATGTCCACCAAGCACCCCCAGCCGACTGACTTGCGCGCGACCCGCCGCGCGTTCCCTTCGACCGCGGCGTTCCGCACGACGCTCCTCGTGCTGGTGATGGTATTCCTGATCGTGGGTGCGTTCTTCGTCCACGAGCTGCTGGGACGGTCGAAGGAGGTCGTGGCTCGCCTGCTCACCGCGAATGTGGAGACGATCGCGAGCACGCTCGAGCGCGTCGCGGAGCGCGAGCGGCTCGTCGCGGGGACCATCGCGCGCCTCGCCGACGTGCGCGACGCGCTCGTCGCGTCGCGCGGCGCGCCGCCCGGGAACGCCCGCGCGCGCGCGGCGCTCCGTGCGCTCCACGCGCGGCTCGACCCGATCGTCGAAATCAACCGCTACGCGGGCTTCGTCCTCGTGGATGCGCGCGCGCGCGTCCTCGCGGGCGCGGACCCCGGCGGCGCGATCGCGCGCGCGGTGCGGGCGCACCCCGACCTCCTGGCGCGCGTCGTGCGCGGCGACACCGTGGTCTCGCCGCCACCGGCGACGCGGGCGGGGCGAGGCGCGGCTGCGCGCGCGGGCCAGGACAGCGTCGCCGTGATGTTCGTCGCGGCCGCCGTGCGCGGCGCGCGGGGCGAGCCGCTCGGTGCCCTCGCCTTCGGGATTCGTCCGGAACTGCGCGTGGACCGGATCGTCGAGCCCTACCGCAGCGGCGACATCGCCGACGCGTACGCGTTCGACCGGAACGGCATCGTCGTGGGCGGCACGCGGGCCCCGTCGAAGCGCGCGCCCCCCCGTGCCGTCGCGGACGCCGCGGCCGGCCGGAGCGGCGTGGACGTGGAAGGCTATCTCGACGATGACGGCGTCGAGGTCGTCGGCGCGTGGCGCTGGGTCGCCCCGATGGGCATCGGCATCGTGTACGAAGTGGAGCGCGCGGAGGCGCTGCAGCTCTATCTCCTGCTCCGCCGCATCTACTGGTTGGTCGCCGTCGGCCTCGTGCTCGGCAACATCGTCGCGTTCCTCGGCCGCCAACGCGCACTGCGCCTGCGCAGCCTCCGGAAGAGCGCCGAGGCCGACCTCATCGTCGCCAAGGAACAGGCCGAGGCCGCGGCGAGGGCGAAGAGTGAGTTCCTCGCGATGATGTCACACGAGATCCGCACGCCGATGAACGGCGTCCTCGGAATGACGAGCCTCCTCGCCGACACGGAGCTCACCGCCGAGCAGCGTCAGTACGTGGACGCCACCAAGCGCTCCGCCCAGCTCCTGATGGACGTGATCAACGACATCCTCGACTTTTCCAAGGTCGAGGCGGGCAAGATGGGCATCGAGCCCGTGCCGTTCGACCTGCAGCTCGCGGTCGCCGAAGTGGCGGAGATGCTCGCGCCGCGCCCAAGCCAGAAGATGGTCGAGATCGTCGTGCACTACCCACCGGGGACGCCGCGCCGCGTGATCGGCGACCTCGGGCGCATCCGGCAGATTCTGGTCAACCTCGTGGGCAACGCGATCAAGTTCACCGACGCGGGGCACGTGGTGATCTCGGTCGAGGCCGTGCGCGCGGACGGCGTCTCGACCTACCGGTTCGAGGTCCGTGACACGGGGATCGGGATTCCCGAGGAGAAGATCGGCGGTCTCTTCGAGCCGTTCACGCAGGCCGACGCCTCGACGACGCGCCGTTTCGGCGGCACGGGACTTGGCCTCTCCATCAGCAAGAAGCTCGTCGAGCTGATGGGGGGCCGGATGGGGGTGCGGAGCCGGCTGGGCGCCGGTTCGACCTTCTGGTTCGAGCTGCCCCTTCCCGAGGACCCGAGCCCGGCTCCGTCGGCCCCCGTGCACGTGACGCTCAAGGGCGTGCGCGCGCTGGTCGTGGACGACGTGGAGGTCAACGTCCAGCTCTTCCGGGAATGGCTCACGTCGTGGGCGATGCGGGTCGAGACCGCGGCGAGCGGCGGCGAGGCACTCGAGCGGCTCCGTGCCGCCGCGCGCGAGGGCGACCCTGTGCGCGTCGCGGTCGTGGACTATCTGATGCCGGAGATGGACGGCGAGATGCTCGCGCGCACCATCCGCGCCGAGCCCGCACTCGCGCAGATGTCCCTCGTGCTCGTCACGTCGTCGGGGCAGCGCGGCGACGCGGCGCGTTCGCACGCCGCCGGATTCAACGCGTATCTCACCAAGCCGTGCCGCTCGGAGACGCTCTTCGCCGGGCTCGAAGTGATGCTCGCCGGCGAACCGGGGTGGCGCGAGCACGAGCCGCTCCTCACGCGGTACGCGCTGGCCGAGCGGTTGCAGGGCCACGCCGTGGAGCGCCGCAGCTCGACGGACGCCATGCACGCGGTGCACACGCGGGCCCTCGTCGCGGAGGACAACCCCGTGAACCAGATGGTCGCGGTCAAGATGCTGCAGCAGTTCGGCTGCACGGTGGACGTCGCGGGCGACGGGCAGGAAGCCGCCGAGATGGCGGCGAAATTCCCGTACGACGTGATCTTCATGGACGTGCAGATGCCGGTCGTGGACGGCCTCGAGGCGACGCGCCGCATCCGCGCGCGGGAGACGGGCGCGCGCGCGCGCATCATCGCGATGACCGCGAACGCGATGCGGGGCGACCGCGAGCGCTGTCTCGAGGTGGGGATGGACGACTACGTGTCGAAGCCGGTGACGCCCGACGTTCTCAGGAAGGCGCTGGAGGGCCTGGTGCCAGGGGGTCGGAGGTCTCCCGGATCACCCTGAATGCCAGCTCCTCGAGCGTCGCGAGCTCGAACGGCTTCTCGAGGACCGGCACCGTCACGCCGGCGAGGAAACCCGAGATGTCCGGCGCCGACACGTCGCCCGTGGAGAGGATCAGGCGGCGCGCCATCGCAGGGGACTCCGCCTCGAGCCGGCCGACCAGCTCCATCCCCGACAGGCCGGGCATCTTGAGGTCGCAGAGCACCACGTCATAGGGGACGGACGCGTCGCGGCGCAGCAGCTTGGCGACGGCGCCGGCGCCGTCGGCCGCCTCGTCCACCGCCCAGCCGCGTCGCTCGAAATAGCGCCGGAGCCCGCGGCGGATGGACTCCTCGTCGTCAATGAGGAGGATGCTCGGCCGCCGCGCCGGCATCGCCCCGAAAGTGCCGAGGGAGGGCGCGTGGCGCGTGCGCGGGCTCGTGTCGGGCTCCTCCTCGGGGACGGGTGGCGGCGGGGCCGCGGCCGGCGCGACGAGGGGCACGACGGGGAGGCGCAGCGTGAAGCGCGCGCCACTCCCTGCGCCGGCCTCGCGGTTCGCCGCGTGCAGCGTGCCACCGTGCGCCTGCACGATGCCGAGCGACACCGAGAGACCGAGCCCCACGCCCTGCCCCGTGGGCTTCGTGGTGAAGAACGGCTCGAAGATGCGCGAGAAGAGCTCGTCGCGGATTCCCGGGCCGTTGTCCTCGACGACCACCTCGTACCAGTCGCCCGCGCGACGCGCCTCGAGCCGCACCGCGCCGCCCGCGCCGGCCGCGTGCGCCGCGTTCGAGAGCAGGTTGGTCACCACCTGCTCGAAGCCGGCGCGGTCGAGCGCGAGCGCCGTGTCGGGATCCGCGACGGAGGCGCCGAAGGAAATCCCCTGCGTGGCGAGCCCGGGCCGCGTGGCGCGCACCAGGGTGTCGAGAACCGGCCCCGGCGTGTCGAGCTTGCGCGGTCGCCGCACGTCCTTGCGCACGAAGGTGAGCAGGTCGCGCACGATCGTGCGTGAGCGCAGTGCCTGCGCCTGGATGACCTCCAGCGCGATCCGCTCCTCGTCAGGACGCACGTCGGCGAGGAGATCCTCCGTGAAGTTCAGAATCGCCGCGAGCGGGTTGTTCAGTTCGTGGGCGACGCCGCTCACGAGCTTGCCGAGCGACTCGCTGCGCTCCGCGGCCACCACGCGCTCGCGCAGTCCTTCGCGCTCGCGCTCGGCGTGCACCGCCGCCGTTTCGTCGGTCCACACGCCCGCCACCCCGACGACCTTCCCCTCGGCGTCGCGGATCGGCGCGAGATGGGTCTCGAAGATCCGCTCCGACGGGTCGCTCGCCGCGCCGCCGCTCCACCGGAAGGTGACGTCTTCCCCGGCGAGGGCGCGCGCGTTCGCCGCCTCGTGCACCGCGGCGGCCTCAGGCGGCAGGATCTCGCGCGCGGTCTTCCCGACGAACGCGCGCGCGCGCTCCGGGTGCGCCTGCGCCCATCGCCCGAGGATCGCCGTGTGCCGCTGCGCGGGGTCAATGGTGTAGAACCCGAGGTCGAGCGAGTTCACGAGATGGCGGAAGCGCTCCTCGTTCGCGCGCAGCTCGTCGGTCTGCCGCCTGGCCTCGGTGACGTCGCGGGCGATCACCAGCACCCCGCCCGTCTCGCCGGCCCGGCGGAACGGCGCGCTCGTGGTCTGCAGCCAGCGTACCTCGCCGCCCTTCCGGATGTAGCGCACGTCGAGCGCGATCGTCTCCCCCTCCATGTTACGCGCGCGCGCCTCGAGCACGCGGGGCCAATCCTCCGGTGGGAAGAAGGTCTCGGTCGGCAGCGCCTTCAGCTCTTCCCACCGGTAGCCGCTCTGGTGCAGCGTCGCCGGGTTCACGTCCACGAACCGCCCGTGCTCGTCAAAGGTCATCACCATGTCCGGCGCCGCCTGCACGAGCAGGAGGTAGCGCTGCTCGGCCATCCGGATGGTCTCGACGAGCCGCCGTTGCAGCAGCATCATGATGCCGACGAGTCCCACGGCGGCGGTGATCGAGGCCACCGCGTACACATAGTTGCCGCGCACGCTCGGCAGCCCGAGTGGCGAGGGCACCACCACGGGCCCGGCGACGATGACCCAGACGAGTCCAGCGTACACGGCGATGATCAGCGCGGCGATGCCGAGCGCCCAGCGGCGCGGCAGCGTCGCGGTCGCGACGAGCGCGCTGTGGATGAAGAACACCGCGCCCAGCCATTGCGCCGCGTCGAGAAAGAGGTAGACCGCGCCGAGGAAGAGAACGTCCACCACCACCGTCAGCGCGTAGCGGCGGAGTTTCGCCTGGAACCCGATCGGCCGCGCGGCCCACGGCGCCATCAGGAGGTTGACGGCGATCCAGAGCCCGATCACGGCGTAAGCGCGCACGTCCACGCGCGCGCCGGCGAGCTGCCCGATCGCGATCAGCGTCCCCGCCACGACCAGCGTGATCGTGTGCCGCACCGTCGCCTCGCTGATCCAGCGCGAGGTGGCGGGCTCGATCGCAGCGAACGCGCGGGTCGGGTGTTCGAGACTCAAGGGGAGATCCGTGGCTGGGCGGCGAGGCGTCGGAGGCGCGTCGAGCGGATTCTAGTGAGACGAAGCGGCCCGCGCCAACGACGCGTTGCCCTTCTAACGCCCGTCCCCGCCTGCCAGTCTTAATGAGTGTCCGTGTCGAGCCCCGCTCCGACTCCTCCCGACGCCGACCTCGTCGCGCGCGCAGTTCGCGGCGACGCCCAGGCGTTCGATCAGCTGGTGCGGCGTCACTACCGCGCGGCGTTCTCGCTCGCGCTCGGCGTCCTGGCCAACCGGCACGACGCCGAGGACGTGTGTCAGGATGCGTTCGTGAAGGCGCTGGAGCGGCTCGACGACTGCCGTGAGCCGTCGCGGTTCGTGCAGTGGCTGATGGTCATCGTGCGAAACCGGGCGCTGAGTTATCGCTCGTACCGCCGGATCCGGGAGACGGCGGAGCTGTTGCCGGAGATCGCCGAGGCGCCCGATTCGCCCGCCGTGGATGCCGCGCGCGCCGAGCTGGGCGAGCGGCTCGAGCGAGCGCTCGCGACGCTCAGCAAGGCGCAACGCGAGGTGGTGCTGCTGCACGACCTGGAAGGATGGAAACACAAGGAGATCGCCGACCTGCTGGAGATGACCGAAGTGCGATCGCGCCAACACCTGTTCGTCGCTCGGCGGCTGCTGCGCGAGCGGCTCGGGCAGGCCCTGCTGAAGGAGTACTCGCATGAATGAGGAACACCCCGTGGACCTGAGTGCGCTCGATCCGACGACACCGCCGGTCGCCTTCGAGGCGCGCGTCGCGAGAGTGCGGCGCGCCGCGGACGGCGTGCTGCGCGCGAGGCGCGAGGGCGCGTTCTTCCGGCGCGAGGGTGCCCTGCTCGGGCGCGAGGGCGGCACCGCGCTCTTCATGGTCGCGCGGTGGCGTGCGCCGCTCCTGGCCGCGGCCGTGCTCGTGATGCTCGCGTCGGTGGCGGTGTTTCGTGCGACGCAAGCCGAGCCCGTGGCCGACGCCGAGCCGGTGGACGAAATCGCCGACGCGCTCTACCTCGGCTCGCCGCTGGGGGAGGCCTTCCTGTCGGCATCGCTCGCGGGGACGGACGTGCTGCTCGGAGGATTCGATCAATGAAGGGAGGATTCGAGGCGTTGGGCCGCGTGCGCGCGCAAGCGATGGTCCTGCTCGTGCTCGCCTTTCTGGCGGGCGCGTTCGCGGGGGTCGCGCTCGAGCGCGTGGCCTTCCGGCCCGTGCGCGGGGAGCGGATCGGGTGGCGTGGCGGCCGCGGAGGCCCAGGCGGTCCGGGCAGCCCCGAGCGCGGCGGCGTACGCGGCGGGCTGCCGGCCTTCTACGAGCGGCTCTCGCTCACGGATTCGCAGAAGACGAAGATCGAGGAGATTCTGAAGAAACGGCGTCCGCGGGTGGACTCGCTGATGCAGAGCACGTGGGCGGTCATCGGCGCGGCGTCGGACTCGACGCGCAAGGAGATTGACGCGGTGCTCACTGCCGATCAGCGGCGGAAGCTCGACTCGCTTCGGCCGTCGCGGGGCCGCGGGTTCGGGCTGCCGGGGTCGCGGGGAGGGCCGCGCGGCGGTGGTGGCGGAGGGGAGCGCGAGGGCCGGCCGCCGGGAGGGGGTGGGGCACCGCCACGCGGGCCGGGCAGCCGGTAACAGTGGAAACGCGAGAGCCCCCGGGAAGTCGTTCCGGGGGCTCTCGCTTGCGGTCGTGCGTCGTCGGGGCCTCGTGACCAGAGCGGGCGACCGGACTCGAACCGGCGACGTCCAGCTTGGGAAGCTGGCATTCTACCAACTGAATTACGCCCGCGACACCCGGAAAATAGTGCGCAAGGCGGGGCGGCGCAAAGCGAGAGAACTGCAACGGCGGCCCTCAAGCACCCTGCACCAACCCCCGCATCTTCACCGGATCTTCCCGCACGCCGGCACCCGCGGATCGAACGCGTACCCGAACGCCCAGAACGCACTGTCGCCGGCGAACACGTCGCACTGGCGCTGGCGCGGGTGGTCAACGGCGGTGAGCCGGAGGCCGGTGGGCCCGACGCGCACGACGTGGAGCGAGACGTTGGCGGGGCGCTCGGACGCGAGCACCTTGGGATCGGAGGGGTACTCGCCGCGCTCGGCGCGCAGCATCTCCGCCATCGTCAGCGTGCTGCGGAGGAACGCGACAACGCGCATGTCGGCGGCGGTCGTACGGGCGGCGGCGATGCGGGGGTCGGCGACGCCGGCGGGGAAGGCGAGGTCGCCGGCGCCGACGGGGTCGGCGACGCTGGCGGGGTCGGCGACGCCAGCGGCGCCGACGGCGCCCGTGGGGACGGCGGGGACGGCGACCATCGTGTTCCCGGCCTGCGCGCGCGAGGGCGACGGGCGCCTCGCCGTGACATAGACGATGGCCCCGATGGAGACCGCGAGCACGGCGGCGACGACAATGACGAGGCGACTCACAGTGCGCTCCCAGGAGTGCGTATGCAGAGAAACTACAACAGCGAGTAGACGGTGGACGGTAGACAGTAGACAGTAGACCGTTTGCGTCACTGCAGTAACGTGAACGGTCCACCGTCTACGGTCTACTGTCTGCTCGTTGTTGGCGTTTCCCTTGACCGCGGCACCGCCCGGTGACACTGTATCACCTGAGTAACACACCCACGTCTCGTGGCCCCCTCCCTCCCCCCCGCCGTCTCACGCTCCCTCCGCTCGCTTCGCCGCGCGCCGGGGTTCGTGGCCATCGCGACGCTCTCCCTGGGCGCCGCGCTCGGGCTGTCCACGGCGGTGTTCGCGCTCATTGACGCGATGACGCACCCCCGGTCGCCGCTGCGCGACGTGGGGCAGCTCTACGAGCTGGTCATCGCGGGCCGCCCCAGAGTGCCCCTCGAGCGACGCGAACTGGAAGGGGCGCTCTCCGCGATCGGAGGCATCGAGCGCTACGCCTCGGGAAGGTGGATTTGGGGTGACGTCGAAACGGGCGAAACGGTCGCGCGCATCGGGTATCTGATCGCGCGGCCCGGCTACTTCGAGCTGCTTGGGGTGCGGCCGCGACTCGGCCGGCTGCCGACACAACCCGGCGACGCGCAGGCCGGCGTCGCCGTGGTGAGCGACGGGCTCTGGCGACTGCGGTTCGGCAACAGAAACCGGATCACCGGGGAGACCGTCGGGATCGCCGACCGGCAGTACGCGATCATCGGCGTGCTGCCCAGCCGCGCCGAGGCAGCAGGCCGCACGGACGTCTGGATTCCCGACCCCGCGCCGGACCAGGGCGGGCTCGGCTTCAGCTTCGTGCGCCTGCGCAGGGGCGTGGGCGAGAAGGAGCTGCAGCCGTCGCTCGACGCGATGGCGAAGCGCCTCACGCAGCTCCACATGGGGCCCACCGACCGTCCGTTCAGCGCCTGGCTGAACTCGATGCGGCCCGACCCACTCGCGCTCAAGGACTTTCACTACGCGATGATCGGCGCGGCGGTGTGCGTGCTGCTCATCGCGTGCGCCAACGTCGCGGCGCTGATGCTCGCGCGCGGCGTCGTGCGGACGCGCGACTACGCGTTGCGGATCGCCCTCGGTGCGGGGCGCGGCGAGATCGCCCGCGAGGTGATCCTCGAGGTCGTGGTGCTCGCGGTGACGGGCTGTGCGATGGGCGCGATCGTCGCCACGTGGGCCGTGGGCCTGATGACGCGCGCGACGCCGGACGAGATGCGCTGGCTTGGCTTCGTGCAGCCGCAGTGGAGCGCGCGCGTGCTGGCGCTCTCGGCGATCGCGGTGTTCGGCTCGATCACGATCGCCGGGGGCTTCCCCGCCTGGCGCGCGAGCCGCGTGGATCCCGTCGGGCCGCTCAAGGAAGGCGCGGGCGGCACGACCGGCAAGGCGGGGACCCGATTTCGCTGGCTGGTGGCCGCGGAACTGACGATCGCGATGACGCTCCTCGTGGGCGCCAGCCTGATGGTGAAGTCGGTGTGGAAGATGGCGAGCTATGACTACGGCTTTGATGCGCGCAACGTGCTCTCGGTGCGGATCGGAATGCCGTACCAGCGGCGGGACACCTCCAGTGCCGCGACGCGATGGACCCAGCTCGTGGCGGAGGCGCTGCAGCGCGTGCGCGCCGTTCCCGGCGTGCGTTCGGCGGCAATGGCATCCACGTGCGGAGCCGATCACAACGTCGTGACCACCGACCGCACCATCGAGGGCGGCGTGGCGGGCTACCTCAGGAGCTGCACGAACGTCAGCGCGGACTACTTCCGCACGCTGGGCCGCGAGATCGTCGAGGGCCGCGACTTCACCGACGCGGACGCCGCGGCCGGAGGCGCGGTGATCCTCGACGAGTGGACGGCACGCCTCCTCTTTCCGCACGAGCGCGCGGTGGGACGGATGCTCAAGCTCGGCAACCTCGCGTCGAAGGAGCCCTGGCTCAGGGTCGTGGGCGTGGCGCGTGAGCGCCGCGAGGGCTTCACGCTCTACCCCGAGCTGCCGCGTGACTCGATGGCGATGGTGTGGGCCGCGATCCCACCCGCCGCGGATGCGCGTCCCGGCATCGTCGTGCGCGGCGATCCGCGCTCGACGGCAGTGCCGGTCGCGGTCCATCGCGCGCTTCGCGGCACTCTTCCCCCGCGGACGTTCGTGGTGGTGAGGCCGTGGCTCTCCACCTGGGAGGACTCGCTGCGCCAGCTCGAGTTCCTCGCCCTCGTCTTCACGCTCCTCGGCGCGGCCTCGCTGGCCCTGGGCGCCGCCGGGCTCTTCAGCGTCATCTCCTACATTGCCGGCCAGCGGATGCGCGAGTTCGCCGTGCGCATCGCACTCGGCGCCACCACCGACAACGTGCTGCGCCTCGTGCTGCGTGACGGCCTCGTGATGGCGCTCGCGGGCACGGCCGTGGGCGCGGGGCTCGGGATGAAGGCGGGCTTCCTGCTCTGGGACAAGATGTACGACACGTATCCGGTGGACGTGACGGCGCTGGTCGCGGCCGAGGCGGTGCTCCTGCTCACGACGATGCTCGCCTGCCTCGGGCCCGCGCTCCGGGCGACGAAGGCAAACCCGGTGGAGGTGTTGCGTGCGGCGTGACGGATCGCGGGACCACGCGGTGGCCATGATGCGCCTACCACCGCGCCGGGCATGATCCGCGAGATCGCCTCTGCGCTCGCGAGGGCCGCCCGCTCCTTCCGCCGCCGCCCCGCGTTCTTCGCGATCTCCACGCTCACGCTCGCCTTGGCGCTTGCCTTCGCGACGAGCGTCTTCTCCGTCGTGGACGGCTTCAAGCACCCGCCCAATCCCTTCCCCGAGCCCGACCGCACCTTCTACGCGCAGTGGTGGGGCGCGCGCGACAAGGCCCATCCCGGCGCGACCGGCGACCAGCTCCTCGAAGCCGTGCGGCGCGTGGCTGCGTTCGATGGCGTCGCGTCGTCGGGCGTCGAGTTCAAGACGGTGCGGGCGGGAGATGGGGAAAACCAGCGCATCGTCGCGCTCGTCTCGCCCGACTTCTTCCGCGTGCTCCGCGTTCGGCCGCGCATCGGGCGCACGTTTACCGACGACGACACACGAGCCGCCGACGCCGTCGTCGTCGGCGATGACTTCTGGCGCACTACCTTCCAGAATCGCGCCTCGCTCGACGGCGCCACCATCACGATCGAGAACCGCACGTACTTCGTGATCGGCGTGATGCCGAGGGGGTTCGCCTACGCCGGCCCCTTCCAGGCTAGCGTCTGGCGGCTGCGCGCGGCCGGGGATGCAGCCGCGTGCTGCTTCCTCAGCGCGCATCTCCGTCCCGGTGCGCAGCGCCGGACCGCGGACGCGCAGCTTGCGACCCTCGCGGCGCAGCTGACGCAGACGTTCCGCGTCGAAGACCGTCCGTACGGCTTCACGCTCCACGACTTTCTCCCGAAGCCGCGCGCGCTCGGCGCGGGACACCTGGCGATGCTCACGACCGCGCTCTGCACGCTCTTCGTCGCGTGCGCGAACATCGCCGCGCTGATGCTCGCGCGCGCCGTCGCGCGGCGCCGCGATCTCGCCCTCCGCCTCTCGCTCGGCGCCACGCGGCGCACGCTGGCGCTCGAGCAAGTCGCCGAGGCGACGCTCCTTGGCGCAGCCGGCGCGGCGGCCGGCGTTGTGTTGAGCGTGTGGGGAAGCGCCGCCATCGCCCGCGCGATTCCTCCGGAAATGCGGTGGCTGGCGATGCTCGATCCGCAGTGGAGCGCGCGGCTCTTCGGCATCGTGCTCGGTGTCGTCGTGCTCGCCATCGTGCTCACCGGGCTGCTCCCCGCGTGGCAGGTCTCGCGCATCCAGCCGATGGAGCCGCTCAAGGAGGCGTCGGCCGGAACCACCGGCCGCACGGCGCACCGGATGAAGTTCGTGGTCGCCGCGGAGCTGGCCGCCGCGCTCTTTCTCCTCGTGCCCGCCGTCCTCGGGACGCGGAGCGCGATCCGCGTCGCGCGCTTCGACTTCGGGTTCGATCCGCGGCCGCTCATCGCGGCGGAGGGACGCTTCGTCTATCGCTGGGATCTCGATCGCTTTCACTGGGCCGACGCCGCCTCGGCGCTCCTCCCGCGCGTGCAGGCGACGCCGGGGATCGCGAGCGCGACGACGCTGGCCGTGGGCCATCCCGAGCACAACCAGGTCTTCTCGGACATCACGACCGGCGGGCCGCCGCCGATTCTCGCGGGGAGCTACGTCATCGCCGGCCCCCGGTTCTTCGAGACGACGCAGATCCGTCTCCTGCAGGGGCGCGACTTCCAGGAAGGCGACGCCGTTCGCGGCGCCGTGATTCTCGACGAGCGCGCCGTGCCCGCGCTCTTCCCCGACGGCAAGGCGCTCGGCCGGCGCGTGAAGCTCGGCAGTCCTGAAGGACCTGCGCCCTGGCTCGAAGTCATCGGCGTGGCGAAGCGCGCCGACCTGGCCTTTCCGACGGATCCCGATGGGCCCCGCTGGCCGCCGATCTACGCGAGCATCGAACACCAGGACAACCGGTCCTGGCAGATTCTCGCGCGCGCGAGTGGTGGCGTCGGGGCCGCCACGCTGCGTCTCGATCGCGATCTCAACTCGCTGCTGCCGCCGGCGGCACGCGCCCGCGTCGTGCCGTACTCCGCTGCGTACGAGCGTCTCGTCCGCTTGGTGAGCATCAATACGAAACTCTTCGCGGGGCTCGGCAGCGCGTCGCTCGTGCTCGCGGCGATAGGTCTCTTCGCCGTGCTCGCGTACACGGTGCATCAACGGATGCGGGAGTTCGGCGTCCGGGTTGCGCTGGGCGCGCAGCGGGCCGACCTGCTGCGCCTCGTGCTCACCGACGGCGCGGAGATGGCGCTCGCGGGCACCGGCGTCGGCGCGATCGCCGTGCTGGTGGGCGTCGGGCTCCAACTGCCGATCGCGGGGCCGCTGTACGGTGTCGAGCCGACGGATCCCGTGGCGCTCATCGTGGCCGAGGCGGTGCTGATGGTGGTCGCGCTGGGCGCGTGTCTCGTGCCCGCGCTGCGGGCGATGCGCGCGGATCCGGTGGAAGTGCTGCGGGCCACGTAGATGTTCACGGCTTTCGCGCACACCCTCCGGCGCCTCCGGCGCTCCCCCGGCTTCCTCGTTGTTGCGACGCTCTCGCTCGCGATCGGCCTCGCGCTCGCGACCACCACATTCGCCGTGGTGGACTCGATGATACGGCCGCACATCCCGATTCCCGACCTCGACCGCGTCTTCGTCCGGTGGCTGCGTCTCGGCAACCAGAAGAACCCCCCGTCCACGGGAGAGCAGTTGCGCGCGCTCCGGTCGCTGCCGGGCGTCGAGGGCGTGGGAGTCATCAGCTCGCAGCAACGGCGCGTGATGGTCGAGGGAGTTGAGCGTTACACGACGTTCACAGGCGTTACCTCGGACTTTCTCGACCTCCTCCACGTACGGCCGGACTCGGGACGGATGCCGACGGGCGAGGAGATCAGAACGAATGCAGCCGTGCTGGTAACGCAACGTGAGTGGCGCACGCTCTTCGGGATGACTCGACGTCTCGGCTCGTCGCGAGTCACCATTGACGATCGGGTGTACACCGTGGTCGGAATCCTCCCGCTCGGCGTCGAGCGCCTGTTCGGCGGCGGACTCTGGCTGCCGTTCGCGACAGCTGGCGACATCGAGACCATTCGCCCGGCAAACATCATCGTCAAGCTCCGGCCGGGCACGGACTCGCTTTCGATTCGCCCTCAGCTCGCGACCGTCGCCGCGAACTTCACCGCGGCGTACACAACGCCCGGTGTCCCCGCGTACGAGCTGCGGCTCCGGGGTGTCCGTCCCCGGCCGCGGAGCGTGCGGGAGGAAGCACTTGCACTCCTCCTCACGTTCATCGGGGTCGGCGTGCTTGCCATTGCCTGTGCCAACGTGGCGGCACTGGCGCTGGCACGTGGGCTCACCCGTCGGCGCGACCACGGACTGCGCATCGCCCTCGGTGCGTCGCGCTTCGCGATCGGTATGGAGGTTGTTCGAGAGGTGCTGGTGGTCGCCTTGGCCGGCACGATCATCGGCCTCCCTCTCGCGGCAGCACTCATCGGAGTGTTCACCAGCATCGTGCCCGAGGACCTTTCCTGGCGCGGTGACTTCCTGCCGGAGCTGAACGCGCGCGTCTTCGCGCTGAGCGCCGCCACGCTCGCGCTCGGCATCGGGATCGCCGGCGGACTACCCGCGTGGCGCGCAAGCCGTGTGAACCCGAGCGATCCGCTCAAGGACAACGCGGGCACCACGACGGGCCGTTCACACAATCAGTTCCGACTTCTTGTGATGGGCGAACTGGCGATCTCGATGGTGCTGGTCATGCTCGCAAGTCTGGTGACGCTCTCGACCAGGAATCTCGTGAGCTTCGATTTCGGCTATGACGCCCGACTCCTGATCCAGGCAGTTGTGTACCTCCCGTGGCGCGACTCGACGGGCGCGGAAGGCCGGGAACGGCTGATGCTGGCGACGATCAACCGCGTGCGCGCGCATCCTCGCGTCGTCTCGGCGGCAGTGCAGACGAATGTGCCGGTCGAGCATGAGGAGATGATCTCGGACGACCTCCGCGAGGCGCCGCCACTTCTCGAGCGGTGGTACATGGACGTCGGACCCGGCTACCTCAAGACGCTCGGCCTGCCGCTGATCGCCGGCCGCGAGATCGTGGAGGGCGACCGGGCAAGCGGAGGTGCGGTCGTGCTCACGGAGCGGGCGGCGAAGGCGCTCTTCCCCCGCGGGAACGCGATCGGCCGGCTCGTGAAGTTCGGCGACGAGCGTTCAACACGGCCCTGGCTCCCGGTCGTGGGGATTGCGCGCGAGCCAGAGCGAGACCTTCGCTCGAGCAATCCCGAATCGCCGCCGGTCATTTTCGCCTCGACACGCGAAGCGAGGTTCGATGGGTGGACCATCGCCATCCGGCCTGACCGCCTTGACCCCGGACTCGTGCTCGAGCTCGAGCGTATTCTGCGGGATGTGCTGTCCCCGCGCTCGTCCGTCAGCGTGAGGCCGATGCTCGCGTGGTACGATCGTGACATTCGCGTCCAGCGGTTCTTCGACAAGGTCTTCTCCACGCTTGGCTTCGCGGCGTTGCTCCTCGGCGCCACCGGCCTGTTCAGCGTCCTCACGTACGCCGTGAGCCAGCGCCTGCGTGAGTTTGCCGTTCGCATCGCGCTCGGCGCTCGTCCGCGCGACGTGCTCGCACTCGTGCTGCTTAGCGGCTTCGAGATGGCGCTTGGCGGGACGGCCGTCGGCGCGCTGCTCAGCTTCTGGGCCTCGGCGGGCATCTCGGCGATGCTCTACGGCGTGAAGAATACGGATCCGGTCTCGCTCATAGTCGCCGAGGTGACACTGCTGGTGGTCACGATGGCGGCGAGCCTCGCGCCCGCACTGCGCGCGATGCGGGCGGATCCGATCGAGGTGTTGCGTGCAACCTGAGCGACGGCCGCACGAGTGACCGCGACGCGATCCATCGCCCGGTCACTGCGCTCCCTGCGTCGCTCGCCGGGGTTCGTGGCGATCGCCACGCTCTCGCTGGGCACGGCGCTCGGGGTCTCGACCGCCGTGTTCGCGGTGATTGACGCCACGCGCTTCTCGGTGTCGGCGTACCGTGAGCCGGAGCGACTGTTCAGCGTCTGGATGTTCTCGCGCAAGGGACTCGCGCCCACGGCGTTGGAGTTCGAGCAGGCGCTCGCCGCGATACCCGGCGTCGAACAGGTGGCGACCGCCTACCGCTCGAGCGCACTCGCCGAGCTGGAGGCCTCGCTCGAGCAGGTCGAGGTGTCGTACGTCCGGCCGGGCTACTTCGAGACGCTCGGCACGCGGCCGCGCCTCGGCCGACTTCCGGCGGCCGATGAGCCGAGTCGCGGCGATGCCGCCGTCGTCAGCGATCGCCTCTGGCGCCGGCGCTTCGCCAACCGGGGCGTGATCGGCGACGCGACGATCACGATCGGCGATCGGCAGTACGCCGTCATCGGCGTGCTTCCGGCGGGGACGAGCGGCAACGAGCGCTGGGTGGACGCCTGGGTGCTCGCACCGGACCTCCCGCTCAACGTGAGCCGGTTCGCCGTGCTTCGCGTGCGACCCGGCATCACCGCCGTCCAGCTGCGGCCGCGAGTGCGGGACATCGGCGCGCAGTTCGCCAGCGGATACTTCGGGCCGCGCTCTCGGCCGCTCGAAGCCATCGTCGCATCGCTTCGGGAACGCCCGCTTCAGATCACCGAGCTTGACGGCACGATGGTCGGCGCCGCCGTCTGCGTCCTGCTCATCGCCTGCGCGAACGTCGCGGCCCTGATGCTCGCGCGCGGCGTCGCGCGCAGGCGGGAGTACGCCTTGCGACTGGCCCTCGGCGCGTCTCGCGGCGTGATCGCGCGGGAAGTGGTCGTCGAGGTGGCGCTGCTCGCGCTGCTGGGGGCCGTGGCCGGGGCGATCCTCGCGTCGTGGGGAGTAGGGCTGCTCGCGCGCGCGATGCCGGATCAGGTGGTCTTGCTCGGCCTCCGGCCTCCACAGTGGAGCCTTCGCGTGCTGGCGATGAGCGCGGCGGCCGTCTTCTCGTGCGTCGCGCTCGCCGGCGCCGTGCCCGCCTGGCGCGCCGGCGCCACCGACCCGGCGGGTCCGTTGAAGGAGAGCTCCGGCGGCTCGACCGGTCGAGTCGCGACGCGATTCCGCTGGCTCGTGATCGCGGAGCTGGCGATCGCGATGACCGTGATGGTCGGGGCGAGCCTGTTGCTCAAGTCCATTCGCCGTCTCGACGGTGCGTCCGCCGGCTACCTGGCTCGGGGCATGCTCAGTGTCGGCGTGCAGTTCGGCACCCGGCGCGACACCGTGCCGAGCGCGGAGCGCGCTCGCCGGCTCGACCTCATACTCGAGCGGATACGCACGATGCCCGGCGTGCGCACGGCGGCCACGTTCCACCAAGGTTGTCTGGCGGCCCGGATGCTGACGACCGAGAACGCGGCGAGCGACAGCGAGAACACCTCGCTCTACAGGCAGCCCTGCCATACCGCCGGACCCGACTTCTTTCGCTCGCTCGGCCTTCGAATGGTCGCCGGACGGGAGTTCAGCGCGGGCGACGTCGCGGCGGGCGGCGCCGTCATCCTCGATGAGAAGACCGCGCGACGGCTCTTTCCCCACGAGAGCGCCGTCGGCAGACGAGTCAAGTTCGGCCTGTTCAGCGAGAACCAACCCTGGCTGCCGGTCGTCGGAGTCGTCCGCAACTCGACGCTCTACGTGATTCGTTTCCCGGAGCTCGGTCCGGACTCGAGCATCACGCTCTTCGTGACGCCGTCCGATGTCGCGCCGTACGGCTCGACGATCGTGGTCCGTCCCGAGCCGGGAGCGCGCGGCGTCGCGCTGGAGATCGGTCGCGCGCTGAGCGACCTCCTCCCGCCGCCGAGCTACTCGTCGAGTCTCCGGCCGTGGGACTACGGCTACACCTCGCAGCGGGAGTCCATCGGATTCGTCCTCATCGTCTTCGCGACGCTCGGGGTGATGTCGCTCGCGCTCGGCGCGGCGGGACTGTTCAGTGTCGTTTCGTACGTCGCGAGCCAGCGAACGCGCGAGTTCGCCGTCCGCATCGCGCTCGGCGCGACGAGCAGCAACGTGCTTCGCCTGGTCGTGCGGAATTCGCTCGAGCTGGCCCTCGGTGGCACGGCGTTCGGCGCGCTCGTGGGGATGTGGGCGGGTTTTCGTCTCTGGAACTGGCTGTATGGGGTGTACCCGGTTGACGTGGGGGCGCTGCTCGCCGCGGAGGGTGTGCTGCTCGCCGTGACGCTCGCCGCGAGCCTGGCCCCGGCGCTTCGAGCGACGCGGGCGGATCCCGTCGAGGTCCTGCGTGCGACCTGACCGCGCCGGCCGCGCGCTGATCGGCGCGGCGCTCGGCGGCGCGCGTGAGTTCCCCGGCGCCTTCGCGCGCGCCACCCGTTCGCTGCGCCGGTCGCCCGGGTTCTTCGCGATCGCCGTCCTCTCGCTTGGCATCGGGATGGGCGTCACCACCGCCGTCTACGCGTTCGTGGACAAGATCACGCATCCGCGTGTGGACTTCGCCCACGCCGATCGGCTCTTCTTCGTTTCCGCGCAATACTGGGATTCCCGGCGCGTCACCAGCTACGACCGGTGGAACGCGCTCCGGTCCCTCCCTTCGGCGGACGGCTTCGCCGTCTCCGTCTTCGACGACTCCGACCTCGAGGTCAACGGCCAGGTCACGGAGGGCGGCCTGCGTGGCATCCTGCCCGGGTACTTCGACGTGCTCGGCGTCACGCCGCGCCTGGGCCGGCTTATCTCACCGGCGGAGTTCGAGACGCGGAGCGCCGCGGTCGTGAGCGACCGATTCTGGCGGCGGTACTTCCAGAACAGGCGAGACATTGGAGACGCCCGGATCTTCGTGGCGGGCCGGCAGGTCGCCATCGTCGGGGTCCTGCCGCAGAACACGGGCTCCGCGTTCGTCTATTTCCCCGGCGGAGAGCGAGTCTTCGCTCGCTCGATCGTTCTTCAGCGTGATCGTGCGCCTGCGGTCGGAAGCGATCAAGCCACGGGCCGACGCCGAGGTGGCCGCGATCGCGAAGCACCTTTCGGCGGTCCGCTCTCCCGATCGTCCCGGGCTTTTCGTGCTCCGGTCGGTGAACCCCGATCCCCTCAGGCTGCAGACGTACCAGGGCGCGATGGTCGGCGCGGCGCTGAGCATCCTGCTCATCGCGTGCGGCAACGTCGCGGCCCTGATGCTCGCGCGCGGCGTACGCCGCCGCCGCGATCAGGCGCTCCGCCTGGCGCTCGGTGCGTCGCGAAGGACGCTGGTCGCCGACGTCATCGCCGAAGTCACGCTGCTCACCGTGGCGGGTGCGGCGGCGGGCGTCCTGTTGGCGTTCTGGGGACTCAAGGCGTTCACCGTCTCGATTCCCGAGGAGCTGATCTGGCGGGGCTTCACGGAGCCCGAGTGGAGCGGCCGCGTGTTCGCGATGACGGTGATCGCGGTGCTCGCCAGCGTGCTCGTGGCAAGCCTCTTTCCGGCGTGGCAGGCCGCGCGCACGCATCCCGCCGAGCCCCTCAAGGACAACGCCGGCACGACGACCGGGCGCGCCGGCTCGCGCTTCCGTGCGCTGGTCGTCGCCGAGCTGGCGATGTCCATGGTGCTGCTGGTCGGCGCGAGCCTCATCGTGAAGGCCACGCAGCGCGCGGCGAGCTTCATCATCGGGTTTGACCCGAAGCCCCTCCTCGCGGGCCAGATCTACGTGCGCGCGCCGACAGACACGATGGCCCAGCGGTACCGGTGGTCAGCGAAGCCGGTTGACGAGGTGCAGGGAGCGCTCGACCGCATTCGCGCGGTGCCCGGGATCACAGACGTCGCGATGCGCGGCTCCGGTCGCCCCGACAGCAACCAGATCGTCTCCGACGAGCTGCTTGTGCGCGGGAGTTTCCTCTTCACGCGCGGTTACTCCGTCGTCGGGCCGCGATACTTCGACACGATGGGGATTCGCCTGAAGGCCGGACGCGACTTCACGGAGAGTGATGCCTTGGGACCCGGCGCGGTGATCCTCGACGAGGTCGCGGTGCGGGAGCTCTTTCCCTACGGCGGCGCCCTGGGCCGCCTCGTGAAGCTCGGCGACCGGACCTCGACGCGACCCTGGGTGCCCGTAATCGGCATCGCGCCGACCATCCAGGAATGGCTTCCCGAAGACCCGGACATGCTTCGGCGAGACCCGCAGATCTACTCGATCGAGCCGCAAGGCCGGCAGCGCGGCTGGAGCTTCATCGCACGGCAGTCGCGCGCGGCACCGGACATCGCGGTCACGATCAGGCGCAAGCTGCAGGACGCGCTTCCGCCGCGGTCGTACGTGAGCGTCACGCCCTTCACACGCGACATCGAAGAGCAACTGCGCCCGCGGCGGTTCCTCTCGGGGGTCTTCGTGCTGCTCGGCGCCGTCTCGCTCCTCATGGCCTCCGCGGGACTCTTCGCCGTGCTCTCGTATTCGGTCGGAGAGCGGATGCGCGAGTTCGCCGTGCGCATCGCGCTCGGCGCGCGCCGTTCCGACATCCTGCGTCTCGTGCTCCGCGACGGCTTGGAGCTGGCGTTGGGCGGCACGGCCCTGGGTGCGTTCGGCGGAATGTGGGCCGGTCAGCTGCTGTCGAAGTGGCTATTCGGCGTGCATCCGGCGGACGTCGTCGCGCTGGTGACGGCAGAGGCAATCCTGGTCGCCGTGACGATGGCGTCGTGCGTGGCCCCCGCGATCCGGGCAAGGCAGGCGAATCCGGTGGACGTGCTGCGTGCGACGTGACGGGCGCGCGCCGACCCCGTCGCCGTGCTCGGCGTCATGTGACGCAGCGCACTTGACAACCCCGCGCCCTCGTGTCACTGTATGACTACACCGATACACTAGGCCCGTATGTTCGAACGCATTGATCCGCGCAGTCCCATCCCGATCTACGCCCAGATCGCCGAGCGCGTCCGCGTGGCCGTGGCCGCGGGCGAGTTGGCCCGGGGCGACAGCCTCCCGTCGGTCCGCGCGCTCGCGATGCGCCTGCGCGTGAACCCGGCCACCGTCGTGCAGGCCTACCGCGAGCTCGAGCACGAGAGACTCGTGGAAATGCGGCAGGGCGCGGGCACCTTCGTGGCCGACGTCCCGCACGACACGCGCGTGCAGAAGCGTGCCGCCGCGGCCAGGCGCGTCGTGCGCGAGATGCTGGCCGAAGCGGGCCGGCTCGGCCTCGGCCGCGACGACATCAAGCGCGCCGTCAGCGCCGAACTCGATGGAGAGCCCAAGCGATGAGCGACGCCGTCCTCGTCCGCAATCTCGACTACCGCGCGGGAAAGGAGTTCGCGATTCGCGACCTCGCGATGACCGTCCCCGCGGGATCCGTCTACGGCTTCCTGGGCCCCAACGGCTCCGGGAAGACCACGACGATCCAGCTCCTGCTCGGGATGCGCCGCGCCGACGCGGGCACCGTGAGCGTGCTCGGCCACGACGTCCCCGCCGGCGTCCACAAGGCGCTCGCGCGGATCGGCTACGTGCCCGAGCGGCTGCACCTCTACCCGACCCTCACCGTCGAGGAGACGCTCCGCTACCACGCGGCGTTCTACCCGGACTGGGACACCGCGCGCGCCGAGCAGCTCCGCCGCGAGTTCGCGCTCAGAGCCGAGCAGGCAGTCGAGCGGCTCTCGAAGGGCGAGGCGGGGAAGCTGATGATGCTCCTGGCGCTCGCGCACACGCCCGAGCTGCTCGTGCTCGACGAGCCGACGGACGGCCTCGATCCCGTGGTGCGGCGCGACATGCTCAATGCGCTACTCGAGTACGTCTCCGCCCGACACGCGACCGTGCTGATCTCGAGCCATCTCGTGCACGAGCAGGAGCGCATCTGCGACCACGTCGGCGTGATGGACGACGGCCGGCTCGTGGCCGAGATGCCGATGCACGCGTTCCGGAGCGGGATCAAGCGGCTCCGCATCACGGGCGCGCCGCGCGACGCGGGGTCGCCGCCGTTCACGCTCCTGACGCGCGGGCTGCGCGCGGGACGGGAGGAGGAGTGGGTCGTGCGCGGCTGGCAGACGGAGATGCACGACTGGTTCACCCGCGTGGGCGGCGAAGTGCGCGAGGTGATTGATCTGGATCTCGAGGAGAGCTTCGTGGAACTGCTGCGCGCCGCCCGCAAGAGCGAGCCGGAGGGCAACTGATGTTCCGACAAGTCCTGTACGTCCAGTGGAAGTGGGCGCGGCTCGAGCTGATCGTCTGTGCGATCGCGGCGTTTCTCATTCCGCCCGTCGTGATGAACGTCTTCATCGGGCAGTACGACACTTACTACACGAGAGGACTCCTGACCGGGTCGGCGGCGACCGGCGTGTTCTACGTGGCGCTGGCGCTCGTCGTGGCGGTGACGCTCGCGGCACGGCCGTGGAACGCGGACGCCGCGCTCAACCACGCCTACGCCCTCTCGCTCCCGGTGAGCTGGAGCGAGTTCACGCGCTATCGGTTTCTGGCCGGCGCCGTGCTGCTCGTTGTGCCCGCGCTCACGGTGTGGCTGAGCGGGATCGTCACCGCCGGGAGCATCACGATTCCACCCACGCTCCAGGCGTATCCGGCGAGTCTCGCGATCCGCTTCCTCCTGATGGCGCTCGTGCTCTACTCGGCCGTCTTCGCGCTGCAGTACGTCGCGGGGAAGCGCGCGGCGAAGCTGGGAGCGTGGGTGCTCGTGCTGCTGCTCGTCGTGGAGGTGGTGGTGCAACTGTTCCACCTCGGGGACCCGTTCGTCCCGACGTGGAAGCTGCTCACGAGCTGGCCCGGCCCGTTCCGGCTGCTCACGGCGCGCTGGATGCTGATTGATGTCTGACGCGGCTCGCCGTCGGGGCGGTTTCGGGCGCGCGGGGCGTTACGTTTCGCTCGCGCTCGCGCTGATCGCGTCCACGCTGCTCACGTCCACGCTGGTCGCGTCGGGCGCCGGCGCTCAGGACGCGGCGCAAATCCGCGCGCGCACGCTCGCCGCTTCGCGTCACGCCCTCGCGATGCGTGCGAGGTACGACAGCGCGCGCCGCGCCGCGCGCGCCGTGCTCCCGAGCGACTCGATCCGCGCCGGAGGCCTCACACTGCGGGTGGACCCCGAGGTGGTGCGGGGGACGACGCGCCGCACGATTGAGCGTGCCGCGGCTCGGGCGTCGGAAGAGATTCGCCGCACGCTCGGATCCGCGGCGGACGACCTCACCATCGGGAATCCGGTGGTCGTGCGGGGCCTCCCCGCGTACGCTCTCACCTGGCGCGGGTCGCGGCTGGCCTTCGGGCTCGCCGGCGTCCCGGGGCGCGCCAGCATGTATGCACTGACGCTCAGCGAGCACGAAGCGACGAGGACGATCCTGGATCTCGTCGGCTCCCTCGCGGCCAGCCGGGCACCCGACTCCTTGCGCGCGTGGACCTACGGCTGGATTCCCGCGTTCCGCGAGGAGGAGTCGCGCTGGGCCGACTTCGCCGTCGAGCTCGCGGTCTCGCGATCGTTTGTCGCCCGCGCCTGTCATCGCGGGGCGCTCGGGCAGTGCGAGCGGGCGCTCGGGCTCGTGCCGGTGCACGACAAGCTCACGGAGTGGTACGCGCCCGAGGACTGGCGCGCGCTCCTTGACAGCTGGAAGCCGCTGGATCCCGATGTCGAGGCCGTACGCCGCGACTGCGTGGAGAAAGGGGTGCCGGCATCGTGCGAGCGCGCGGCGCGCGCACGCACGGTTCCACTCCCCCTGACCATGGCCGCGCGCCAATCGCTCCTGGGCCTCGCGCTCGAACGCGGCGGCACGGACGCGTATCGGCGGCTGCTCGCGGCGCGCGGCGGCGTGCGCGAGGTGCTCGCGGCGACCGCGGGCATCGGCGCGGACTCGCTCGTGGCCGAGTGGCGCGCGCGCGTCCTCGCCGCCTCGCCACACGGCACGCGGCCCGGCGCGGCCGAGGCGGGCTTTGCGCTCGCGTGGGTGGTGCTCCTGTCGGTGGCCGCCGCGCGGAGGCGCCCGTGAAGCTCACCTTCGAGCGCTGGATCGCCGCCATCGTGTTGGCGTGCGCGACCGTCGCGGTCCTGCTCCTTCCGCCACTCCCCCGCCGGTGGAGTGACGAATACTACTGGTACGGGTCGTTCGACGAAATCGTGATTCCGGGCGGGCTCGCGCAGCGTACGAATGCCGCCGCGACGCACGCACAACTGCTCCGGGAGGCCGATGACGCGGCTCAGGACATCGAGGCCGCACGACGCGTCTTCGCCGCGCGGCCGGCCAGGCCAGGCGAGCCCGAGGTCTGGTTCGCCGCGGACGTCGGCGAGGCCACGCGGCGCCAGGTGAACGCGGTGCTCGCCGCCGAGCACGAGGAGCGCGGCGAGTGGCGCGGAAAGGGCCTCGTCGCGCTGATCGTCCGCAGCGACACCGCCACCACGCTGGACGGCCGCCCCTTGCCGAGACGATGGAGCTGGAACCAGCTCACGCTCCGCGTAGTGCCTCCCTCCGCGGCGACGGGCGGGCGCTGCGTGGCGGTGCTGTCGCTCGGCGCGACCAGACTCAGAGGGGGCGAGGTTCAGAAGACGATCTTCCGGCCGCTCCTCGATGGGTGCGCCTTCCACGACGCCTTCGGCACGCCGGGCCCCGAGATCGCGGCGTGGCTCACCGCCGTGCGCTTCAGCACCGCTCGCACATACGCGCCGGCGGCGAGCGACTCACTGCGCCGCGCGTTCCGTCGCATGTACTCCTACGGCTATCGTGACCCGTACGCCAATCGTGGAGACCCCGCCAGCATCCGCTGCCGGGACGGCGAGGACGCGCCGTGCCTCGAAGCGCTCGCCCCGGGGACCCGGCCCGAGGAGTGGTGGCCCTGGTGGGAGCGTGACCGGTCGGTTCCGTCACTCGCGGTGTCGAGCCGGCAGGATCCGCGAGAAGTGACTACGCTCGGCGCCACGCTCGACGCGCTCGCGCACGACCTGGGGCCTGCGCGCTTTCAGCGCCTCTGGACCTCGAGCCGGCCGCTGGCCGAGGCGTACACCGACCTCGCCGGCGAGCCGCTCGCGGCGTGGATTCGCCGCAGACAGCTCGACCTGACCGGGCCGGTGCAGCGCGGTCCGCTCGACACCGCGGGCGCCAACGCGGTGACGCTCCTCACCGTGCTGCTCCTCGCGGCGCTCGCCGTGCGGCTGTCGCCGCGCGCGAGGACTGACTGAGCAACCTACGGCACGAACCTCGGCGCCTGTATCAACACGTGCGGTGTCCCCTTCAGGAGATCGTTGATCTTCACGATCCGCGTGTTCACGATCCCGTCGAGCCGCGTCTGCGCCGCGTTCGTCTCACCCGTCAGCTCCGTGAAGCGGAGCTGCTCGCCCACCGTCGGCGGCCACATCGGCCCCCGGATCATCCCCGACACCGACTGCGCCTCCTCGCGCAGCCGCGGGTACTGCCGGTAGCCGAGCCCCGCGATCGGCCGCGCGAGCACCGAGTCGCGGAACTGCCTGAGGTCCCTGAGTCCGCCGTCAATCTCGGCGAGCACCGGTTGCTGGGCCGCGGCGCCGGGCGCGCCCGCGGCCGTGTCGCGCGGCGCACTCCGGATCTGCGTCTGGAGCGACGTGAGCTGCTGCACGAGGTTGTCCACGGTACTGACGATTCGGTTCACGCGCACGACCATCTCCTGCGCCTGCATCGAGGTGGTGAACTGCTGCGCGAGTTGCGCGGCGGTCATGTCAGAACGCGGGTCGAGCGAGACTTCGACGTTCTTGGAGTACCTTCGCCCCTCGACCTGCAGCGTGACCGTGTACGTGCCCGGCAGTGCGGCGATCCCGCCGCCACCGCCGAAGAAGGCGAACTCGGGCGGCGCGGCCTCGTCAGCCGCCGCCGCGCGCCGCTGCGCGCGAAGCGCCGCGAGTGATGTGTCGGGGCCGGCCGCGCCGGCCGCCGCGCCACCACCACCACCACGACCGCCACCCCCGCCTCGCCCCCCGCCGCCCGCGGGCGCCTCGTACCGCAGGTCCCACGCGATCCGGTTCACGCCGGGCTCATCGAGCACGCGGTTGTAGCGCCGCACCACGCGACCGTCCTTGTCGGCGATCGTCACGTTCACCGCGCCCGGCGGCTGCGACTTCAGGTAGTACGAGATGATCGCACCGTCGGGCGGGTTCCGGCCGCTCCAGGTCTTCTGCCCGAGGCTGCCGTCGCGATTCCACATGTTCCACCGCACCGCGGGCCGCACGTCGAAGAGCGTCACCTCAGCGGCCTGCGCCACGCCCAGCTGCTGCAGCGGCGTGATGTCGTCCAGGATGTACATCCCGCGCCCGTGTGTGGCGATGATGAGGTCGTTCTCGCGCGGATGGATCTGCAGGTCGCGCACCGGAACCGCGGCCAACTCGCCGCGCAGCGACACCCAGTGGCCGCCGCGGTCCCACGACGCCCAGATCCCCAGCTCCGTGCCGACGAAGAGCAGGTTCCGGTTCTTCGGATCTTCACGCACCACGTGCGCCCACCCCGCCGTCGCCGGCAGGTCGCCCGCGATCGCCTTCCACGTGCGGCCGAAGTCCGTGGTCATGTACACGTACGGCGTGTAGTCGTCGCTCTGCCAGTGGCTCGCGGTGACATATGCGGTGCCCGCGTCGAAGTGCGACGCTTCCACCGTGCCGATCCACGCGTTCGGCTTGAGCCCCGCCACGGTCCGGAAGACGTTGCTCCAGGTCTTGCCGCCGTCACGCGTGACCTGCACGTTGCCGTCGTCCGTTCCCACCCAGATGAGGTTCGCGTCGAGCACGGACGGCGAGATCGAGAGCAGCGTGCAGTGAAACTCCGCCGCCGTGTTGTCCACCACCACCGGGCCGCCGGACGACTGCATCTTGGCCGGGTCGTTGGTCGTGAGGTCGGGCGAGATCACCTCCCACGACAGGCCGTTATTCGTGGACTTGAAGAGGACGTTGCCGCCGAAGTACACCACACCCGGATTCTGCGGCGAGAGCGCGACGGGGCTGTTCCAGTTGAAGCGGTACTTGTGGCCGAGCATCGCGTCGCCCACCGAGCCGACGCGGTTCGGGTAGGGATAGATCGTCTTCTGCACGCCGAGGCGCGTGTCGGTCACGTTGACGTACCCGCCCTGCGCCGTGGAGTAGATCATCCAGGGCTTTGCCAGGTCGGGCACCGTGAAGAACCCGTCGCCGCCCGAGACCGTGAACCAGTCGGACTTGCGCACCGCGCCGGAGAGTCCGATGCTCGGCCCGCACCAGTTGCCGTTGTCCTGCAGCCCGCCGCACACCATGTACGGCTTCTGCAGGTCGTAGTTCACGTGGTAGAACTGCGTGAACGGGAACGTGTTCACGACTTCCCACGTGCGGCCCGCGTCGAGACTCACGTGCCAACCGCCGTCGGAGCCCTCGAGGATCCGCTTCGGGTTGAGCGGGTCAATCCACATCGCCTGATGGTCGCCGTGAATGCCGCCGCCGATGGAGCGGAAGGTCGCGCCGCCGTCCTCCGACAGCTGCAGCGAACCCGAGAGCGAGTAGAGCCGGTTCGGGTTCTGCGGGTCCACGCGGATGTCGGAGTAATAGAACGGGCGGAAGTTGATGTTCGGGTCGCGATTCACCGTGCGCCACGTGCGGCCCGCATCATCCGTGCGCCAGAGCTGGCCCTCGGTCTTGGTCTCGCTGATCACGTAGACGATGTTCGGATCGCTCGGCGCCACCGCGAGGCCGATGCGGTCCATGTCGCCCTTGGGGAGCCCGCGTTCCCGGTCCTTGCCCGAGAGACGCTCCCACGTTTCGCCGCCATCCACCGACTTGTACACGGCGGTATTCCCGCCGCCGGACGTGAAGTACCACGCCCATCGCCGGTACGTGTACATCCCCGCGTAGATGACGTTCGAGTTTCGCGGGTCCGCCGAGATGTCGGAGCAGGCGGTCTGAGGGTCCACGTAGAGAGTCTTCTTCCAGCTCTTCCCACCGTCGGTGGTCTTGAAGACGCCGCGCTCCTCGTTCGCGCCCCACTCGCGACCGAGTCCGCACACGTAGACGATGTCCGGATTCTTCGCGTCAATGATGACGCGCGTGATCTTGTCGGTCTTCTCGAGCCCGATCTTCGTCCAGTGCTCGCCGGCGTCCAGGGACTTGTACATCCCGCCGCCCGTGGACGCGCTGTTGCGCGGATTCCCCTCGCCCGTTCCGACGTAGATGATGTTCGGATCGCTCGGCGCGACGGCGATGTCACCGATCGAGCTGACGTCCTGCCGGTCGAAGATGGGCCGGAAGGTCGTGCCGCCGTTCGTCGTCTTGATGATGCCGCCCGCGGCACCGCCGACGTAGTAGGTGTTCGGATCGCCGGGCACGCCGGCGATCGCGGGGATGCGACCGGCGTTGTTCGCGGGGCCGATCGAGCGCCAGCGGAGTCCCTTGAGCGCTTCGGCGACCGGGTCCTTCGTCGGCGCGGCGAGCGCGAGGCGTGTTTCGGGCGGGAGCTTGGGGGGTTCGGGCGCGCGGGTGGCGGGGGGCGTGGGGCGCTGTGCCGAAAGTGCGCTCACCGCAAGCGTGAGCAGCACGGGAAGCGCGCGACTGGAGATGCCCGGCATGGTGTCGTTCCTCAGCGGGTGTCGGTCGTTCGATATCGGACTTCTGCGATCAGTCCTATCGGTTCTATATGAACGCGAAGGGAGGCCCGACGCCAGTGCGCCGGGCCTCCCGGGAATGTGCAACACGAGAGCCACAGGTCGGGATTGAACCGACGACCGCTCGATTACGAATCGAGTGCTCTACCACTGAGCTACTGTGGCAGACCTTGATGCGGAATGCCGGATGCGAGATCAGAGGAGTGCATCCATCTCAGACTGCATGCCCTGGCTCGGATTCGAACCGAGACGCCTTACGGCACCACCCCCTCAAGATGGCGTGTCTACCAGTTTCACCACCAGGGCGTCACTGCAGACTTCAAACTTCAGACATCAGACTTCAGACCGGCACATCTGACGTCTGATGTCTGACGTCTGATATCTGCCGTTCCAACGGGAGCGACGGGGCTCGAACCCGCGACCTCTCGAGTGACAGTCGAGTGCTCTAACCAAACTGAGCTACGCCCCCATAGCCCCAACGGGAATCGAACCCGTCTTTGCACCTTGAAAGGGTGCCGTCCTGGCCGCTAGACGATGGGGCCTCCGCATAGACCATGCGGCCTGCCGAATCCGCATCGCCTCGCATAGCGGTAACGGGATTCGAACCCGTGTTTGAGCCTTGAGAGGGCTCCGTCCTAGTCCCCTAGACGATACCGCCTCTTCCGAACCACTCCCAACTCACCGTCGGGCCGAACGTCAGGATCGCCAGCCGCCGGCGATCACACCCTTCGCCCTTCACCGCCAAGATCGCCAGCCGCCGGCGTACACCCCCTGCACCCTTCACCGCCACAGGCCCGGCAGGAATCGAACCTGCAACCCCCGGTTTTGGAGACCGGTGCTCTACCAATTGAGCTACGGACCTACAGAGAGGGTGACTGAGGGGACTTGAACCCCCAACCCCCGGAGCCACAGTCCGGTGCTCTAACCGGTTGAGCTACAGTCACCACGAGCCATCCGTCGCGCCCGGTACAATCTCGTCAACTGCGCGGATCAGGGACAAGTGAGCGCGACCCGCCGTCACTTCGCCCGATCCAGATACTCCCCCGTATTCGGATTCACGCGTACCCGCTCCCCCGTCGAGATGAACTCCGGCACGTTGACCGTCACGCCGTTCTCCAGTTTCGCCGGCTTCGTGCTCGCCGTCTTCGTGGCCGTCTTCATCACGGGCGCCGTGTCCACGATCTCGAGCGCCAGCGACTGCGGGAGCTGAATGCCGATCGGCCGGCCGTCGTAGTACTCGGCGATGATCCGCATCCCCGGCTGCATCCACTGCGCGTTGTCGCCGAGCATCTCGGCGTCCATCTCGAGCTGGTCGTAGTTCTCCGTGTTCATGAAATGGTACGTATCTCCACCCTGGTACATGAACTCGAGCTCGTGCGTTTCCATCGAGGCCCTCTCGATGGTGTCGGCGGCGCGGAAGCGGTGTTCGAAGCTGCTTCCGGTGCGCAGGTTCTTCATCTTCGTCTGGATCATCGCGCGCAGGTTGCCCGGCGTGTGATGACGGAACTCGACGACGCGGCACGGCTGGCCCTCGAAGACGATGACCATCCCTCGGCGGATCTGTGTGGCGGGCATTGCCATGGTGCGACGTCCCTGACTGAGCGATTTCGGAGATTCTGAGACAGCCGTTAAGTCTAATCTCTCAAAGGGGTTGGGTCAACGCTCCCGCTGCGCGGGTGTTAGTACAGTCTCACTTTTCGGACGCATCTACCATTTCAACAAGGGTTTCCAGCGTCCAGATGTGGTCGGTCAGTCCGGCCGCCATCGCAGGTGTGGTGTGTACACCACCCCGATTCGCCGTGAGCGTCATATGCTTCCGGCAGAAGTTGTAATAGAAGAAGTGTAGGGCGATCGAGTGTTTGTGGTTCGCCAGCTTCTTGCTGAACCCGTTCGTCAACCTTGTAAAGCGGCGGTTACCCATCCTCACCGTTAGGTTCTGCCGCTCAATGTGCGACGTGCAGACCTTCGACTCGTCGGGATTCCCGGTGATGCGCTCTTGCGATGTGTGGACCAACGCGGCGGGACTGTAGCGGCGCGCGGCATCGCGCACATTCGTCAAACCGAACACCTTCACCAATCTTGCATAGTCCACGTCCACGCCGAACGCGGCGTCTACAGCGTCAAGGTACGGGTGAAAGGCGTCCGTCGTAAGCTGGACGCGATTCGCCAGGCGTCCCGCAAGGTCGCACATGAACGCGAGCGCGGATTCGCTGTCCCGGCGTCCGACGTGCCAAGTAATGACGAGCTTGCTGTCGCCATCGAGCCCAACCCACGTCCAGCAATCACCCCGCGCGCCGGTCCCGCGAAGCTCCGGCGGCGTGTTCTTGTCTTTCGAGAAAATGTAGGACCACTGTTCGTCGCATTGCACGCGCAAGGTCGGGAGATCCGTGAGCGTCTTGCGCTGAAAATCACGCGCGACCGGTCCAACCGCTTCGAGGAGGCGGAGGATCGTGACCTTGCTCGCTCTTGTCATACGAGAGGAGGCGCTAACGCTGCATCCGTCGCAGAGAGCCCGGAGGATGGCGGCGCGCCGTGCTACGCTGAGCTTGTTCATGGCTCAAAATATGTCATTCGCTCAAGCATTTGTCAAGAGCGAATTGTAGCGGCCCAGCGTCCGACCTTAAGACGCTCCCCGACCTTAACGGCCCAGACTGGAACCTTGACGGTTCCCCGATGTAGTGCTATCCTCACAATGCGCCTCCGGCCCGGCCAGGGTTTTGGTGGCGTGATAACTGAGCGGAGGGCACCGGAGTCGAACCGGCAAGCGTTACGAGCGCTTGGCCCAGTTTTTGAGACTGGTTTCCGCACCGAGCGGGCCACCCTCCCTCTACAGATGTCTGCACAGCCGCCCCGTTGCGTTCAGGGCGGCTGTGCTGGTTAACTACCTCCCGCGCCCCCGAAGTGGCGCTTCTTCCTCCATCGGTAAGGACTCTTGCTGCGGCTCGCCCCATTCCCGAAGCCCGTAGATCGCAGGTTTCGGCTTGGTAAAGATGCCGTTGGACGACGCCGCGCTCCGGTCGAGCGTCTTGTTCATGTTCACGCGTAGTTTCTTGGCGTCGCGGTTCTTGTAGCCTGCGGCGACCATTCGACGCGCGATCTCTTTGATATGGAGTGCCTGCCCCGCCGCTTCGAGAACACTCGCGGCGGCCTTCGCCATCGTGTCCGTGGAGCGAAGTACCGGCAGCGTGGTGCCTCCGACAAAGTGAATGCGCCGCGCACTCCCGTTGTCAGCGGGAGCACCGATCCCGTCGTCTGCGTCTTCGAGGATCGCAATCGCATGTCGGTATTTCGATACCTGCGCTTCTGCCTCATCGAGTGCGGCTTGCGCCTGCGCCAACGCCCGCCGGAGCACGGCGACAGGATTCTCGATCCGCTGGTTGTTCGCTTTCACATTGGCTCCGCCTGTGGATACCTGAAGATAGCGACCACGGACTGGCTGCGCTACTGGCAGTGCCAGCAATGCTAGAGCGATCCGCACCATTTGGGTGGTTCGTGGCGGTCGGTGCCAGCGACCTTAAGGCTCTCCGGTGTCCTCCTTACCCCACCGGGTGTTAGCCGCCTTGCGCGCGATGGCCTTCCGTTTGGCCTTGGAGAGCTTCGCTGCCCTAGCCTTCCCTCCGGCCTTCCCGCCCCTGCTGCCGAGCTGCACGGCGGCGGGGTTCGGTCCTTCTGGGGCATCCTCCACGGGCTCGCCGGTAGCCGCACGGACGAGCCTGAAGGCCGTTTGGTTGAAGTCGAGGGGTCGGGGCAGCAAGGGCATTTTCCTTGGCATGGAGGAAAGCTAATCACCAAGCCAGACAGCGACAGTCTGAACACCCCTACCCTTCAAACTGTACCATTACCGCTGCGCGATCACCGAGGGCAGGCACGGGGGAATGGCGGCGACGCAGGCGGGCCTCGCGTGTGCGCTTGTCGGCAGGACGGGCTACTATCCCCGGATGCGCCGCACCCTCTCACTTGCCGCCGGCCTCGCGCTCCTCGTTGCCGCGCCACGCGCGCTGCCGCAGGCGCCGGCCGCGCTCTCGGACTCCGCCTACGCCGCGCTCGTCGCCCGGCTCTCGGAGCCCGGCGGCTTCTTCCCCTCCGACAACCTCATCACGAACGAGGACTCGTACCTCCACCCGATCAGCACGCTGCGGCGGCTCGGCGTCACGGGCGGCGCCTACCTCGGCGTCGCACCCGATCAGAACTTCTCCTATATCGCCGCGGTGCGGCCCAGGATCGCCATCATTCTCGACATCCGGCGCGACAATCTCGACGAGCTGCAGATGTACAAGGCGATCTTCGCGCTCGCGCGCAACCGCCTCGAGTATCTCTGCCTGCTGTTCGGCCGCCCGGCGCCGGCCGACACGACCGGTTGGGGCGCGCGGAGTCTCGCTCAGCTTATCGAGTACCTCGACCGCACCCCGGGCGACTCGGCGAGCCGCGCCCGCGCGCGCGGCCGGGTGCTCGCGCGGGTGCGCACCGCGGGCCTCGCGCTCACGGCGGAGGATCTCGAGGTCGTCGCGCGCACCCACCGCGCGTTCGTCCTCGACGGGCTCGACCTCCGATGGACGAACGCCAACTACTATGGCGGCCGGGGCACCGGGGGCCGGAGGCCCGACCTGCGGAGTCTCCTGCTCGAGACCGACCACACGGGCACCCAAGCCAACTACCTCGCGCGCGAGAGCGATTTCCAGTTCCTCAAGTCGCTCGAGGCGAGGAATCTCGTCATTCCCGTCACCGGGGACTTCGGCAGCCCCCACCCGCTCCCGGAGATCGCGAAGTACCTCGCGGAGATCGGCGAGAAGGTCTCGATGTTCTACACGTCGAACGTCGAGCAGTATCTCTGGCGGGACGGGGGCTTCTTCCAGTTCGCGCGAAGCGTGTCGGCGCTGCCGCGAAGCGAGAAGAGCGTGATCGTGCGGAGCTTCTTCTCGATGGGGCGCTACGGCGGGACGCATCCGCAGTGGGTGCAGGGCTACGTCAGCGTGCAGTTGGTGCAGCGGATGGAGCGGTTCGCGGCGGTGACGGCGGCGGGGGGATTCCAGGGCTACTACGACTTGGTGACGCGAGAGCTCGTGGACCCCTAGCGGCGGAGGGCCGCGCGAAGGCCCGGCCAGATGTTCCGGGCGGCAAGGCGGGCGCCTTCGGCGGTGGGGTGGATGCCGTCGGGCTGGTTGAGCTTCGGGATGCCGGCGACGCCGTCCAGCAGGAAGGGCAAAAGCGTCACCTTCTCCTCGGTTGCCACCCGTGCGAAGAGCGCGTGGAAGGCGTTCGTGTAGCGCGCGCCGAGGTTGGTCGGCGCCTCCATCTGCACGAGGAGGATGCTCGCAGCGGGGTGGGCGGCGCGGACCTTCGCGATGAGCGCGCGGAGATTCGCGGCGGTGGAGTCGGGGTCGAGGCCCCGCAGGCCGTCGTTCGCGCCGGTCTCGATGACGACGACGTCGGGGCGTTCCTGGAGGAGCCAGTCGGCGCGGCGGAGCGCGCCCGCCGAACTCTCGCCGGAGAGTCCCGCGTTCACGATGTAGGCCGGAATGCCGGCCGAGTCGGCCATCGTCTGCAGCACGGCCGGATAGGCGTCGGCGGCAGGGTCGTCGAGCCCCTGGCCCGCGGTGAGGCTGGTCCCGAGAAACAGCACGCGCGGCGCACCCGTACGGTTGCGGACCGGAGCCCCGGTCGCGCCCCGGCTCGCGCTCCCGGCGCCCGCCGCGGCCATTCCCGTTGCCCGCGCCGTGGTCCGGGATGTTGATTCCACGGGCATACGTCCGTCGGCGCCCGCGCGAGCGGGCGTCTTCGCGGCGTCGCCCGAGCGGTTGCAGCCCACGGAGCACGCCCCAACCAGCGCCAGCGCCGGTCCCATCAGCCGTCTACTCGTCGTTCGCATCGAACGCTCGCCTCTCGTTTCCGGTTCTCGCCTCTCGCCTCTCACGCTCGCCTCTCTTCGTTGATGCTCGTCGCCACCGACCTCACCAAAGAATACCAGAGCGGCCCCACGCGCCTGGCCGTCCTCAAGCACGTCAGCTTCAGCATTCCGCAGGGCTCGTTCGTCGCCATCGTCGGCCCGTCGGGCAGCGGCAAGACGACGCTCCTCGGTCTGCTCGCGGGGCTCGACACGCCCTCCGCCGGCACCGTCTCGCTCGACGGGGTGGATCTCACCCGGCTCACCGAGGACGAACGCGCGAAGCTCCGCGGAGAGAAAGTTGGGTTCGTGTTCCAGACCTTTCAATTGATCCCCACGCTGACGGCGATCGAGAACGTGCAGGTGCCCCTCGAGCTGCGCGGCGAGCCCGGGGCCGCCGAACGGGCGCGCGAGCTGATGGATCGGGTCGGGCTCGCCGACCGTGTCCTCCACTTTCCGGCCCAGTTGTCGGGCGGCGAACAACAGCGCGTGGCGATCGCGCGGGCGTTCTCGAACGCGCCGCGCATCCTCTTCGCCGATGAGCCCACGGGGAATCTCGACGGGACGACGGGCGCGCGGATCGTCGAGCTGCTGGAGCGGCTGAACCGCGAATCGAACTCCACCATCGTGCTCGTGACGCACGAGGCGTTTCTGGCGGAGCGGGCAGGGCGGATCATCCGGCTCGCGGACGGCGAGGTCGTCGAGGACCGCGAGATCCGGCCGGGCACGGGATCGGGCAGCCGGGAGCTGCCGCTGGGCGCCCCGGCAGGCGCGCCGTTGCACGCGCCGCTGGGCGTGCCGCTGGGCGCACCGGTGCGCGCACCGGCCCGAGGGGCCCCGTGAGCCGTTGGCGCTTCCTTCCGCGGCTCACGTGGCGCGAGAGCCGCACCGCGCGCCGCCGGCTCCTGCTCTACATGTCGAGCATCTCGCTCGGCGTCGCCGCGCTCGTCGCGATTGATTCGCTCGCGAGCAACGTGCAGACGTCGGTGCGCGAGCAGACGCGGAACCTGATGGGCGGCGACGTCGCCTTCTCGGCCAACCGGAAGTTCCCGGACAAGATCGAGAAGATCCTGGATTCCCTGGCCGCGGGCGGAACGCCGGTGGGACGCGTGGTGACGTTCGTCTCGATGGCGTACGCGCCGCGGCCGGGGACGACGCGGCTCACGCAGGTGCGCGCGGTGGACCCCGGCTACCCGCCGTTCGGCGACGTGGAGACGGAGCCCGCGGGAGCGTGGCGGCGGTTGCAGGACGGCCAGCACGCGCTGGCGAGTCCCGCGACGCTGATTGCGCTCGACGCCGTCGTGGGCGACACGCTGGCGATCGGCTACACGAAGTTCGTGATCGTCGGCGCGGCCACGTCGGTGCCCGGCGACCCCGGGCTCGCGTCGGCGATCGGCCCGCGGGTGTTCATCGCGGAGAAGTTCGTCCCGGAGACGCAGCTATTGGGGTTCGGGAGCCGCGCGAGCTACGAGGCGCTGGTGAAGCTCCCGCCGAATGTGCCGAGCGCGAAGTGGGTGGCGCCGCTCCGGCCGAAGTTCCAGGCGGAGAACGTGCGGGTGGTGACGGTGGCCCAGCGCGAGCAGAACCTCACCGAGGCGATCGGGCGGCTCGCGGACTTCCTGGGCATCGTCGGGCTGATCGCGCTGCTCCTGGGCGGGATCGGCGTCGCGAGCGGCGTCAACGCGTTCGTCACGCGGAAGATCGAGACGGTCGCGGTGCTCCGGTGCGTGGGCGCGACGAGCGGCCAGGTGCTCACCGTGTACGTGGCGCAGGCGGCCGTGATGGGATTCGTCGGCGCGGCGCTCGGCGCGGTGCTCGGGGTGGCGACGCAGTTCGCGCTCCCCGTCGCACTCAAGGAGCTCCTGCCGCTCGACGTGCGCGTCACGCTCGTGCCGGGGGCGATCGGCCTGGGGCTCGCGATCGGCGTGTGGGTGGCGCTGGTCTTCGCCCTCCGTCCGCTCCTCGCGCTCCGGCGCGTCTCGCCGCTCCAGGCGCTGCGGCGCGACGCGGAGGCGCTCGAGCTCCAGCGGCGACGGGACGTGCCTTCGCACCTCGTGAACCTCGCCCTGATCGCGAGCGTGATCGCGCTGGCGCTCACGCGCGCGGACGGCTGGCGCCGCGGCGCGCTCTTCGCGGCCGGGATCGGCGCGAGCCTGCTCCTGCTCTGGGCGAGCGCGTCGCTGCTCTCCGCCCTCGCGCGCCGCGCCGTCACGCCACGCTGGCCGTACGTCGTGCGGCAGGGGGTGGCGAATCTCCATCGCCCGGCGAATCAGACGCGCTCGGTGGTGCTCGCGCTGGGTTTCGGCGCGTTCCTCGTGAGCACGCTCTATCTCGTGCAGGCCAACCTGCTCAAGCAATTCGAGGTCACGGCGGCCGCCTCACGCGGGAACGTCATCTTCTTCGACATCCAGGAGGACCAGCGCGCGGGGCTCGACTCGATCGTGCGGTCCCAGGGGCAGCGCGCGCTGAGCACGACGGCGATCGTGACGATGCGGATCGCGTCGCTGAACGGGCTTTCGGCGGAGCGGTGGGCCGCGGCGAACGCGATTCCCGTACGGCACTGGGCGCTCCGGCGCGAGTACCGTTCGACCTACCGCGACACCATCGTGCCGACCGAGAAGATCGTCGCCGGAGCGTGGTTCGGCGCCGCCCGGCTCCCGGACTCGCTCACGGAGCTGTCGCTCGAGCGCGAGGTGGCGGGCGAGCTGCACGTGAAGGTCGGCGACGAGATCACGTGGGACGTGCAGGGGATCAAGGTGCCGACGCGCGTCACGAGCCTGCGCGAGGTGAACTGGGGGCGCTTCGAGCCGAACTTCTTCGCGGTGTTCCAGCCGAGGGCGCTCGCGCCGGCGCCGAAGCAGTTCGTGCTGGTCGCCGCGGTCGCGACCGACACGACGATCGCGCGGCTGCAGCGCCTCACCGTCTCGCGCTACCCGAACATCTCGAGCGTGGACCTCTCGATGGTGCGGCGCACCGTGGGGCAGATCGTCGAACGGGTGAGCATCGCGGTGCGCTTCCTCGCGCTCTTCAGCCTCGCGATGGCGATCCCCGTGCTCTTCAGCGCGGTGGCCGCGACGCGGCGCGACCGGCTGCGCGAAGGCGTGCTCCTCAAGACGCTCGGCGCGACGCGTGCGCAGATCGGCCGCATCCTCTTGGCCGAGTACGCGCTGCTGGGCGCGCTGGGCGCGCTTACGGGGATGCTCCTCTCCTTCGGCGGCGCGTGGGGGCTCGTCCGGTTCGTCTTCGACGGGAAGTTCTCCCCGGCCCTCCTGCCGGCGGCGATGATCGCGCTGGCGATGATGGCGCTCGCGGTGACCATCGGGCTCGCGACGGGGAGGGATGTGTTCAAAGAGACGCCGATGGCGGCACTCCGCGAAACGTGAGGGGTGAGAGGTGAGGGGTGAGGAGTCTGGTGAAGGGTGAAGGGCGAATGGTGAAGGGCGAAGAGTCGGTGAGGGGCTACGCGAAGGTGCGTTGGGACGCTCACCTCAGAGGACCTTCACTTCTCACAAACCTTGCACGCTTCACAAACCCTTCGCCCTTCACAAACCCTTCGCCCTTCACAAACCCTTCGCCCTTCACAAACCCTTCGCCCTTCACCATTCGCTCTTCACCCTTCACCCAACCCCTCACCCTTCACCCAACCCCTCACCCCTCACCCCCAACCCCTCACCCTTCACCCAACCCCTCACC